>Ga0208755_100006_pt1 | contig 304718 bp, 277 predicted proteins | sample LakWasMet57_HOW8_2_FD_183891 | JGI IMG/M metagenome (GOLD analysis project Ga0208755, IMG submission 183891) | Freshwater sediment methanotrophic microbial communities from Lake Washington under simulated oxygen tension - Sediment Metagenome... | ecosystem: Environmental > Aquatic > Freshwater... | reverse complement strand
GCTTGTCGGTGTGTGTGCCGACAAGACTTTTATTTTGACTGCGACTTCTCGCAGTACTTCTTGGGCTTGCTATCCGGTTTTCAAAGAGCGAACTGCTTTACTTCGTTCTGCATCAGCGCCACTTCTGCGCTGCGTTCTTCTTTTCTACATCTCTTATCGCCGACTCTGCAACTTCTTTTTTTTTACTGCTCGGCGACTTCGATTCTGTTTTGCTCTCGCGCCTTTTTGAGGGGCGAGGGAGGCAGCTTCTACATCTGCTGCCTGAAGTTCGTCAAGGTCTTCGTTCTCGCCACTTTCGCATCACCGATGTGATCCGGGTGGAGAGAGACCCTGCATTCCGAGGCCGATTTTCCGGCTCTGGAGCGTTTTCGCCGTTTCGCTCGTTTCCGAGTTCGGGTCAACGCTGATCAGGTGATCACTCACCTATTCTCATGTGTCCGACGGTCCTGCTTTTCAACTCTGACTTCGTTCTGCGAACGACTCGGCCATCCCCTTACTGCCCGCCCGCCAGGTCCCGCCGTTCAGCGCGGGGGGGCGGCATATACATGATCATTTTCCCCACTGTCAACAACCCGGCTGCTGATTTTCGAACAGCCGCTTTCCCGAAGGAATCAGGGCTGTTGGAGCCGAAGGGCGCTCAGGTCGACCCGGCCCCGCCGTGATCGCTCAGCGATCACGATGGACCGGAGCTGCTGGAAGGCGTCATCGAGGCGGTCGTTGATGACGAGGTAGTCGTACGAGAGGGCGCCCTTCTCGCATTCGGCGCGGGCGGCGAGCATGCGGCGCCGCACCACTTCATCGGCGTCGGTGCCGCGCGAACGGAGCCGGCGCTCGAGCTCATCCATCGAAGGGGGGAGGATGAAGATGCAGACGGCGTCGGGGTACTTCCGCTTGATGGAGGTGCCGCCCTGCACGTCGATGTCGAACACCGCGATGCCGCCGGGGCGGTAGCTGTGGTCGATGACGCGCTTCGAGGAGCCGTAGAAGTTGCCGTGCACCTCGGCCCACTCGACGAACTCGTTCTTCTCGATCATCTGGAGGAACGTGGTGGTGTCGACGAAGTGGTAGTCCTTGCCGTTCTTCTCGGCGCCCCGCGGCGCGCGCGTGGTGTAGCTGACGGAGAACTCGGCCTCGGGGAACTCCTTCACCATCATGTGCGCCAGCGTCGTCTTCCCCGCGCCTGAGGGGGCGGAGAGGACGAGCAGGAGACCGGGGGAGAGGATGACCGGGATCTGAGGGTTGGTGTTCATTCGACGTTCTGGACCTGTTCGCGGATTCGCTCGAGCTCGGCCTTGAGCTGCATGACGCGGCTGCTGATCTCGGCGTGCTGGCTCTTGGAGCCGGTGGTGTTCACTTCGCGGTGCATCTCCTGGACGAGGAAGTCCATCTTCCGGCCGGAGGGCTCCTTCGACTTGAGCAGCTCGTGGAACTGCACGAGGTGCGAGTCGAGGCGCGTCATCTCTTCTGCGACGTCGGTGCGCTCGGCGAAGAAGGCGACTTCCTGCGCCAGGCGCTGGGGGTCGACCGCGAGGCCCTTGCTCAGCTCGGCGATGCGCTCGGACAGGCGGGCGCGGTAGGCGTCGATGGCCTTCGGGGCGAGCTCCTTCACCTCGGCCACCCACTGGGCGACCAGCGCCAGGCGGGCGGTGAGGTCGGCGTGGAGGGCGAGGCCTTCCTTCTCTCTCATCTTCCCCAGCGCCTCGAGGGCCTGGAGGAGCGCCTGTTCGACCGCCTTGTTGGCGTCATCGAGGGAGATCTGCGGCTCCTCGAGGCGGATGACGTTCATCTGCTGGGCGATGTCGCGCAGGGTGACGGTGTTGGGGAGCTCGAGTTCCTTCGCGAGCTCGCTCCACGCGCGGCGGTATTCCTTCGCCAGGGCGATGTCGACCTGGGGCACCACCCCCATCGAGGTGCGCGCGGCCCGGCGGACCGAGACGTCGATGGCGCCTCGCGCGACCTTGTCTTTGACCACCTTCTGGAGCGTGGCCTCGAGGGCCGACAGCTCGCGGGGAAGGCGGACCTTCACCTCGCAGAACTTGTGGTTGACCGAGCGGAGCTCGACCGTGAGGGACTCTGAGCCCGCCGAAGCAGAACCCGAACCAAAACCCGTCATGCTGTGAAGCATGGCCTCTCGTAGTGGGCTTCCCCCCGCTGCGCAAATAGCTAGAGCTTGCTGATCAGGTCGGTCGTGCTGTGGTTCTTCGGATCACCCGCCACCGCGACCCGCCCTCCGTACGCCTCGACCTCGGCGCGCTCGGGGATGGTCTCCGGCGTGTAGTCGGTGCCCTTCACGTGCACGTCGGGCTTGAGGGCGCGAATGACCGCGCGCACGTCGGGTTCTTCGAAGATCAGCACCAGATCGGTGCAGCGCAGGGCGCGAACGAGCTCGGCCCGCTCGGCCTCGGGGATGACGGGGCGCGTGGGGCCCTTGTAGGCGCGGGTCGAGGCGTCGGAGTTCACCGCCACCACCAGGCGATCGGCCAACTGCTTCGCCGCCTCGAGGTAGCGCACGTGGCCGACGTGGAGGAGATCGAACACGCCATTGGCGAGGGCCACCTTCAGGCCCTGCGCGCGCCAGGACTCCACCGTCTGCCGGGCGTCGTCGAGGGCGCTCATCGGGTCAGCTCGCGTTCGAGCTCGGGGCGAGACACCGTGGCGGTGCCCTGCTTCTGAACCACCAGGGATCCCGCGATGTTGGCGAGACGGGCGGCCTCGAAGGGGGTTCCGCCGGCGCCCAGCGAGAGGGCGAAGGTGGCGCTGACGGTGTCCCCTGCCCCGGTCACGTCGACCGCCTCGGCCGAGCCGTGCACGGGAACATGAAGCGGCTTCTGCCCCTTCTCGAAGAGCACCATGCCGTGGCGCCCGCGGGTCACCAGCAGCACCGCACACTGGAGGCGCTTCTGGGCCACCTTGCCCGCCGCGAGCAGCTCGGCGTCGGTCTTCACGGGCATGCCGGTCAGCGCGGACAGCTCGGGCTCGTTCGGCTTGCAGACGGTGAGGCCGGTGAAGTCAGCGAGGCTGAACCGCGAATCGACGCACACCGGGACGCCCCTGCGCGCGAGGGTGCGGAGGGCAGCGCGGGTCTCTTCGCACAGCACGCCCGCGCCGTAGTCCGACACCATCACCACGTCGGCCGCCTTGCCGGCTTCGAGGATCTGCACCGCCAGCGAGGCGCGGAGCTTCGGGGCGAGCGGCCCGGTGACGCCGCGATCGATGCGCAACATCTGCTGGCGGGAGGTGCTGAGCCCTCCGGCGAGGACGCGGGTGCGGGTCTCGGTCACCGGAGAGGTCACCGACTTCAGCGTGATGCCCTGCTTCTTGAACAGCGCAGACATCTGCCGGCCGATGTCGTCACGGCCGAGCACGCCCACCGCGGTCACCTTCGCCCCGAGCGCGCGGGCGTTGGCGGCGGCGTTGGCTCCGCCTCCCAGCTTCAGCTCTTCGCGCTCGTGGCGGACGATCAGCACCGGGGCCTCGCGGCTCACGCGCTCGGTCTGGCCGTAGAGATAGTGGTCGGCGAGGAGATCTCCGACGAGGAGCACGCGGACCGACGGGAATTGCTTGAGCAGGGCGGAAGGCACTGCGCCGCGTTTCGCATCTCGGCGACGCGGGGACAAGATTCAGCCGCGCGGCGGCAACGGGAGCGTTCCCCGGGTCACTTCGACGTCGAGGATCAGGACGTGCGCGCTGTGCTCGGGCAGCCGCTCGGCGTCTTTCTCGGTGGTGAGCAGCCAGGCGCCCGGCGTCTTCGCGGCGGCGAGCTCGGCGTCGGTGAAGACGTGGTGATCGGGGTGGGCGTGGGTCGCGCGGATGATCGCGCCCTGCGCTTCCACCGCGGCGCGGACGAGCTCGGGGCGCGCGACGCCGAGGAGCAGCACGGCCTCCTGCCCTCGCAGGGCCGAGAGCGGGAGGAGCGTTCCGTCGGGGGCGCGCACGGCAGCGAGGCGGTGGGTGGCTTCAATCGTCCCCGCGCGACCGTCTCGACCCCAGACGTGCGTCGCGCGACGGGCGCCGGTGGCTGGCTCGCGCAGTGGCCCCGCGGGGAGCAGGAAGCCGTTGCCCACGCCTGCGTCGACCAGGAGATCGACGTCACGCGCAAGGCGGCGGTGCTGGAAGCCGTCGTCGAGGATCAGCAGGGTGGAGCCCGCGGCGACCGCCCGCTTCGCGAGCTCGACGCGATCGGCGCCCACCCACACCGTCGCGCCCGGGCAGCGCCGCGCGATGAGGCGGGGCTCGTCTCCGACGTCGGCGACGGAGGGGAGTTCGGCGGAAGAGAACGAGAGGAGTGCCTTCGAGGTGCGACCGTAGCCACGCGAGAGCACCGCGACCCGGTGGCCGGCGGCGAGTGCCGCGTTCGCGAGGTGGATGACGACGGGCGTCTTGCCGGAGCCTCCGACGACGAGGTTGCCGACCGAGAGGATAAAGGCGCCTTCGATGCGGACGGGCTTGCGCAGGCCGAGGTCGAAGGAGGCGTGCCACGCGCGGACGACGAGACCGTAGAAGAAGGACAGCGGCGCCAGGAGCCATGTGATCAGCGTCGGCGCGCGGTACCAGCGTTCCATGCGGTTATGGGGTCCCCGCGGAGGAGGGGGCGAGGGGCGTGTAGAAGTGGGTCACTCGCGCGGCGATCGACTGCAGCGACTCGATCGTCAGGTCGCGCCGCGCGGAGGACTCGCTCGCGGCGACGAGGGCTTCCGCAGTCGGCTCCGTCAGGACGTCGGCGTAGCGGCTGAGGTCGCCTTCATCGACCGCGATCACTCGCACCCCGCAGGCTCGGGCTTGCGCCGCCGCCCGCGCGCTCCAGTCGTTCCCGAGCCCGAGAATCCACACCTCGTCGAGCGCCTGCAGATGACGAGTGAACGCCGCGCCCGACTGGTAGCCCGTGAAGCGCACCGCCGGACCGAGTGGAGCCGCCTGCGCTTGGAGCGCCGGTCCCAGATCACCATCGCCGATGAGCACGAAGCGCACGGACGCATCGTGAGCGTGCAGGCGCGCGAACGCCTCGAGCCCCAGCGTGTGCCGACGCGACGCCTGGAAGGTCGACACCATGCCCACCAGACGCCCATCGACAGGCAGGCCCAGCTGCTCTCGAAGCGCGCGGCGATCGACGACGGGGGTGAACTCCGCGCCCACGAGCGCCGGGAGCACCAGGACGCGTTTGCCGAGCAGCTTCCGGCCCAGCGAGTCCATCGGCACGGTGTAGCCGTCGGCCGCCGGCAGCGCCCACCGCACCGAGCGCGGCGCGTGGAGCGAGCGGATCAGCCGCGCGCCCTTCGGCCGGCCCAGCCTCGCGAGCGTGTGATCGTGCGAGAAGTGCGCGTGCACCACGTCGACCGACTGCGCACGCAGCGTTCGCACGTCGCGCAGCATCTGCCACGGCGACGACTTCACCGAGAGCTGGAGCGGCGCCCCGGACAGCAGGCCCAGCGCCTCGAGCCGCGGCACGATCAACTCCTCCGACGTGGTCTCGGTGCGCAGGCGATCGACCGCGATCGACACCTCGTGACCCAGCGCCCGCTGCGCCAACGCGAGCTGCGTCACCGCCTCGGCGGGCCCCGTGTAGAAGGGCGAAGCGAGGAGGTGGAGGATCTTCACGCCGACACCAACGCCGCGAGGGCCGCGACGTTGCGATCGCTGGCCCCGGAGACCTGCCGGACCGCGTTGCTGGCGAGCGTGCCGAGCGAGTCGATCGACTCCGGCCGCAGCAGCAGATCGCTCATCACGCGCGTGAGGTGCTCGGGGTCCTTCACTTGAATACCGCCTCGGCCGACCAGCACCTGCACCGAGTCGTGAAAGTTCTCCATGTGCGGGCCAAAGAGCACCGGCTTTCCCTGGGCCGCGGGCTCGAGGATGTTCTGGCCGCCGCGAGTGGTGAAGCTGCCGCCGACGAACACCAGGGTGGCGAGGCGGTAGGCGCGCGCGAGCTCTCCGATGGTGTCGAGGACGATCACCGGCGCCCCTTCGGCGTTGTTCTTCGAGCGCAAGCCGACGTGCAGCCCCGCGTCACGGCCGAGCTGCGCGACCCGCTCGGCGCGCTCGAGGTACCGCGGCGCGACCACCATGAAGAGGTCGGGCGCGTCGACGATCAGCTTCTTGTAGACCTCGAAGAGCAGCTCCTCTTCGCCCTCGTGAGTGCTGCCGGCGATCCACACCCGCGCGCCCTGACGCAGGCCGAGCGCGCCGCGCAGCGCGTGATCTTCTTCCGACTGCGCGAGGGGCACCAGGGCGTCGAACTTCGTGTTGCCGGTGACCCGCACCCGATCTTTCGGCGCGCCGAGTTGCAGCACCCGCTCGGCCTCGTCTTCTTCGCGCATCAGGAAGAGATCGATGTCGTGCAGCGGATTGCCGATGAGGTTGAAGAGCCCCCGGTAGCGCGCGAGATGCCGCGCCGAGAACCGGCCGTTGGTGAGCGCGACCCTCGACCCCGAGGTGTGCGCGGCGCGAATGAGGTTCGGCCAGATCTCGGTGTACTCGAGCACCAGGAGGTCGGGCTTCACCGCGGAGACCGCGCGACGGGTGGCTCCGAAGAGATCCCACGGGGCGTAGATCACCGCGTCGATGTTCTTCTTGAGCCGCTCGGTGGCCATCAGGTGGCCGGTGTTGGTCATCGTGGAGACGATCACCTTCGCCTGCGGAAACCGCGCCCGGAGCCGATCGATCATCGGAGAGAGCGCGAGCAGATCGCCCGCCGATGCGCCGTGGAGCCAGATGCGCGGGTGACCGGGGCCGGGAATCAGCCCGGGCGGGTAGAACCCGAAGCGCTGCCAGAAGCCGTCGCGGGTCTTCTTCATCAGCGCCAGCACGGGGAACAGCGCCACGAAGACCACCCACGTGGCGAGGACGTACAGGAGCCGCATCTCGGATCGCGGCGTAAATCAGCGCCCAAGGCGGGTCAACGCAACCCGACAGGCCGAGCGCAGTCGCTCCGCGTTGAGGAAGAACGCGGCGGGCGCCACGGAGCCGGAGTCGAGGAGCGCGGCGGCCCTCCGGTACTCGTCGGCGGCGTCGGAGTGTTGGCCACGCCGCTCGAGGATGAGGCCCAGCAGGTAGCGCGCGGCGGCGAGCTGCGGAGCGAGGTAGAGCGCCTTGCGCAGGCCGGCTTCGGTCTCGCGATCATCTTCACCGGCCGCGGCCCATTCGAGGACGAGCTCGAACAGCCGGCGACCTTCTTCTTCGGGGGCGAGAGGGATGGGGGTCTCGCCGGTGACCGGTGGACGTGGGGCGGTGGGCGGTGGTCTGGGCAGCGGCTCGCTGGCCAGCGGCTCGTCCGGGTGGCGGCGGTGGTCTCGGCCCCTCTCCCCGACCCTCTCCCCGTTTCGCAGGGCGAGGGAGAGCTGGTCTCGCTCGTAGAAGAAGGCACCCGGCACGCGGAGTGTGGAGAGCTCGGCGATGGGCTCGAGCAGCGGCTCGGCGGTCGAGAGCACGAGCACCCCACCCGGCCGCAGCCGCTCGACGAACGCGTTGACCGTCGCGCGCGCGGCGTCGGCGGTGAAATAGATGAGCACGTTGCGGCAGACGATCACGTCGAACGCGCCACCGCGCGGCGCGAAGGGGTACGGACGATCGACGAGGTTGTGGTGCGCGAAGTGCGCGCGGCTGGCGAGCGAGGTCGAGAGCTGATGACGACCGCCCTCGAGCTCGCGGAAGTAGCGGGTCTGCAGCGTCGGCGGCACGCGCTTCATCACGTCGCGCGAGAACTCGAGCCGCCTGGCCTGCGAGAGCGCGTCGTTCGAGAGATCAGACCCCAGCACCGCGCTGTCGGGGTGAGCGCCGGCCTCGGCCAGCAGCACCAGGAGCGTGGCCACCTCTTCACCGGTCGAGCAGCCCGCGCTCCACACCGAGAGCGGCCGGCCCTCGGTGACGCGGGGGCGCAGGACGTGCGTCTGCAGCGCCTCGAGCTGCTGCTCGTCACGGAAGAGATCGGTCTTGTGCACCGAGACGACCGCGAGGAGCTGGGCCAGCTCGAGCGCACCGTCACGAGATTCGAGGCGACGCTGGAGATCAGCAGCGCGCTCGACGCTCAGGCGACGTTGGAGCTCGACGACGAGGCGGTCGCGTTGTTGCCGCGAGAGGCGCGTACCGGTGCGCTGCGCCACGAGCGCGAGCAGGGGCTCGAGCTCGGCGCTCACGAACGGGGTAGATCCTGGCCGCGTGCCAGCTTGAGGAGCGCCGCGGCGAGCTCGTCTCCGTGCACCGTGTGATCGACGACCCCGCGCGAGAGGGCCGCGCCGGGCATGCCGAACACGACCGACGATTCCTGGTTCTGCACCAGCGTCTTGCCGCCGACCGTGCGGATCGCAGCGAGGCCGTCGACGCCGTCGTTGCCCATGCCGGTGAGGATCACCCCCACCGCGCGCCGGCCGTACACCTTCGCGGCGCTCTCGAGCAGCGTGCTGGCGGAGGGGAGGTGTCCATCGCGCGGGGCCCCGGGCGTGACGGCCACCTTGCCGCGACCGGAGACGACGAGGTGCGCGTCAGACGGCGCGAGGAGCACGGTACCGGGGGTGAGGAGATCTCCGTCTTGCGCGACGCGCACCTTGAGGCGCGACGACGACGAAAGCCAGCCGACCAGGGAATCAGAGAAGGCGGAGTTGATGTGCTGGACGATCAACACCGGCGCGGGGAAGTCGGGCGGCAGGTCGGCGAGCAGCTTCTGCACCACCTGTGGCCCGCCGGTGCTGGACGCGATGCACACCACCCCCACGCTCGAGCCCGCGAAGGGCGTCGCGGCCTCGGGGAGCGACTGGCTGGAGGTCGAGGTCGCCACCTTCTTCACCCCGCGCACGTGGCGGATGACCCGGATGGTGGCGAGCAGCTTCACCTCGCGCGCCAGCGAGCTCATCTCTTCGGCGGCGGGCTTCACGCGCAACGCCAGCGCGCCGACGGCCAGCGCGCGGTGGGTGAGCTCGGGCGCCTGGTTCCGCGGATCGGCGGTGAGCACGAGGATCGGGGTGGGATCGTCGGCCATGATGCGCTCGGTGGCCGTGAGCCCGTCCATCACCGGCATGTCGACGTCCATGGTGATGACCTGCGGCCTGAGGGTGGCCGCGCGCGCGATGGCGTGTTCCCCGTTCTCGGCGGTGCCGACCACCTCGATGTCGGGATCGCGTTCGAGTGCTTCGACGATGAGCTGGCGGATCAACGCCGAGTCGTCCACCACCAGCACTCGAACCTTCGACGCCATGATTCAGGCCCCCCCAGCGCGCTTCGCCATGGCTCTATGCCAGCAAGCGGGCCACGACGTCGACCAGGTCCTGCCGCACGAGGTCGCCCTTGGTGACATAGCCGTCGGCGCCCGCTTCCATGCCGCGTCGGCGATCGCTCTCGCTACCGCGAGTGGTGACGATCACCACCGGCAAGGTGCGGAAGGTAGCGTGGCTCTTGAGGCGTCGGGTGAGCTCGAGGCCGTCGACGTTGGGCATCTCGAGATCGCTGACCACGATGTCGACCGGCTCCCGGTGGAGCACTTCCATCGCGTGCGCGCCATCGACGGCCTGCACCAGGTGGTACCCGACCGACTCGAGCAGCGACACCAGCAGCTCGCGCGTGAGCGGCGAGTCGTCGACCACCAGCACCTTGCGGCGCTTCGTCTCCTTCTGGCGATGCGCTCCGGCGCCCAGCCGCAGCTCCCGACCGTGCACGGTGGCGACGAGGTGGGGAGCCGAGAGCACCAGCGCGAGATCACCGTCGGACAACGGCGTCGCGCCGCTGAGGTGGGCGTAGCGCGAGAGCAGCCCCTTGAGCGGCAAGATGGCCTGCACGCGCTCCTCGAGCACCCGATCGACCGCCAGCGCCGCCGCGTACCCACGCCCGCGCAGCACGAGCACCAGCTCTCCTTCCGAGGGCGGCCGCTCGGGCGCCGCGAAGAGCACGGAGGCGATCGAAGAGAACGGGAGCACCGCGTCGTCGACCGCCAGCGCCGGCTTGCCTGCGACCTCACGCACCTGCGCGGCCTCGACGGTGAACGCCCGCACCACGTTCGACGCGGTGAGGCACAGGCGCTCGTCACCGACCTGCACGAAGAGCACCGGGGCGACGGTGAGGCTGATGGGCACGCGCAGCTCGAACGACGCGCCCAGACCCGGCGTGGTGTCGACCGTCACCTCACCACCGACCGCGGTGAGCTGGGTGCGCACGACGTCGAGCCCCACTCCGCGTCCGCTGACGTCGGTGACCTCGTCGCGTGAGCTGAAGCCCGACAGGAAGACGAGATCGATCGCCGCGACGTCGGACAGCCGTTCGGCGCTGGCGCGATCGAGCAGGCCTTTGCGCACGGCCACCTCGCGGAGCTCGTCGGCGACCAGCCCGCGACCATCGTCCTGCACGCGCAGCACGAGCCGCTCGCCTTCGCGCCGGGCGCGCAGCAGCAGCGCCCCCCGCGGGCTCTTGCCCCGGCTGACGCGCTCTTCGCGCGACTCGAGCCCGTGATCGATCGCGTTTCGCACCAGGTGCAGCAGCGGTTCCTTCAGCGCATCGAGCACCGAGCGATCGACCCGCTCGTCTTCGCCCTCGACGGTGATCTCGACGTCCTTGCCCAGCTCGCGCGCCAGCTCGCGCAACATGCGCGGGTATGACTCGAAGAGCACCGACAGCGGCACCATGCGCAGCGCGGTGATCTCCTCGGACAGCACGGTGAGATCCTTCAGCTCTTCGGTGTTGAGCAGCGTCGAGCGGCGGTTGACCTCCGAGGCGAGCTCCTTGGCACGGCCGAGGCGGGCGGCGAGCGCCTGCGCGGCGGGCCCGAGATCTTCGGCGAGGCGGTGCAGCGCGATCAGCTCGCGTGACAGCTGCCGTCTGCGGGCGTCGACCGTCTCGCGCTGCCGGGCGCGTTGCTGGAGGTTGGTGGTCGCGCTGGTGAGCACCTCGAGGCTCTGCTGGGTGATGCGGATCGAGGTGTCGGCGCGATCGACCGCGCGGGCGACGGCGGTGGGCGCGGGCGACGGCGTGGGCTCGACCACCGGGGGCGGCGTCGGCGCGACGGCTGGCGCAGACACCGACTCGGTGGCGAGGGCCTGCGCCAGCCACGCGAGCAGCTTCGGCACGTCGGGCGCGGCGCCGGCGACGGCCCCGGCCAGCACGGCGATGGCGTCGGACACCACCAGCAGTGCGTCGACCGAGCCCGGGGTGAGCGCGAAGCCCTTCGGCTGGGCGGCGCGCACCAGCTCTTCCATCTCGTGCACGAGCGAGTTGATGTCGGCGAAGCCCATCATGCGCGCCTCGCCCTTGAGGCCGTGCAGCTCGCGCAGGGTCTGCTTGCCCGCCTCGAGATCGGCGCCGGCCTCGAGGTTCATCAGCGCCCGGTTGACGCGCCCCAGCCGCTCGGTGACGAGCTCACGGAACTGCGCGACGAGGCGCTCGCGCCCGGTGGCCATTCAGCGCCCTTCCCCGCTGCCGAGGAAGCGGTGCACCACGGTCTGCAGCGAGGCGGACAAGCCGAGGAGCTGCTGGTTGACCTGCGTGATGCGCTGCGTGGTGGCGTACTCGGCCTGGGTGCCGGTGAGGATGTCGGCCATCGCCTCGGCGAGCTGATCAGTGCCGCTCTGCTGCTGCTGGGTGCCCAGCGAGATGGTGCGCACCTCGGTCGCCGTCTCGCCCGCGAGGATCCCCACCTGCGAGAGGGCGGCGGTGACTTGATCAGCGAGGCCGGTGGCGCGCTCGGTGAGGGCGCTCCCGCGGTCGGTCGCCTCGGCGGTGCGCACCGTGGCGTCGCGGATCTCGGCGATCAGCTCTTCGACCTCGGCGGTGCTCTCGAGCACGTTCTCGGCGAGGCGGCGCATCTCGGCGCCGACCAGCGAGAAGCCGCGGCCCACCTCGCCAGCGCGGGTGCCCTCGAGTTCGGCCGAGAGCGCGAGCAGATCGCTGCGGTCGGCCACGGTGTTGATCAGCTCGACGATGCGGCCGATCTGCTGCACCCGCCGCCGGAGCCGATCGACGGCGCCGGCGATCGACCGGTTGTCGGCCTTCATGCGCTCCACGGCCGCCTGGAACGCGTGGGCGTCGTGCTGGCCCTGATCAGCCGCCTCGAGGGTGCGGCGGGCGAGCTCCTGCACGGCGGCGGCGTTGCCGGCGATCTGCCGCGCGCTGCGGGCGAGCTCTTCGGTGGTGGCCGAGGTCTCGTTGAGCGCGGCGGCCTGATCGGCGGCGGTCGCCTCGGAGCGTGACGAGGTGCGCTGCAGGCTGTCAGTGGCGGTCCGCAGGTGGCGGCCAGCGTCGAGCACCTTCTCGACCAGCCCGCCGAGCCGTTCCTGGAGCTGGGCAAAGACGCCGGTGACGCGCCACACCTCGCCGTCGGCAGCGATCACCCGCGGCGCGCCGAGGTGACCCGCCGCCACGCGCCGCGCTTCCGCCGCAAGGCGCTGCATGGGGTGGGCGATGGCGCGGCCCGCCGCGGCGGCCATCAACACCGCGAAGGCCACGGCCAGCGCACCGAGCGCGAGGAGCCGCAGCGCGATCTGCCGGAACAGCGCGTCGGCAGCGAGCTGACGGGCGGCGAGCGGCACCAGCGCCAGCTGATCGGCAGCGTGGTCGAGGGCCACCCGGGCGACGTCGGCGAGCATGATTACCGGCATCACCGTCACCAGCACGGTGAAGGCCACGGTGCGCGCACGAATGCTCCACGCGACGGCGGGGACGGCGGCGATGATCTCGTGAGGCGCCAGCCCGTCGGCCAGGGCATCGAAGGCCTCGTGGCAGCGGGTGGTCAGCAGCAGCGAGGTGAGCGTCGCGGCGAGCGGCCCGAAGAGCAGGCCGATGAAGAGCAGCCGTCCCACCACCGACCACGGCGCGTCCACCAGCGCCACCATCGACAGGCCCACCACCAGCACCCCGAGCAGCCAGGCGCCGAACACCAGGAACGAGACGGGCCCGGCGAGGCGGCGCAGCTCGGCGAGCGCGGCGAGGCGGGTGGGCGCGGTGAGCGTGGTGCGCCCCGAGACCAGCCCCCGGAAGGCCTGGAGCGACTGGAGCGCGTAGCCGGTGACGAGGAACTCGAGCGAGAGGGCGACCGTCGCGGCGATCACCACCAGCAGCTGCAGCGAGCCCTCGGCGAGCGAGTCGACGAAGGCGGCGTAGGGCACGGCGAAGGCCACCACCAGCGTGTTGGCGGCCACCGCGGGGAACAGCAGCCACCACAGCCGGTTCTTGAGCCACGCCTCGAGCGTCATCGCGTCACCTGGTAGCGCTCGACGGTCTGCTCGAGGTCGCGCCCCAGCGAGAGCAGCTGATCGTGCGCGGCCACCATGTCCTGCGACGCGGCGGCGGTGGCCTCGGTGCTGCGGAGGATGTCGGCCATCGCGCCCACCAGTTGATCGGTGCCCTGCTGCTGCTGCGCGGTGGCGAGGCTGATGCTCTGCATCGCGTCGGACGACTGGTTGGCGAACTCGACGATGCTCGACAGCCCGAGGCCGACCTTCTGTGCGAGCGCGGCGCCGGCGTCGGTGGCCTTCACCCCGGCCTCGGTGGCCATCACGGCGGCGTTGGTCGCGTCGCGGATCTCTTCGATCAGCCGGCCGATCTCCCGGGTGGATTGCATCACCGATTCCGCGAGGCGGCGCATCTCGGCGGCGACCAGCGAGAAGCCGCGGCCGACCTCGCCCGCCTTGTTGCCCTCGAGCTCGGCGTTGAGGGCGAGGAGGTCGGACTTGTCGGCGATGCCGTTGATGAACTCGATGATGCGGCCGACCTGCTGCACGCGCTTGTTGAGCCGCACCACGCTGTCGGCGATGGCCTGGTTGCCCTCGCGCACCTGCCCCATCGCGGCGAGGAAGCCGTCGGCGCTGTCTCGACCCGCGCGCGCGGCCGCGAGCGTCTGCCGGGCGAGCTCGGAGACGCGGTGCGCGTTGACGGCGATGTCGCGGGCGCTGCGGGCGAGCTCGAAGGTGGTGGCGCTGGTGGCGTCGAGGCTCTGGCGTTGATCGGCGCGGCGCGCAGCCGCGGGGAGCTGCCCTTCGGACAGGGAACTGGTGGCGCCCGTCAACCCGCGGGCGGCGTGCCCGAGGCGACCCAGCAGCGCCATGAGCTCACTTTCCATGCTGGCGATCGCCCCGGCCGCGGCGAAGGTCTCGTGTTCCCCGGGGATGAAGCGCGGCTCGCCGTGTTCACCCCGCGCGAGTCGTTCGGTCTCGGCGGCGAGCTCCTTGAGCGGATCTCCGAGGATGGAGCCCGACAGCCACGCCGAGAGCGACACCACGACGATCATCAGCACCACGAGGCCCACGATGGGCATCAGCCCCTGGCCCTGCTGCGCGGCGCTGACGGCCTGCATCGCGGCGGCGTCGGGGGCGGCGACCAGCCCGTCGAGCAGCGCCCGCAGCCGCCACAGGCCGAGGTCGATCAACAGCGCAGTGGGGGAGAGCACCGCCACCACCGAGAAGATCATCAACCGCCGGCGCAGCACGAAGCCGACCGGCACGCCCGCGTAGAGCTCGGTCACCGGCAGCCCGGCCTTCACCAGCTCGCGCAGCACGATCCGCGCGCGGGGAATGCTCACCAGCAGCGCGAGCGTGGCGGTGAGCGGCGAGAGCACGAGGCCGATCAACCCCACCCGCGCGGCGACGAGCGCCGGCACGTCGGTCACCGCCGCCCAGGCCACGCTGGTCACCAGCGCCCCCAGCGAGAGGAAGATGAACGACAACCAGAACGAGAGGTCGGGCTGGGCCATCGCCTCGCGCGCGGCGAGCACCAGGTGCTCCGGGGTGGCGGGCAGGTGGCCATCGCCGAGCTTGCGCAGGGTGAGGAGCCGGCGCTGCTCGTAGCCGTCGCCCAGCGTGTTGGCGATGATCGACACCACGACGAGGATCACCCCGAACGCGAGGCGCGTGCCCGGCGGGAAGTCGAGCACCACCGCGGCGTACGCGCTGGCGAGGCCGATGCCGAGCCCGACGGCCACGGTGCTCATGTTGGTCAGCCAGCGGTGGCGCCCCTTCAAGGGCGAGGGCTCGCTCACGGTGCGACCTCCACGCGCGGCAGGCGCTCGAGCGACACCAGCGGCCACAGCGCGCCGCCGGCCTCGATGAAGCCGCTGAGCGCCCCGCCCCACGCCCGGGCCAACACGCCGGGCACCGGCAACCACCGCACCTGCTCGGCGTGCACCTCGACGGAGTCGACCACCAGGCCGCCACCGGCCGTCCGGAGCAGCCGTGCGTCGTGGGGCGTGACAGCGCGGGGATCGAAGCCCACCCCGGCGTAGAGGCCAGTGCCATCGGCGATCTCGAAGGCCGTGACTTCGCGCGCCCGCACCGCGAGGCGATCGTCGCCCACCCGGCAGAGCACCACGCCTTCGATGAGCACGGCCCCCTCGGCGCTCACGTGGGGTTCACCCGGCGCTGGCGAGGAAGTCGACGAAGGTCTGGGTGTCGATGACCGCGACCTCACCGGCCGGAGCGCGCGCCGGGCCTCGCAGGTGCTGGTGCACGCCGCTGTCGCCCAGCCGCTCGAACTGCCCCTCGAGCGTCGCCACGCCCAGCACGCGGGTGGCGGTCAACGCGACGGCGCCGCGAGGGGTCCGCACCAGCACGGCGCGCTTGAAGGCGTCGTCGAGCGGCTGGCCGGTGAGGCGGGTGAGATCGACGACCGGCAGCACCTCGCCGCGATGGGCGAAGACGCCGAGCAGGTGGCCCGGGGCGCCGGGGACCCGGGTGAGCGTGGGCACGTTAACCACTTCCGACGCGGTGTCTGCGGGGACGGCGTAGAGGCTCGAACCACAGGCGAAGACGAGATGTCCGTGTGCGTCGGCCACGGTCGGGTTTCAAGCACACTCGTCCCCGCGTCCCAAGCGTTGCCTGCCACCGGCCGCGCGCATATGTGCGGTGGGGTGTTCACTCTCTTTCGCGAGCTGCAGCGCTACGTCGGGTTCACCGCGGCCGACGAGCGGTTGCTCCACGCGGTCCACCCGAAGATCCAGCACACCTTCGCCGCCGTCGCGGAGATCTTCTACGAGCGCGCGCTCGAGCACGACACCGCGAAGGCGACGTTGGCGCGCGGCGAGAAGCACGTCGGCCAGCTCAAGGGCACGCTGGTGAAGTGGATGCACGAGCTCTTCCTGGGCCCGTGGGACGAGAAGTACGTCGAGCGGCGCGCGCGCATCGGCCGAGTGCACGTGGAGATCGCCCTGCCCCAGCACTTCATGGTGTCGGCGATGAACGTGGCGCGCACCCAGCTCCGGCTGCGCATCGGCGAAGCGCTGGGTGAAGGCTCACCGGAGACGCTGCCCACCCGGGACGCGCTCGAGCGCATCTGCGATCTCGACCTGGCGATGATGCTGCACACCTACCGAGAAGATCTCGAGGCCAGCCACGTGCGCGCCGAGCGCCTGGCGACCTTCGGCCAGCTGGTGGGGAGCATCGGGCACGAGCTGCGCAACCCGCTGGGCGTGATCGAGACCTCGCTGTACGTGCTCAAGGGCCGGCCGCAGACCGACGAGCGCACCACCAAGCACCTGGAGCGCATCTCGCAGCAGGTGGCGCTGGCCAACGACATCATCACCCAGCTGCTGAACCTCATCCGCGAACGGCCGCTGGCGCGCACCGGGGTCGATCTCACCGCGCTGGCGACGGAGGTGTTGGCGGGCATCTCGCCGGCCATCGTGCTCCGCGCCGCGGCGGGCGTGACGGTGCAGGGCGACGAGGTGCAGCTGCGTCAGGTTCTGGTAAACCTCGGGCAGAACGCGGTGTTCTTCGCGGGCGCAGGCGGGCGTGTCGAGGTGGAATTGAGCAGCGGGGCCGGGGGGATCACCATGACCGTGGACGACAGTGGGCCGGGCATCGACCCGTCGATTCGCAACCGGTTGTTCGAGCCATTGGTGACGACGCGCCAGGGCGGCATCGGCCTGGGCCTGGCGTTGGTCAAGCGCATCGTCGAGCGCCACGGCGGCACCATCGCCGCGAGCCGCGGGCCGCTGGGAGGCGCGCGCTTCACCGTCAACCTGCCCTTCACCGGAGAGCTGGTGTGAATCGCAAGTACCTCGTCATCGACGACAACCAGGAGTTCGCCGAGAACGTCGCGGAGATCCTCACCGAGACCGGGGCCGACGTGAGCCTCGCGGTGGGCGGCGAGGCGGCCCTCGAGCAGGTCAAGCACCAGCGCTTCGACGTGCTGGTGACCGACATGAAGATGCCGGGGCTGTCGGGCACCGAGCTGCTGCGCATGGTGCGCGGCGTCGACCCGGGCGTGCCGGTGGTGTTGCTGTCGGCCTACGCGCAGGACTCGCAGATCGACGAGGCGCGGCGCTACGGGCTGCTCGCCTTCCTCAACAAGCCGTCGGGCACCCGGCGGTTGATCGAGCTGCTCTCGTGCGCGCGGCGCAACGCGACGGTGCTGCTGGTGGAAGACGATCGTGCGCTCGCCGAGAACCTGACCGAGGTGCTGGCCAGCCACGGCTTCACGGTGTGCGCGGCCTCGTCGCGCAGCGAGCTCGAGACGATGCAGGTGACGCCGCTCGCCGCGCTGGTCGATCTGCGCATGCCCGGCGGCCAGGACGGCGCGTCGCTGGAGTGGGTGCGCCAGCGGTACCCCCACACGCCGATCATCGTGGTGACCGCCCTGCCCGACCGGCTCGCCGACGCGTCGCTGGAGATCTTCCGCAAGCCGTTCGACACCGGCGCGCTGCTCAAGCGGCTCGAGGCGCTGGCCTCGGCGGAAGAGCCCGTGTCGTGACGGCCCGTCTGCTGATCGTCGAAGACAACGCCGACTTCGTCGCCAACCTGACCGAGATCCTCGAGGACCTGGGCCACGAGGTGCGCTCGGCCGAGAGCTGCGCGAAGGCCCGGCAGATCGGCCGCGACTGGGTCGAGGTGGCGCTGGTCGATCTCCGGCTGCCCGACGGCGACGGCACGCGGCTGGCCGAGCAGCTCAAAGACGAGAACCCCGACTGCGAGGTGGTGCTGCTGACCGGCCACGCCTCGGTGGAGTCGGCGGCGGCGGCGGTGCGCGCGGGCGTGTGGGACTACCTGGTGAAGCCGTGCGCCACGCCGGATCTCCTGGCGACGCTGAGCAAGGCGCTGCGCCACGTGCAGGCCCAGGTCGAGAAGCGCGAGCTCAGCCGCCGGGCGCAGCGCGCCGAGAAGCTGGCGGCGGTGGGCACGCTGACCGCGGGCCTGTCGCACGAGATCCGCAACCCGCTCAACGCCGCGGCGCTGCAGCTGACGGTGCTCGAGCGGCGGCTGCGCAAGCTCGAGCCGGCGCTGCAGCCCCCTTTGCTCGAGCCGCTGACGCTGGTGCGCGACGAGATCCGCCGGCTGGAGCACATTCTTCAGGACTTCCTGCAGTTCGCGCGGCCGGCGCCGGTCAACATGCGGCGGGTGTCGCTGAGCGAGGTGCTGACCCGGGTGGTGGCGCTGATGCGCGGTGACGCCGAGCGCCGGCAGATCGGCCTCGAGTGCACCTGCGACGAGGGGCTGACGGTGGCGGGTGACGCCGATCAGCTGCGCCAGGTGTTCATGAACCTCACGCTCAACGCGCTCGACGCGGCGGGCACGGGGGGCAAGGTGCAGGTGTCGTGTGCGCGCAACGCCGAGGGCGTGCACGTGTACGTCGACGACTCGGGGCCGGGCATCGAGCCCTCGCACCGCGACCGGCTCTTCGAGCCCTTCTTCACCACCAAGTCGCAGGGCTCGGGGCTGGGCCTGCCGATCAGCAACAGCATCGTGTCGCAGCACGGCGGGCGCATCGAACTCGCGCGCGGCCCGCTGGGCGGCGCGCGGTTCGAGGTGGTGCTGCCCCGCTGATCAGTTGACGTGCTTCTCGGCCTGCTGGGCGGCGGTCGCCTCGGCGTATTCCTTGAGCCGGTACTGGATCTTGCGCACCGAGATGCCGAGCAGGTCGGCGGCGCGCGAGGTCGAGCCGTCGACGAGCTCGAGGGTGCGGAGGATCGCCTCGCGCTCGATGTCGTAGAGCGTCGCGCCGGGGATGAGGCTGTCACCGGCCCGGTTGCTGGGGCGCGGCCCGCGCAGCGTGGACGGCAGATCGTCGGAGGTGAGATCGCTGCCCCGGGCGAGCACCACCGCGCGCTCGATGACGTTGCCCAGCTCGCGCACGTTGCCCGGCCAGTCGTACGAGAGCAGCGCGTTGAGCGTGCCCGGCGCCAGGCCCTTCATCGGCTTGCCGTGCACCTGGCCGTAGCGCTCGAGGAAGTGCTGCACCAGGGCGGGGATGTCGCTCTTGCGGCGGCGCAGCGGCGGCAGGGTCACCGAGACGACGTTGAGCCGGTAGTAGAGATCTTCACGGAAGTGGCCGGCCTTCACCTCGGCCTCGAGGTCGCGGTTGGTGGCCGCCACCACGCGCACGTCGACCTTCACCGTCTGGGTGCCGCCGACGCGCTCGAATTCCTGCTGCTGGAGCACGCGCAACAACTTCACCTGCAGTCCGGCGCTCACTTCGCCGAGCTCGTCGAGGAAGAGCGTGCCGCCGTTGGCGAGCTCGAAGCGGCCCTCGCGACGGCCGACGGCGCCGGTGAAGCTGCCTTTCTCGTGACCGAAGAGCTCGCTCTCGAGCAGCGTCTCGGTGAGCGCGGCGCAGTTGACCTTCACGAAGGGCTTGTCGCGGCGGGGTGACGCCTCGTGAATGGCCTGGGCGATGAGCTCCTTCCCGGTGCCCGACTCGCCGAGCACGAGGATGGTGGCGCGGGTGGGCGCGGCGCGCATCACCACGTCGAACACGCTCTGCAGCTCGGGTGACTCGCCGACGATGTTCGAGAACTTGTGCTTCTCGCGGAGCCGCTCGCGCAGCAGCTCGTTTTCCTGCTTGAGGGCGCGCTTCTCGATGACCTTCTCGAGCTTGGCGAGCACCGCCGCCACGTCGATGGGCTTGGTCACGTAGTCTTCGGCGCCGGCCTTCATCGCCTGCACCGCGGTCTCGATCGACGCGAAGGCGGTGACCATCACGAACACGCAGCCGTGGCCTTCGGCGCGCGCCCGCTCCAGGAGCTGCAGGCCATCGAGCTTGGGCATGCGAATGTCGCAGAGCACCGCGTCGGGGCGGAAGCTGGCGATGGCGGCAAGGCCTTCTTCACCGTCGGCGGCCTCGCGGACCTCGTAGCCTTCCTCGGTGAGGATGGTCTTGAGGGCGTCGCGGGCGTTCTGCTCATCATCGACGACGAGAATGCGGTGCTTCATGGTGGTGGCTCCAAGTTGCGCAGCATCTGCGCGCCCCGAGAGGGGTGGGGAAAGGTTTGCGCTTCTTAGCGGACGACGAGGATGGGTTTGCGAGAGATGTGCACGAGCCGATCGGTGGTGCTGCCGATGAGCATGCGTGCGACGGCGCCGCGGCCTTTGCTGCCGACCACGATGAGATCGTAGCCACCGGTGTCAGCGAGCTCGGCGAGCGACTCGGCGGGGGTGCCCTTGAGGCAAACCCTCGACATCGCGGGGCGACCGAGCTCCGCGGCGGCCTGGGTGAGCATGATTTCGCCGCCGCGCAGCGCTTCGTCAGCCAGTCGCCCCGAATCGAAGGGCACCTCGGCGGGCACGAAGACGTGCGGAACCACGTGGGCCAACGTCACCTCGCCCCCCATGGCGTCTGCGATCTCCAGCGCCTTGCGGACCGCGTGCATCGACGCATCCGAGCCATCCATCGCTGCAAGGATCCGTTTCATGCCGGCAGGCATTGCAGGCTTCGGGCCGAGTGGCTGAGTGCTTGCTACCCCTGAAGGCATGAGACGACTCAGCCTGGCCCTGATCGCAGTGATGAGCACGGCTACCCTCGGCGGCGAGCCGGCGAAGCAGCCGACGCCGCCGGTGAAGGCGCAGAAGCCGCCGACGGTGAAGAAGGGCCTCGAGGCGCCTTCGTACCTGAGCCCCATCGCGAGGCAGCTGCTGAAGCGGCGCATGGCGCGGCACGGGCACGACATGTTGACGCTGGTGCAGTCGGTGCTGCTGCTCGACCACGCGACGACGCAGCGGCTGGCCTCGGAGTTCGCCGCCGAGCCGCGGCTGACGAGGCCGATCGCCGGCGGGGAAGACGATCTCAACGCGGCGCTGCCCGAGCGCTTCTTCGTGCTCCAGGACGAGCTGCGGTCGCGCGCGCTGTCGCTGGCCGAGGCGGCGAAGAAGACCGACGACGCGGCGCTCGCCAGCCGGCTCGGTGAGCTCACGCAGACATGCGTCAGCTGCCACAGCACCTACCTCGAGCCGCCGCCTTCGCCCTGACGCACGGAACGATGAGGAACGCAGCGTTTGCAGAGGGCGCTGCGAGGCCAGACGGGAAGAAGAACGCGGCAATCCTCTTGCACCGCACCGGAGTCATGCACGTGTCGGATCACAGCTCGGAAGGAATGGCCCAGAGCGCACGGCGGATCCTCCGCGACCGCTGCCGCGAGCTCGAGGAAGCCCTCGACGACGACCAGAACGCGGTGCACGAGCTCCGCGAAGTGCGCGGCGCGCTCTTGCGGCTCGAGCACGGCACGTGGGGGCGTTGCGAGAAGTGTCAGGGGGCCATCGGACGCGATCGCCTGCGCGCGGTGCCCGAGACGCGCACCTGTATCGACTGCGCCGACTGAGGCGTCAGCGGCGCTGGCAGGTCTCGCAGGCGTACATGGTGCGGTTGCCCAGTTCCCACACCCGAATGGGGTCTTCACAGCGCTTGCACGTGCGCTGCTGGTAGACCCACGTGCGCGAGCGCCGGGGCGCGCGGCCTTCGGCGGCGTCGAGGTGCTTCACGGTGACGATCTTCCGATCGCGCACGCCGTCGTGGAGCATGCCCACCAGCGTCTTCCACAGCCGCGTGAAGTCGCGTGACTCGAGCTCGCGCCCGGGGATCTCGGGGTGGAGCCCGGCCACGAAGAGGCCCTCGGCGCGGTACACGTTGCCGACGCCGCTGAGCACCGACTGATCGAGCAGCAGCGCGCCGATGGGCCGCGAGGACTTCTTCACCCGCGCCCAGGCGTCGGCGCGCCGCGCGTCGGGCCGCAGGAGATCGGGCCCCAGTCGCGCGATGAGGGCCTCCCAGGCGTCGGGCTCGAGCAGCTCGCAGGCGGTGGGCCCGCTGAGCTCGAGGCACACCGTCTCGGTCTCGAGGCGCAGGCGCGGCTGCCCGCGCGGAGGCGGCGCCGGTTGCCGGTGGCGCCGGAAGCGGCCGAAGAGCCCGAGGTGCACGTGGAGCAGCGCGCCCGACTCGAAGCGGTAGAAGAGGTGTTTGCCCCACGCCTCGACCCCGGTGACGACCGCGCCATCGAGCTGCGCCGCGCCGGCGTGGAAGCGGCCCTGCGGTGAGCTGACGTGCACCACTTCACCGGCGAGCGCGCGGCGGTGGTCGATGGCGAGGCGGTGCAGCGTGTGGCCTTCAGGCATGCGCGCCCGGATAACGGGGGCGCGCCCCGGCCGCAGCGCTCAGCGCCCGAGGAAGGGGATGGTCTTCTCGCGGGTCGCGCCGTTGGTGAGGTCGGTGATCACCAGCACCAGCTCGACGGGCTTGGTGAGGCTGGTGCGCGGCAGGGTGATCGACACCGGCACGTGGGCGTCGGTGAGCGAGGCGAGCTCCACCTCGGGGGTGCCGATGACGATCGACGCCTCGGGGGGCGCGTCGCGGAACTCGAGCTTGAAGCGCGCCGGCTGCGGGTGCTTGTTGAAGACGTGCACCTCGAAGGGGTTCCGCACCACGTCGCCGTCGACGATGAAGGGCATCGCGCCGCGCGGGCGGAAGATGTTGGCCTCGAACGGGGTGCGGGTGGCGAGCGAGACGCCGAGGATCGAGAGGCACAGCACCATCACCGCCCCGTAGACCACCAGGCGGGGCCGCAGCGTGCGGCGGGGCTGGCCCTGGAGCTCGGTCTGCGAGGCGAAGGCGATGAGGCCGCGCGGGCGCTTGATCTTGTCCATCACCTCGTCGCAGGCGTCGACGCACTGGGTGCAGGCGAGGCATTCCATCTGCAACCCGTTGCGGATGTCGATGCCGGTGGGGCACACCGCGACGCAGCGCTTGCAGTCGATGCAGTCGCCGAGCTTCGGCGCGGTCGCGCTCTTCTGCAGCTTGCCGCGCGGCTCGCCGCGGGCCTCACGGTAGGCGACCGTCACCGAGTCGCGATCGTGGAGCACCGACTGCAGGCGGCCGTACGGGCAGAGCACGACGCAAAACTGCTCGCGGAACCACGTGAAGTTGAACATCAGGATCGCGGTGAACCCGAGGGTGAGCCCGAAGGCCTCGAGGTGCAGCGCGGGGCCCTCGTTGATCATCAGCCACAGCTCCTTCGGCGACACGAAGAGCGCGGTGGCGGTGTGGGCGATGGCGGCGCTGATGACGAGGAAGGTGGTGTACTTCGCGAGGCGGCGGCCGAACTTCTTGAGGCTCATCGGCTCGTTCGAGAGGCGAATGCGGGCCTCGCGCGGGCCGTCGAAGAAGCGCTCGACGGGGCGGTACAGGCCCTCGAGGAACACGGTCTGCGGGCAGGCCCAGCCGCACCACACGCGGCCCTTCCACGCGGTGATCAGCAGCAGGCCGAAGACAAAGGCCAGCGCGAGGAGCAGCACCATCCAGAAGTCTTGCGAGTTGAAGGTGCCGCCGAAGAGGAAGAAGCGGCGATGCTGCACGTCGAGCTGGATCATCGGGTGACCGCCGACGGGAATGAACGGCCCCGCCACGTACACCGCGATGAGCACGCCGAAGACGACGTTGCGCCAGCGGTTCCAGAAGCCCTTCACGTCTGCGGGGTGGATCATCAGGCGTGATCCGTCCTGCTTCATCGACCCGAGGATGTTTGCGCCGCCCATGGTGTGTCTCTCCTCACTTCAATTTCTAAAATGCAAACGGGGGAGGCGCTCGACGTCGAGAGCGCCCACCCCCGGTACGACGTGAGAGCCACCCGAAGGTGGTCCCGATTCAACTCAGTCGATCGGCTCGCCCTGCGGTTCCTTGCCCGGGAGATTCTTGCCCTTGAGGGTGAGGATGAAGGCCGACACCTTGCGCACCTTGTCGGGCCCCAGCATCTGGCCCCACGGCGGCATGCCCTTGTCGGCGTAGCCGTTGGCGACGGAGTTGGCGATGTCGGTGGGCTTGTTGCCGTGGATCCAGAACTTGTCGGTGAGGTTGGGGCCCACGAGCCCCTGCCCTTCGGCGGCGTGGCACGAGGCGCACGTCGAGGCGAAGACCTTCTTGCCCTCTTCAACCTGCGCGGGGTCCTGGGTGAGCGCGGCGATCGACTCGTCGCTCATGGGGTTGGCGGCCAGGCGCGCCTTCTTCAGCGCGTCGACCTCGGCGTTGTACTCGGTGCGCGGATCCGGCAGCGACTTGGTGGTGTGGAACACCAGCCAGTAGCCGAAGCCGAACACGATGGTGCCGAAGAGGATGAAGAGCCACCAGTTGGGGAGGTGGTTGTCTTCTTCCTGAATGTCGTCGTACGTGTGGACGATCTTGTCGTTGGAGTTGTTGGGGCTGCTCACGGCTTCACCTCACGCTCGGAAAGGGCGGTTCCATCAGTCAGGGGCATCGCGGCCTGAGCCTCGAAGTCACCGCGCGTCTTGAAGACGAAGACGCGAACGGCGGCGACCACGAAGAGGCCGATGAAGAGCCACAGCGCGAAGATCGGCAGCGCGGTGAACTCCATGTTGGCGAAGAACTGTTTGAACATGGCTCAGTTCTCCCCGCCGGTGACGGCCGCCGTCTTGGGTGCGTCGTCGGTCAACGCGATGCCCTGATCACGGCCGAGGCGCTGGAGGTAGGCGATCAGCGCGACCATCTCGCTGTTCCAGGCCACGGTGACGTTGTTCTTCGCGAGGTCGGCGACGATGGTGGCCGCCTGCTTGCGCTGGCTGTCTTCGGCGCCGTCGATGTCGGCGTTGGTGTACGGCACGCCGAGCTTCTGCATGAGGGCGAGCTTCTTCGGCGCGAGCTTGGCGTCGATGGTGCCTTCCTGCAGCCAGCCGTAGCTGGGCATGTTGGAGCCCGGGCTGGTGGAGCGCGGGTCCATCAGGTGGGTGTAGTGCCAGAGGCTCGGGTACTTGCCGCCGATGCGGTGGAGGTCAGGACCGGTGCGCTTGGAGCCCCACTGGAAGGGGTGATCGTAGATGAACTCCTCGGCGCGCGAGGCCTCGCCGTAGCGGAGGTACTCGGCCACCATCGGGCGGATCATCTGCGAGTGGCACACGTAGCAGCCCTCGCGGGTGTAGACGTCGCGGCCCTGCTGCTCGAGCGCGGTGTACGGCTTCTGCGCGCTGCCGGTGGCAGGCACCGCCTGCTTCACCAGCACGATGGGCAGAATCTCCGCCACGCCGCCGATGAGGATGGCGACCAGCGTGAGCACGGTGAAGGCCATCGGCCGGCGCTCGATGATGCCGAACCACGACGCCCCGCCCGCGGCGCGCATGCGCTTGTTGAGCAGGTAGGCGACCTCACCGACCACCAGCACCGCGATGGCGAGGCCGACGGCGGCGATGGTGGAGTCGACGTAGAAGAAGAGGCAGGTGATGGCGATGGCGGCGACGCTGAACCACAGCGGGCGACCGGCGATCACGTCGCCCACGCCGATGGCCTTCTCTTCAGCCGTGTCTTCGGTGACGGTGACGTCGACGGTGGTGTTGATCGGCTTCGCGCCGACGGCGGTCTTGAGCAGGTTCCAGATCATCACCACGAAGCCGGTGAGGTAGAGCGTGCCGCCGATGGCGCGCACGATGTACATCGGGCGAATGGCGATCAGCGTCTCGACGAAGCTCGGGTAGACGAGCGTGCCGTCGGGGTTCTGGGCGCGCCACATGAGGCCCTGGTTCACACCAGAGATCCACATCGAGACCATGTAGAGAACGATGCCGATGGTCGCGAGCCAGAAGTGCGCGTCAGCGGCCTTCTTCGAGTGGAGCGGGCGGTCCCACAGGCGGGGGGCGAGCCAGTAGAAGAGGCCGGCCGCCATCAGGCCGTTCCAGCCCAGCGCGCCGCCGTGCACGTGACCGATGATCCAGTCGGTGTAGTGGCCGAGCGCCGAGACCGACTTGATCGAGAGCAGCGGGCCCTCGAAGGTGGCCATGCCGTAGAAGGTGACGCCGGCGACGAAGAACTTGAGCACCGGCTCTTCGCGCACCTTGTTCCACGCGCCGCGCAGGGTGAGCAGACCGTTGAGCATGCCGCCCCACGACGGCGCCCACAGCATCAGCGAGAAGAGCATGCCGATCGACTGCGCCCAGTCAGGCAGCGCCGTGTAGAGCAGGTGGTGCGGGCCGGCCCAGATGTACATGAACACCAGCGCCCAGAAGTGCACGATGGACAGCCGGTACGAGTACACGGGCCGCTCCGCCGCCTTGGGCAGGAAGTAGTACATGATGCCGAGGATCGGCGTGGTCAGGAAGAAGGCGACGGCGTTGTGGCCGTACCACCACTGCACGAGCGCATCTTGCACGCCGGCGAAGGCCGAGTAGCTCTTGAGCGGCGAGAGCGGCAGCGCGAACGAGTTGACGATGTGCAGCACCGCCACGGTGACGATGGTCGCGATGTAAAACCAGATCGCGACGTACAGGTGCTTCTCGTTCCGCTTGGCGAGCGTCCAGAAGAAGTTGATGGCGAACACCACCCAGATCACCGCGATGGCGATGTCGATCGGCCACTCGAGCTCGGCGTATTCCTTCGAGGTGGTGATGCCCAATGGCAGGGTGATCGCCGCGGCGACGATGATCAGTTGCCAGCCCCAGAAGTGCAGCGCCGACAGCCCATCGTGGGCCATGCGCACCTTCAGCAGGCGCTGCGTCGAGTAGTAGACCCCGGCGAACATCATGTTGCCGACGAACGCGAAGATCACCGCGTTGGTGTGCAGCGGGCGCAAGCGGCTGAACGTGGTGTACGGGATGCCGAAGTTCAGCGCCGGCCAGGCGAGCTGACAGGCGATCACCAGCCCGACCAGCAGGCCGACGGCGCCGAACAGAATCGACGCAAACATGAACTTGCGGACAATCGCGTCATCGTACGAGACGCGCTCGATGCGTGTGGTCATGACTTCACTCCAGGTTCCTTTGAGGACTGCGACGGGGTGTCTTCTTCGAGGGGGGCGAGCGACAGGCGATCGGCGTGATCCAACGTGCGGCTCTTCACGGTGAAGACGAAGAGCACGACCGAGCCGACCACCAGCATCAGGCTGACGAAGACCTGCAAAACGATGACGTTCATGGGGTCTCGCGACAAACGTGCGCGCTCAGAGACTGCGACGCAGAAGCTGCGGCTGTTGATGCGGTGCGGCGGGGGAACACGTTGATTCGGTTCATCTGGCCGCCGCGCTGTGCAGGCGCCTTGCCAACGATTCGACGTGGCCCCACCCCGAGGTACGGTGGACCCTCATGATTTCCCTCGGAGTCTTGATGTGCCTCGCCGCGCTGGACGGCGGCGCGGGTGATGCGGGCGTGGTGATCAAAGATGGTGGCGTCGCCACGACGTGGCGGTTGTCGAACAAGCTGGGCAAGGGGCAACCGTTGCGCGACGAGCTGATCAGCGAACTCACGCGGGCGGGAGGCGGGGTCGGCGAGACGGCGCTCACCAAAGCCGAGGCCGAGGCGCTGCTCGACGATCCGCGCGCGGACCTGGTCTACGGCGACAAGACGATCTCCATCGTCGCGCCCTCGATGGTGACCCGGCACCGGCAGGAACACATCGACCTGATGGCGCGCTTCCTTCAGCCGGAGCGGGTCGAGGCCGGCCGCACCTTCATGAAGGAAAAGGAGACGGTGCTCGCCGCCACCGAGAAGCGCACCGGCGTCGACCGCGAGGTGATCATCGGCATCCTGATGTGGGAATCGAAGCTGGGCACCATCACCGGCGACTACCTGGCGTTCAACGCGCTGGCGTCGCAGGCCTTCTTCATCGACGAGGCCAACGAGGTGGCGCTCGCGCGCGACGAAGAGAAGGCGCTGCTGTCGGGTGGGCTGGGCAAGAAGAGCAAGAAGAAGCCGACCGAAGAGGAACTGGAGAAGCTCGCCGCCGCGAAGGCGCTGGCCGAGCAGAAGCAGAAGGCGCGGGTCGAGAGCATCCGCAGCCGGGGGCGGAAGAACCTCCTGGCGCTGGTGCGGCAGTGCAAGACGCGCGGCATCGACCCGCTCACCGTGAAGGGGAGCTGGGCCGGCGCGCTCGGCTTTCCCCAGTTCATGCCCGCCAGCCTGCGCTGGGCCGAAGACGGCAACGGCGACGGGAAGATCGATCTCTTCGAGATGGACGACGCCATCGCCTCGGTGGGCAAGTACCTCCAGGCGGCGAACTTCAAGAAGAGCGCCCGCGACGCGGTGTACGACTACAACCACGAGGCCGCGTACGTGGAAGGCGTGCTGGCCTTCGCCGCCGCGTTGAAGGAACCCGAGAAGAAGGACGGTGGCTGATCAGTCGCGCGCGCGGCGCTTCTTGCGCCAGTACTGGGCGATGATCAGCGCGTCGGCGACGAGGAAGCCGACGCCCATGGTGCTGCTCCAGATGACGCCGCCGAGATCGAGGGGCGTCTTCGCCAGCGCCGCGCGGGTGCCGACGAAGCTGACGAAGGCGAACACCGCCACCAGCGCGATGACGAACATCACCCCGAACGACATGCGCCGGAGCCCCGACTCGTCGGGCGAGACGAAGTGCAGGCAGTCGTTGCAGTACCCGGGGCCCCAGCTCGGCGCGAGCTTCTCGCACCAGTCGCAGAGGAAGCCGCCGCACCGCTTGCAGGTGGTGCGCGCGACGCGCTGGTGGAGCTGACACCGACCTTCGACGGGGACCGCAGACATGCCCGCTTCTTAGGCACTGTGCGCGGCGATATCGAGCGCGGCGGCCCGGGGTTCGGCGTGCTCCCCCGACCGAACTGCGAGCGAGCTGACGGTGATCAACAGCAGCGTCAGCGTGCTGGCCGGCATGCTGATCGCTGCGGCCACCGGTGACATCAGCCCCAGCAGCGCGGCGGTGATGGCGAGCACGTTGTACGCCAGCGAGATGCCCAGCACGCGCTGCACCACCTTGCGCAACAACTGGGCGTCGGCGAGCGCGGTGTGAATGGGCGCCAGCCCTTCGCCCACGAGGAAGAAGTCGCTCTTCGAGGGCATCACCGGCCGGTCGATCGCCGGGGTGCCGGCGGCGAGCGCGGCCTCGAAGGCGAGCGCGTCGTTGACGCCGTCGCCCACGTACAGCGCGTCGGTGGCGCCCAGCTCGCGCACGCGCGCGGCCTTGTCTTCGGGCGACAGGCCACCAAGCGCGCGCGAGGGCTCGATGCCCAGCCCCTTGGCCAGCGTCTCCACCCGCGACGGCGCGTCACCGGAGAGCAGCCACACCTTGAAGCCCAGGCTCTGCAGCCGCTGCAGCTCGGCGCGCGCGTCGGCCCGCAGCACCTCGCGCAGCTCGAGCGGCGTCACCACGTGGCCATCGCGCCCGAGGGTGGTCACCCTGCCCGGCTGATCGCTGGCCCAGTCGGCGCGGCCCAGCCGCCACGCGCCGTCGTCGCGCCTCCATTCCATGCCGCGGCCGGGGTGCTCTTCGATCTGCGCCGAGGCGTCGTACTTCGCGCCCACCGCCTCGAGCGCGCGCGCGATGGCGGCGCTCACCGGGTGGCTCGAGCGCACCGCGAGGTTGTAGGCCACGTCGCGCGAGGTCTCGTCGAGCCGCGCGGCGAGGCCGGGGTCGACCAGCTCGAGCCGGCCCAGCGTCAGCGTGCCGGTCTTGTCGAACACCAGCTGCTTCACCTCGGTGAGGCGGTCGAGGAGATCGGTCGAGCGCACGTAGAAGCCGCCCTTGCGCAGCCGCGACTGCACCAGCTCATAGGCGAGCGGAATGGCGATGCCGATGGCGCACGGGCAGGTGATCACCAGCAGCGACACCGCGACGTTGAGCGCGCCGTTCACGCCGTGCGGCAGCCAGAGGAAGAAGCCGAGCGTGGACACCCCGAGCACCGTCACCACCCACCGCTTCGCGAGCCGGTTCCAGAGCTGGTGGTGCTTCGCCTCTCCGCCCTGCCGCGGCACCGGCTGGCGCAGCAACGCGACCAGGGCCGACTGCGCGAAGTCTTGTCGGGCCTTGACGTGGAAGGCGGTGCGCCCGGCGTTGAAGCTCCCCGCGGGGATGGTGGCGCCGCTCTCGACGCGCCGGGGCGCGGCCTCGCCGGTCATCCAGTCGGTGCTGATCTGAGCCTGCGCCTCGAGCAGCACCGCCTCGACGGGCACCAGATCTCCGGGCGCCACCAGCAGCAGATCGTCGGTGACGATCTTCGGGGCGCGCACGCTCTCGAGCGCCGCGCCGCGCACCCGACGAACGATCAACCCGTCGGCGCCGTCGTCTTCGAGCAGGAAGCGGCGGTTGCGCTCGAGCATGCGCTCCTGAAGGAAGCGCCCGAGCAGCATCAGGGTGATGAAGGTGTTGAGCGTGTCGAAGTACGCGAGATCGCCGCGGCCGTGGCTGCTGATCTGCTGCACCACCGACATGCCGTAGACGAGCACGATGCCCATCGCGATCGGCAGATCGAGGTGCAGCATGCCCGAGCGCAGCCCGCGCACCGCCGCCACGAAGAAGGGCCAGCCGCCGATCAACACCGTGCCGGTGGACAAGATGAACGACAGCCACGTGAAGAGCTGGAAGATCTCGGGGTCGTCGGGGCTGAGCCCGAAATAGAAGCTCACCGAGAAGAGCATCACGTTGATGGCGATCGCCGCGCTGATGCCCAGCCGCAGCGGGAGATCGACGCTGCGCTTCGAGCCTTCCTTGCGCGCGGGGCCGAACTGGTAGCCGAAGCCCTCGACCTCCTGCACCCACTTCGTCGGGTCGAGCTCGCCCTTCTTCCAGTGCATGCGCACCGTGCCCAGCGTGGGGTTGACGGTGATGTCGCCGGCGCCGGGCTTGCGCTTGAAGGTCTCGTTCATCAGCCACACGCAGGCCGCGCAGTGAATGCCCTGCACGTCGAGCTGCAGGCTGCACACCTCGCCCTGCTGTTCGGCCGCCTGCGCCAGCAACGGCTCGAGCCACGCGTGGCTGCGCGGCGTCTCGGGCACGGTGGCCGGCGCGACCTTGTCTCCGGCCAGCGCGTAGTAGCGATCGAGCCCCTCGGCGTGCAGCAAATCGTGCACGGCCTCGCAGCCCCGACAACAGAAGCGCGCACTTTCTGCGTCAGCAGGGATCGGGGAAGAGCAGTGCTCGCAGTGTTGGACCCGAGCAGTTGCGGGAGTTTCGTTCGAGGACTGCATGGTGGCGCGCGCAACATGTGCGAACGGCATGCCCGTTGAATCCGTGCGCGGCGAGATGGAGCCCCTCCTTGCCTGGGCCGGCGCGGCCAGCGCGCTCGTCGCGGGTGTCACCGGCAGCCTGCACTGCGCGCTGATGTGCGGGCCGTTGGCGTGCGCCGGGTTGCCGCGCGGTGAAGGCCGGTGGCAGGCGGCGGTGAGCTGGCACCTCGGCCGCGTCACCGCGTACACCTTCGTGGGCCTGCTGCTCGGCGCGCTGGGCCGCACCGTCTCGCAGACGCTGGTGGTCTCGGTGCAGCCCGTGTTGCCGTGGGTGATGGCGGCGGGGCTGATCATCACCGCGTTCGATCTCGCGCGGCACGTCAAGCCGATCCCCGGGGTGGCGAAGCTGTCGACGGCGCTGGTGCGCACCGGCGCGAAGCTGGCGCCCACCACCCGCACCTTCCTGCTCGGCGCGGCGACGCCCTTTCTTCCGTGCGGGCTGCTGTACGGGCTCTTCCTCGCGGCCATCGCCACCGGAAGCCCATGGGGTGGCGCGGCGGTGCTGGGGGCCTTCTCGCTGGGCGCGCTGCCGGCGTTGAGCGCGGTGCAGCTCGGCGCGAAGCGACTGACGGTGTCTCCGCGCGTGGCGTTGGTCGCCCGGCGGGTGGTGCCCCTGGTGGCCGCCGCGGTGTTGATCGCCCGCGCGCTGATGGCGAAGAACGACGTCACCCACTGCGGCTGACGGGGCCGAATTCCCCGCACTGCCCGGTTGCCAGCCCCGGACATCGGAGTAAGCACGTGCGCCGCTGCGGTCGCCTGGGACCGCACGCCAAACCCGAAGGAAGACGAGACACATGCGCACGATGAAGGTCCTGGCTGTGATGTTGGCCGGCGCTGCCCTGGTGGGCTGCGGCGGGAAGATGACGACGACGGACGCGGGCACCGGCGGTGGGCTGGGGACGGGCGGCGGCTTCGCGACGGGCGGCGGTGGTGGTGGCGGCGGCAGCACCGGCGGCGGCTCGGGTCGCACCGACGCGGGCGTCGACGCCGGCGTGATGATGGGCACCAGCTGCGCCAACGCGATCCCCGTGGCGTACGGCGACACCAAGATGGGCACCATCGACACCGCGGGGAAGAAGATCTTCTACAAGTTCAGCGCCGACGCGGGCGAGTTCATCGAGATCGCCACCGACTCCAACCCCGACGATCTCAGCGACGTGCTCGACACGGCGGTCACCGTCTACAACGCCACCGGCGCCACGGTGCTGGCGTCGATCGACGACGCGTACCCGCGCATCTCGACCGACACCGATCTGTACTTCCAGATCCCCTCGGCGGGTGACTACTGCTTCTCGGTCGAAGACTGGTCGAGCTGGGCGGGTGAGCCCCCGGTCGCGCGGCCGGCAGATCCCTTCACGGTCGGGCTCGATCGCGTCAGCCCCACGGCGGCGCTCAACACCTTCGACGCCGAGCCCAACGACATGACCACCGCGCCGCAGACCGGCAAGGTGGCGATGGGCACGATGTTCGCGTTCGGCCGCGTGTACGGGAAGCTCGACTCGGCGACCGACGTCGACGTGTACAAGTTCACCATCCCCGCGACGACCTCGCAGATCTCCATCGACTTCGCGCCGCTGGGCGTGCCGGCCGGTGCGGGCGACAACGGCTACGGCTCGGGCCTCGAGCGCATCTCGGTCTCGGTGCTCGCCACCGACGGCACCGTGCTCGGCCGCTGGCTGACCAGCACCGGCACCATCACCACCACCCCCGACTCGATCGGCGTGCCGGCCTCGGGTGACGTGCTGGTGAAGATCGAGCGCCCCGCCGGCAGCACGGCGACGGGCAACGACTTCTACGTGGCGGCGGTGAGCATGACGACCGACAACCCGGCTGAGACGGCCGACACCACCAACGACGTCGCGGCGACCCCGGAGGTCATCGCGCTCACCGTCGACCCGATGGATGCCAAGCGCAAGTCGGGCTTCATTCTCGGCACCATCGGCACCGCCACCGACGTCGACCACTACTCGATCGCCGTCTCCGCGAACGACACGGTGTCGATGGCCTGCGGCGCGCTGCGCACCGGCTCGGGCCTCACCGCGACCTACGCCGTGCTCGACTCGGCGGGCACCACCACCCTGCAGACCGAGACCGAGTCGCCCACCAGGGACATCTACTGGGGCACGGGCACCAGCGCGTCGAAGGGCCCGGTCACCGCGACGGCCGCGGGCAACGTGCTGATGAAGGTCTCGGGCACGCTCGACGCCACCAACACCGGCAAGTGGTACCGCTGCGGCATCTTCGTCGTCACGCCGTAAGCGACGCCTCAAAGAACCGCAGGGCCCGCGGGGCGCCACGTTGTAGCGTGGCGTCCCGTGTCATTTTTTGAAGCGCTCGGCCAGGAGGCGGTTCAGTCGTACACCCCGTGGGTGCTCGCGGTGGCGGCGATCACCTTCGTGTTGTCGAAGGCCATCGCCGTCGACAAGCCGCGCTTCAAGGCGCTCTTCTTCTTCGTCGGCGCGCACCTCACGCTGCTGGTGGCGACCGCCGGCTTCCACGCCGCGGGCTCGACGCTGGCCGAGCTGACGCGATCCCCCACGTGGGTGTTCGGCGCGGTGAGCCTGGTGGCGTGCGGGGCGACGCTGCTGTTCTCGGTGATCCTCCCGCGGGTACGGCTGCACACGCCGCTCATCGTGCAGGACGTGGTGGTGGGCATTGCCATGGTGGCGACCGCGGTGGCGGTGTTGAGCCGCGCGGGCGTCAACCTCTCGGGCCTCATCGCCACCAGCGCGGTCTTCACCGCGATGCTCGGCTTCTCGTTGCAAGACGTGATCGGCAACATCGCCGGCGGCCTCGCGCTGCAGGTCGACAACTCGATCGAAGAGGGCGACTGGATCCGCGTGGGCGACGTGACGGGCAAGGTGGTCGAGGTGCGCTGGCGCCACACCGCGGTCGAGACGCGCAACTGGGAGACGGTGCTCATCCCCAACACGGTGATGACCAAGTCGAACGTCTTCATTCTCGGCAAGCGGCGCGGGCAACCCCGGCAGCTGCGGCGGTGGGTGTACTTCAACGTCGACTGGCGCTTTCAGCCCGGTGACGTGGTCAACGTGGTGCAGACCGCGGTGCGCGCTGCGCAGATCGAGCGCGTGGCGCGGGAACCGCAGCCCAACGTGGTGTTGATCGACATGACCGAGACGTTCGGAAAGTACGCGGTGCGCTACTACCTGACCGACATCGCGGTGGACGATCCCACCGACTCCGAGGTGCGGGCCTGCGTGTACTTCGCGCTGCAGCGGGCCGACATGACGCTGGCCATGCCCGCCCACGCGCTGTTCGTCACCGAAGAGACGAGCGACCGCAAAGCGATCAAGACCGAGAAGCAGCTCGCGCGGCGCCGGCAGCTGCTCGAGACCCTCGAGCTGTTCAAGGGGCTGGCCGCCGAAGAGCGCAATGAGCTGGCGCGGCACATGAAGTACGCGCCGTTCGCCCGCGGTGAGGTGATGACCCGCCAGGGCGCCGACGCCCACTGGCTGTACCTGGTGGAGGACGGCGAGGCGACGGTGCGGGTGAGCGACGGCCTCAACGATCGCGAGGTCGCGCAGCTCAAGGGCCCGTGCTTCTTCGGCGAGATGTCGCTGCTGACCGGCGAGTCGCGCAGCGCCACCGTGGTGGCCAACGGCGAGGTCGAGTGTTTCCGCCTCGACAAGGCCGCGATGCAGAAGGTGATCGCCGCGCGGCCCGAGGTCGCCGAGCAGCTCGCGCGCGTGCTGGCCGAGCGGAAGGTGACGCTGCAGGCGGTGAAGGAAGGCCTGAGCGCCGACGCCGCGAGAGAGCGCGCCGCGCGCGAGACCAACGCGCTGCTCTCGCGGATCAGGTCCTTCTTCGCCCTCGACTAATCGACGAAGCCCACGCCGACCGGCTGCTCGAAGGTCTCGGTGTTGGCGATGGCGCGACGCCACGCCCGCAGCTCGAGGGTGGCGTGATCGGGGTGACGCACCCGGCCCCGCACGTACGCCCGCGGGCCGATGAGCAGCACCTCGTCGGCCACGTGCGGCCGGCCCAGCCGACGAATGCCCGCCGCTTCGGCGATGCCCACCTCGCGACGGACGCGCGTGAGCGAACCCTTCGCCTCGTGCTCGACCTCCGCCAGCTCGCGCGGCAGCAGCGACACGAAGAACCACTCGCCCTGCCGGATGGTCTTCTCGAAGGCGCCCCGCTCGGCCTGCCGCACCTCGTCGCTCTTGAGCGCCAGGTGCGCGCCCATCACCGTCGACGTGCCGCGCGGCAACTGCGCGATGAAGAGGTGCGCCTCGTCCATGCCGGCGAGGAAGTGGCGCTTGCGATCGGGCGTGAAGTTCTCGGTGAACCACCCATTCTTCACCGTGCGCACCGTGTTGGCCGGCGGCGTCTTGTTCCGCCAGCGGAAGTTCGACACGAAGGTCTCGAAGCGGCGGCGGGGCTCGTGCACCATCAGCACCAGCTGGCGCAGCTTCGCGTCGACGCCCTCGACCTGCACGCGGTTGGTGGCCGCGCCGGTGAAGAGCTGGAACCGCTCATGACGGGCGCGACGGTCGGGGCGAGCCACGTCGATCTGCACGATGTCCTGCGAGCCGGAGCCGCGGAACAGCGGGCGTTCGAGCAGCTCCAGCGGCAGCCGCGCCTTGTCGAAGGAATGAAGGAGGTGACGGGAGCTCATGACCCCGCCGGAGACGCAGGGCCGCGCGCGACTCTGACGACCTCAGTGCTTCACGGCCAGGCACCGCACCGGCTGGCTGCTCGCGGTGCGCGCCATCTCGTCGCTGATGTGGCCAATCTGCGCCAGCTCGGTCAGCAGCGCGTCGCGCGCTTCCTTGAGCTTCGCCGAGTTGCGGCACAGCTTGATGTCTTCCCAGAAGCCCCACGGGGGAATCGCGAGCTGCAGCTCGGCGAGCTCGGCGAGGTTCAACTGGGTCAGCGGCTTCTGCATCACCAGCTCGGAGGCCTTCTCGACGCCGATGACGCCGCGCTCGAACCACATCGAGTGGAGATCGAACGCCACCAGCTGATCCTTCGCGAGGAAGCGGTGCACGCGATCGGACGCCACGACGATCTGCAGGTCGGTCTTCATGTTGAGCCGTCGCGCGAGGTTGCGCGCGAAGATGAGCTCACACGCGCCGTCGCCGTCGAGGATGCGCCCCTGCATGCTGGCGAAGAGCCGCTTGAGCCACGGCGTGCCTTCCTCTCGCGGGCTGCGGAAGTAGTCCGGGCAGCCGGTGGCCGTGATGTAGAAGGCGATGAGGTGCTTGGGGAGCCGCGAGAAGTCCGGCTTTTCCCACTTCACGCTCTCTCGCGCGCTGGCGGGGCGGTTGATCTGCACGCTCTGCCGTTCGCTCTCGATCGACTGCCGCAGGTGGATCTCGACGTCGGACTCGCTCTCGATCTGATTGGGCAGGTTCGAGGCGGTCCACATGTAGAGGCCGGGGAGAATCACGCCGAAGGTGACCGCCACGAGGAGCACCATCCACACTGCCAACTTGATGAGGGTCTTCAACGCACGCACTGGAATTTCCTGAAGCGAAAGTCGGTGTTTGTTACGAGCGCCCCATGTCGTTCGGCTGGAGCAGGGCCGCCCTCACGGGCAACACCGTCGTCGCGCCGGGACTGCACCGGATCTCCCTGAGGGTCGCTGACGACGTCGCGAGGGCGTTTCACGCGCCGGGACAGTACCACCGGGTGCGCGTCGAGCACGGGAAGGACTCGATGTTCGCCATCGCGTCGGCGCCCGGCGGCCACGACTTCGAGTACCTCGTCCGCGCCAACGAGGGTGTCGCCGGCGCGTGGACCCGCAAGGTGGTGGGCAGCGAGGTCGAGGTGAGCCCGCCCGAAGGCCCCGGCTACCCGCTCGCGCGCGCCGTGGGCCGCACGTTGATCATCATCGGCACCGGCACCGGCTACGCGCCGCTGCGCTCGGTGCTGCAGACCATTCGCCAGCGCCGCGACGACTTCGGGCCGGTGCACGGGCTGTACGGGGTGCACGCGCCCGCGCAGATCGCCTGGGCCGACGAGCTGCCTGCGCTCGCCCACGTCGGCATTCACGTCACGCCGATCATCTCGCGCCCCGCCCCGGGGTGGACCGGCCCGGTGGGGCACGTGCAGCAGCACCTCGATCGACTGCCGGCCCACGACGCGGTGGTCTTCGCGTGCGGCCAGGCCGAGATGGTGGCCGAAGTGACCGAGCGCCTCGGCCACCGCGGCGTGCCCGCGCACCACGTGTTCCAGAACTACCCGTCGAGCTGATCAGCCGACCACGCCGTCGAAGTACCCGTACCCGCCGGGGATGAAGTAGTCGCGGCCGCCCTCGAGCCCGAAGGCGTGGAGCACCGTGGCCACCGTGTCCTGGCTGCGCGGGGTGCGCGTCGCCGGCGCTCCCGACTCTTCGATCAACGGCACCGGGGCGCCCATCGGAGAGCCGTTCATCGTCTCGTCGTAGCCGCCGACCATCTGGTTGCCGATGATCGACCCACCCGCGAGGATCGCGCAGGTCGCCGGGTGGTGATCGCTTCCGCTCTTCGGGAAGGTGCGGCCGAAGTCGCTGAACACGTAGACCAGCGTCTCATCGAGCAGCGTCTTGCCGGGGTTGGTTCCACTGGGCGTCAGCGACATCTCGAGCAACACGCGGCCGATGCCCTCGAAGGCGATGCGCAGGTGGTTGGTGTGGATCTGCGGGCCGTTGGCCGAGTGGGTGTCGAAGCTGAAGTTGTTGAAGCTGGTGGCGCGCAGCGTGACCGAGGTGACCAGCTCCGACTTGAGGAGCTTGAGCGCGAAGTCGTAGTTCGCCATCGACGAGCCCTGCCCGCAGCTGTCGGCCGAGCCGATGCACGCCGACCAGTTCGTCGGGTACTTCGGGTCAGCCGCGGCCAGCTTCTCGAAGCCGCGCACCGTCGAGAGTGTGCTGAGCACGTCGCGGGCGACGGTGCGGCTCGCGCCCTTGTACGTGTCGTAGAGCTGGCCGAGCAGCGCGTCGGTGCCCGCGCTCGACTTGCCCACCCGCGAGCGGATCGCCGCCAGCGCCGCCGAGTCGGTGACCGTCAACGGCACCGTGCCCATGCCGGCCGAGCCGTCGAGCTTCAGGTCAGGAGCGTCGGCGCGCCCGCGCAGCCCGAGCCACGCGCTGTCACGCTTGTCGGAGAGCGTCGGCTCGACCGAGGCGTCGGTCGTCACCCGCGTGGGCGCCGCGAGCGAAGGCAGGCCGAGCGCCGTCGGCGAAGGACCACCCAGCGAAACGTTGGGGATCGGTCGATCGGGGAAGCGCTGCGCCATCGCCGCGGCGACCACCGCCTGCACCGACGGAGCGCGAAAGTTGGCGCCTGCCACGCCGCACATGCTCGCGACGATGCCCGAGTAGTGCGACGCGGTGCCCTGATCAGCGCCGATCAACAACGCCGCGCGCTCGTACAGCTTGTAGGCGGGGTCGGCCCACGCGTAGCCGAACGGACGGAACTGCTGCGCGCCCCCGGAGTTGGGCACCGCGCCGGTGGTGTCGCCCGGCGAGCTCCAGTTCCAATAGATCGGCCCGCGCCACTTGCGGCGGGGCCCGGGCGCGTCGAGATCGACCGGCGTGCGATCGAAGTTCTCGACCTGCGACGGCGCGTACCCGAAGGGAATGAGCCCCCCGGCGGGGCTGGGCATGAACTTGGTGATGCCCGCCGCGGTGAAGGGGGCGAAGAACGTCTCCCAGTGCAGGCCGCCGTCGAGCCAGATGGCGAGCAGCTTGGTGGGCTTGAACCCCATCGGCTGCGCGCGCACGGTGCCGATGCCGTAGCGCGAGAGCAACGCCAGCTGCCCCAGGCCGAGGGACGCTTCGAAGAGCTTTCGTCTCGAGAGCTTCATGGTCAGTAGAAGATCCAGTCAGGGTGGCGAATGAAGGCGCTGCAGAGCCCGACGAAGCCGGCCTCGGCGCTGGTGGCGGACAGCGGGGTCCACACCGACGCGTACATCGCGTCGACGTCGGCCGCGGTGGCGACGGTGCCGTGAAAGTGGAGGAACCACCGCGTGATGGTGGCCTTCACGTTCGTCGCGTCGGTGGCCTTGGTCGTGCCCGCGGGGAAGAGCGCGTCGTTGTTGGCCTTGAGGTACGCGAGGCGACACCAGCGCTGCGAGACCTGGGTGAGCGTGAGCACGAAGGTGGGGGCGATCGACAGGTCGGCCTTCTGCTGGCCCACCACGCTGCCGCCGCCGAGCCCGTGAAAGCGCTCCGACGGCTCGGAGGTGCGCGGCGAGAGGTACGCGTCGTCGGGCTGGAACGGGTACAGGTCGTCGCTGCGCGGCTGCGCGTGGGGAATGCCGTAGTCGGACGCGTTGGTGAAGAAGTCGCCGTAGTCGAGCCCGAGCTGTTGGTAGAGCGCGCGCTGCACCTGCTCGGCCTTCACGCGGGTGATGCGCGGCGCGGTGGCGTCGGGGCGTGCGTCGCGCGCCTGCGAGGCGAGCCCGACGATCCACTGGCGCACGTCGGCGATGGGCAGCGTGACGGCGCCCTCGGCGAAGAGCTGCGCGTACGACTTCGTGCCGATGGGCATCTGGGTGAACGCGCCGGTGCCGCGGCCCTCGAGCAGGCGCACGAACTCGCTGGCGTCGGGGTCGCCGGGAACCACCATGCGCGGGTCGGAGACGATGAGGTTCTGGAAGCTGCTCACCGACGAGAAGAACCCGCGCGTTCCCGACACGTGGCAGCCCTCACAGGACGGCGCGAGGCCGCGCATGATGCGCACCGTCTCGTCGGACGCCTGGCCGCACGCCGCCTGCTTCGTCGACGCGGTGATGCGGGGCTCCGGGGCGCGCTCGCAGCCGGCGAGCAGCAGAAGAAGGAAGACGCGCTTCATCACAGGCCCCTCCGGAAGAGCTCGCTCTGGGTGAGGTGTTTGACGAACGGCCGCGCCTTGCGCCCGTCGGCCACGTACTGGGCGGTGAGGAGATCGAGGTAGCCGGTCTCCTTCGCGGGATCGATGTCGCGGCCGAGCACGAACTGGTGGAGCCGCCGCACCACGCAGCGATCGTACGCCCCGGACTTGATGATCAACTTCGAGAAGCCGAGCGGGCCGACGGTGCCGTCGCTCACCTCGCCGAGCAGCGTCTGATCAGGCGGCAGGAAGTCGATGAAGACCACCAGCGGATCGCTGTCGACCTGCGCCTGCGTCACCGGCGTCATCCTGGTGCCGGCGGTGTACCAGCGGTTCCAGTGCGAGAACGGCTCGCCGCCGTAGGGGTACGTGCCGCGCCGCCACGAGGTGGGCCACTTCCACGGGCCGATGGCGGGCATCGGGTAGCGCGCGCCCCACCCTTCCGACGCGCTGCCCTGCTTGGCGAAGCGCTTGAAGTGAATCGCCGCGGGATCGATGCGGCGGTGGCAGTGCTGGCAGGGGCCCTCGGCCGCCGGGTCGCTCACGTACGGGTTGAAGGTCTGCCCCGACGGCGGCGCGAGCACCTCACACGCGAGGATCTCCAGCGCCCGCGCAGCACGCAGCCGCTCACGAGGTTGGCCGGCGAGGAAGCCGATGCTGGTCAACATGCCGGCGGCGGGCAGGCCACGCATCGGCGGCGGCGTGGTGCGGGGGTCGTAGGTGTAGTCACGATCGGCGAGGAACACGCGCGACACGGTGGGCACGTCGAACTCGCGCCACGCGTCGGGATCTCCCGCGGTGTGGAAGGGGTCGACCGGCGCGCTCATGAACTTCGAGGGCCGCCACCACGAGTCGTCGGAGATCATCGTCAGGTCTCCGCTCTCGGCGCCCTGCATCACGTACGCAGAGATGCTGCGCGTGGTGCCGACCGAGGTGGTGCCCGCGATGAGGTCGGTCATGGGCTTGTCGAAGAAGGCGAGGTGCGCAAACAACCGCGCGGGCTCTTCGGCGAGCTGCCGGCGCTGCCCGCCCTCGTTCCACGTCACGTAGTTTTCCCAGCCCGCGTACTGCTGGAAGTCGGCGTGGCAGTTGACGCCGTTGGGGCCGCAGCCGCAGGTGCCGTCGGGGCGATCGCAGCCCACCGGCACCCAGTTGCCGTTGTTCTGCACGATGCCCGCGTCGTCGAGGTTGGCCGCGCTGCCGACCAGGGTCGCGCTGGTGCCCGGCGCCCACCACGGCTCGATGGTCACTTCCTTCGGGACGCCGCCGTCGCGCGTCTGGCCGCCACAGATGCGCGCCATGCCGCCCTCGTAGTCTTCGCGCACGTAGGCCCACTTGCCCGCGTTGACCGTCATCGCGCCGCAGCGCTGCACCGCGCGTTGTTGCTGCGGCCCGTACTCGGGTTGATCAGCGGTCGACGGCGCGAGCGGCACGTTGAGCCAGTCGCGGCCGAGCTCGAACATCGACTGGTAGAAGGTCGGCGACGCGAGGGTCTGATCGACGAAGGCGTCGACGAACGCCCGTTGATCAGCGGCGGCGAGCAGCGCGGCGTACTCGGCGTCGGTGGGCGGCACGCCGCGCAGCGCCATCGACGCGCGCCGCAGCTGCCGCGAGGGGGTGAGCAGATCGTCGAACACGCCCGCGTCGTCTTCGGGCGCGTCGCACAGCGGACCCGCATCGACACCGTTGGAAGAGCCTCCGTCGTCACCGGCTCCCGGCGTGATGCCTCCGGGGCAGGCGGCGAGGAACAAGGCCGCGAGGAACGAGAACCGTCGCATCAAGCGATGATGGACACAGCGCAAGCCTTGCGTCGCGGGGTGGTGTGTCCCCCACACTCCACTTCGTGCTTCCCCGTACGGAACGCACTCCGTAGGATCCCCGGTCGCTTTATGGCGTACGTCACCACCTACACGCGGTGCACCTCCCCGGTCGGCAACTGGCTGCTGGTGAGTGATGGGGAAGCCCTCACGGGCGTGTACCCCGAGTCGCACCGCGCGGTTCCCGACACGGACGGGTGGAAGCGGGACGACGCGTTCTTCGCCGGCGTGCGCGACCAGCTCATCGCCTACTTCGCCGGCCGCCTGACGACCTTCACGGTGAAGCTCTCGGCCCGCGGCACCCACTTTCAGCGCCGGGTGTGGGACGCGCTGCGCGAAATCCCGCTCGGCACCACCACCACCTACGGCGCGCTCGCGGCCCACCTGGGCAGCCCCACGGCGTCGCGCGCGGTCGGCGCGGCGAACGGCAAGAACCCCATCTCGCTCATCGTTCCCTGCCATCGCGTGGTGGGCACCAGCGGCACCCTCACCGGCTACGCGGGCGGCCTCGAGCTCAAGCAGTGGCTGCTCGAGCACGAAGCCACCAGCGCCCGTCGTGCGTCTTGCGGAGTGACGCCGGTCGGGCTCGCCGCGGTCGCGCGCCGCGCGGTGCAGCTCACGCTCTGAAGCTCACGGGCAACAGTCGCGGAGCTGAAAACGCGTCTGCTCGTAGCTCCCCAGCGCGTAGCCCTTCGGCGAGATGGTGACGCCCCAGCGCGTGGAGTTGGTCGGCAGCGTCAGCACGTTCTCACGAGCGAGCGTCTGCAGATCGAGGCGCACCAGGCGATCGGCCCCGCCCGGCGCGCTCACGACGAACACCACTTCCCGCCCCTGCACGTGCACCTGCGAGAGCTGCTCTTCACCGAGCTGCGCGGTGGTGAGCACCAACGACTTGAAGCCGCCGGTCAGCCGCACCCGCTCGAGGCCGCGCACGGTGACGAAGTACGCGTGGCCGTCACCCAGGTCGAAGCCCGACTCGCCGATGAGCCCGCTGGCGAGCACGGTCGGCGCGCCGCCCGACTTCGGCAACTTCAGCAGCGTGTTGTTGCGCATCACGTAGATCGACGTGTCGTCGAGCCGCAGCCCGGAGATGAAGTTCGAGAATGGCAGCAGCACCTCGCGCGCGCCGCCAGCGCGAGGCACGCGGAAGATGCCTTCGGCGCTGTGGGCGTAGAGGTGCGTGGCATCGACAGCGAGCATCGGCGCCGGCGGCGTGCCCCAGCCCCACGGCGGATAGACGCCGTCCGAGACCGAGCGAGACGTGCCCGACGTCGCGTCGAGCGCCGAGAGCCCGTAGGTGGTGAAGACGAAGAGCTCCGCGCCATCGGCGACGAGGTGCGAGCTGGGGTTCATCAGGTCGTATTGCACCGACAGCGCGCCGCTCACCTTCGCGAGGCCCTGCATCGAGTCGTTCGGCTGGCGGAACACCCCGAGGAGATCGGTGCCGCTGAAGGCGCCGCCCGCGAAGCCCTGGCTGCGGCTGACCGGGCCTCCACACAGCGCGCGCTCACAGGTCGCCGCGGCGGCCGGCAACACCACCGGAGGGGCGGAACAACCGCACGGGCTCGAGCCCGCCACGCTGGACACCACCACCAGCCGCGACGGCGTGCCCAGCGCGATGCGGGTGCCGGTCACCGCCAGGGCGAGCGTGGCCGGGTCGGTCGAGGACAGCGTCTCTTCGTGATGCACCGTGCCGCTGACGTCGACCACCCGCGCCACGCTGCCCGTCTGGACCACCGCGAAGACCGTGCCGCGCGCCAGCGTGAAGTCGCGCACCGCGCCGGTGAGGGCCGTGCTCGCCGTGCCGTTCTCGAAGCGCACGAGCTGACTCTGGTTCGAGACCCACACCACCCCGCCCTCGAGCTCGAGCCGCTCGAAGTTGCCGGCCAGCAGTTGCTGCGGGTTGGCTCCGCTGCGCTCGGCGCGGTGGAGCCCGGTGTCGCTGACCCAGTACACGTGCGTCGGCGTGAGCCGCAGCGCCGCGACGTGCTGCCCGGGGCGATCGAGCAGCGTGGTGGTGACGTCGGTGGGCACGTCGGCCAGGCGCATGCGCTGCAGGCTGGTGCCGGCCACGAACACGAAGTCGGTGGCGTCGACGTCGAAGGCGCGATCGACGGGACTGCCACTGCCGAACTGCGACGTGGTGAGGCTCTCGAAGGTGCCGTCCGAGAGGCGCAGCCGCGCGGGGATGCCGAAGACCTCTCCGGCCCAGGTGGTCAGCAGGTACACGTAATCTCCCTGCAGGCGGAGCTCACCGCTGGGGTCGAGCGGATCGCTCTCGGCGCGCCGCAGCTGCGTGGTGGCGCCGGTCGCCAGCTCGACCCGCGAGAGCCCCGCGCCGTACATCGAGCCCAGCGTGAAGACCGCGTCGTCGCCCGAGCGCAGCAGCCGCGACACGGCGGTGCGGGAGAAGGTGGTGGTGGTCGGCAGGCACGCGCTCTGATCGCAGGTCGCGTCACCGTCGGGCCCGGCGTCGCCCATCATCGCCAGCGAGCCCGCGTCGGCGCCTCCGTCACCCGCGCTCGACGGCACCGTGCCGATGACCGTCTCTTGCGGAGCCACGAAGCACGCCGACACCAACAGCGACACGACCAGGAGGAATGTCGTTCTCATGCCTGCCCAGGTGCGCGTGGAATTCTGCAGCTTCACGAAATCGTCAGTGCGGCAGCGCTTCGAGGGCGACGCGGAGCTGGCGCACGTCTTCGACCCGGGCGTCATCGGCGCAGGTTCGCTCGAACTCGCGGGCGACGTCGAGGGCCGCGCCGAAGTCGCGCGCGCGCACCAACTCGACGAGCAGGGCCAACCGCACCTCCGGGTGGAGGACACCGCTGCCGAACCGCTCGAGCGAGCTGCGCCACGCCGCGCGCGCCGCCGCCGGGTGACCTGCGCGCAGCTCGAGCGCCCCCACCTCGTACAGCGCCGCCTGCGCGGTGAGGTCGGTGCCCTGCGCCTCCTTCTGCAGACAGCCGAGCCGCTCGCCCGCGGGCACTTCGCTGCAGCCGAGCTCCGACGGACGCACCAGCAGGTTCTCGGGCACGGTAGGCGCCGGCGGCCACGTCAACGACTCGCCCGCGCGCAGCCGACGCTCTTGCCCGCCCACGCGCACCACGACCTCGCCCTCTTCCACCAGCACCACCGTGCCGTTGAGCGCGACGTCGGCGAGGAACCGGCTGGCGCGCGCTTCGATCGACACGTGCGGCGTGCGCACACGCACCACCTGCGAGGTCGGCGTGGGCAGCGACAGGCGCCCTGACTCGAGCACCACCACGTCGCCGGCCTCCTGCCGCCAGCGCGTGGTGTCGGACGCCATCAACACCGGAGAGGGCGACGCGCTCGGCGCCGGCTTCGAGAGCCCACGAGCGCCCAGCACCAGCAGCACCCCGAACAGCGCCGAGACGGCGAAGGTCGGCACCAGCCGCGGTCCACGAGGGGCGACGGCCGCGCGCGCGAGCACGTCGTCCCAGGTGTGGAGATCGACCTCGCGCGGAGGCACCGACGCGGCGAGCGCGACCACGTTCTGCGCGTCGGTGCGCTGCGGATCATCGAGCCATCGGGTGGGCTGGCTCATGAACGAACCTCGTCTTTCGAGAGACCACTCGTGCGCGCTTCGATCAACGCGTGCCGTTCGAGGGCCTCGGTGACTTCGCGGCGCGCGTGGAAGAGGCGCGTCCACACGGTCTTGAGCGGAATGCCGAGCGCGGAGGCGATCTCTTCACCGGGCAGGCCCTGCAACTCGAACAGCACGAAGACCTGCCGCTTGGCGTCGGTCAGCGCCTCGAGCGCGCGCTGCACCTTCACCTGGGCGTCGCGCTGCTCGAGCGTGCGCGTCGGCGCGTCGACGGCGTGCACTTCTTCCGCCGACTCGAGCCCGAGGAACTTGCGCAGCCGCACCGTGCGTCTTCGGGACGCAGCCAGCTTGACCGCCACGCCGTAGAGCCAGGCTCGCGGAGACTCGGCGCGCACCAGGGCCTCAGGCTTGCGGAGGATGATCACGAACAGCTCCTGGAGCAGATCGTCCGCGTCCACGTCGGGCGCGAGGCGCTGCATGGTCTGGCGCAGCGACGAGGCGTGCTCGACGTACAGCGACCGAATCGCGTCGGCGCTCACGGTCACGCCTGTCTGGAGCAGCGCGCTCAGCATCAACGGAGGTCAGTGCGGGAAGCGGGGAGAAGCTTCACGAAAAGAAACGTGAGGAGTTTCAGGTCAATAGCGGGCGCAGAGGCCGAGCGACAGGCCCACGTCCCACGGGCTGATGGTGAGCACGGTGGTCTGCTCGCCGGTCGTCTGGACCGCGAGCTTCAGGGCGTTGCGTTCCCTCGCAGCGCGGCGTGGGCGCGGGCCTCGAGCGCGAGCGGGCCGAAGAGCGTGACCCGCGCGCCTCCGGTGAGCGCACCGCCGAGGTCGAGCTTCACTTCTTCGGTGGCGTCGACAAAGCCGCGCCCACCGACGACGACGCGGAAGCCGCGCACGCCGAGGGTGAGGTCGAGGTTGAGGGTGTCGAGCGGCGCGAAGGTGACGCGACCCGAGAGGCCGAGCCACTGGCGGGTCGCGTAGGCGGTGCCGGGATCGACGCGCTTCGCGCGCTCACCCTCGAAGGCGCCGTCGAGCACCACACCCCAGCGGTGGATGGAGAGCCCGGCGCGCAAGGTGCCGAACGGCGCGAGGTCGGTGGTGGGGCCGATGGTGGCGCCGCCGAGGAGCGCGACGTCGAGGGTCCAGGTGCGGGTGACCGGTGCGTCGCTGCCACCCGTTGACGCGTCGGTTGTCAGTGGACTCGTCTCGGCGCGAGCCGGAGCCGTCGCCCTGTCGTCGCCAGCATCGGTGCTCTGCGAGCCGACGGTCGTGCGGCCCGTCTCGTCGCGAGGTCCAGCGGCACCGGCGGACGGCGACCCGGCACGCTCGCGATTCGTCGCACTGTCGGCGCCTGCGTCGGCGTTCGCGCCCGTCGTACGGCCTGTCTCGTCGCGAGGCCCAGCGGCGCCGGAGGACTGCGTCCCGGCACGCTCGCGATCCGTCACGCTGTCGGCGCCTGCGTCAGCGATCTGCGAGCCGGAGCCTGCATCAACGATCCTCGTGCGAGCCGTTGCACCGTCAGCGAGCTGAGCGCCAGAACCTGCATCAACGCTCCTCACGCGAGCCGTCGAATTGTCGGTGTCCCTGGAGCGGCCCGCCTCGGCGCGAGGCGCAGAAGGGTCAGCGACCTCCCGGCCGACACTCGCGCGAGACGTCGGCGCTGCCGGCGCAACGACACCTGCGTCAACGACTTGCGACCCGGCGGCACCGCGAAGCCCCGGGCCGTCGCCCCCTGCATCACCACTTCCCACGAGCGCCCCCGCGTCGATCAACGCACCCGCGACGCGGCCCGGAACCGCGAGCCGTAGCGGCCGCGCCCACGACACGATGATCGACACCACGACGCGCTCGACGGCCGCGCACTGCCCCACCGGCGCCGGCACCGAGCGCACGAACCGATCGTCCCCACGCACCCCGTCGAGCACCACCACCGAGCCCGCGCCGCGCGCCGTCACCTTGAGCACCGCCGATTCCTGAACGCGGAGCCCCTGCGCGACCAGCTGCGCCTCCACCTTGCGCGCCTCGAGACACGGCGTGCCCGGCTCGACCTGCACGACGACCTCACCCGCGGCGAGCACGAGCAACAGGAGCGCGCTCACGCAGACCACCGGATGTCAGGGGCGCGGCTCACGGCCGACGGTCTGCCACCAGGTGCCCCGCGCCGGCGAGTCGAAACGACACGCGACGAGTCGCCGCGACACGCCCGGCGAGCTCAGTGGGCCGCGAGGGCTTCCGCCGCCGCGGCACGAATCGCTTCGAGCGGCTGCGGCTTGCTCAAGACGCGCGTGCTTCCGAGCTCGCGCGCCGTGCGGAGCACCTGCTCGTCAGCAAAGCCGCTGAGGATCACGAACGGGCATGAGATGCCGCGCGCCCGAGCCCACCGCACCACGTCGAGGCCGCTGGCGCCGGGCATGTTCACGTCGGTGATGATCAGGTCGGGCAACCGGCCGTGCATGCCGCGGTTGGAGATGAACTCCACGTAGTCGAGCAGCTCGCTCCCATCTTCCACTTCCACGAGCTGACGATCGTCTGAACGCAGCGCGTCGAGGAGCAGCTCGCGCAGGTCGTCGTCATCCTCCGCCACCACGACGATGCGTCTCGCGCTCATGGGCGAGCCCGGTGCATCACGCGCGCCGGGGCTGGTTGGTCCGAGACGTGCTTCGCCGAGGCACATGACCACGGCCCGGAGACTCGCGTTCCGCTTCGGGGCAATGGCCCTCACCACGCTGTGTCTGCAGGGGGCAGTGTCGGTGTGGCTGAGCTTCCGGAGCCTGCAGGAAGACGCGGCCCGTGACGCGGTGGGCCTCGCGCGGCTCGCGGCGGGGTTGATGCGGCCGTCGCTCGAGCAGCACGACATGACGGCGGCGCTGCGTCAGCTCGCGTCGGTGCAGGACACCCAGGACTCGGCGCGCTTCGTCTGGCGGTGGATCGACGACGTGCCGATGCGCGCTGAAGATCGCGCGCAGCTCGAGACGGGCCACCCGGTCACCTCGATGCACCGCGCAGGGCGGCACGTGCTGGCGATGGTGCCGGTCTACGTCTCGGGGCGGCTCGGGATGGTGCAGGTCGACGACGACGTGTCGCTGCAGGCGCGCCACGTCATCCGCGTGGCCATCACCGTGCTGGCGTTGATCGTGCTGCTGGTGGCGGCCTTCTTCGTGGTCGGAGATCGGCTCGGCCGCCGTCTGGTGGGCAACCCGGTCAAGCAGCTCATCGGCCTCACGCAGCGCGTCTCGAAGGGCGAGCTTGACGCGCGCGTGCAGCTGGAGGGCGACGACGAGCTGGCGCGACTCGGCCGGGCGCTCAACGCGATGGTGGTGGCGCTGCGCGACGCGAAGCTGGCGCTGGAGAACGAGACCCGCGCGCGCCTCGACGCGGCCGATCGCCTCCGTCACGCCGATCGACTGGTGACCGTGGGTCGGCTCTCGGCGGGCGTGGCGCACGAGCTGGGCACGCCGCTCAACGTGGTGCTGCTGCGCGCGCAGTTGATCGCCGAGTTGCACGACGAGGAGACCGAAAAGCACGCCACCGTCATTCAGTCGCAGGTGGCGAACATGACGCGCATCGTGAAGCAGCTCCTGGGCTTCGCCCGGAAGAACGCCTCGACGCCCACCCAGGTCGACGTGCGCGCGACGGCCGAGAACGTGCGCGAGCTGCTGCTGCCGACGGCCGAGCCGCGCGGGGTGCAGATCGACGTGCAGGGCGCCGACGTGCCGCTCGCGCTGGTCGACCGGCAGTCGCTCGAGCAGGTGCTCTCGAACCTGGTGATGAACGCGGTGCAGGCGCTCGAGCACGGCGGCGTGGTGACGGTGCGCTGCCGCTCGACGACGACCGCGCGCACGCCGCAGAGCTCGGTGCTGCCGTGGGTGGCGATCGACGTCACCGACTCCGGGCCCGGGTTGTCCAGCGAGGTGCGCGAGCATCTCTTCGAGCCCTTCGTCACCACCAAGCCGATCGGCAGCGGCACCGGGCTCGGCCTGTCGGTGGCGTGGGGCCTGGTCGAAGAGTGGGGCGGCTGGCTCGAGGTCTCACCGCCCGACGAGCCGGGCTGCCGCTTCACCTGCTACCTGCCGCTGACCGAAGCCGTGCCGTCGTAGACGACCTCGAACACCACCGCCGACGGATCGCTCTGGTGGTTGTTGAGCGGGTTCTGCGGGGTCCACGCGGCGGTCACCAGCTTGCGGCCGTCACGCGAGAAGCGCACGCGCCGCACCGCCCAGCCGTAGTCGTCGTCGACGATCGGCTTCACGCCGTGAACGATCACCTTCTTGTCCCACCCGCCGGTGGCCAGCGTCTTCCCATCGGGGCTGATGCTGGCGGTCGCCACCACGCCGCGGTGGCCGTGCTTCTTCTCGAGGACCTGCCCGGTGAGGAGATCGACGCGCGCGCCACAGTCCCACTCGCGCTCCGGCTCGACCTCTCGCTTCTTCTCGCGGTCGTACACGGCCTTGGTGCGCTCCGACTTGGTCTCGGAGAACGCCACGCCGGCCACTGCGCCCTTCGCGTCGAGCGAGAAGTCGTTCACCGACGCGGGGAACTTGAACTCGCGCGCGAGCTGCAGCGACTTCGCCGCGCCCACGCTGGCCAGCTTCGCCGACTCGTTGACGGTGAAGACCAGCTCTGCGCTCGAGTCGTCGAAGGCCGTCGAGAGCTGCTGCAGCACCGGCCCACCGAGCACCGCCTGCGCCTCGGCCGGCACACACGCGTCGCACACCGCGAGGTCCACCTGCGAGAGGGTGAGGTTCTTCACGCTCAGCTCGCGGCCCTTCACCAGCTTCGCGAGCTGCGTGCCGAAGGCGGTCTGCACCTGCAGGGTGTCGGTCACCTTCAGCACGTCGATGCCCAGCGCCTGCGCGAGCGCGCTCTTCACCACCAGCACCGGCAGCCGCTCGTCGAGCGCCACCGTGGCCGACGCCGAGCGATCGATCACCGCGCGGAACAGCACGAGACCGTTCTTCTTCGTCACGTGGGTGCGCACCTCGCGCGGCGGCAGCACCGCGTCGGCGAGGGTGAACACCAGCAGCTTCTGATCCCACCCGCCGGTCACCAGCTCGCCAGCCGGGGTGAACGCCAGCGCGCGCACTTCATCGGTGTGGGGGCGCACCTCGGCGACGTGCCGCAGCTGCGGAAACGAGAGCAGCGTCACCAGCCCCTTCGCGCCACCGAGCGCGAGCATCGAGCCGCTGGGGTGCCAGGCCACGCTGACCAGCGGCTCTTCGGTGAGCCACGCCGAGAGCAGCTCGCCCTTCGCCGAAGAGAACAGCCGCAGCGCGCCGTCACGAGAGACCGTCGCCACCACCGCGCCGTCGGGTGAGAACTCCACCGAGTCGACGTCGAACTCGAGCGGGTTCACCGCCGGGTCGGCGCGCGGTGTGCCGGTCGGCGCGACGAGATCGTGCAGCGACAGGTGGAAGCTCTTCATGCCCAGCCGAGAGATGGCCGCCAGCGAGCCGTCGGGCGAGAGCTTGGCGTCGTAGACGAAGTCTTCGCGGTTGAGCACCGTCGCGGCCCCGAGCGCGAGCGGCGTGCCCGAGAGATAGCCGTCCTTCGACGCGCCGAGCGCGGTGAGCACCGCGTCGGGGGTCTTCTGCAGCGTCTTGCAGCCCGCGAGGACGAGGAACGCAGCCAGCAGCAGCCGCATCACCCCTCCGGCCGCTTGGGCGTCACTTCCTTCACGCCCTTGGTGGTGATGTTCAGCAGGTACAGCTGGCGCCGGGCCTCACGCGCGTCGTCGATGGTCAACGAGCCGGTCGCGCCCTGGAAGTCCTTCACGTGCTGCAGCACCTCGCGGAAAGCGGCGCGCGAGCCAGGCGCGTTCTTTTCGAGCACGCTGCGCACCATCGCACCGGAGTCGTAACCGACGGCGTCGAGCAGCGTAATGCTCGCGTCGCGGTGGGCCTCGCGGAACGCGCTGACGAAGGCCTTGGTCGAGGGGCGATCGCTCGTCTCGTAGAACGCCTCGACGTACACGCTGCACAGCACGTACTTGCCGCCGCGCTCGATGAGCTGCGGATCGCCCGACGCGCCCTTCGGCGAGCTCCAGGTCGAGGGGCCGAGCAGCGTGACGGTCTTGAGCTTGTCCTTGCCGGTCGTCTTCTGGATGCGCTCGAGGTCCTTCTTGTCGCAGGCGTTGGTGATGATGTCTTCGACGGCGAGCGCGGGCGCGACCAGTGAGACCTGCTGCCACGAGTCGGGGATCAACATCGCCTCGAAGTCGATGACCGGGTCGAGGCCGGCCTTCATCTTCTCCATCGCCTTGCGACGGCGGAACTCGTCGGTGATCGTCTCGCGGATCTCGCGGATCTTCTCGAAGTAGTCGCCGCGGTCCTCGAGGTAGTAGCGGCCAGCGAGGCGCTTGGCCTCTTCGGTGAACGTCTTCTGATCGTGGTCGTAGCTCTCGATGCCGCGGATCTGCCCGCCGCGCTTCTCGATGGCGTCCCAGAACTCGTTCGACAGCTCGACGCCGAAGGGCGTGTTGGGGTGGAGGATGGCGAACGTCTTGTAGCCCAGCGTGCCCATCGCGTAGTCGGCGAGCGCCTCGGCCTGCTGCTGGTTGGTCACCATGGTGCGGAAGATGTGCGGGCCGATCTCGGTGAGCCCTTCCGCGCGAGAGAGCGTGATGAGTGGCACCTGCAGCTCCTCGGCGACCAGGGCGGCGCGCTTGGCGTCTTCGGCGAGCAGCGGGCCGATGATGGCGATCACCCCGTCGTCGAAGGCGAGCTGCTCGACCAGCCTGGCGGTGAGCGTGGGGTCGCCCTGCGTGTCCTTCACCAGCAGCTCGACGTCGCTGCCCTTGAGCGCGAGTTGCAGCCCGCGCAGCGTGGTCTCGCCGAACGCCTTGTACTTGCCCGACATCGGCAGCAGCGCGCCGACCACCTTGGTGCGCACCTGCGCGCGCTTGCTCAGCCGGTCCTGCAGCGCCTTCGCGTCTGCGGCGTAGGGAGAGTCGGGCGCGGTGGCCAGCAGCGCGCGCAGCGTCTCGTCGAGCCGGGTCCAGTCGCGCAGGTGGTAGTAGACGCGGGCCATCTTGAACGCCACCAGCGGCCAGCCGGGGTGCGACTTCGGCAGCTCGTTCCAGGCTTCGGCGATCGCGAGGAAGGTGGTCTTGGTCTCCACCACGTCTTCGAGGCTGGCCAGCGCCTTCTTCGTCTCGTCGGGGCCGTTCGCGTTCTCCACGGCCTTGAGCGCGGTCTTGAGCGCCTCTCCATATTGCTGCGTGCCGGCGGCGGCCCGCGCGAGGGCGGCTTCGGCGAGGCGCTTGTCTTCACCTTCGAGGCGATCGACCAGCGTCGAGAGCGTCTGGTACGCGTCGCGGTAGGCCTTCATCTCGGTCGCAGCGAGGCCCGACTTGAGGCGCGCGTCGTTGGCGTTGGGGTGGAGCGGGTTCTCGAAGAGCAGCTCGCCGAGCGTCTTGCGCGCCAGCACGTAGTCGCCCTCTTCGAAGGCCAGCACGCCGGCGCGGTACAGCGCGTCTTGCCCCGCGGTGCTCTCGGGGTACGTCTTGCGCACCAGCAGCAGCGCCTCGATGCCATCGCGTCGAGACTTCGAGTCGGCGACGGAGATCGCCTTCGCCAGCGCCTCGTCAGCGACCGCGTCCTTCTTCGCTTCGATCTTCGGGCCGGTGCCGGTCCCCACGCCGGTGCCGGTGGACTTCGGGCACGCGCAGAGGAGCAGAACGCTGATCAGCAACAACTCACGCATGCCGATGCACATAGCAGGCTTTCTCCGTGTGAAAACGCCCGCAGTGCGGGCGTTTGGACGCGACGCCGTGGTCCCGCGCCCTCGGGTTTTCTGGCGCGCCGTGGTCAAGCGGTGACCGGGCGGGACCTACCGTGCCCAGTGCATGACACCAGCCACCACGAAGCTGTCCTTCACGTCGAAAGAGTCCCCCTTCAAGAAGGACCTGATGGAGCAGGTCGACGCGTACTTCGCCTCCGGTCGCACGCGGAACGCGACGCCAGCGCTGTGGGCCAAGACGGCGTTCTGGTTGTCGATGGTCGCCGCGTCGTGGGTGGTGCTCACCTTCGTGGCAATGCCCGGCTGGCTGGGGGTGATCCTCGCGTTGCTCTCGGGCTTCTCGGTCGCGCAGGTCGGCTTCAACGTGGGTCACGACGCGATCCACGGCTCGCTCTCGAAGCACGCGTGGGTCAACGCGATCTTCGCGCGCACCTTCGACGTGATGGGCGCCAGCTCGAAGATGTGGGGCTGGGCGCACAACGTCGTGCACCACACGTACACCAACGTGCCCGGCACGGATCACGACCTCGAGCCGGGCTTCTTTCTCCACCTGTACCGGCGCGAGTCGCGCGGCTTCCTGCACCGCTTCCAGCACGTCTACGCGTGGGCGCTCTACACGCTCACCATGTTCGTCTGGGTCTTCAAGAAAGACTTCGCCCAGCTCATCGAGCGTGGCGCGCGCACCACGAAGGCCGACGTGGCGGACGTGGTGATCAGCAAGGTGCTGCACCTCGCGCTGTGGGTCGGCGTGCCGATGCTGCTCAGCCCGTGGGCGTGGTGGCAGGTGCTGGTGGGCTACGCCCTGGTGCTGGCGATGAGCGGCTTCGCGGCGGCGGTGGTGTTTCAGCTCGCGCACGTCGTCGAGGGCCCGAGCTTCCCGGTGCCGCAGAACGGCGCGCTCGAAGACGACTTCCTCACGCACCAGCTCAAGACCACCGCGAACTTCGCGCCGGGCAGCGCGCTGGCGACGTTCTTCACCGGTGGCCTCAACCACCAGGTCGAGCACCACCTCTTCCCGCGCATCGCGCACATCCACTACCCCGCGCTGGCGCGCATCGTCACCGCGACGGCGCTGCGCCACGGCGTGCCGTACCACGCGCACTCGACCTTCTTCACCGCGCTGGCGTCGCACGCGCGCATGTTGAAGGCCATGGGGCGCAGCGCTCCGCTCGAGGTGCTTCCGCGGGGAACCGTTCCGGCGTGACGCGCGTTGGGCCGGCCGTGCGCTCGATCGCCCTGCTCTGCCTGCTGGCGACTGCCGTTAGCCGCGCAGCGCCCGGTGAATGCGGGCGTGCAGCTCGGCCACGTCGGCCTGCGAGTGGTACGGGCCGAAGCCGAAGCGGAGCCGATCGTCACGCGCGTCGGTCACCACGCGGTGCAGCTTGAGCGTCGCGCTGAGCGCCCGCGCCTCGCTGGTGCGGAAGGTGAGGAACTGCCCGCGCGCGCCGTGGCTGACCGGCACCACCAACTGTTCCTTCGAGAGCGAGCCGGTCGAGTCGAGCCCGTCGACGAACTCGCGCTGCAGCAGGTGCGCGTGCTCGCGGTTCTTCTCGGTGGTGAGCCCGACTTCCTGCCGCCAGCGCATCACGGCGTTGAAGCGGTACAGCCCGGTGGGGTCGAACGTCGCGCCCATGAAGCGCATCGCGCCCGTCGAGTACGGCACCTGCCCGGCCACCTTCGCGTCGAGCGCGCCGAACGCGGCGAACCAGCCGGTGTTGCGCGGGCGCAGGTGCGCGGCGGTGGGGGGCACGTGGAGGAAACACGCGCCCTCGCCGGCCATCGCGTACTTGTAGCCACCCGAGAGGTAGAACGCGCGTGCGCCCACCCGGCCCAGCCTGGTGGGGACCGCGCCGAAGCCGTGGTACCCGTCGATCACCACCATCGCGTCGGCGGGCAGCGCGGCGACGGTCCGCTCGAGGTCGCCCGACTCGGCGCCGGAGTTGAAGAACACCTGACTGAAGAACACCAGGTCGGCGCCCTTCGACGCGGCGACCAGGCGCTCGGGGAAGCTGTGAAACGGCTCGGCCGGAACGCGCGTGACGAGCGCCAGGCCGTCTTCTTCGAGGCGGCGCGTCTGGCGCTCGAACGAGTGGAACTCCGAGTCGCTGGTGACGATCTTCGGGAGGTTCGGCAGGCACGACAGCAGCCGCAGCACGAACTCGTGGGTGTTGGGCGCGAAGACGAGGCTCTCGTGCGACGGCAGCCCCAGCTCGCGCGCGATGTGCTTCTGGGCCTCGGGCCACACCTCTTCGAAGACGAGGTCCCACTTCTCGTCGGCCAGGCGCGCCGCGTCGAGCCACGCCTGCTGCTGCGCCTCGAAGGTGACGTCCGGCCAGAAGTGGTGGCTGTGGGCGGCGAAGTGCAGCCGCTCCGGGTCCGCCGCGAGGAAGCGCGAGAAGCCGTCTTTCCAGGCCTTCACTTGTTGAGCAGGTCCTTCACCTTGTCGAAGAAGCTCTTGCTCTGCGGGTTGACGTCTTCACCCGAGGCCTCGGCGAACTTCGTCAGCAGCTCGCGCTGCGTCTTGGTGAGGTTCTGCGGCGTCTCGACCACCACGCGCACGTGCTGATCGCCCCGCTCGGCGCTCTGGAGGTGGGGAATGCCCTTGCCCTTGAGGCGGAAGATCTTCCCGCTCTGCGTGCCCTCGGGCACCTTCATCTTCACCATGCCGTCGAGCGTGGGCACCTCGAGCTGCGCGCCGAGCGTGGCCTGCACGAAGCTGATCGGCACCTCGCAGAAGACCTCGTATTCCTCGCGGTGGAAGATCGCGTGCTCCTTCACGTGCACGACGACGTACAGGTCACCCGACGGTCCGCCCTGCTCGCCCGGCTCACCCTCGCCCGCCAACCGCACGCGCGTGCCAGTGTCGACACCGGGGGGAATCTTCACCGCGAGCTCGCTGACCGATTCGGTCTTGCCCTGGCCCTTGCAGTCCTTGCAGGGGTCGGCGACCACCTGACCGGACCCGCCGCACTGGTTGCAGGTGCGCGCGACCGCGAAGAAGCCCTGCGTGAAGCGCACTTCGCCGGCGCCGCCGCAGGTGGGGCACTGGCGCTGCTGCTTGCTCTTGCTGCCGGTGCCGTCGCAGCTCTCGCAGCGCTTGGGCCGGGGGATCTTCACCGACACTTCGGTGCCGAAGGCGGCCTCTTCGAAGGTCAGCTCGAGGTTGTAGCGGAGGTCGGCGCCGCGATTGCGCTGCCGACGGCCACGCCCACCACCGAAGATGTCCCCGAAGATCTCTCCGAAGATGTCGTTGATGTTGACGTTGTTGAAGCCGCTGCCGCCGCCGAAGCCCTCGACGCCCTGGTGGCCGAAACGATCGAAGCGCGCGCGGCGATCGGGGTCGGACAGCACCTCGTACGCCTCGGAGGCTTCCTTGAACTTCTCTTCGGCCTCTTTGTCGCCGGGGTTGCGATCGGGGTGGTACTGCATCGCCAGCTTGCGGAACGCCTTCTTCAAAGTGTCCGCATCGGCGTTGCGCTCGACCGCGAGCACTTCGTAGTAGTCACGCTTGGAAGCCATGGGGCGGAGCCCATCTAACGCAGCCTGACTCGAAAGCAATCGACCCCGTGAGCCCCGCATCCCCCCGATTGGACAAGCGAGTCTGGCTGCGCGTGGTTGCGCGGACCGCTCCATTCCGGGGACCGCTGGTGGTGGCGTTGCTGGCCTCGCTCTTCGCGGCGGCGGCGGGGGCGGTGTGGGCGTCGCTGGTCGGCCCCCTGCTGCGGTCGCTCATCGGCGGTGGGGACATCACCTGGGGACCCTTGCGGCTCGAGCGGGACGACCTCGCGTTCCGGCTCCCCGTGGCGATCGTCTTCGTGGCGGTGCTGCGCGCGGTGGCGGCGTGGCTGCACACCGGCCTGATGAGCCGGGTGTCGCAGGGGGTGCTCTCGAAGCTGCGCGAGGAGCTGTACGCGAAGCTGCTGGTGTTGCCTCCGAAGTGGTTCGAGCAGCGGCACTCAGGCGAGCTGCTGTCGCGCTTCACGTCCGACGTGGCGCAGCTCGAGTTCTCCGCCGGTCAGGCGCTGGGGAGCCTGAGCAAGGACTCGCTGCAGTTGCTCGGGTTGTTGGTGGTGTGCCTCGTCACCGACTGGCGGCTGTTCCTCGTCACCTTCATCGTGTTGCCGGGCACCATCATTCCCGTGTCGCGGTTCGCGCGCGGGGCGAAGAAGGCGGCCACGAAGTCGCAGGCGTCGCTCGGCCAGCTCTCGATGCTCGCCGGGGAGCAGCTCAACAACCTGCCGGTGGTGCAGGCATACCGCGCCGAGGGCCGCGCGCTCGAGCGCTTCGACGCCGAGCAGGCGCACTACCTCTCGGTGATGAAGCGCTCGCTGTTCATTCGCGGCGCCTTCAGCCCCACCACGGAGTTCCTCGGCGTGCTCGGCGTGGCGGCGGTGATCGTCGTCGGCGCGCGCGCGGTGCAGGCCGACCCCTCGCTCGCCGGGAGCCTCGTCTCGTTCCTCGCGGCGGCGCTGTTGATGTACCAGCCGGTGAAGTCGCTCTCGAACACGGCCTCGCAGATCTCGCTCGGCGCAGGCGCGGCGACGCGGCTGTTCGAGGTGCTCGACGCGCAGGCCGACGAAGACGCGGGCGGCGTCGCGGGGCCGCTGAAGTCGGCGCTGAAGCTCGAAGGCGTGCGGCTGACCTACGCCGACGGGCGCGAGGCGCTGCAGGGCGTGTCGTTCGAGGTGCCGGCGGGCAAACACGTGGCGCTGGTCGGCCCCTCGGGCGCGGGCAAGTCGAGCGTGGTGTCGGTGCTGCTGGGTCACGCGGTGGCGTCGGGCGGCGAGGTCACGTGGGACGGTGGCGCGCTCAGCTCGTTGTCGCGCCGCAGCGTGCGCGCGCAGCTCGCGTGGGTGCCGCAGGAGCCGGTGCTGCTCTCGGGCACGGTGCGCGAGAACCTGCTGCTGGGCCGGGCCGACGCGACCGAGGCGCAGCTGTGGACCGCCCTCGAGCGCGCGCACGCGGCGGACTTCGTGAAGGCCTTCGCGAAGGGCCTCGATGAAGACGTCGGCGAGCGCGGTGGGCGCTTGTCTGGCGGCCAGCGTCAACGCCTGGCGATCGCCCGCGCCTTCTTGAAGGAACCCTCGCTGCTGCTGCTCGACGAGCCGACCAGCGCGCTCGACGCGCAGACCGAGGCCGAGGTGCAGGCCGGCCTCGAGGAGCTGATGAAGGACCGCACCACCCTGGTCATCGCGCACCGGCTCTCGACCGTGCGCCACGCGGATCTGATCGTGGTGATGGAGAGCGGCCGGGTCGTCGAGCAGGGCACGCACGAGCAGTTGATGGCGCTGGGCGGCACCTACTCGCGCCTGCACTTCCCGGCGGGCTGAGTAGACTCGTCGCCATGTCCGCGGTGGCGCCGTTGGTGAATGAACGCGAACCCTTCGCCGAGACGCGCGTCGGGCCCAACCGCGTCGCGATCTTGAAGGACGGCTTTCAGGCCTACCCCGCGATGCTGGCGGCGATCGCGCAGGCGAAGAGCACCATCTGCCTCGAGACGTACATCCTCCGCGACGATCAGACGGGCATGCGCTTCCTCGACGCGTTGATGGAGCGCGCCCGCGCCGGGGTGGAAGTGCTGGTGATGTACGACGCGTGGGGCAGCGAGGTGTCGGACATCACGCTGTCGGCGCTGAAGGCCGCGGGAATCAAGACGCTGAGCTTCCGGCCGTGGCGGTACCTCGGCTCGTTCAGCCGGGCGTTCTCGCGCGTGCGGCGCAGAAACCACCGCAAGTCGTTGATCGTCGACGGCCTCGTCGGCTTCACCGGCGGGCTCAACATCAGCAACGACTACGCGGCGACGGTGGACGGGGGCGGCGGGTGGCGCGACACGCACGTGCGCATCAGCGGGCCCGACGCGGTGCTGCTCGAGCGGCTCTTCCTCTCGACGTGGGAAAAGCACCACGGCCCGCGCTTCGACGGCGTGCGCTTCCGTCGAACGCGCAACGCGGCCTGCGAGAAGCTGAGGGTGGTGGGCAACGACTTCCCGCTCGATCGCAAGGGCATCCGCCGCGCCTACGAGGAGGCGTTCTCGAAGGCGAAGTCGCGCATCTTCGTGACCAACGCGTACTTCCTGCCGCCGGCGAAGATGATCAAGGTGCTGGTCGCGGCAGCGCGGCGGGGCGTGCGCATCGGGGTGATCCTCGCGGCGACCACCGACGTGAAGCTGGTGCTCTTCGCGGCGCGCGGCCTGTACCCGAAGCTGCTGAAGAACCAGATCGAAGTGTACGAGTGGACGGGCAAGAGCAACCTCCACGCGAAGACGGCGGTGGTCGATGGCGCCTGGTCCACCATCGGCTCGTCGAACCTCGACCCGCTGTCACTGCGGCAGAACCTCGAGGTCAACGCGATCGTCAGCGAGCCGGCGTTCGGCGCGGCGATGGAACGGTTGTTCGAGGAAGATCTGCGGCACTGCACCCTCGTCACGATGGAGCACGTGCGCAGCTACGGGCTCATCGAGCGGGTGTTGTCGTGGTTCGCGTTTCGGATCCGCCACTGGCTGTGAAGCTCACAGCTCGGTGGTGTTCGTCTTCGGCACGACACTCGGACGCGGCGCGGTCAGCTCGGCCTTCGTGAGCTCGAACACGCGCTCGTACATCGCCTCGATCGCGCCGACGTAGCACTCCTCGGACTTCTGGTACGAGCAGAAGTCCGACTTCACGTCGCCCGCGAACGAGGTGATCACCCGCTGCGGCGTGCGCAGGACGCCCTTGAACCGAAGCTTGATCGTGCACGCGACGTTGATGCACGTGCGCGACGGCTCGACTTCATCGAAGTGCAGCACCAGCTCGCCCGAGGTGCCCTTCACCGCCCCAGGGAAACCGTTGAGGAAGCCGCGCTTCAGATCGCCGCGAAACGCGTTCAGCACCAGGCCGTCATCGACGATCGTGCGCTGGAGAACGCTGTCGCTCACCACCACCACTGAGGACAAGGGCCGCTCCACGGCCGGGATGTTCGGCCGCGGGTCGAGCCCGTGGATCGTCACGTAACAGGAGCTGAAGAGCAGAACAGGGAGGAGCCAGCGCACGGGACCGGCTTACCACGTCATCTTCTGAGTTCGTTCGCCACCTCCGTCGCGCCGTACACCTTCTGCAGCGCGGTGATGATCAGGTCCCCATGCACCGCGACCGTGCGATTGCCGAGCGGCTCGTAGCCGAAGTTCCCACCCAGCGACTGCAGGTTCCCGTCGAACACCAGCCCCACCACGTCACCGTTGCGATCGACCAGCGGCGAGCCCGAGTTGCCGCCGATGATGTCGTTGGTCGTCGCCACGTCGTAGGGCGTCGCGCCGTTGAGCTTGCTCTTCTGCGCGAGCCACTTCTCCGTCACCGCGTACGGCGCCTTGCCCGACGCGCGCTCGAACAGGCCCTTGATGGTGGTCATCGCCGGGCCGGTGCCGACGCCCTTGATGCGGCCGTACGACAATCGCAGCGTGAAGGTCGCGTCCGGAGGTCCGCTCACGCCCACCGCGCGCTTCGCGTCCGAGATCAGCTCCATGTTCTTCTTCACCACCGAGTCGACCTCGTCTTCCCAGCGCTTGCGCACCGCGCGGCAGTCGTCGTCGATCAACTTCGCGAACGCGATCATCGGGTCCGCCTCTTCGATCTTCGCCGTCGACTCGAAGCGCTCCTTGCGGAAGGCGGGGTCACCGACGCGCGTGCCCGCGATCAGCTCGGCCGCGCGATCTTCAGGCGACTTCCCCGCCAGCACCTTCTTCACGAACACGTCGTCCGCCCCGTACACCTCGCGCAGCTTCGTCAGCGACCAGGTCAACCGCGCCTGCTCGAGCTCGACGTGCACCGGCGCCGCGTCGAGCAACGACTGCTTCAGCGCCGGCAACTGCGCGTCGGTGTACTCGCGCAACCGCTCGCCGTTCGGCTTCGCCGCTTCCACCCGCGCCCGAGCGAGCCGACGCGCGTGCATGAAGAGCTCGGACTGAAAGGCCTGTGCGCCTTCCCGCATCACGTAGTCCACGTAGAGCGTGCGCTGCACGAGGAGCGCTTTGGCGATCGCGTCCCATGCGCCCTTCGTCGCTTCCGGCGCCTTCGCCTGCAACGCCAGCTCGGCCGCCCGCTTGCCCTCGAGGAAGCCCGGCGCCACCAACGCCTCGCGACGCCCCTTCAGCGCCTTGAGCGAGTTCTCCACCGCGCGGAGCTTCGACTTCACCACCCGCTCCCGCTCGGGCGACTGCTTCATCCACTCGTCCAGCCGGCCCCTCTGCTCGGCGAGCGAGACGAGGTTCCACGGCAACGACACGTCACGCAGGAACTCGTACTGCGCCAGCGTGAGACCGCGCTCGGTGCCGCCCGGGTGCCCCGAGGTGAAGACCACGTCGCCTTCCTTCGCGCTCTTCTTCGCCCACTTCAGGTGCTCGGGCGTCTTCGCCGGCCGGCCGTCGACGTAGAGCCGCAGGAACGCCACGTCGAAGCCGTAGCGGGGGAAGTTGAAGTTGTCGGGGTCGCCGCCGAAGGCCGCCATCTGGAACTCCGGCGCGAAGACCACGCGGAGGTCCTGAAAGCGCCGGTACTCGTAGAGGTGGAACTTCGCGCCGTGGAACAGGGTCACCACGTCGCAGCGCCGGGCCGCGTCCCCCTGGCTGCACTCGGACTCGAGCCGCGAGGTCTCGGCCTTGAGCTTCTTCTGGAAGTCGGCCCCGCTCGCGCCCTTCGTTGCCGTGAGGACGAGCTCGGTCACGTCGGTGATCTTCACGAGCTGGTTGCCTTCGAACTTCGGGCAGCGCTCCTCTTTTTCGCGCGCCGGCGCGAGGTAGCCGGTGGCCAGGAGATCGCGTTCGGACGTCGAGAGATCTTCGAGGCACGCGCGAATGCAGTGGTGGTTGGTCATCACCAGGCCGTCGGGCGAGACGATCGACGCGCTGCAGCCGTTGGCGAGGCGGAGGCTCCCCAGGCGCACGCGATCGAGCCACTGCGGGTCGGGAGAGAAGCCGAGGTCTTTCTTCGCCTGCTCGGCGGGGAAGTCGTTGAAGAGCCACATGCCTTCTTCGGCGTGGGCGGACACGGAGACCAGCGTGAGGAGAAGAAGCGAGCTTCGCATGTGGGGTTTGTAGCTTGAATTGCCCCTCACCCCGACCCTCTCCCGCTTCGCAGGGCGAGGGGGCTAGTTCAGCATTTGGGGGAGGACGAAGTAGAGGTCGACGTCGGCCTCGCACTCCACGCAACGCCCTCGCGCCACGCGCAGGCCCAGACGGGAGGTCTCGCCGAGCTCCTGCACGCGACCGCCGCACTGGCACCGCAGCGCCTGCCGCGCGTCTTCCAGCACCTGCGCCGACGACAAGACGATCGGGTTGTCCGCCGAACGCCCCGGCTTCGACGACAACGCCCGCCGCGCGAACACCACCCGCGCCTTGCGCACGCCCACCACCACCAGCGCGGCCAACAACGCGAGCAGCATCAGATCCATCGCTCGCGCTTACGACTGACAAGCCCCGCCTTCAATGCTGTGCTCCGCCCCCTCGTGAAGACCTTCACCATCACCCCGGCGCTGGCGCCGCTGCTCGAGCAGATGAGCCACGACATGGCCGTGCCCGTCGAGGGCCTCGTCAATCAGGCGCTCTTCAACTGGGCGCGGCTCCACGGTTACGCAGAGCCGTCAGTGACGCCCGTGACGAAGCCGCCCGCGGCCCCGCCCCCGGAGCCCGAGACCACGCGCGTGCCGATCATCGAAGAGCCCGAGCCCGACTGGCGCATCGAAGGCGCCGGCAGCTTCGGCATCGCCGACTCCACCGAGCCCCGGGGCGAGAAGCTGCGCCGGGTGGTGCTGCAGCTCCAGGGGCGCGAGGTCGAGCTCGACAGTCAGCGCTTCCTCATCGGCCGCGACGTGAGCTGCGATCTCACCATCGACGCCCCGCGCATCAGCCGCCAACACGCGGTCATTCACATCGGTGAGCACGTCGAGCTCGAAGACCTCGGCTCGTCGAACGGCACCTGGCACCTCGGCGCGCGCATCGAGCGCCGCCGCCTCGAGCACGGCGACGAGCTGTACCTCGGCGACGTGGCCGTGCGCGTCGAGTTCCGCTGAGCGCTACAGCGGGCTGTCGAGGAAGTCGGGGCGGAGGTCGGTCACCTGCCCCCAGCTCGCGTTGATCCGATCCGCCCCGGGGATCGCGCCGCCGAATACGAAGCCGAAGTCGATGCGGATCACTTCCTTGTTCAACTGCGGCAACAACAACCGCACGCCGACGCCGACCGTGTGCGTGAGCGAGGGCCGCGCGTCGAAGGCCGAGCCGACGTCATAGAACAGCACCACCCCCAGCCAGTTGCTCCACAGCTCGATGGGCCGCGCGCGGTACTCGAAGTTGCCGAGCACCATGTTGCGCCCCGTGTACTGCTCGGGGAAGGCGCCGCGCAGCCCCGTCGAGCCGCCGAGCAGCAGCTGCCGGTTGTCGAGGTCGTTGGCCTTGAAGTCGATCAACACGCGCGCCACGAAGCGGCCCCCGTAGAACTGCGGGCTGTAGTTGGTGAGCTCGGCCGCCACGCGGCGGTTGGCGCTCTCGAGCCCGGGCCGCAGGCGAATGCCACCCGCCACCGTCACCGTGAAGAGATCGTCCGCCCGGTAGAAGCGGTACCGCAGCGAGGCGCCCAGCTCGACGAAGTTCGACGGCGCGAACGGCAAGGGGAACGCCCACCGCGCCCCACCCTGCGCCACCCAGCCGAGCTGGAAGTCTTCCGACAGCTCGAAGGTGTCGATGTTGCGCAGCACCCGGAAGTCCGAGGGGAACGCGCGCACGTAGCCGGTGACGTAGGTGACGTTCTCCGAGCGCGGGAGGTAGTTGGCGTTGAGCCACTCCGCCTTCGCGCCCGACACCAGCGCCGGCCGGTACTGCCGCGAGTAGCCGCCGAGCGAGCCCGAGACGTCGAGCTTGAGCTGCCGGCCGAAGCTCCGCGTCACCGTCGCCTCGCCCGCGAACTCGCGCACGTCGTAGACCAGCGGCACCGTCTCCGAGCCGTCGCCCTCGGGGTACGGCACTTCCCACACGTTCGCGCCGCGGAAGACGCGCCGCCGCCGCACGTTCCACGAGCCGTCGACGGTGAAGCCCCACTGCGGGTCGAGGTTGATGATCGGCTGCCCGACGCTCACCGCGCCCGTCGTGCCCTCGAGCGCGCCGGTGGTGCGGTTGAAGATGAGCGCCGCCGACTCCCCGAGGTACCAGCGCGAGCTGAGCAGCCGTCGCTCGATGAAGGTCTGCCCCACCGTGAAGGTGTCGAGGCGGATGGTGGTGTTGACCGCGAGCTGCTGCCCCCACCCGTTGAAGTTCACCTCGATGAGCTGCAGCTGGAGGAACTGCAACAACGAGCCGATCAACGTGAAGGAGTTCGAGAGCCGCAGGCTCCACTTGTCCTTCGTCACCACCAGCATCGACACCCCGCCCTCGCGCCCCTGCACCGCGACGATCTTCACCACCGCGAGGAGGAACAGCTTGCGCAGGTTGCGCTCGGTCTCGAGCACGCGGTGCGGGTCCCACACGTCGCCGACCTTCAGCAGCACCTCGCGGCGAATCACCGGCTCCCGCGTGCGGGTGTGGATGAGGTTGAGGAACTGCGGGTACGGGTCGCTCGGCGCGAAGACGTCTTCGCTGGCGACGAGGATCTCCTCGAGGCGCTTGCCCTCCGGCGCCGGCTCGCGCGCCCGCCCATGCAGTGAAAGCCCCCACTCGACGAGGCGCTCTTCGTAGCCGGTGTCCTGCGACACGGGCGCGGCGGCCAGCAGCGCGGCGAGCAACGACGACGTCACCTGACGGCACCCACCAGCATCGAGGCGCACACGCTATCCCGGTTCACCACAGACCCGCCGCTTTGGAGCAGACCCGCAGACCCTTCGGGATGACGGGCAGTTAACGGCGGATCGCGCGATGCAGTGCCGGGGAAGCCGAAAAACCGAAGAGGACCTCTCCCCATGTTCAATCAAGGTTTCCAGTTGTTGAATCGCAACGAGCTCGACGTCGAGCTCGCCACCATCTTCCGCCACTGGGACGCCGAGCCGCTCCAGCGCGCCGAGTTCGTCGGCTGGGCGTGGGTCGTCGCGTCGGCGTCCGACATGTCGGCCAGCGAGAACCGCGCCGCGGCCGCCGAGCTGCTGCGCGCCGAACGAGACTCGCTGCATCGCCTGCTCGCCGACCGCCTGATGAGCACCTCGACGATGAGCCTCGAGCTCGTCAGCCGGCGCATGTTCCTCGACTGGTTGCAGGAACGCCTCGGCGTGCAGCGCGACGCCGCCTGACGTCACCGCTCAGCCGCGACGCCAGCGAGCGATGCCCTGCTCGCGTTCCCCAGGCGTCGCGTCGAGCGGTGGCGCCAGTGACTGCAGGAACCGCTCGCGCGGGTCGGTGGCGCCAGTCGCCTTCGCCCGCGCGTCCCAGTCGGACAACAGCGCGTGGATCTCCGTGCCCGGCTGCGCCCTGCGCCGGAGATCGCGCGGGAGCCAGTCGCGGAAGAGCCACGGCGAGAAGCCCCGCGTGAAGTCGGTGTGGAAGAGCAACGCCTCGCGCTCGAGGGCGCCGTGGTGTTTGCGCAGCAGCCAGGCGACCGTCACGTGCCCTTCGGTGTCGGTGCTGCCTTCGAGCACCAGACCGCCGTCGATCACCGCCGCGCCCAGCGCTGCGTGGATGGCGGGGACTTCTTCTTCACGGTAGCCGCGCAGCACGTTCATCGCGCGGACGAGCGCGGTGGGGCCCAACGTCGCGCAGGTCGAGAAGTCTCCGGTGACGAGGTCCAGACCGTCGACCGGCGGGTGGACGTGTTGCTCGAGGCCGATGACCTGGAGCGTTGGCGTCAGGGCTCGCGCTGCGCTCGCGAGCTCGGCGGTGGTGATGGGCGTCTCGCCGTAGCCGACGTCGACCAGCAGGCCTCGACCATCGAGCAGCTCGGGGTGGTGGGTCGTCAGCCAGCGATCGAGCGCGGCGAAGCGGCCGGCTCGGGTTCGGGGGCGAACGGGTCGTTGCGGGAGCATCGGCTGGGCCAGCCCCTCTCCCCGACCCTCTCCCCGCTTCCGCGGGGCGAGGGAGCTTACGGGGTGAGGACGGTGACGTTCAGGCTCGAGGTCGCCGTGGGCGCGCTCGCCGTGTTGCTCGAGGGGATCAGCTTCGCGCGCACGGTGAAGGCGCCCGACAGCTGCAGCCCGTCCTTGTCCGCCAGGGGGATGTTCGCGGAGAAGACCTTCGACTGACCCGCGCCCAGCGTCAGCGACGACAGCGCGAAGGTGCACGAGCGGCCATCAGACAGCCGGCGCACCACGCGACCGGTCGACGAGACGAGCTCGACGTCGAACTGGCAGCCCGTCGAGAACTGCCAGCTCGCCGAGGTGGACCCGGTGTTCTTGAGCTGCAGCTCGACCTTCGCCTCGGCCGTCTGCGCGTTGCTCGGGCACGGCGTGGTGATGCACTGAATGGTGTTGGGGTACGAGGTGTAGTTCACGCGGTCGAGCACCACCTTCGCGCTCACGTCGGAGCTGTCGGCCACCACGGGGATGCTCTTGCCGCCCACCGTCGCGCTCACCAGGTTGAAGCGCTGACCGTTGCCGGTCTTGAAGGTGACGATGCCGACGTTGGGCACGAAGGTCAGCTCGGAGACCGCCTGCGGCGCGCACAGCGTCGTCGGGCTCGAGACCTGCGCGTAGGCGATGGTGCGGGTGTCGGCGAAGGTGCCGGCCGCGGTGGTGTACGACGAGCCCGTCGAGGCGCGCTTGCCGACCAGGCCCTTGCACACCGTGCTGTTCGTCTTCCACGTGGTGGTGGCGTAGCCGAAGCGCACCAGCGGTTCCCACGCCGAGCCGCCCCACTGCTGCAGCGTGGTCGCGGTATCAGACGCCATGCCCACCCACGTCGGCTCGGCGAACAGGCCGGTGAGCAGGCCCATGTTGTCGCCCACCTGGGTCAGCGTCACGGTGCGCGTGGTGCCCGCGCTGTTGCGGAAGGTCCACGTGTTGCCGGTCTGCATCGGGAACCACGTCGAGGTGCGGCTCGAGCTGGTGAGCTCCGCGTCGTACGTCTCGGTGCCGTCGACCTCGGCGGCGTCTTCACCGACCACGGCCATCGCGTCCGGACCACAGGCCCACAGCGACATCGCGACCAACGACACCAGGATTGTGCGGTTCATGTGTTCGGCCCCCAAAAAGTGAGGGCGCGTATGCCTATGTCGGACAACCGCTGTCAATGCGGCTGGAACTCCTCGTGTAGCGCAGTGCGTCAGCCGCCGACGGGGCCGGTCGGGTAGCTCGGCGTCAGCCCGGCCGTGCGCAGCTCGCCTGCGCGCTTCGCGGGCAGCACCTCGCCGAGCGCGGCCGCGCGGATGATGCGGGCCACCTGCGCCGCGCCGTCGGTGAAGAGGGCCGGGCCGGGCTGGAGAATGAAGGCGCTCTTCACTTCATAGAGCTGGTCGGTCTTCACCGCGGTGACGTGCTCCCACCCGGGCCGGCTGACGATCTTCTCGCGCTTCGCCTTGCGGCCGCACCAACTGGCGATGACCAGCTCCGGGTCGCGCTGCGCGACGGCCTCGGGCGTGAAGATGCGGCCCTTCGCACCCTGCTCGCGGCGCGTCTCCGCGCACACGTCGTCACCGCCGAGCAGCTCGACCAGCTCGCTGCACCAGCGGATGCCGGAGATGAGCGGCTCGTGCCATTCCTCGAAGAAGACGCGCGGGCGCTTCGGCAGCGAGGCGTTCTCCGCGGCCAGCCGGCGCACGTTGTGCTCGAGCTCGTCGGCCAGCGCTTCGGCTTCCCGCGCGGCGCCCACCAGCGCGCCGATGACGCGCACCGTCTGGAGGATCTGCGAGAGCGAGCGCTGATTGAAGAGGTAGACCGGCACGCCGCGCTTCGCGAGCTCGGCGCCGAGCGTGGCCTGCAGATCCGAGAAGCCGAGCACCAGGTCGGGCTCGAGCGCGAGGATCTTCTCGAAGTCGGCGTCGAGGAAGCTCGAGACCTTCGGCTTCTGCCGCGCCTCGGTGGGCCGCACGGTGAAGCCGCTGACGCCGACCACGCGCTCCCCCAGGCCCAGCCGGTAGAGCGTCTCGGTCGTCTCTTCGGTGAGACACACGATGCGGCGCGGGTAGCGCGGCGCGCTGTCGAGCAGCCCGCTCACGTCACTTCCACGCCAGGGTGAGCTCGACGCGCTCGGCGGCGGTCTTTTCCCACGTCGCGAAGAGCGTCTTGCCGAAGAAGGTCTCGAACAGGCAGCGCAGCAGGCCCACGTAGAGCTGCAGCGGCAACACCTCTTCCTTGAACACCAGCTTCGCGCTCACCTCGCCCGCCTCGGCCACCAGGCGATTGCCCGGCGCGATCATCGGGTTGAGCGTCGCCAGCAGCGGCTTGAACAGCGCGCGCGGCCCCGCCGACTTGAGCGTCTCCAGCGAGCGGCCGAACGGTGAGGCGAGCAGCGCCTCCATCGTGTACAGGCCGAGCTGCTCGAAGGCGTCGTCGACGCTCTGCAGCTTCGGCGCGAGCAGCTCGACGGCCTTCCACAACATGCGCAGGAACTCGGGCGTGGGGTACGTCAGCGAGTCGACGTAGGCCCGCGGCTGCAGCGCGGCCTTGCGCACCTTCGGCTCGGCGGCCGGCCCCACCGACCGCAGCACGGCGGCCACCAGCGCGTTGAAGAACATGCCGCGGAGGTGATCGCCTTCCTGCGTGCTGGCGATGCGCGCCTCGAGCTCCTTCTGATCGAGCACCCGCGTCTGGTTGGCGCGGATCTTCTCGGGCGCCTTCACCTGCGGAGGCTCGATCGCCACCGCCGACTTGTCGGTCGACATGGTGGTGTCTGCACCGGCGAGCGGCACCGCGTCGGCCTCGTCGGGGAAGAGCTGCTTCATGAACGCCGCGAGGTGCGCGTTGGTGGCCGGCAGCCGCTGCTTCGACAGCCAGCTCTCGATCGCCTTCTGGAACGCGGCGGCCGACTCGTAGCGCCCGTCGAGGTCGCGCGAGAGAGCCTTCATCACCACCGGGTCGAGCGTCTTCGGCACCGCGCGGTCGAGCATCGAGGGCGGGTTGATCTCCGCGCCCACCACGGCCTGCAGCGTCTCGGTCTCGTTCTCGCGCTTGAAGAGCCGCTCGGTGCAGAGGATCTCCCAGAAGACCGTGCCCAGCCCGAACACGTCGCTGCGCCCGTCGAGCTGCTTCCCGTACGCCTGCTCGGGCGACATGTACGCGTACTTGCCCTTGATGATGCCGGTCGCGGTGCGCACCAGCTTGTTGGCCGCCTTGGCCACCCCGAAGTCGATGAGCTTCACCGCGCCGTTGAACCCCACGAGGATGTTCTGCGGGCTCACGTCGCGGTGGATGAGATCGAGCGGCTGGCCCGACGGCGTCTTCGCCTGGTGCGCGAAGTCGAGCGCGGCGGCGGCGTCGGCGATGACGCGGCACTTGAGCGCCAGCGGCATGCCGTTGCCCTTCTCGAGCGCGTAGACCACCACGTCGCGCAGCGAGAGGCCGTGCACGTATTCCATGGCGATGAAGTACTCGCCCTTGTCTTCGCCGAGGTCGTAGATCTGCGCGATGTTCGGGTGGTTGAGGACCGCCGCGATGCGGGCCTCGTCGAAGAACATGTTGACGAACTCCTGGTCCTCCTTGAGGTGCTGGAGCAGCGTCTTCACCACCACCAGCTTCTCGAAGCCGACCGGGCCCTTCTGGCGCGCGAGCCACACCTCGCCCATGCCACCGACCGCGAGCTGCTTGACGAGCTGGTACTTCCCGAGCGTCCGCGACACGGGCCCGGGAATACCACGTGGCGTGCCCGATGCACCGCGCCGAGTCGAAAGGGAGGACGCCATGGCGCACGCCATCAAAGTGGAGCGACTCGATGCCAGTGATGCCGTCGGGATTCGGGAGAAGGTGCCGCTCAACGAGCTCAGGGCCTTCTATGGCCCCGCCTTCCGGGAGCTCCGTGAGGCGATTCGCATCGGAGGCGCCGAGCCCACCGGCGCGCCCTTCGTGCGCTACTTCGCGGTAACGCCGGGCACCATCGAGGTCGAGGCGGTGCTGACGTGCACGCACGCGGTCAAGGCGCGCGGGCGGGTGCAACCCCTGCACCTCGAGGCGGCGAGCGCGGCCATCGTTCGGCACGTCGGTCATTCCGACAAGCTGCGCGGCGCCTACGACGCGTTGACGGAGTGGATGGGCGAGCACAACCGCTACCCCGCCGGCGCGCCCCGCGAGGTGTACGTCACCATGGCCGACGAAGATCCCGATCCGAGTGAGTGGGTGACGCTCGTCGAGCAGCCGCTGTACTGAGGGCCGACCTCATCAATCCGACGGTTGGCGGTCGGTCGTTGTGACGTGCGCTGACACGGTAGGGTGCGGCCCGTGAACGAGTTCGGGCTCATCGAACGCTTCGTGGCGTGCTTCGACGTCGCGCCCTCCCCCGCCGGGCCGGGCGACGACTGCGCCGTGCTGCCCGCACAGGGGCCGACCTGCGTCACCACCGACGCGCTGGTGGAAGACGTGCACTTCACCCGCGCGACCTTCTCGTTCGAAGACATCGGCCACAAGGCGCTGGCGGTGAACCTCTCGGACCTCGCGGCGATGGGCGCGCGACCGACGTGGTTCACCGTGGCGCTGGGGCTCCCGCCCGACGTCGGCGCGCGCGAGCTGGTGCGCGTGGGGCGCGGCATGTCGGCCCTGGCCAGGCGGCACGGCGCAAAGCTCATCGGTGGCAACGTCACGCGCTCGCCGCAGCTGACGCTCACCCTCACCGTCTGCGGCGCGCTCGAGGGGCTGCCGCTGCTGCGCTCGGGCGCGCAGCCGGGAGATCTGATCTTCGTTTCGGGCCCGCTGGGGGAAGCCGCGGCCGGCCTCGCGGTGACGAACCCCGCGCTGCGACGCGCGCAGCGGCGGCCGTCCCCGCACCTCGCCTTCGCGGCCCGCGCGCGGCCGTGGGTGCACGCGGCGATCGACGTGTCCGATGGGCTGGCGCAAGACCTCCAGCACGTGTGCAAAGCGTCGCAGGTCGGCGCGGAGCTCGACTCGTCGAAGGTGCCCGTGAGCGCGCGGCTGCTCCGGGCGGTCGGGCCTCGACGGGCGTTGTCGTTCGCGCTGCGCGGCGGTGAAGACTACGTGCTGCTGGTGACCGCGCCGGCCCGTCACCGCGAGCGGCTCACGGCGCTCGGCGCGCTGGAGGTAGGTGTCATCTCGGCCCGCGCAGGCCTGCGAATGGACGGCGCCCGGCTCACCGGACCGCTCGGCTTCACCCATCGCTGATTGAGGTCGGCGCACACCCAGCGCCGCCCAATGACCCACTTGGGTCTTCGCGATCCCCGGTGGGTAGGGCGGGTGTCGCGCTTGCAGGGCACGCGCGCGTGGCTGACGACGAACTCCAACGGGTCAAGGCCGAGCTCGATGCCATGCGCCGCGCGGCCGACCTCGCGAAGGTCAGCTCGTGGGACTTCGATCTCGCCACCGGCGCGATCAACTGGTCGCCCGGCTGTCGCGAGCTGTTCGGCGTCGGGCCCGACGAGGTCATCACCCGCGCACTGCACCACTCGTTCTACACGCCCGACGAAGCGCGCCGGCTGATGGAGCTGATCCGCGTCGCCACCGAGCACGGCGAGCCGTACGTCTTCCACTCGCGCATCTACCCGCGCCACGGCCACCCCCGAGACATCACCTCGCGCGCCGCGCCGGTGCGAGACGCCGCCGGCCGCGTCACCGGGTACCACGGCGTGGTGATCGACGTGACCGAGACGCGCGCCCAGGACTCGCAGGTGCGCCGCCTCGCCGCCGTCGCCGCGCGCACCGACAACGGAGTGGTGGTCGCCAACCGCGAGGGACTCATCGAGTGGGTCAACGACGGCTTCACGCGGCTGACCGAGTGGACGCTGGAGGACGTGGTGGGCCGCCGGCCGGGCTCGTTTCTGCAGGGCCCGCTCACCGACCCCAGCACCGTCGCCTTCATGCGCGAGCGGCTCGCGAAGTTCGAGGGCTTCCACACCGAGGTGCTCAACTACACGAAGAGCGGGCGCCCCTACTGGGTGGACATCAACGTCAAGCCGCTCCACGACGAGCACGGCGTCGTCACCCACCTGATGGCGATCGAGAAGGACATCTCGGAGCGCAAGGCCTGGGAAGCGTCGCAGACCGAGGCCCGCCACCAGCTCGAGCAGAGCCTGTCGATGCTCAACGTGGTGCTCGACTCGACCGAACACGCGGTGATCGCCACCGACGCGCGCGGCGTGGTCACCCTCTTCAACCGCGGCGCCGAGACGATGTTGGGCTGGTCGGCCGCCGAGGTGGTGGGCCACCACACCCCCGCGCTGATCCACGACCCGCTCGAGGTCGAGGCGCACGCTGCGCAGCTGACGAACTCGCTCGGGGCTCCGATCTCCCCGGGCTTCGACGCCTTCGTCGAGCTCGCGCGGCGCGGCGGCAGCGAGACCCGCGAGTGGACCTACGTGCGTAAAGACCGCTCGCGCCTGAGCGTGTCGCTCACCGTGACCGCCCTGCGCGGGGCCGACGGCTCGGTGCTGGGCTTCCTCGGCGTGGCCAGCGACATCACCGCCCGCCGCGCGCGCGACCTCGCCAGCCGCGCCCTCATCGAGCGGCTCGAGAAGCTCTCGCGGCACCTGCCCGGGGTCGTCTACCAATACCACCTGATGCCCGACGGCCGCTCGTGCTTCCCCTGGGCGAGCGACGGCCTGAGGTCGATCTACGGGGTGGCGCCGGCCGAGGTGCGCGAAGACGCGTCGCCGGTCTTCGCGGCGATCCACACCGAAGATCTCGAGCGCGTGGCCGCGTCGATCACCACGTCCGCGCAGGACCTCACACAGTGGAAGGACGAATACCGCGTGTGGCGCGACGGGCGGGTGCGCTGGGTGATGGGCAACGCCACGCCCGAGCGGCTGACCGATGGCAGCACGCTGTGGCACGGGTACATCTCCGACATCACCGAACGAAAGGCCTTCGAGGCCGAGCTGGTGCGCGCGCGGCAGGAAGCCCTCGAGGCGAGCCGCGTGAAGAGCCAGTTCCTCGCCAACATGAGCCACGAGATCCGCACGCCGCTCAACGGCATCCTCGGCATGACGCAGCTGATGCTCGAGGCCACCCCCCACGGGGAACAGCGCGAGCTGCTCGACGCGGTGCACGTCTCGGGGCAGACGTTGCTGGCGCTGATCAACGACATCCTCGATCTCTCGAAGGTCGAGTCGGGCCGCCTCGAGCTCGAGCGCGTCTCGTTCTCCCCGCGCGACGTGCTGCAGCGCGCGGTGCAGACGGCAGAGGTGCGCGCGAAACAGAAGGGGCTGCCGGTGCACCTCGAGCTCGACCCCGAGCTGCCGCGGCTGGTGATGGGCGACCCGACCCGCACCTACCAGGTGCTGGTCAACCTCGTGGGCAACGCCGTGAAGTTCACCGAGCGGGGCGAAGTGCGGGTGGTGGCCCGGCGCGGTGAGCGCGGGCTGCGCGTCGAGGTGCGCGACACGGGCATCGGCATCGCCGCCGAGCAGCTCCCGCGGGTGTTCGAGGCGTTTCGCCAGGGCGACGGCAGCATCACCCGCCGCTACGGAGGCACCGGCCTCGGCCTGGCCATCAGCCGCAAGCTGTCCGAGGCGATGGGCGGCGTGCTGAGCGTCACCAGCCGCGACGGCGAGGGCTCGTGCTTCGTGGCCGAGCTGCCGCTGGTTGAAGCGACGAAGGATCTCCCGCCCAGGCCCAGCGCCGACGTCGGCCCCACCGCCCACCGCCCGCTGCTGGTGCTGATGGCTGAAGACAACGCCATCAACGCGCTGGTGGTGCGCAAGCTGCTCGAGCGCGAAGGCCACGGCGTGGTGCACGTCACCTCGGGCGTCGGCGCCGTCGAGGCCACCTCCCGGCAGGCCTTCGACCTGGTGCTGATGGACATGCAGATGCCCGAGCTCGACGGCCTCGAGGCCACCCGGCAGATCCGCGAGCGCGAGCGACGGCTGGGCGGGCACTTGCCGATCTGTGCGCTGACGGCCAACGCGATGAAGGGTGACATCGAGCGCTGCCACCAGGCCGGCATGGACGACTACCTGACCAAGCCGGTCGAGCTCGCGGTGCTGCGCCGCAAGCTGCGGCACCTCAGCCAGCGCGAGGCGACGGTTTCACGCGCCGGCTGACCGCGCTACAGCGGCGGCGTGAAGCCCCTCCACTTCAAGCTCGCGTCGCTGGCGCTGTGGCTCGCGCTGCTGGCCGTGGCCTTCACCGCCCCGCCGGCCGCGCCCGACACCGCGGCGTTGATCGCGAAGATGGTGAGCGGTCAGCTCGCGGGCGTGAACGTGTCGCTGTTCGCCCTCTTCAACCTGATGGGCGTGTGGCCGCTGGCGATGGCCATCGCGCTGCGCTTCGACGCGCCGTGGTGGAAGTGGCCGTTCATCGCGGGGAGCTTCGCGCTCGGCGCCTTCGTGCTGTTGCCCTGGTTCGTGCTGCGCCGGTGGGGCGCGGGGCGGGCGCCGCCGGCCTCGGTGGTGGGGCGCTTCCTGTCGAGCGTTTGGCTGGCCCGCGCGGTGGGGGTGGCGGGCGCCGCGTTCCTCGTGCTGTTCGCCTTCGGTGACGTGCCCGGCTTCGTCACGCTGTGGAAGACGCAGCAGTTCCCGTACGTGATGTCCTTCGACTTCGTGGCGATGACGCTCGCCGCGGGGCTGCTGGGGCTCGAGCGGCTCAGTCGAGGCTGAAGGTCATGCCCGCGGCGACGAGGCGATCGATCAGCACGCGGCCCATCGCGGTGGCCGGCGTCAACACCCCCGCCACCTTCGGCAGCTTCTCGCCGTCGAGCGCGAGGCACAGCGCCGACTGCCCGAGGATCAGCGAGGTGAGCTGGTAGCCCGGGTCTCCCTGGCCGGTGATGGTGAGCACCTTCTTCACCCCGCCCTCGCTCTCGGCGTGGAGCTTCACCTTCAGGAACCCATTCTTGCGCGAGTGCTCGTCGGGGCCTTCGCCCGGCTTCGGCAGGCGCGACTCCACCAGCTTGCGCGTGGGGCCGAAGAGCACGCCGGCCATGAAGAGCCCCAGGCCCGCGGTGAAGGTCGCGGCGGCGACGAGGTTCTTCATGCCCATCACCTCGGCGTACTTGAACTGCCGGCCGTAGGCATAGCCGAGCAGCGCGTTGCTGCGCCGCACCACGCGGGTGTTCACCGAGGCCATGATGAACGGGGCCACCCACTTGCCGGTGAACTCGTCGAAGCGGAACGACGCGAGGTCGCGCTCGTCGCCCAGCTTCGGCTCTTCGTCGCGCTTCGGCGAGAGCGCGTAGGGGTCGCCCATGATGCGCCGGCGCGCCTTGTCGACCTTCGCCTCGTCGAGCCCGTTGAGCGCCGAGGCCACGGTGCCGCCGCTGAAGCCGCCCTTGAGCACCTCGACGACGTAGGTGACGCGCAGCAGCTTGCCGAGCGCCTCGTGCAACGCGAGCACCCCGAGGTCCGACGGAATGGAGTCGAAGCCGCAGGTGTGCACGATGCGCGCGCCGCTGGCCTTCGCGGTGTCCATCGCGCGGTCGATGCTGTCGCGCATGAACTGGGTCTCGCCGGTGAGATCGCAGTAGTGGGTGCCGGCCTTCGCGCAGGCCTCGACCAGCGGTAGCCCGTACTTCGCGTAGGGGCCGACGGTGGTGCACACCACGGTGGTCTGTTCCGCCAGGCGCTGCATCGCCGCCGCGTCGCCCGAGTCGGCCACCAGCAACGGCCACGCCCGCGCGCCCGCCGGCAGCCCCGCGCGGATCTGCTCGAGCCTGGTGGTGTTGCGCCCCGCCAGCGCGATGCGGGTCTCCGCGGGGGCGTGGGTGGCGAGGTACTCGGCGACGAGGCGGCCGGTGAAGCCGGTGGCCCCGAAGAGGACGATGTCGAACGTGCGGCGCATGGGCGCTCACTAACCCGCTCGCGTCGTGCCGTCTTCAGGTAGAGAACGCCCCATGGCTCGCATCAAGAAGGTCCTGGTCGCCAACCGCGGGGAAATCGCCATCCGCGTCATGCGCACCTGCAAGGAACTGGGTCTGGCGACGGTGGCGGTCTACTCGGAGGCCGATCGCTCGGCGCTCCACACCCGCTTCGCCGACGAGGCGTACTGCGTGGGCCCCGCGGCCTCGCGCGAGAGCTACCTCGTCATCGACAACATCCTCGAGGCGGCGAAGAAGTCGGGCGCCGACGCGATTCACCCCGGCTACGGCTTCTTGTCCGAGAACCCGAAGTTCGTGCGCGCCTGCGAGAAGGCCGGCCTCACCTTCATCGGCCCGCCCGCCAGCGCGATGGACGCGATGGGCGAGAAGACGATGGCCCGCCGCAACATGATCAAGGCCGGCGTGCCCGTGGTGCCCGGCACCGACAAGCCCTTCGAGAGCTTCGAAGAGGCGAAGGCCTTCGCGCTGAAGATCGACTTCCCGGTGATGCTCAAGGCGGCCGGCGGTGGCGGCGGCAAGGGCATGCGCCGCGTCGATCGCCTCGAGGATCTCGAGCCCGCGTGGCGCACCGCGAAGAGCGAGGCGATGAGCTCGTTCGGCAACGACGCGGTGTACATGGAGAAGTTCCTCGACCAGCCGCACCACGTCGAGATCCAGGTGTTCGGCGACACGCACGGCAACGTCATTCACCTCAACGAGCGCGAGTGCAGCGCGCAGCGGCGCAACCAGAAGGTGGTCGAAGAGACGCCCTCGCCCATTCTCACCCCCGAGATGCGCGCGGCGATGGGCGAGGTGGCAGTGAAGGCGGCCAAGGCCGTCGGCTACGTCGGCGCCGGCACCATCGAGTTCCTCGTCGACAGCAAGCGCAACTTCTACTTCCTCGAGATGAACACCCGGCTCCAGGTCGAGCACCCGGTCACCGAGTGGGTGACGGGCGTCGATCTGGTGGCCTGGCAGATCCACGTCGCGCAGGGCGGCGTGCTGCCGCTGCTCAAGCCCATCGCGCCGCGCGGCCACAGCATCGAGGTGCGCGTGTACGCCGAAGATCCGGCGACCAACTTCATGCCCGCGCCGGGCACCATCGCCTACGTGCGCGTGCCGAGCGGGCCAGGCATTCGTGACGACTCGGGCGTGTACGCCGGGTACCGGGTGCCGAACTTCTACGACCCGATGATCAGCAAGCTCTCGGTGTGGGCGCCGACGCGCATGGAGGCCATCTTGAAGATGCGCCGCGCGCTCGACGAGTACGTGCTCACCGGCATCACCACCAACCTCCGCTACCTCAAGCAGATCATGGAGCACCCGGAGTTCGTGAAGGGCGACTACGACACCGGCTTCCTCCCCCGCGAGCACCAGAAGCTGCTCGGCGAAGAGGACCCGGCGGTGGTCGAGGCCTCGATGATCGCCGCGGCCGTTCGAGCGCACCAGCGCGCCGAACACCAGCAGGCGCAGATCGCCGCCGCCCAGGCTCGTTCGGGTGGCTCGTCTCTTTCCCCGTGGCGCACGGCAGGCCGTCGCCAGGGCAGCTGGAAGCGGGGCTGATCAGATGGCGCGCAGCGTGAAGTACCACGTGAAGAACCTGGGCAAGAAGGACGAGGCCGCCGCCGAGCTCGACGTCGAGGCGCTCGGTGAGGGCCGCTACGCCGTGACGGTCAACGGCAAGCGCCACGAGCTCGAGTCGCTCGTGCTCCCGCATGGCTCGGTGTCGATGTTGATCGACGGACACTCGTACTCGGTCGACTTCGACGAGAAGAAGGACGAGGTCGGCGTGCTGTTGCGCGGGCAGTTCACCCGCTTCGACGTGGCCGATGAGCGGAAGCTCCGCCTGCGCGCGGCGGCCGCCGGCTTCAGCGTCGAGGGCAAGCAGACCGTCACCGCGCCGATGCCGGGGAAGATCGTGAAGGTCTTCGTGAAGGTCGGCGACGAGGTGGCCGAAGGTCAGGGCCTGGTGGTGGTCGAGGCGATGAAGATGGAGAACGAGCTGAAGTCGCCCAAGGCCGGCAAGGTCACCGAGGTCATCACCAAGGAAGGCGCCACCGTCGAGAACGGCGCCCCGCTGGTGGTGGTCGAGTAACTACCGCACGAGGTGGTGGGCGACGAGGCTCACCACCGGCGTCTGCCGGCTCTTGCCCGCCTCGTCATCGGTCACGACGAACTCGGTCTCGCTCGGCGCCCGCGTGCCCTCGAAGCGCGCGAGGAACACCGCCGGCTCGGCCACCGTGAGCGACAGGTCGGGCTGGTGCAGGCGCGCGAGCACCATGGTGCCGGTCTCGGTGAAGCCGTAGTCGACGCGCTGCTCGAGCCGGCCCTGCTGCGTCTGCTTCTGCACGCCGGCGTTCACCTGCCCGCTGCCCAGGAAGCCGCTGGTCTGGAAGCCCGCGCGCACCCCGGTGGACTGCTGCTCGAGGGTCGACCCCGCCGGCGAGACGACGTTGCTGATCTGCGCGGTGCGGCGCTGCTCGACGAGCACCACGTCACCCGCTTCTGCCGTCTCGACCTGCGCGACGAACAACACCAGCTGCCCGCGGAACGCGTCGGGCTGCAGCATCGCGCTCTGGAGATCGAACACCGCGATGCCGTTCTTGCGCAGCAGCCGCAGGTCTTCCGTCGCCGAGCCGCCGCGCGCGGCGATCACCCGGGCCAGCAGCTCCGGCGCGTTGGTGCGGGCGTGGAGATCTTCCGACCAGAAGCCGATCAGCTCGGGCAGGTGCGTGAAGTCGCCCCTCCGCACGCACGCCTGCAGCGCGCGCCACGCCACCTCGGTGCCCGGTCGCTCGGCGCGCGCCGCCAGCTCGCAGTCGAACGCGCGCCGGAACTGCCGCGCCCAGGCGCTCGAGCCCACGCGCGGCCCCTCGACCCCCTGCGCGCTCGCGGCGGGACGAAACGCCTCCTCGGCGGGCATCGGCGGCGGTCGCGCGGGAGGGTTGAGGACGGCACAGCCAGTCAGCGACGAGACCAGGATGGCGAGCAGGGAGCGCATGGGCGGCCCGCAGACGAAACGCGCTCTGCTCTATTCACGGCGAAATCACCGGCGCGCCAGTGGTACATCTGCGCGCTCCTGTGCTGCTCGCGGTCGCCCTCACCACTCTCCTGTCTCAGAGCGATGGCGGCGTGGCGCGCGCCCCCGACGGAGGCCTGCCCCCACCCGGGCTCGCCTGCCTGCCCCGCTGGTACGCCGGCACGGTGAAGTGGAAGAGCGACGCGGGCTGGGGGCTCGATCTCGAGAACGGGGTCTTTCTCCCGTGGGACGCGAACACCAGCGTCGACGCGAACGATCCCGAGTCGGAAGAGCTCCCTGACCTCGAAGACATCTTCGACCCGCCCTACGTCACCGGCCCCATCGTGCCCATCGACACCACCGACGCCGGACCCATCGAGGATCCCGGCCGCGCGCGCGTCGAGCAGCTCTTCCTCGCCACCTACGGGGCGAAGCGCGACGAGGTCCAGCAACGCCTCGGCCGGGTGCGCTTCTTCGGGCTGCGCTACCCGTTTCACGAGCGCGCCGTCGAGGCCCTGGAGCGCGTGGTCAAGCGCCTCGAGCCGCAGGTGAAGGCGAACAAGAAGCTCTTGCCCTTCTTGAAGGACATCGGCGGCACGTGGATCTGGCGCACCATCAAGCGCAGCAAGCGCCTCTCAGGGCACGCCTTCGGCATCGCCATCGATCTCAACGTCGAGCGCAGCGACTACTGGCGGTGGACCTACCGGGGCCACCCGATGATCTGGAAGAACCGCGTGCCGCAGGAGATCGTCGATGCCTTCGAGAGCGAGGGCTTCATCTGGGGCGGGCGCTGGAAGCACTACGACACGATGCACTTCGAGTACCGGCCGGAGCTGATCAGCCCGCTCTGCCGTACGTCCGGAACATGAAGTAGCCGAAGCTCACCAGCAGCAGCCCCGCGCCCAGCGCGAACAACGCCCCGACGCCGAGCCCCACCTGGGCCCACCGCCGCCCGCGCGTGCCCGCCTGCCCGGCTCGAATCAGCCGGAGCTCCTGCGCGCCGAAGGCCAGCCCCGCGAAGCCCAGCACGAAGCCGATGGCCCACAACACGAGGCCGCGACGGCCGTGCACCAGGAAGCCCGAGAGCAGGCCCACCAGCCCGGCGGTCGAAAGAAGGGGTGACACCCGCGCGCGCGTCGACGCGGGGCTGCCCACGAGGTGTGGCAAACAGTTCGCGCAGGCCGGCGTCTCTTCGCGGAAGTACTCGACGCAGTCACCACAGAGGAAGGTGCCGCAGCGGGAGCAGATCTCCACCGCCGGGACCGCGGGGTGACTTCCGCAGCTGGCGCCAGAGAGAGAGGGGCTCACCGTCATCTCTATATCTGAGGGCCTCAGGGCGCGCTGAGCACGAAGGTCTGCTCGTCGATGCGCACCCCGGTCTTCGGGAAGTCGAGCTGGGTCAACTGCCGCACCAGCTTCGCGCCGCGCTGCGTGTCATCGGGGACGGGCACGCCCTTGCCTTCCTGCTTCGTGGAGATCAACTTGCCGCCGGCGAAGCGCCCGTCCTCCGCCAGCGACACCTCGAGCATCACCGTGAAGCCCAGCGGGCCGGAGAGATCGAAGCGGCCGTAGGTCGCGAAGTTGCCCAGCGAGTAGGCGATGAGTCGATCCTTGTAGAGCTCCATACCCCGCACCACGTGAGGGCCGTGGCCGAGCACCAGGTCTGCGCCGGCGTCGATGACCCCGTGGGTGAAGGCCTTCAGGTCGCCGCGGTTCTCGCCCAGGTAGCGCTCGGCGCCGTCCTTCACGCGGGTGGCGTTGGTGCCTTCGGCGCCGCCGTGGAAGCTGACGATCACCAGGTCGCTCTCGGCCTTCGCCTGCTGCACCAGCTTCTTCGCCGCGGCGAGATCGTTCACGTCGTTGCACGCCGCGCTGGTGTGGAACGCCACCATCGCCAGCTTCTTGCCCTTGCTCGTCACCCGCGCGATCGACCCCGGCGGCCCGGACCACGCGATGTGGTGCGCGTCGAGCGCCTTCTCGGTCTCGCGCCGGCACGCTTCCCCGAAGTCACCGGAGTGGTTGTTCGCGGTCGACCCGAAGTCGATGCCCGCCGCCTCGAGGTACTTCGCGTAGGCGGTGGGGGTGCGGAAGGCGAAGCAGTTGCCGCCCTTGCGACACTTGGCCGAGGTGCCCGAGTCACACAGCGGCCCCTCGAAGTTGGCGAAGGTGAGATCGGCGTCTTGCAGCAGCGCGGTGACGCCCTCCAGCAGCTTCGCGCCGTCATCGGGCGGCAACTTCCCCTCGGGCACCGTGGTGCCGAGCATCACGTCGCCCACCGCGCGCAGACGAATCAACGGCTCCGGAGGAGCGGCCAGCACCAGCACCGAGAGAACGGTCAGCACCATGCGCGCGCAGCTAGCACGGCAAAACCGGGCCCGGCCGATTAGCTTCACCGCCCGAATGTCTGAGCCCCGCCTCCGGTTGCTCGAGTCGATCACCGACGCGCCGAAGTCACAGTGGAACGCGCTGCTGCGGCCCAACGACGCGCCGGTGCTGCGCCACGAGTGGATCCACGCGATGGAGGCCTCGGGCTCCGCCGTCGAGGCGCGCGGCTGGGTGGCGACCCACTTCACGCTCTGGCGCGGAGACACGCTCGTCGCCGCCGCGCCCGCCTTTCAGAAGCACCACTCGATGGGCGAGTACGTCTACGACTTCGGCTGGGCCAACGCCGCGCAGCAGCTCGGGGTGAACTACTACCCGAAGCTCCTGGTGGGCCTGCCGCTCTCGCCGCTGACGGCCCGCCGCTTCCTCGTCGCGCCGGGTGAAGACGAGGTGAAGCTCCGCCGCGCGCTGCTCACCGCGATGACCGACTTCGCGGAGGACGAGGGCTGCTCGTCGGTGCACGTGCTGTTTCCGCCCGAAGAAGAGGCCGCCGCGCTCGAGGCCGAAGGGTTCTTCCGCCGCTCGACGATGCAGTACCACTGGCAGAACCCGGGCTACCGCACCTACGACGACTACCTCTCGCGCTTCGATTCGAAGCGACGCAACCAGTTCAAGCGCGAGCGTGGGGCGGCGGCGACGCAGGGCCTCACCTTGCGCACGGTGCGCAGCCACGAGCTGACGAAGGAGCACGCGCAGCTCGCCTGGCGCTTCTATGAGGCGACCGCCTCGCGCCACTCGTGGGGCCCGGTGCAGTTGACGCGCGACTTCTTCCACCGCGCCTTCGCCGGCATGCCCGACGCGATCGAGCTGGTCGTCGCCCAGCGCGGCAACGGCGAGGTGGTCGCCGGCGCCTTCAACCTCTTCAACACCGAGCGCCTCTTCGGCCGCTACTGGGGCTGCTTCGAGGAGTTCCCCTTCCTCCACTTCCACGTGTGCCTGTACCACTCGATCGACGACGCCATCGGCCGCGGGCTGAAGGTCTTCGAGCCGGGCGCGGGCGGGGAACACAAGATCTCGCGCGGCTTCGAGCCCACCGAGATCCACTCGGTGCACCGCATCTTCCACAAGGGCCTCGACCGAGCGGTGCAGGACTTCTGCCGGCGCGAGCGCAAGCAGGTGGCAGAGGTGACCGGCGACTCGGAGCGCATCGCCGGCCTCAAGCCGTGGCCTCCTCCATGACTCCTGACGGCGCTCTGCTAGAACGCCGGGCGTGCGTGTCTTCGTGGTCGTCGCCCTCGCCCTTCTCTGCTCGGCCTGCGGCCCCGCGGCGTACGCCAGCAGCACCTTCGAGGGCGACAGCGAGGGGTGGACGATCTCCAACAACGGAGAGCCGCCGCCGCTCCCCACGCTGGAGCGCGAGGGCGGCAACCCCGCCGGCCACCTGTGCGGCAAGGATCAGGGCAACGGGGACATCTGGTACTTCGTCGCGCCCCAGAAGTTCCTCGGCAACGCGGGCGGCAGCTTCGGCAAGCGGCTCACGTTCGATCTGAAGCAGGGCAGCATCTTCAACCAGGTGCGCGGCCGCGACGTGGTGCTCAACGGCGGCGGCCTGGCGGTCACCTGGTTCTTCAAGTTCGCGCCCGGCCTCGACTGGACGCCCTACTCGGTGCGCCTCGACGCCGAGTCGGGGTGGAAGATCGATGAGCCCACCGGAATGGGCGCCGACGCCACCGAGGCGGATCTGAAGACGGTGCTGAGCGATCTCCGCAGCGTGCGCATTCGCGGCGAGTTCTTCGACGGCCTCGACGACACCGCCTGCATCGACAACGTGTACCTCGGGCGCGACTGACGTGGCCGCCGGCTACGAGTGCACGAAGTGTGGCGCGTGCTGCGTGGCGCCCGACATCGCCGCGCTCGACAAGCCGCTGGGCCTCAAGTGCCCGCACCTCGGCCCCGACAACCTCTGCACCGCCTACGAGGCGCGCCCCGCGGTGTGCCGCAGCTACGAGGCCGATGCGTTGTGCGTGGAGATCGAAGCCCCCACGCTCGAGGAGCGCGTCGCGAAGTACCTCGCCCACTTCGAGCTGACCGACGAAGCGGCGCAGGTGAAGGCCAGCGGGCTCACCTCGCGCGCCGCCCTGTTCCGCAAGCGTTAGAGATCGAGCCGCGTCAGCGCGCTGGCCAGCTCGGCGGCCAGCGGCATCAGCTCGGCCTCGGGCAGCTCGCTCACGTCGTTCTTCGTCGCCTGGCGCAGCAGCTCGTCGACCACCTCGTTGCAGCCGCGCAGGGCCTGGGCGGCGTCGAAGGCCGCCTCCAGCGCCCAGCCCGCCGCGCCGGTCTCCAGCACCAGGTGGAGCTCGGCCTGCTCGGCGCGCCGCAGCGACAGGTTCCGCGCCTGGCGATCGTGCGAGATGAGCACCCCGCGCGAGAGCTCGAAGCTGGTCGCGCCCAGCAGCTCGAGCATCGGCTGCACCAGCGCCGCGACCGCCGACACCGGGGTCTCGGGGTTGCCGGCGGCCGCCTTGAGCAGGCTGCGCAGACGCAACATCTGGCGCTTGGTGTCGATCTTCACGTGCCGCCACGCGGGCATCGCCGCCAGCACCTCGAAGTCTTCCTCGAGGTTCTTCGCCAGGGTGTGCCCCGCGCTCGCGCCCTCGAGCCGCTGCTGCGCGGTGCGGCGCAGCGCCGACTCGGTGCCGCGGAAGCTGAGGGCGCGCAGCACCTCCTGCGCGGCGCCGGGCACCACCTCGTCGCGCGACACCGCGCCCAGCGCGCCGGCCGAGAGGTACACCGCGTCGCTCACCCGCGAGCGGATCTGCGAGCGCAGCCGCTGCAGCTCGGCCAGCAGTCCCCACGGGCTCGAGAGGAGCTCCGGCCGGCGCATCAACGAGCCGACCTCGCCCACCTCTTTCTTGATGAGCGGGCTGATGGTGCGGAACACCGCCGTCGCCTCGTACTCGGCGCGCTCGTCGGAGCCCTCGCGGCCGTACGAGCTGACGCGGCTGGCGGGCGGGAAACACTCGTCGATCACCGCGCACAGCTCGTTGACCGCCACCACCGTCTCGCCGACCGCGGGGGCCATCTTCTCCCACAGCGCCAGGTCGGGCGCGCCCTCGTCGGCGTCGGTGGGCTCGAGCGAGACGAGGTTGATGGCCGCCAGACGCTCGATGCAGCGCCCGCACGCAGCCAGTACGTCGTTGAGGCGCGTCGCCAGCTCGCGATCGGTGATGGTCTCGAGCAGCGCCAACAGCGCGTCGGGCAGGTCGCCTTCGTTCTGCTTCTTCACTGCTCCCCCTGGGTGCGCCGCTCAGCTCGCGCGCATGCGATCGCGCCACGCCTCGACGGCGTCTTTGGCTTCCTTCAGCCCCACGCCGGTCTTCTCGCGGTAGAGCTTGATGGCGTCGATGAGGTGCCCGCTGCGGATCTGCGCTTCGATCTCCGAGTCGTTGACCTCGCGGAGCACCGACGTCTTGGCCGGCAGCGACAAGGTGCCGTCGCGCTCGAAGGCCTCGACGGCGTCCCTGGCTTCCTTGAGGCCCACGCCGGTCAGCTCGCGGTAACGCTTGATGGCTTCGATCTTCCGCCCCAGCCGCATCAGCTGCTCGGGCGACGCGTCAGGGGCGGGCTGACCGGGCGGAGGCGGCGTCAGCGACACCACCTCGACGCCGCGCTTGGCGCCGATCGCCACCACCACCAGCCCGATGACGACCAGAACGACGAGGGCTGCGAGCCCGAGCAGGAAGACCATGTCGAGAGCCGACTCTAGTCACACTGCCCGGGCCTGCGTCACCTCGCCTCAGGCGACTTCGAAGAGCGCCGCCGCGCCCATGCCGCCACCGATGCACATGGTGACGACGCCGTACTTGCCGCCGCGGCGCTTGAGCTCGCGCAGCAGGGTGCCGGTCATGCGGGTGCCCGAGACGCCGAGCGGGTGGCCCATGGCGATCGCGCCGCCGTTGGGGTTCACCTTCGCCGGGTCGAGGCCGAGCTCACGGATGCAGTACAGCGACTGCGCCGCGAAGGCCTCGTTGAGCTCGAACACGTCGATGTCCTTCACGGTGAGCTTGTTCTTCGCCAACAGCTTGCGCACCGCCGGCACCGGGCCGATGCCCATGATGTCGGGAGGCACGCCGGCCACCGCGAAGTCGACGAAGTAGCCCAGCGGCTTGACGCCCAGCTCCTTCGCCTTCGACTCGCTCATCACCACCGTGGCCGCCGCGCCGTCGGTCAGCGGCGACGCGTTGCCGGCCGTCACCGTGCCCTTGAGGTCGAAGGCCGGCTTCAGCTTCTGCAGGCCCTCGAGCGTGGTCTCGGCGCGAATGATGGTGTCGTCGCTCACCGTGACCTGCTTGCCTTTGCCGGCGTCGTCGAAGAGCGTGACGGTGATGGGGGCGATCTCGTCCTTGAAGATGCCCTTCTCCCGCGCCTCGGTGGCCTTCTTCTGCGAGTTGGCGGCGAAGGCGTCCTGGTCGGCGCGGCTGACGTTGAAGCGCGCGGCGACCTTCTCGGCCGTGGCGCCCATCGTCGTGTAGACCTCGGGGTGCTGGTCCATCACCTCGGGGTTGGCCGAGAACTTGTTCCCGCCCATGGGGATCATGGTCATCGTCTCGGTGCCGCCGGCGATGCCCACCTGGTACTGCCCGGCCTGAATCGCCTGCGCGACCATGGCGATCGACTGCACGCCCGACGAGCAGAAGCGGTTGACGGTCATCGCCGACACGGTGTCGGGCAGGCCGGCCATCAGCGCGGCCACGCGGGCCACGTTGTTGCCCTGCTCGGCCTCGGGCATCGCGCACCCGAGCACCACGTCTTCGATGTCTTCCTTCTTGAGGCCCGGCACGCGCGCGACGGCTTCCTTGATCACGTGGGCGGCCATGGTGTCGGGCCGCGTGTCCTTCAGCTCGCCCTTGTGGGCGCGGGTGAACGGCGTGCGGACGGCGCTGGCGATGACGATTCGTTCGGTCATGGTCTGGTTCCTTTAATCAGTGGGAGATCAGTGGTTCTGACTGAACGGTCAGTTCCGCAGCGGCTTGCCCTTCTCGAGCATGAACTGGAGCCGGTCCTGCGTCTTCGCCTCGCCGCACAGCGAGAGGAAGGCCTCGAGCTCGAGGTCGAGCAGCTGCTGCTCGGTGACGGGCGTGGTGGCCGAGGTGTCGCCGCCGGTCAGCACGTGGCCGAGCTTCTTGCCGATCAGCCGATCGTGGTCGCTGATCTGGTGGTTGAGCACCATGTCGTAGAGCTGCATGTCGACCGTGGCCGCGCCGCTGCGGCCGGGCAGCAGGAAGGTCGACTGGCGCGGCGGCCGGAAGCCCGCCTCGGCCATGCCCAGCGCGCGCGCCTTGGCGTCGGCCAGGAGGTGATCGCGGTTCATCGAGATGTACGCGTCGGGCGCGAGGAAGCCGAACTCCTTGCCCTCTTCGGCCGAGGTCGCGACCTTCGCGGTGCCGATGGTGAGGAAGGCCTTCTTCACGAAGTTGAACGAGTCGATGTCCTTCGTGCCGGCGTAGATGCCCGAGAGGTTGCGCAGCAGCTGGAGGTTGCCGCCGCCGCCGGGGATCAGGCCGACGCCGAACTCCACGAGGCCGATGTACGTCTCGGCCGCCGCCACCTGGGTGTTGCCGCCCATGGTGACCTCGCAGCCGCCGCCGAGCGCGAGCTGGAACGGCGCGGTGACCACGGGGATCGACGAGTAGCGCATGCGCTGGTTGGCCGCCTGGAAGCCGCCGATCAGCTTCTTGATGTCGGCCCACTGCCCTTCCTTCGAGGCCCACAGCAGCATGGCGATGTTGGCGCCGGCCGAGAAGTTGCCGCCGTCGTTGCCGATGACGAGCCCCTTGGCGTGCTTCTCGGCCCAGTCGATCGACTCGTGCATCATCGAGATGATGTCGGTGTCGATGCTGTTCATCTTCGAGTGGAAGGCGAGCAGCACGATGCCGTCGCCCATGTCGAACAGCGACGCCGAGTCGTTGCCCTTGATCAGCTTGTTGGCGCGCTTGAGGCCGTCGACGGTGATCTGCCGCTGCACCTCGGGCACGTAGTTCACCGACTTGCTGCCGATGTTCCAGAAGGTGTCGAACTGGCGGTCGGCCCCGTAGAAGCTCTTGCGGCCCGCGTCGAGCATCGCCTGCACCCACGGCGCGACGGGAATGCCGAGCTCGTGCATGCGCTTGACGCCCTTCTCGACGCCGTACGCGTCCCACGTCTGGAAGGGGCCCTGTTCCCACGCGAAGCCCCAGCGCATCGCGCGATCGACGTTCACCACGTCGTCGGCGATCTCGCCCATCAGGCGCGCCGCGTAGGCCAGCGTGTCGAGCGTCACCTGCTCGGCGAACTTCGCGGCCTTGTCGGTGCCGCCCAGCACGGCGCGGATCTTCTCGTCGAGCGTCTCGGCGTCACGCGCCGCGCCCAGCGAGTCGAAGCGCACCTTGTTCTGCGCGCGGTACTCGAAGGTCTTCAGGTCGAGGACGAGGATCTCCTTGCCGCCGTCGCCCTTGTTCTTCTTGTAGAAGCCGCTGCCCGTCTTGTCGCCGAGCATCTTCTGCTCGACCATCTTCTCGAGCCACGCCGGCGCCTTGAACGTCTCGCGCGCGGGGTCGGCGGGCAACGAGTCGTAACAGTTCTTCGTCACGTGGAGGAACGTGTCGAGGCCCACGATGTCGGCGGTGCGGAAGACGGCCGAGTTGGGGCGGCCCATCGCCGGCCCGAAGATCTTGTCGACCTCCTCGATGCTCACGCCGTGCTGATCCATCAGCTGGATCGTCCGCATCATCCCGTAGGTGCCGATGCGGTTGGCGATGAAGTTGGTGGTGTCCTTGCCGTAGACGATGCCCTTGCCCAGCGTGCGCTCACCGAACTCGGCCAGCGCGGCCATCACCGCGGGGTTGGTCTTCGTGCCCGGCACCAGCTCGAGCAGCTTCATGTAGCGCACGGGGTTGAAGAAGTGCGTCACCAGGAAGCGGCTCTTGAAGTCGTCCGAGCGGCCCTCGGTCATGCCCGCGATGCTCATGCCCGAGGTGTTCGAGCTGACGATGCAGGTCTTGCTGATCAGCGGCTCGAGCTTCGCGAACAGGCCGTTCTTGAGCTTGAGATCTTCCTTGATCACCTCGACCACCCAGTCGCACTCGCCGACGCGCGCGAGGTCGTCGTCGAAGTTGCCGACCTCGATCAGGCCCAGCGCCTTCTCGGTCATCAGCGGCGCCGGCTTCTGCTTGCGCAGGTTGGCCACGGCCCCCGCCGCGAACTTGTTCCGGAAGGCCTTCGTGTCGGTCTTCTCACCGGGCGCCGGGTTGGGCGGCACGATGTCGAGCAGGAGAACGGGGATGCCAGCGTTCGCGAGGTGGGCCGCGATGCCGCTGCCCATCACGCCGGCGCCCAGGACGGCGGCCTTGCGGATACGGAAGCTCATGAGTGACTCCAGGGTGTGAGGAAGTGGGGGACTCGTTTCGACGCGCGGATCCATAGCGCAGCGTCTCGACTTTGGCGGCCAAATCGACTCCAGAATCAGTCGGGGCACACCCAGAGTCTCCGGTGGAGACATTTCGCGGGTTCTGGTTGACCCCGGTGGGGGGTCATGGTCGGCCGCAACGGGTGCGCGACCCCCTCACGGTGATCGCAACCGCCAGCAGTCCCAGCGCAATCGTGATCGGCCCCCTGCTTGCAAACTCGCCCCGGCGGAGGGTTCACACACCAATGAAGAAGATCCTGATCATCGACGACTCGCCGTCCATTCGGCAGCAGCTCTCGTTGTGTCTCACCGGCGGCGGCTATGAGGTGGTGGAAGCTCAGGACGGCCTCGACGCAATGGACAAGCGGGCCGGCTGCGCCCTGGCGCTGTGCGACGTCAACATGCCGCGCATGAACGGCATCGAGTTCGTCGAGAAGGTCGGCAGCCAGCCCATGCCCATCGTGATGCTCACCACCGAAGGCAAGCCCGAGCTGATCGATCGCGCCAAGAAGGCCGGCGCCAAGGGGTGGATGGTGAAGCCCTTCAAGCCGGAGCAACTGCTGTCGGTCGTCAAGAAGCTCGTCGGGTGACCCATGGCCACGGACACCAGGTGGATCGCGCTGGCGCAGCGTGCGGGCCGCGCCGTTCGCGCGCTCGATGACGCCGGGCCCGGCTCGAAGAGCCTCTCGGTCGTCTTTCAGATCGCCGGGGTGGTGCAGGGCGCCGTGCACGCGCACGTCTCGAGCGCCACGCCCGACCAGGCCCGGCAGTTCGCCCAGGCGCTGGAAGCAGAAGCGAAGAAAGACGGCTTTCTCCTGAGGCCGATCTGGTTCGCCCCCACGCAGGGGCCGCACCAGGGCGATCGCCTCGGCGGGGTGGTGCTCAGCCTCGAGAAGCTCGAGCTGCCGCAGGAGCTCCAGCGGCTGCACATCAACCAGACCATCGTCGAGGCGCAGAAGCTGTCCGAGAGCTCGGTGCTGGCCATCGGCGACGAGATGCGCCGCGTGTACGAGCTGGCCCGCAACCAGGTCGACGGCCTGAAGAAGGTCGCCGCCCAGTTCTCGGAGAACGGCGACGGTCAGGCCCACGCCAACATCGCCACCACCATCGAGCAGCTCTCGGCGCAGATGCGCGCCTTCGGCCAGCAGATCCTCGAGCGTACACAGCGGCAGGCGCGCGACATCGAGCAGGCCCGGGTGTGGACCAACGACATCGTCAAGCTGGGTCAGGCCATCGCCGACATCGCGTCGAACGCCCGCATCCTCACCTTCAACGCGCGGCTCGAGTCGGCGCGCATCGGTGAAGCGGGCCGCGGCTTCGCGGTGATCGCCGGGTCGATCCAGGAGCTCGCCACCAGCGTGCGCCAGACCAACAACGCCGTCTCGCAGCTCGCCGAGAACCTCGCCGCCGCCCTGCCCCGCCTGGGCGTCGACGCGCAGGAGACCTCTCGCGACGCCCGCGAATCGGTGGGGCAACTCGAGCAGCAGCTGCTCGACGTGCAGACCCGGCTGGCCGGCGTGCGCAACGACTCGTGGGAGGCGCTGTCGGACTCGTCGTCGATGGCCCAGGAGCTCCAGTCGCGCGCCAACACCGTGATCCACCACCTCCAGTTCCAGGACCGCACCAGCCAGATGTTGGCCGAGGCGGCGCAGCAGGCGGCCGCGGTGGTGTCGATCGCCGGCCTCGTCGAGCAGCAGGTCGATGAGCAGGTGATCCGCCAGGTCGGTGAGCTGGGCCGGAAGATCAGCGGCGAAGAGGGCCTCAAAGCCGCAGGGTCGGTCGAGCTGTTCTGAGCCGCGAGCGACCGGGCGTCGGCACACCCACCGAGGTGTGATCGACCCCGGCGCGCGGCACCCAACCAACCAGAATCACGCCCGCGCAGGCTGGCGCGGCCCATGAACAGTGGGAGGCCCACGACGTGCGTCGGGAGGCCGTGCACGTGGGGAGATCGTCATGCGTTACAGCTCGCGGGCCCTGCTCGTCTTCACGCTCTTCGCCGTCTCGGGCTGCCCGCGACCCGTCTCCGAGCTGGGCTCCATCACCATCACCCCCGACACCGGCCGCGTCGCCCGGGGCGAGACGGTGCAGTACGTCGCCACCGCGCTGTATTCCGACGGCTCGATCCGCGACATCACCGCCGAGGCCAGCTGGTCGGTCGACGACGCCTTCGTCGCCACGATGAGCGAGACGCCGGGCCTGGCGCAGGGGCTCCAACCGGGCGAGACCGTGGTGCGCCTGCGCTACCAGGACCGCATGCTCACCCGCCCCCTCGTGGTCGGACGGGCGCGGCTGCGTGAGCTGCAGCTCGACCCGCCGCGACTCACCCTGCCGGTGGGCCTGGGCGCGCGCCTGACGGTGACCGCCCTCGACAGCGACGGCGCGAAGTACGACGTGACGCCCGAAGCAGTGTGGACCTCGGCGGCGCCCAGCGTGGCGTCGGTGACTGACGGCCTCGTCACCGGGCGCGCTCCCGGCCGGGTGAGCGTCAGCGCCTCGGTGCAGGGGTTGATCGTCTCCGCCAGCGTCGACGTCACCGCCGCCACCATCGAGCAGCTCGACGTGCAGCCCGCGATGCTCACCCTGCAGCGCGGCGTCACCCGCCAGCTCTCGGCCACCGCGCTGCTCAGCGACGGCTCGTCGCTCGACGTCACCGCGCAGGCCGCGTGGCGCTCCTCGGCGCCGGCCATCGTGCTCGCCTCCGAGTTGCCCGGTGAAGAAGGGCTGATCGCCGCCCGCGCCGTCGGCGCCGCGCGCATCACCGCCAGCCTGCTGGGCCGGGCCGGCTCGGTGGACGTCACCGTCACCGCCGCCACCTTGAGCTCGCTCGAGCTGACGCCGGCCCTCACCTCGCTCGCAGCGGGCACCACCCAGCGCTTCGTGGCCACCGGCGTGTTCAGCGATCAGACCACCGCCGATCTCTCGACGCAGGTCACCTGGGCCTCGAGCAACGACACGGTGCTCACCGTCACGCAGGGGCTCGCGCGCGGGCTGAGCGCCGGGCGGGTCACCGTCAGCGCGGCCTTCGGCGCGGTGCGCGCCAGCCGCGATCTGCTCGTCAGCCCCGCGGCGCTGGTGTCGCTCGAGCTCGACCCCGCCTCGCCCTCGGTGGCGCGCGGGCTCACCACCGACGTACACGCGGTCGGCGTCTTCTCCGACGGCACTCGGCAGGACCTCACCGCGCAGGCGGTGTGGCGCGTGGCCGACGCGAGCCTCGCGCAGGTGTCGAACGCGGTCAGCACCAGCGGCCGGGTCAGCGGCCTGCTCGAGGGCACCACCGAGCTGAGCGCCACCGTGGGGGCGATCGTCGGTCGCACCCCGCTGAACGTGTCGGCCGCGTCGCTGCTCTCGCTGCAGCTCTCGCCCACCCAGCCCACGCTGCCGCTCGGCACGCGGCTGCCGTTCACCGCCACCGGGCTCTTCAGCGACGGCACCTCACAAGATCTCACCGCGCAGGCCACCTGGACCAGCTCTGCCCCAGCGTGCGTCTCCATCTCGAGTCAGGGGGCCTCGCGCGGTGAGGCCCTCGCCGTGACGCGAGGCAGCGCGACGCTCACCGCCACCGTCGGCGGCCGCGCCGGATCCACCACCGTCACCGTCACCGACGCGGCGCTGGTCAGCCTCGAGCTCTCGCCGGGCCAGGCGACGCTTCCGCTCGGCGTCGTCACCCGCTTCACCGCCACCGGCATCTTCACCGACGGCACCGTCGCCGACCTCTCCGCGCAGGCCCTGTGGTCCACCTCGGCGACCAGCATCGCCACCGTGTCCAACGCGCCCGGCCACCAGGGCGAGGTCTCCGCGCTCGCCGTCGGCGCCAGCCAGCTCAGCGCGCGCGTCGGCGCCATCAGCGGTCACGCCGAGCTCACCGTCTCCCCCGCCACGCTGACGCGGCTCGAGCTCGCGCCGGCGACGGCCACGCTGCCCGTCGGCCTCACGCGCGACTTCGTGTTGACCGGCACGTACAGCGACGGCAGCTCGGTCGACCTCACCACCCAGGCCACCTTCACCTCGCTCGCGCCGGGCATCGCCACCGTGTCGAACGCCGCCGGCAGCCAGGGCCAGGTCACCGGCCGCGCCGCGGGCAACACGCGGGTGGTCGCCTCGGCGATGGGCCTCGACGCGCAGGCCAGCGTCACCGTCACCCCGGCGACGTTGATGTCGCTCACCCTCAGCCCGCCCTCGTTCTCGCTGGCCAACGGCACCACCCGCCGCCTGCGCGCCGACGCCACCTGGAGCGACGGCGTCACCGCCGACGTCACCACCCAGGTCTCGTGGAGCAGCACCGCGCCGGCGATCGCCGCGGTCTCCAACGCCAGCGGCTCGGAGGGCACGGTCAGCGCGCTCGCCGTCGGCGCCGCCACGGTGCGCGCCCAGCTCGGCACGATGAGCGCCAGCAGCAGCGTCACCGTCTCGCCCGCCACCCTCGACACCATCGAGGTGACGCCCACCAACCCGTCGGTGCCGCTCGGCGCCACGCACCCGTTGACCGCCACCGGCCGCTACAGCGACGGCTCGGCGCAGGACCTCTCGAGCCAGGCCACCTGGGCGAGCAGCGCGCCGGCCATCGCTTCGGTGTCGAACACCGCGCCCAACGCGGGCCGCGTGCAGGCGCTCAGCCAGGGCACCGCCACGCTCTCGGCCACCTTCGGCGGCAAGACCGGCCGCACCACCGTCACCGTCAGCCCGGCCACGCTGGCGCGCGTCGAGCTGACCCCGGCGCAGCCGCGCCTCGCGAAGGACACCCGCATCTCGCTGACCGCCACCGGCGTGTGGTCCGACGGGGCGAGCCAGCCGCTCACCGAGAGCTGCCAGTGGGCCAGCGCGGCGCCGGCCATCGCCACTGTCTCCAACACCGCGGGCAGCCGCGGCCGCGTCACCGGGCTCGCCGGCGGCACCGCCACCGTCAGCGCCACCTGCGCCGGCATCACCGGCACCGTCGACGTGCTGGTCACCACCGCGACGCTCACCACGATTCAGCTCACCCCGCCCAGCCCCACCGCGGCCGCCGGCTTCACGCTCGCGCTCACCGCCACCGGCGTCTTCTCCGACGCCACCACCCAGCCCTTCACCGACTTCGTGAGCTGGTCGAGCAGCGACACCACGAAGGCCACGGTCTCCAACAGCGCCGGCGCGGAGGGCGTGGTGCTGGCGCGCGCGCAGGGCACCAGCACGATCTCCGCGACCGCGCTAGGCGTCACCGGCTCGGTGAGCTTCGTCGTCTCGGCGGCGGTGCTGCAGAGCGTCGAGCTCTCGCCGGCGCCGGCCTCCACGCCCAAAGGCCTCACCCAGGCCTTCGTCGCCACCGGCCACTTCTCCGACGGCAGCAGCGCGCCCGTCACCGAGGCCGCGACGTGGAGCACCTCGGCCCCGGCCATCGCCACCGTCTCGAACGCCGCCGGCTCGCGCGGGCTGGCGACGGCGCTGCTCGAGGGCAGCACCACCATCAGCGCCACCGTCGGCGGGCTCACCGCGAGCACCACCTTCACCGTCAGCCCCGCAGCGCTCACCGGCCTCACCGTCACGCCGTCGGCGCCCACGCTGGCGCGCGGCCTGGGCCTGCAGCTCACCGCCACCGGCTCGTTCACCGACGGCACCACGCGCGACCTCACCGCCGCGGTGACCTGGTCCACCGGCGACGGCGCGGTGGCCAGCATCTCGAACGCCGACGGCAGCCGCGGCGCGCTGCAGACCCTCGCGGTCGGCACCACCACCCTCCTCGCCACCGCCGGGTCGATCAGCGGCACGACGACGCTCACCGTCACCCCCGCGCAGCTGGTGTCGATCGGCGTGACGCCCGCCAATGCGTCGGTGCCGCGCGGGCTCTCGCAGCAGCTCACCGCGATGGGCGTGTACACCGACGGCAGCACCGTCGACCTCACCGCGCAGGCCACGTGGGCCAGCAGCGTCGGCGCGCGCGTCAGCGTCTCGAACGCCAGCGGGAGCCACGGCCTCGCCCAGGCCCTCTCGCTCGGCGCCTCGTCACTCTCGGCGACCTTCAACGGCGTCACCGGCGCCACCACCGTCACCGTCACCGCAGCGGTGCTGCAGCAGCTCTCGCTGACGCCGGCGCTGCCCAGCGTCGCCGCCGGCCTCGGCACGCCGCTGAGCGTCACCGGCATCTATTCCGACGCCAGCACGCAGGACCTCACCGCCACCGCCGCCTGGAGCACCGCCGACGCCACCATCGCCACCGCCGCCGCGGGCGGGCTCGTCACCGGCCACCGCGTGGGCAGCACCACCGTCAGCGCCACCGTGGGCAGCGTCACCGGCAGCACCAGCCTCACCGTCACCGCCGCGCTGCTCGCCCAGCTGCAGGTGACGCCGCAGAACGTCTCGCGGCCCAAGGGGCTGACGCAGCAGTTCACCGCCACCGGCGTCTTCACCGACGCCACCACGCAGGACCTCACCACCAGCGTCACCTGGGCGAGCTCCGACGCGACGAAGGTGGTGCTCTCAAACGCCAACGGCACGCGCGGTCGCGCCACCACCCCCGGCGTGGGCGCGGTCACCGTCTCGGCGACGCTGGGCAGCATCACCGGCAGCACGCCCTTCACCGTCACCCCGGCGCTGGTCACCAGCGTCTTCCTGATGCCCGGCGGGAGCACCGCGCCGCTCGGCTCGGTGCGCCAGTACACCGCGTACGCGCTGTACACCGACGCCAGCACGCAGAACGTCACCGCGCAGGCCGCCTGGTCCTCGAGCAACCCCGCGGTGGCGACGGTCTCCAACGCCAGCGGCAGCTACGGGCTGGCGACGACGCTGGCCACCGGCAACACCACCATCTCCGCGAGCTGGAGCGGCTTCACCGGCACCTCGGCGCTCAACGTCATCCAGACCAACCTGACGCGCATCGACCTCACGCCCACCGGCGGCAGCACCGCGCTGGGCTACACGCGGCAGTTCATTGCCATCGGCACCTACGACGACGGCACCACGCAGGTGCTCAGCGACGTCGCGACCTGGAGCTCGAGCGACCCCAACGTGGCCTTCATCTCCACCGCCTCGGGGAGCCGCGGCCTGCTCTCGACCGTCGGCGTCGGCACCGCCACCATCAGCGCCACCTGGGCGGGCGTCACCGGCAGCACCTCGCACACCGTCACCCCGGCGGTGCTGGTGAGCCTCGGCCTGTCACCCTCGAGCCTGACGTTGAGCAGCAGCGGCACCGCCCAGCTCACGGCGATCGGCTTCTTCAGCGACGGCACCACGCAGGACCTGACGACCGCGGTGAGCTGGACCTCGGCCAACCCGGCGGTGGTGCAGGTCAGCAACGCGAGCGGCAGCGAGGGCCTCGCGTCCGGAATTTCGGCGGGAAATACGTCGATCTCCGCGACCCAGGGCTCGGTGAGCGCAAGCCTGAACGTGCTCGTCAACTAATGTGAATCCAGGGGTTTGACGGGCGGTTTCGAAGTGTTCGACACTTTGTTTCCGCCCGCACGCAACCTCGTGGGCACATGTACGACAATTCGGCACCTCGCCTCACTCACGGACGCCCGCCCATGCCCACCATCTCTGATCGCCGACTGGCCACGCTGTACGCCTCCTTCGAGTCGCAGAAGCGCACCAACCCGAGCCTGAAGCTGGGCACCGAGCAGGCGCTGCAGATTCTGGCGGAGATCGGCGATCGCAGCGGTTGGTCGGCGTCGAAGACGCTCGCCGAGCTGAAGAAGCCGGGCCAGACGCAGGCGCAGCAGGTGGCGATCGCGCAGAAGGGCCTGACGACCGCCGAGAAGAAGGACCTGGCGCAGATCGTCGACGCGGGCACCGTGCCGCTCGAGCCGTCGGCCAAGGCGTTCCTCGAGGCCGTGCTCGGCCGCACCACCCCGGGCCCCGGCCCCGGCCCGACGCCGAACCCCAGCGACATCGTGGTCAACGGGCTGTCGGTGAGCGCGAACCAGCTCGACGGCCTGGTGGGCAAGACCAAGGCGGGCGCGACGATCGAGGCGATCAACCTCTCGGTGGCGCCCACGGGCCGGTACCACACCGACGACACCTTCGTGATCGGCAAGGCCGACGCCAACGGCAACTTCAACGCGGCCAAGCTGCAGGGCGACATGGCGATGAAGGAAGGCGACGTCATCCGCCTCCGCGCGCGCTACGCCGACGGCACGACGTCCGACTGGGTCAACCTCAAGGCCAACACCGCCGAGACCGCCGACACCCGCAACGCGCAGGTCGCCGTCTTCCGCATCGGCCTGGTGGCGAACGCCAACGGCACGGTCAACGTCGAGAACATCAACGACAGCCGGCAGATCTCCGAGCCCGGCGCGAAGGTGCAGTTCACCAACTCGCGCACCGGTGAGAAGACCGTGGTCACCCTCGATGGCGAAGGCACCTTCCCCAAGGGCGTGACGCTCAAGGGCAAGGCGGGCGACAACTTCTCGGTGGCCGCCAGCGACGGCGTCAACAACACCGACTTCCGCACCGCGGTGGGCAACGTGACGGTGCCGGGCGGCACGCCGACGGGCGACATCCTCCCCGACCCTGCGCTGCACAAGGACGAGCTCAACGCCGACGGCACGCCGAAGTTCGGCAAGAAGACCTTCACCGGCCCGCTCTTCGTGGGCGGGGTCGAGCCGGGCGACGTGCAGCAGGGGCAGATCGGCAACTGCTACTTCCCCGCGGCGGTGGCGGCGATGGCCAAGGCCAACCCGGAGATCATCACCAACATGGTGAAGGCCAACGGCGACGGCACCTACTCGGTCACCTTCAAGGAGCGCGACTGGGCGACCGGCCGCACCAAGGACGTGCAGGTGAAGGTCGACGGCGATCTCTACGCGCGCAGCTGGGGTGGCCCGCTCTACGGCCACAGCTCGAACAGCGGCGAGACCACCAAGATGGAGATGTGGTTCCCCATCATCGAGAAGGCCTACGCGCAGTGGAAGGGCAGCTACAACGCCATCGGCAACGGCGGCTCGTCGGCTGACGTGTTCGAAGACTTCACCGGCGCGCAGGGGCGGTCGATCAACGCCGCGGGCAACGCCGACAACGTGTGGCGCACCATCACCACCGCCATCGACGCCAAGAAGCCGGTCGCCGCGGGCACACACGATGACGGCGGCCCGGTGAACTACACCAACACCGGCGTGTACGGCGATCACGCCTACAGCATCCTCGGCTACGAGAAGACGGGCACCGAGCGCTACGTCGTGCTGCGCAACCCCTGGGGCGAGTCGGAGCCCGCGGGCAACGGCGCCAACGACGGCGTGTTCAAGCTCAAGCTCGAGGAGTTCCAGAAGCTCTACGACAACGTGATGTACACCAACTGAAGTTCAGCCCTCCCCGGGTGTGATCGCGGCCGCTCTCCCAAAGCTGGGTGAGCGGCCGTGGTCTTTTCCAGCAGGCTGCGGCACGCGTCAGGGCTGGGTGTTCGCCAGCGCGCGGATCGCCGCTTCGATGTCGTGCGGCTGCGGCACCGACGCCGCCTCGAGCGGATCGGCCAGGCCGATGCCGGGGACGAACTTGCCGGCCACCAGCTTCGGCGGCGCCAGCAGCTTGAAGAACAGCTCGTCGACGGTGCGGCGCACGAGGTGTTCCCCGAAGTTCGTGACCTCGGTGTCTTCGTTCACGAACAGCACGCGGCCGGTCTTCTCGATCGACGCCTTGATCGCGGCCCAGTCGTAGGGCCACAGCGTGCGCAGATCGATCACCTCGGCGTCGAGGCCTTCGCCCGCGAGCTTTTCGGCGGCGGCGGTGCACATCGGCAGCGTGCGGCCGTAGCTCACCACCGTCACCTGCGAGCCCACGCGCACCGTCTTCGCCTGGCCGAGGGGAATCGACGCGTCCTCCAGGGCCGGCCACTGCGCCTTCCACTTGCTGCGATCGCCCAGCGGGGCGTCGATCATCTTCGACAGCGCCTTGTCTTCGGCCGGCTCACCGGGGATCAGCTCCTGCCCGCGCACGCGCATCAGCGCCTTGGGGATGAGGAACATCACCGGGTTGGTCTCTTTGCACGCCGACAGCAGCAGCCCGTAGGCGTCGCGCGGCGTCGAGGGCATGACGATCTTCCACCCGGGGATGTGGGTCGCCGACGCGTCGAACGAGTGCGAGTGGTAGATCGACCCGCGAATGCCGCTGCCCACCGGCGTCATCACCACCATCGGCAGGTTCCACTGCCCGTTGCTCGCCCAGTGCGTGTTGCCCGCGAGCTTGAGCAGGTCGATGGTGTTGTAGATGTAGTCGCAGAACTGGATCTCGGCGACCGGCCGCCCACCCGCCAGCGCGATGCCCATCGCCGTGCTGATGATGCCGCGCTCGTCGAGCGGCGAGTTCCACGTGGTCTCGAGACCCTGCGTGCAGGTGAAGACGCCGCCCAACGGGGCGCCCACGTCTTCGCCGAAGATGTCAGTCACGCCGAGGTTCTTCTCGGCGTAGTGCAGCGCCATGCGGACCGCTTGCGCCATGTTGGCCATGGGGTGTCTCTCGAAGTCGAAGGGGGTTGAGGCTCAGCTGGCGAAGGGGTCGCGCCCCGGCTCGCCGTGGAAGACGTGGTCCCAGATGGTGCTGCCGTCGGGGAAGGGCTCTTCCTTCACCTGGTTGGCGAGCTCGGCGAGCTGCTCGGTGTAGCGATCACGAATGGCCTGCGCCTGCTTCTTCGTGAGGTACCCGGCCTTCTCGAGCTTCGCCTCGAACTGGGCGATGCAGTCGGTCTCGTGGGTGGCGAAGTTCGCGCCCGACGCCGACGAGTGCCCGTACAGCCGCGAGACGTGCGCCTCGACGAGGTACGGCTTGCGCTCGGTGCGCACGTACTCGAAGGCTTCCTTCAGCTCGAGGTACGCGCTGATGGGGTCGTTGCCGTCGATGGTCTTGGTCTTCATGCCGAAGGCCACGCCGCGATCGCTGATCTTCTCCACGCCCTGCACCTGATCGAACGGCGTCGAGATGCCCCAGCGGTTGTTGGTGACGATGATCAGCACCGGCAGTTCCTGGCCCTTGCGCGACGACCACACCAGGCAGCTCGCGAAATCGCCCTCGGCCGTGCCCGCGTCGCCGCCGGTGACGATGCTGATGCCGTCGCCGCCGAAGCGCTTCTGCACCAGCGCCGTGCCCGGGGCCATGCCGTACTGCACCTCGATCGGCGAGCTGACCGGCACGAGGTTCCATTCCTTCTTCGAGAAGTGGCCCGCGAAGTTGCGGCCGCCGGAGTACGGGTCGAGCGCGGTGTTCTTCATCTGCCGCAGCGCGCCCAGCGGCTCTTCGCCCATCGCCAGCAGCGTCGCCGACTGGCGGTAGTGGAAGTGCAGGTAGTCGTAGGCCGGGCCCATGCCCTTCTTGATCAACAGGCCCAGCGGCACGTTGAACGCCTCTTCGCCGGGACCACCGATCCAGAAATAGCCGTGGCCGGTCTTGTACATCGCGATGAGGCGCTCCTCGAGCACGCGCGCCTTCACCATCGTGTCGTGCATCGAGAGCAGCAGCTCCTTCTCGAGCGGCAGCTCATCGGAGTGCGTCACCAGTGCCTTGAAGGGCTTCGCGGCGGGCTTCTCAGCCTTCGCCGACTTCGCCGGGGCGCTCATCTTCTTCGCGTCACGAGCCATGGGTGACTGGCGCTCTACACCCAAATCCCGCCGGGTTGATCCACGGAAATACGGCCCTGCTACTTGTAGAACTTTTCACTCAGCTTCATCAGGTCGTCTTCGCAGTTGTCGAGCATGCGCAGCGTGGTCGCCTCGTCGCACTGCTTCTTCACGCGGGTGAAGGCCTTCTCGTAGTACTCCGCGCGCTCTGCGTCCTGCCGCATGATCGCCTGCATGTCGTCGAGCGTCATGTCGATGCGCTTGGCCCGCTTCTTCTCACCGAGCGTCACGTCGTCGAGCGGGGCATCGCGGTTCTCTTCGATCACCACCGGCTCACCCGCGTCTTCGGCCTCGGCCGTGGGGGGCGTGGGCTCGACGGCCACCGGCGCCACCACCGGGTCGGTGCCGTTCACCGGCTCGTCGACCTTCACCGCCACCGGCCTGGGCGTCGGGGGCGGCGTCGGCTCGGCGGTCAACATCGGGTTCTTCAGCGGCAGCTTGAGCGGGGGCGGTTCCTTCGGGCCCTTCTTGCCCACCGGCTGCACCGGCTCCGGCGGAGGCGTCGGCCACATCACGTAGGCCAGCACCAACACGAACCACAGGCCCACCACGCCGCCCAGCACATACGGCCAGCGCCGCGTCACCTTGCGCTTGAGGTCCGCCACCTGGGCCGACACCGCCAACTCGCGCGCGCGCTTCTTCTCTTCGCCCTGCCCCGCCTTCGAGTCGGCCACCGGGTCGATGGCCATCAGGCTCATCATCGTGGCGGCGTTGCGCATCTGCTTGGTCGCCGCGCGCAGGTCGGCCTTCACCTGCACCGCGTCGGGCCGCTCACCCGGCTCCTTGGCGAGGAGCTTCAAGATCAGCTCCGACAGCGCCTTGGGGATCTCCTTGTTCACCTCGTGGGGGATCGGCGGCGGCGAGTGAACGTGCTTCTCCATCACCTCCATCGGCGTGGTGCCGATGAACGGGAGCTGCCCGGTCAACATGTGGAAGCACAACACGCCGAAGGCGTAGAGGTCGGCCGGAGGACCCGCCGGGCGGCCGCGCGCGTGCTCGGGCGAGATGTAGTCGGGCGTGCCGGCGATGCGGGTGACGTTCTGCTGATTGCGCCGCGCCAGGCCGAAGTCGAGCAGCTTGGCGTAGACGAGGTTCGCTTCCTTCACGAGGAAGACGTTGGCCGGCTTGAGATCGCGGTGCACCACGCCCGCCTCGTGCGCCGCCGAGAGCGCCGAGAGCACCTGCTCGAGGATCACCACCGCGTCGCCTGCCGGCACCTTGCCTTCGCGCTGCATCAGCTGCTCGAGCGCCTCGCCCTCGAGCAATTCCATGATCAGGTAGTTGCGGCCGTCTTCCAGCGTGCCGGCGCCGAAGATGTTGATGATGCCGCGGTTCTTGATGCTGCTGATGATCCGCGCCTCGTCGAGGAGCCGATCCATGTCGCGCGGGTCCTGCACGATGTCGGGCCGCAGCACCTTGATCGCCACCGACTTGCCGATCATCTGGTGCGTCGCCTTGTAGACGACGCCCATGCCACCGACGCCCAGCCTGGCCTCGATGACGTATTCCTGGAGCTTCTTGCCGATCAGCGAATCGCGCGCGCCGGTGGTCGAGGTGGCGTTGGAGTTGGTGCGCCGCGGCACCACGCCCGCCTGAGGCACCGGGCCGGCGGCAGGCGCGCGCGGGGCGGGCTTGCGCACCGGAGGCGCCTTCTCCTCTTCCATCATCGTGTCGTCGGGCGCCGTCTCCCCCATCGACGGATCGGCCGCCGCGGGACGCTTCACCGAGGGCCGGGGCGCGGGTGGTCGAACGCCCGCCAGCGCCTTGCTCTTCGAGGTCGCGTCACCGGTCGTCGCGAGCGTGGTCCCGCATTTGGGGCAGAGCTTCGTCTCGGTCGGCGAGACGGTGCCACATTTGGGACAGAGGACTTCGCCGGCCATGAGCCTTCGCATTCAACCACAGTCAGACCGGCGGGGAGGTGGGTGAAAAACCCGAGCCGTCCTTCGACAACACCAGTTGACCGCAGGCCGCCGCGATCTCCCGGCCGCGCGGCCAACGGATCAACGTCAGCAGGCCCTGCTTCACCACCCGCTCGTGAAACGCGAGCACCCGCTCCGGCGTGGGGGTGGACAAGCCCGTGCCCGGGTACGGGTTGTACGGAATGAGGTTCACCCGCGAGGGGATGCCGTCGAGCAGCTTCACCAGGCGATCGGCGTCTGCGTCGGTGTCGTTGAGCCCACCGAACAACACGTACTCGATGAAGTATTCGCGCTTGTTCTTCCGCCGCGCCGCGTCTTCCCGCAGCGCCTCGAGCAACGAGGCGATCGGCCACGTCTTCGTCTGCGGCATCACCTGCGCGCGCACCTCGTCGGTGGTGGCGTTGAGCGAGAGCGCCAACGAAGCCTTCGACTCGGCGAGGAAGCGCTTGAGCCCCGGCAACACGCCCGACGTCGAGACGGTCACTGACACGTGGCGCAGCATCGGCGCCGGGCTCTGGGTCAACACCTCGACCGCGCGGAGCACCTCGTCGAGGTTGTCCATCGGCTCGCCCATGCCCATGAACACCACGTTGCTCGCCGGCTGCGCGTCGGGCGCCTCGCTGCGCGCCAACAGGTACTGGGCGATCATCTCTTCGGCTTTGAGCTGGCGGATGAAGCCGAGCTCCTTGGTCGCACAGAAGGTGCACTTGCGCGTGCAACCCGCCTGGCTGGAGATGCAGATGGTGCTGCGCCCCTTCGCAGGGATGCGCACCGTCTCGACGTTGGTGCCCTGAAAGTCGAGCGCGTACTTGGTGGTGCCGTCGGCGCTCACCTGCCGCTCGGTCACCTTCGGCAACACGAGGGTGCGCGTGTCGAGGAACGGCTTCCACACCCGGTGGCTCACCCCGGGGATCGTCGACGGCAGCTCGGTGGGCAGCGGCCTCTGCGCGTAGAGCCACTTCAGCGCCTCGATGGCGCGCGCGCGGCTGCCCAGCTCGTGGGTCAGCTCGTCGACGGTGAGCGCGGGCAGGTGGCGAAGGCTCATGGCGACGCCCTCCCTCGCAGAGAGTTCCAAGCCGTGTCAATTCGCCGCGCGCCTCGAACGACTGGGGAATCTTGCGTCTTGTGCGCACCGCGTGAGCTGCGCTTTTCCACGCCCCACAAAGGGTTGCTCTCGGGGTCGCTGCATGTGTCGTGAAGTCGTCGTCGGGTTCCTCGCGGTCGCGATGCTCTCGTGGTCTGGCTGTGGGGCCTCGCAGCCCTCGCCGCGCACCGACGCGGGCACCCATCTCGATGCCGGGCTGGTGACGCCGCCCGTCGCCGCCGACGTCGCCGCCGGTGAAGCCATCGCCCGCGCGCGCGGCTGCGTGACGTGCCACAGCTCAAGCGCCGGGGTGATGGCCGGTTCGAGCGACGGCCTCGGAGGCCAGCCCATCTACGCCCCCAACGTCACCCCCGACGTCGACACCGGCGTGGGCGGGTGGACCGACGCCGATCTGATCAACGCCATCCGCTTCGGCGTCGACGATGAGGGCGCGACGTTGTGCTCCGAGATGCCGCGCGCGCCCGACCTCAGCGACGCCGACGCCGCGAAGCTGGTCGCCTGGCTCCGCAGCCTGATGCCCGCCTCCAACACCACCCCGGAGAGCACCTGCACCCCCTCGCGCGTCGACCTCGCGCTGCACGGCAAGCTCGTCGCGCTCGAGGGCTCGTGCGCCGACTGTCACGGGCCCGCGCTCACCGGCGTGGACCACGCCATCCCCGGCACCGCCGCCTTCGCGCCCAACCTCACGCCCGACCTCGACACCGGCCTGGGGAGCTGGACCACGCAGCAGATCTCCGACGCCGTGAAGCTCGGCGTCGACGACGAGGGCGCGACGTTGTGCGCCGAGATGCCGCGCTTCGACTCGTTCTCCGACGACGAGCTGCTCGCGTTGTCGACGTACCTCCAGTCGCTCGCGCCGGTCAGCCATGCGGTCGCGCCGAGCGCGTGTGAGCCGCCGGTCGACGCGGGCCAGCAGCCCATCGACGCGGGCACCACCAGTGTCGACGCGGGCACCCCGACCCTCGACGCCGGCACCACCAGCGTCGACGCGGGCCAGCCGACGCTCGACGCCGGCACGACGAGCTGCGCGGGCGCGGAGGTGGTGCTCGCCCAGGTGTATGGCGCCGGCGGCAACTCGGGCGCGCTCTTCAAGGCCGACTTCATCGAGCTGCACAACCGCACCGGTCACGCGGTGTCGCTCGACGGTTGGGCGCTGCAGTACGCGTCAGCGTCGGGCTCGACGTGGGCCGCGACGCCGCTCCCCGCCGGCACCAGCATCGCGCCTGGCGCGTTCCTCACCTTCACCGTCAGCCTCAACGGCAGCACCGGCGCGGCGGTGAGTAACGCGACGGCGCTCACCCCGGTGCTCAACCTCTCTTCCACCTCGGGCAAGGTGGCGCTCACCAACACCGACGTGGCGCTCACCGGCGCGTGCCCCACCGGCGGGGCCCTCGTCGACTTCCTCGGCTACGGCACGGCGACGTGCTCCGAGGGCGCGATGGCGAGCGGCGCGTTGAGCTCGACGACCGCCGCGTTCCGGAAAGACAGCGCGACCGCGTGCGTGGACAGCGACGTCAACGCCGCCGACTTCGTCACCGCCACACCCGCGCCCCACCAGGGCACCAGCCTGTGCGGCTGTCCGTGAAATAGGCTCGCGCGATGGCCGACCCGCGCGAGTTCTGGAACCACCGCTACGCCCTGCCCGGCTGGGCCTACGGCACCGAGCCCAACGACTTCCTCCGCGAGGTCGCGCCGGTGCTGCGCGGCCCGGTGCTCTGTCTGGGTGAAGGCGAAGGGCGCAACGCGGTGTTCCTCGCGCAGCAGGGCCTCGAGGTGACGGCGATCGATCTCTCGCCCACCGCGCTCGAGAAGGCCCACCAGCTCGCGGCGACGCGCGGCGTGCACCTCACCACGCAGGAAGCCGATCTCGCCGACTTCGAGCTGGGCACCGCGCGGTGGGGCACCATCATCTCCATCTGGTGCCACCTCCCGCCGTGGCTGCGCACGCGCGTGCACGCGGCGGTGGTGAAGGCGCTGGTCCCCGGCGGTCACTTCGTGCTCGTCGCCTACACCCCCGCGCAGTTGCAGTTCGACACCGGCGGCCCGAAGAGCCTGGACCTGCTGCTGCCCCCCGAGGTGTTGAAGCCCGAGCTCACCGGCCTGGAGTTCGAGCGCTTCGAGGTGCTCGAGCGCGACGTGCAGGAAGGTGACTGGCACCGCGGGAAGAGCGCGGTGGTGCAGCTCCTCGCGAGGAACAACGCTTCCGCTTGAGGTGTCCACGGGTACGATGCCGCCTCCTCGAAGGGGGACTACCCACATGCGTTCTTCGCCCCGCGGCGCCGTGAGCCGTCGCCTGCTCGTCGGCCTCGGCGTCATCGCCGCTGCGATCTTCGGCTACGCCAGCACCCAGACCTGCCTGAGCGTCGGCTTCAGCAAGGGCCTGTGGCTCGATCACTGCCCCGACGGCGAGCTCCGCCAGACCATCTCGGTCAGCGCACCCGAGCTCAAGCGCGGCGCCCCGGGGTGGATCAACGTCTCGGTCGACGCCACCTACCTCGTCGCGCCCAACGACCTGCGCCAGCACGAGACCATCACCCGCTTCACGCCCGCCGTGTCGCTGGTGAGCGCCGCGGGCGAGACGCTGCTGCAGCCGAAGAAGTCGTGGGCGAAGAGCGGCGCGGCGATGCAGGCCGAGGTCGAGCTGCCGAAGGTCAACGACGGCGACTACACGCTGCGCACGAAGGTCACCTCGCCCATCGGTGAGCAGACGCTCGATCTCCCGCTCGCGCTCTACACGCCCGCGCGCGTGCACGTGATCACCGACCGCCCGCTCTTCGAGCCCGGCAACACGGTGAAGTTCCGCGCCGTCGCCCTGCGCGCGTCGGACCTCACGCCGCTCGAGGAACGGCCCGGCACGTGGCGCGTGATGGACCCCTCGGGCGAGGTGCTGCTCGAAGAGAAGGCGCCGACCGGCTCGTGGGGTGTGGTGTCGGGGAGCTTCCCCCTCGATCGCGGCGCGCAGTCGGGAGAGTGGACGGTGACGTGGTCCTCCGGCGGCCAGAGCGAGTCGCGCCGCTTCACCGTCAAGCCCTTCACCCTGCCCCGCTTCCGCGTCGAGGCCTCGACCGCGAAGCCCTTCTACCGCCGCAACGAGCGCCCGGTGCTCAAGGGCGCGGTCACCTACAGCTCCGGAGCGCCGGTCGCGAACGCGAAGCTCGAGCTCACCTGGAACGTCTCGGGGGCCTGGCCCGCGCCGACGAGCTGGGTCGACGGCAAAGCGCTGCCGAAGACAGCGACCACCGGAGCCAACGGCTCGTTCACCGTCGAGCTGCCGGCGGTGCCCGACGATCTCCAGGGTCAGGCGACCTTGAGCGCGGCGATCAGCGCCGTCGACGCCTCGGGTGATCGCGTCGAGAGCAGCGCGTCGGTGCAGCTGTCGCAAGATCTCATCTCGGTCTCTGGCGTCACCGAGCTCGCCGACGGCCTGGTGGAGGGCTTCAACAACCGCCTCTTCCTGCGCGCCACCACCGCCGACGGCCGGCTGCTCGAGGGCGTGACGCTCAACGTGAAGCGCCTGTGGGAGCCGACCGACAAGGGCACCGACGCGCCGGTCGACGAAGACGGCGTGGCCAGCGTGCAGGTCGACCCCGGGCCCGCGGTGAACATCGTGATCCCCGCGATGCCCTTCCGTCCTCCGCCGCCGACGAAGGTGGTGCAGCGCGGCAACCTGAGCGAGCGGCTGCAGCTCACCGAGGCCGACGACGGTGACGTGTCGCTCGCCGACCGCATGGCCTTCGATCGCCTCGACACGAAGCTCGAGCCCTGCGCCCGCTTCGCGCTCAGCAACGGGCAGACGATCGAGGTCGGTCTGCTGGTGCACGCCAACGGCTCCATCGCCGCGCTGGCCGTGCCCACCTCACGACTGGGCCGCTGCGTCGAGAGCGCGCTCAAGAGCCTGCAGCTCGGCGCCGGCAACGAGCGCTTCTTCGACGCCTCGTGGAGCTTCTACGACGAAGACCTCCCCCGCTTCGAAGTGACGCTGGAAGGCATGCCCGGCGTGCCCCCGTCGCTCGAGCTCGCCTTCGACGAGGCGATGCTCGAGGCGCGCGATTGTCTGCCGGCGACCGTCAAGTCGGGGCAGCTCCCGCGGATCGCCCAGTGGAAGTTGAGCGCCGACCGCAAGCGCGCCGAGCTCTCGTGGGCCACGGTGAAGGGCGACGCGTACGCCGAGAGCGCCGTGGCGTGCATCACCTCGCGCGTGAAGAGCCTCGAACTGAGAAAGCAGCCCGGCGAAGAAGAAGAGATCGACGAGAGCCAGCAGCCCAGCCCCATCGGCGTCGCCACGGTGCGCATCAATGCGCCCGAGAAGTACGAGTCGATCAAACCGCAGGACACGATCATGGTGGGCTACGAGTTCCTGGTCACCGCGAAGAAGGGCAACGAGGTGTTCGGCAGCACCAAGCTGCGCATGACGCCCGGCGCGGTGCCGCAGATCCGCCTGCGCGCGTCGTCACAGCTCGTCAGGCCGGGCGACTCGGTGAAGCTCGAGATCCTCCGCGGCCCGGACTTCACCGGCGAGCTGCCCGAAGAGCTCTTCCTCACCCACGCCTTCGAGAGCCAGAAGGCGAAGGTCGACGCCACCACCCGCACCGCGACGTTCACCATCCCCTCCGACTGGCAGGGCTGGGCCGGCGTGCAGTGGGGCGGCGGGCAGACGTTCCTCTTCGTGAAGCCGAACGCGAGCCTCGCGGTGAAGGTGACGCCCGAGAAGCCGCGCTACGCCCCGGGGCAGATCGCGCAGCTCGGCATCGAGACGACCATCGGAGAGAAGGGCGGCACCGCGGCCGTCGGCCTCTTCGGCGTCGACGACAGCCTCTCGCAGCTCACCTCGCTGCCGGGCGCCGATGAGCTCGCGTCGATGCGTCCCCAGGCCACCGGCAGCGCGGCCTTCGGCTCGATGGACGCGCAGGCCCTCTCGCTGGGTCGCGTTCGGGGCGCCAACGCCGCCGCCGCCACGCTCGCGCGCGTCTCGGCGATGCCTCCCCCGCCGCAGGTCGAGGCCGCGGTGTCGGTCAACGGCAGCACGGTCTTCGACCCCAACGAGGCGCAGGTCGATCGCTTCTACGTAGTGCTCGGCGAGCTCTACACGCAGGTGCGCGCGTGGGAAGGCTCGGCGCCCGAGAGCGCGAAGATGACGCCGGCGGTGATGGCGCAGCTGTGGAACAAGTCGCTCGACGCTGTGGAGGCGCGCAAGGAGTCCGCCAGCGACGCGTGGGGACGCAGACTCAGGCTGCATCGGCTGCCGAGCGATCTGCTCTCGTTCACCGAGCCGCGCGCGGTGGTGATCAACGGCACCCGCCTGCCGGAAGACACGCAGAACTGGGCCCAGTGGGTCGCGAAGGAGAAGCCGTGAAGAAGGTCATCGTGCTGGGTCTCACCTTCGCGGCGATCCTCTTCGTCGCGCTGCTCGGCGTGCAGAGCCGACACTCCCCGTACGCCTCCGCCGACGCGCTCGCCGGCGACGGCCGCTTCAGGAGGGGCGAATACGAACCGGCGCCCTCGGCCCCCGCGCTGGACATGCCCGCCCCCGAAGAAGAGCGGCGCAGCGACGAAGGGGCGATGGGGAAGAAGGACAAGGCGATGAAGAAGAGCCTCGGTGGCCTGGGGCTGAGCGGCTTGGGCTCCGGTGGCGGCGGCTACGGCTCGGGCATCGGCTCCATCGGCACGCTCGGGCGTGGCGGTGCGGCCCCCAAGAGCGCGGCGATGAACGCCGAGTCCGAAGAGAAGGAAGGAGGCCCCGCCGGCCTCGAGCCCGCCGCGACGCGCGCGTGGTTCCCCGAGACGTTCCTCTTCGAGCCGTTGATCGTCACCGACGCCGAAGGCCGCGCCAACGTGCCGGTGAAGGTGCCTGATCGCCTCACCACCTGGCGCGTGCTCGCGCTCGCGCACTCGAAGCAGGGCAGCCAGGCCGGCAGCGTGGCCAGCTTCCTCGGCACCCTGCCCACCTACGTCGAGCCGGTGACGCCGCCGTTCCTCTACGCCGGCGACGCGGTGAAGTTGCCGGTGCAGGTGGTCAACACCACCGACGCCGACGTCACCAGCAGCCTCACGTTCGCGGCGAGCGGCGGTGCGCTGTCGTCGACGGGCGCGACGGTGAAGGTGCCCGCCGGTGGCAACGCGCTCCAGTACGTGACGCTCACCACCAGCAAGCCCGGCACCGCGGTGTTCAAGGCGACGCTGGGCACCACCGACGCCGTCGAGAAGAGCATCGAGCTCAAGCCGATGGGTCGACGCGAGGTGCAGACGAAGGCCGGCACGCTCGCCGCGCCGCGCGTGTTCTCGCTCACCGGGCCCGCCAACGCGCTGCCCGGCACCGAGGCGGTGCGCGTGCAGGTGTACCCCGGCGCGCTCGGCCTCGTGCGCAACGAGCTGTCAGCCGCCCCGGGTCGCGGCGGCGTCGCGGAAGACGCGTACCTGCTGCAGCTCCTCGGGCAGGCGCCGGCGCTGCTGCGCTCGCTCGGCGCGACGCCTGATGAGCCCGTCATTCGGGACCTGTCGATCCTCGCGACTCAGCGCGTGATGCAGTACTCGCGCGCGCCCTCGCTCGACACCGCCACGCTGCTGACCGAAGCCGCGCTCGCGCACCCGCAGAACCCGGTGCTGGTGCGGTTGGGCGAGCGGCTCGCGATGCAGGTCGCGCTGGGGCAGCGCGCCGACGGCACCTGCCAGGGCGAGACGGGGTGGACGCTGCAGCGCCTGCTCGTCACCACCGCCGACTGCGTGCGCGCCTCACGGGCCTCGATGGACTCGCCCGCCGCTCGGCAGCGCGCGACGGCGGTGACGCTGAAGGCCTCGGGCGCGTTCGAGCGCAACGCCGCGCGCGTCAACGACGGCTACACGGCCGCGGCGATCCTCGCGTCGGGGGCGATCACCGGTGGCGCGGGAGACGCGCTGCGCAAGCTGGTGCTCGAGAAGCTCACCGACGGCGGCGACGGCGCGAAGTACCTCGCGGTGGAGCCCGGCGTGGTGCGCGCCGACGGCGTGGCCCCCTCGACGTGGGAAGCGACGGCGATGGCCATCCTCGCGCTCGACGGCGTGAAGGACGCGCCGCTGGCCGACCTCGGCACCTACCTGCTCTCGGGCTACTCGACCTGGGCGGGCTGGGGCGACGGGCGCGCCAACCTCGTCGCGCTCCGTGCCGCGGTGAAGCTCTTCAAGGACCCGGTGCCCGCGGGCGTGAAGATCACCCTGCTGCGCGACGGCAAGGAACTGACGAGCGGCAGCTTCGACGCCAACACCCTGAAGGACGTGCTCAACCTCGACGCCGACGCCACCGGCAGCAGCGGCGCCCATGAGTGGACGCTCAAGGCCGAGCCTGCGGTGCCGGGCCTCGGCTACGCGCTGCAGCTCGTCTCGTACGCGCCGTGGAAGGACGAGCCCGGTGGCGGCCTGGAGCTGCAGACCACCCTGCCGAAGTCGCTCAAGGTCGGGCTCTCGGCCGACGTGAAGCTCACCGCCGCGATGCCGGGCGGCATTCCGATGAAGCTCGCCTTCTCCCTTCCCGCCGGCGTGCAAGCCGACTCGACCTCGCTCACGAAGCTGGTCTCGAGCGGCGCCATCGTCCGTTACGAGACCGAAGACGGGCTGGTGACGCTGCACCTTCCGCCGCAGAGCAACGGCTCGCTGTGGGAACACGAGCTGAAGGTGACCGCCACCCTCGCCGGCACGCTGCACTCGGGCGCGTCTTCGCTGGCCCCGGAATATGGCGCCGGTCGCAAGCGCGAGTTCGCCCCCGTCGCCTGGAAGGTCGAGTGATGGACGTTCGCATCGTCGACTTCCCCGAGACGCGCGTCGCGGTGCTCGAACACCGCGGTCCGCCCGAGCTCGAGCACGAGACCTCGCGCCGCTTCATCGAGTGGCGAATCGCCAACAAGGTGCGGCCTGATCAGCACCGCACCTACGGCGTGCACTACGACGACCCGCGCACCACCCCGCCCGAGAAGTACCGCATGGACCTGTGCGTCTCGTTCGACGGTGAGGTGCCGCCCAACCCCTGGGGCGTGGTGGTGAAGCGAATCCCCGCGGGGCGCTGCGCCGTCACCCGCTACGTCGGCCCGCGAGACGACGTGCTCCCGGTGCGCGAGCTGGTCGGCACCTGGCTGCCCCAGAGCGGAGAGGTGCGCGCCGACTTCCCGGTGTTCTTCCATTACGTGAACGTCGGGCCGGGCGTGCTGCCCGCGGAGATGATCACCGACGTGTACCTGCCGCTGCGCTGATCACTTCGCGCGGAACACGAAGCGCGTGCTCGCCGACGTCACCTCGTCGCCGGGCACCAGCACCGCCGTCAGCACCTTGCGACCGTTGTGACGAAACGGCTTCACCGACGGCAGGCCGTCGACGAGCCAGCCGGGGCCCCAACGAACCGCCACGCCGCCCACGTTCTCCACGCGCCCGCGCCGCAGCCGCCGGCTCGAGTCGTCGGGGAACTCCAGCCACGCCTCGTCGTAGGCCTCGACGACGATCGGCGCGAGCCGCGGGGCACAGGCGAACCGCAGCCCCTCGACCGCCTTGCGCGCCGCCTTCGCGTCTTCGTCGGTGAAGAACGGGCCGATGGTCAGCGTGCGCAGCGCGGTCAACGGCGCGTCGTGCAGCTCGTAACGCGCGGTGAGCTCCGGCAGCGTCAGCCGCTCGAGGAAGCGCGCGTGGTCCAGCGACAACAGCGCGAAGAGCACGTCGTGGCCGACCTTGCTGCGGAGCTGCGCGGCGCGGATCAACCCGTGCTGCCAGGTGAGCGTCAGCCCGCCGCTCTGCACCGCCTGCTCGAGCACCGCGGGGAGCGTGGGGGTCTTGCCGGTGCGCAACGAGGCGCCGAACGCGTCGCCCTGCTCGACCAGCGCGTCGATCCACACCTGCAGCGCGGCGTCGACGTCGGGCGCGCTCAACAGCCGCAGCACCTCTTCGTCGGGCGTGGGCGGCGCCAGCGGCTCCATCTCGAAGACGAACCGGTTCGCGTCGATCTCCAGCACGTCTCCGTGCCGCAGCACCCGGTAGGTGAGCGGCTCGCCGTTGAGGCGCACCCCGTTGGTGGTCTGGAGATCCTGCGCCTCGTACCGACCCGACAGCAGCCGCGTGAGCACCGCGTGGAGCCGGCTGACCCGGCTGCTGTTGATGGTGAGGTCGACCTCTCGCGAGCGCCCGATGACGAAGGTGTCACCGAGCGGGTGCCGCACCCCTCGATCGTCGATCAGCGAGGCCGCGGGGCGCGGCAACGGCATGGCTCAGCGCTCCTCGAGGAGCACCTTGAGCTCCTTCACCCGCCGCGTGACGTGGTCGCGCTCGAGGTTCTTGAACACGTCGGGCAGCAGATCGCGGCTGGTGCATTCCTGCACCGCGACGAGGTTCTGCAGCTCGATCTCCAGCGGGTAGCTGGGCGGCACGAAGTCTTTGATCACCGCTTCCACGTCGGCGACCGTCACCTCTTCGCGCCCGTCGATCACCGCGCGGAACTTCGAGCGCACCAGCATCGCCTCGATGTCGGCGCCTGAGTACGGGTGGCCGTTGGTGAGCTTCGCGAAGTCGGGCACCTCGACCTTCACCTTCGTCTTCTTCTGCATCGCGGTGAACAGCTCGAGCCGCTCGGCATCGGTCTGCGGGTAGAACAACGCGAGGTGCTCTTCGGCGCGGCCCTGGCGCTTCAAGTCGATGGGCAACAGGTCGGGCCGGCAGGTGAGCAGGAACCACACGATCTTCCCGCGGAAGGCCGTGTTGCCCATGAAGCTGGCGATGGAGGCAAAGATGCGGCTCGAGGTGCCGGAGTCGCCGCCCGCGTCACGGTCTCCGAGGAAGGCGTCGGCCTCGTCGATCATCACCGCCACCGGCCACAGCGCCTTGAGGAGGTTGAAGATCTTCTCGAGGTTCGCCTCGGTGACGCCCTGCCACTGGCTGCGGAAGTTGAGGAACTTCACGCACGGCACGCCGATCTCTCCGGCGAAGCAGGTGACGAGGAAGGTCTTGCCCGTGCCGACCGGCCCCGACACGAGGTAGCCCATGGGCATCACCTCGATGCGGCCCTTCTTCAGCGCCCCCGACGCGTCGCGCAGCATCTTCTTGGCCTTGGCGTGGCCGGCGACGACGTCGAGCGTGTACTCGGGCTCGATGAACTCCAGCAGGCCGTGACACTCGGCCTGAATGATCTCCTTCTTCTTCTCCTTCAGCGTCTCGGCGGTGATGCGCAGCCCGGCCTCCATCGCCTCGGTCAGCAGCCGGTCGAGGTTGATGCGCGAGAGGCCGGCGGTCATCTTCGCCAGCGCGGGCAGCGGCACGTCGGACACCGACTGCAGCTTCTTGCCCTCGAGCTTCCACTTCACGAACTCGAGCCGCTCTTCCTCGGTGGGCAGGCTGATCTCGATGTTGGCGACGTAGGGGTTGCGCGAGATGCGCGGCGTGATGTCCGCGAGGTTCTCGGTGATGAGCACGATCGACAGATCGCCGCTGAGGAACTGCGGGTCTGACGCCCACTTCACCAGCGTGGCGAGCACGAAGCGGTCTTCGGCCTGCAGCCCCGACATGTCACCGGCCGGCGCGATGGTCTCGGCGAAGTCGATCACCAGCGCGAGCGACTTCCCGTCGGAGAGGCGCATGCGCAGGTAGTTCTCGAGCACCTGCAGCGCCCGACCTGGATCGCGCGGCATCACCTTCGCGAAGTCGGTGCCGTACAACGAGTCGTAGCCGCTGAGCACCCGGTTGAGATCTTGCTGGGTCTCGGTCGCCGCGGCGCGAATGCCCGAGCTGCGATCGTAGAACACGACGTGATCGCGCCCGCCGAAGAGATCGTCCGAGAAGAACTGCTTGAGGTTGGCGAACTCGACGGTGTCGTCGTCGCGCGTCACCGGTTGGAGATCACGAACCGCGCCGTACACCACGAAGGTGCTGACGGTGCGCGTGTAGTACCGCTGCGCGAGCTTCTGCGCCCACGACGGGAGCCCCGCCAGCGGGTCATTGGTCTTCTTGCGAGCCATCACCTTCACCTCGAGTCAGGGGCTGCTGCCAGCCTTCTTCTTCAGCTCACCCTTGAGCTGCGCGGGCTCGTTGCCCTCGCGCACGTCGACCGTCTCGACGAGGGCTTCGTAACCAGGCGCCTTGAGCATCACCGTCACCTTGCCCACCGGCACGGTGCGGATCTGCGGCCACTCGTGAATCGGGTTGCCCTGCTCGTCGGTGACCGGCTTGCCGTTGATGTTGAGGGTCGCGGTGGTGGCTACTGCCTCCGGCACGTTGATCATGATCAGCCCCGTCGGCGCGGGCTTGAGCACGATCACCCCCACCACGCCGACGATCAGCAGCGCGACGATCGCCGCCAGCGCGATGATCAGCTTCGTGTTGCTCTGCGCGGGCGGGGCGATGGGCTGCAGCGACTGGTTGGTCTGCTGGTAGCCGCCACCGACGGCGGCGAGCGTGGGCGAGGTGTCGCTGGGCGCCATCATCGGCGGCGGAGGCGGCGGCGCGACGGGCAGGCCGCGCGTGTTGCGACGCGGCTCCGGGGGCGCCATCACCGGCGGCGCCATCGGCTCGGGGCGGGCCAGCGCGGGCCGGCCCGGGTCGGTCGCCAGGTCCTGACCGGGCTCGCGGCTGTTGAGGATGTTGAGGGCCCGCGTCGGTTCCTGCCGCGCGTTGCCGGGGTTGGTCGCCGGCTCGTCGAAGAGGTTGTTGCCCCCCGAGTCTGCGAGCACCGTCGACTCGTGCTCTTCCTTCCCGTTGGTCAGCATCGGCGCGACGGCGGTCAGCCGCGGCATGCTGGTGAGGCTCGGCGGTCGCTTCACGCCCGCCGCGGCCGGGCCCGACGGCGCGAGGGTCGGCGGCACCGGGCGAACGATCGGCGGCAAGCCCGGAGACGTGCCCGCGGTCTGCGTGTTCGAGGGAGAGCTGTTGATGGGCATCATCGTCGGCACCGACGTGACCGCGCTGGGGCTCTGCGCCTGCCCACCCATCTGCGGCACCGAGCCGACGCCGAAGCCCATCTCGGCCGCGGCCAGCATGCCTTCCGGCGCCTTCACTTCGGAGTACTCGGCGATGCGCGCCTTTTCCTTCTCGTAGTCCTCCGCGAACGTCGCCTTCATGAACGCGGCGAGGTCCTTGCGCGCGAAGGCGTTGCCCGTCGAGTACATGAAGCCGCGCAGGTCTTCGCCGAGCTCGCTGGCGTGCTGGTAGCGGTCGTCGACGTCCTTGGCGAGCGACTTCATGACGATGCGCTCGAGCTGCTCGGGGATCTTCCGGTTGAAGTGCGACGGCGGCAGCACCTCGACCTTGCGCACCTTCTCGAGCACCGAGAAGTCGGAGTCGCCGACGAACAGGCGCTCACCGGTCAACATCTCGTAGAGGCACACGCCGATGGCGAAGATGTCGCTGCGGCCGTCGAGCGGGAGCCCGCGGATCTGCTCCGGGCTCATGTAGCCGAACTTGCCCTTGAGGATGCCGGCCTGCGTCTTGGTCGCCTTGCCCGCGGCCTTGGCGATGCCGAAGTCGATGACCTTCACTTCACCGTCGTACGAGACGAGCGCGTTCTGCGGCGACACGTCGCGGTGCACGATGCTCATGTCGCGGCCCTGGCGATCCTTCGCGCGGTGCGCGTAGTCGAGGCCTTCGCAGCACTGCGCGATCGCGTAGCAGGTCAGCGGAATCGGCGCGGGCTCACCACGCTTGCGGCAGCGATCGAACACCGCGCGCAGGTCCTTGCCGGACACGTATTCCATCGCGATGAAGTACGAGTTCGAGAGGTTATTGAGCTCGTAGATCTGCGCGATGTTCGCGTGGTTCAGCTGAACCGTGATCTTCGCCTCGTCGAGGAACATCGAGATGAACTCTTCGTCCTCGGCGATGTTCGGGAGGATGCGCTTGATGGCGACGATGCGCTCGAAGCCTCCGGCGCCAAACGTCTTGGCGCGCCAGACCTCGGCCATGCCGCCGATGTTGACGCGATCCAGCAACAGGTACTTCCCGAAGGGGATGGGCTGACGTTTCGGAGCAGTGGACACGCGACTTCCGAGCGTACTTCGCCCCTCCCGACCCCATGCGATGAAAGTTAGGGCTGCTCGTCCGGTGTAGGCGGGCCCCACACAGGAGGACCTGCCGGTTCTTCGGGGGGCGCCGCGGCGACGACCTCGCCGACCCAATCACCCTCGGTCGAGACGATGGCCGGCGCGCCGAAGCTCTGCCCGAGCGTGGTGCCCACCAGCGTGACCCACGCGCGCTTTCGGTCGCCCGCGACGCAGTAGATGAGCGTGCCCGGCGTCGCGCTGCCCGGCTCGAGCGCGGGCCCCGTGCAGCGCTCGCGCAGCTCGAGCTTCCACTCCGGCACGCGCTCTCCCTCGACGAACAGCGGCACCGCGCCCACGCCCTCGAGGAACGATCGGAGCAGGTTCGGGTCGCGGGGCACCGACTCGATCGCCGCCGCGCGCGTGGCGTCGTCGGCGACAGATTGAATCGCCATCAGCAGCCGCGACTCGGCGCTGATGGGTGAGCGCTTCGCCGAGAGGATGACGAAGTCGATGAAGACCAGGAACAGCGCCGCGGCGATCGAGAAGTCGCGCGGCCGCCACGCGCGCGGCTGCCGGCGCGCGGCGACCCACACGAGGGTGCCGGCGAAGGCGAGCGCCACCACCGTGCCGACCAGCGAGAGCCCCAGCGACGGCAGCTCGTTGAGCATCGTCACCGGCGCCGCCTGCGCGCGAAAGAAGCGGATCAGATCGCCGACGTAGAGCCAGAGCAGAAACGCCGCGAAGAGCGCCTGCACGACGATCGCGCCGGGGCGCAGCGGCTTCACGGGGAGAGCGGGGGCGGTCGACACGCGGGCGGAGAGCATAGCCACTCGCGACCGGCTCCGGCGGAACTCAGGCGCCCTGCCCGGCCAGCACCCGCGCGGGGTCGACACGCGAGGCACGGCGCGCGGGCAACCAGGCGCCGGCGATCGCCGCGAGCACGCCCAGGCCCACGCCGAGCAGCGGCAGCCACACGGGCACCAGGAAGAAGGTGTCGGGCTTGAAGGGGAACTCCGGCAGCGCGCGGGCGGCAATGAGGTCGACGGCGGCCGCGGCCCCCAGCGCGGCGAGGGTGCCCAGGAGGCCCCCGGCCACCCCGAGCACCGACGCCTCGGCCAGCACCAGCGAGAAGATGTCGCCGCGGCTCGCCCCGACCGCCCGCATCACCCCGAGCTCCCGTTCGCGCGCGCGCACCGCCGCCGAGAGCGCGTGGGCGATGTTGAAGGCCGCGAGCAAACAGATGAGCGCCGAGAGCAGCGCCATCGCCGAGGTGGTGATGGCCACCGCCGCGCCGGCGTTCTCCGCCATGCGACGCTCTTGATCGTCGACGCGCAGGCCCATGTCCTTCACCGCCGCGACGATGCCCGGCACGTCGGAAGGAGAGGCCGCCTGCAGCGCCACGCCGGTGAAGGTCGCGGCGTCGGCGTTCGCAGCGCGGTTGAGACGGATGGCGACGTCGAGCGGCACGGTCACGCCCGCGAGGAGCCCCCGGTCAGACACGCCGACCACCTGGACCTGCGACGAGGTGACGGGCCCCGGCGCGACGGCGGCGACGAAGCTGCGGTTCCAGTCGACGGGGAAGCTGAAGCCCACCAGCATCGTCGGCGAGAGCTGCGGGAGCGAGCGGGCCGGCGCGAAGCTCTTGTTGTAGATCTCGATGAGCCGCGACGCCGCCACCACGGGGATCGGCTTGCCCGGGCCGGGATCGCTGAAGTCGCCGAGCTGCACGTCGGCCTTCACGAACTCGGGGTCGACGCCCACCGCGAGCACCTCGATGCCCATGCGCAGCCGGCGCCCGAAGAAGTCTCCGTCGTAGAAGCTCACCGCCGGCACGCGCACGTTCATCTTCCGCCACGCGTGCTTCACCCCGGGGATCGCCGCGAGCCGATCGACCGCGTCTTGATCGAGCTTGCCGCCGAAGAGGCCGATCGACAGTTGCGAAGGCACCACGTCGATGAGGCTCGCGTCGACGGGGAAGATCTTCTCGCGCACCACCCGCCCGACGCCGAGGCCGAGCGCGACGAAGAACACCAGCGACGCGATGCCGATGGAGATGCCGAAGCTCGAGCTGAACGCCCCGCGCCGGTCACGCGAGAGCTGCAGGCGCACCAACTTGCGCAGGCTGGCCGCCCTCACGCCACCCTCCCGTCGCTCAGCGTCAGCACCCGCCGCGCCGCCTGCCGCAGCCGGTCCTCGTGCGTCACCGCCACGATGGTCAGCCCCTCGGCGTTGAGCGCCTGAAACAACGCGATCACCTCGTCCGCCGTCTGCGCGTCGAGGTTGCCGGTCGGCTCGTCACACAGCAGCACCTTCGGCCGGTTGAACAACGCGCGCGCGATCGCCACCCGCTGCCGCTCACCACCCGAGAGCTGCGCGGGCAGCCGCGCCGCCTTCTCGCCCAGCCCCACGCGCCGCAGCGCCTCGTGGGCCTGCGCCTCGCCGCCTCCCTCGGTGGCCGCGAACGCCGCGGGCAACAGCACGTTCTCGAGCGCCGACAGCCCCTGCACGAGGTGGAACGACTGGAAGACGAAGCCCACCGACTCGTTGCGAAAGCGCGACCGCGCCACGTCGCTCAGGGCCGCGAGCTTCGTGCCGGCCACGGTGACCTCGCCGGTGAAGCCGGTGTCGAGCCCACCGAGCACGTGGAGCAGCGTCGACTTGCCGCTCCCGCTGCGCCCGACGATGGCCACGAAGTCGCCGGCGGCGATCTGCAGGCTCACCCCGTCGAGCACCCGCACCACGCCGCGCGCGCCGTCGTCGTACCTGCGGCTGACGCCCTCGACGGAGATCACTTCTTCGTCCCGAGCGTCAGGAGCAGCTTCGCCTGCACGGCCTTGTCCTTCGCGCCGACGGTCAGCGACACCGCCTTGAGATCATCGGTCGCGTCGAGCCAGCGCACGGTGGTGGCCTTGATCGCGAACCCACCGAGGCCCCACGCGCTCTCGGGCAGCGCGCGCACCGACGCCGACAACTTCGACAGGTCGATCGCCACGCTCAGCGCGTCGTCGCCCAGCGAGGCCACCGGCGAGGCCGCCGAACCGTCGCTCTTCACCAACGCGTCGAGGCGCTGCACGGGCGACGCGAAGAACACCAGATCGCCCTTCGGCGCGAGGTGCACGCCTTCGCCCTGCGCGTAGGTGGTGAGGAACGCCTTCTGGCCGTCAGGGCGCTCGCGCAGCTCCATCTGTGCCCCGAACTTCGGGGCCAGCGCGGCGATCTTCTCGAGCGCGGGCACCACCACGTCCTTCGACTTCACCGCGCCCGCGCCGGAGAGGTGCGCGTAGGTGAAGGGGTTGGTCTGCCGAATGTCGAGCGAGGGCATGCCGCGGTCCATCGGGGGCCGGTCGCTCAACGACAGCGACGCCACCAGCCCCGGCTGGAGCTGCTCGAGCACCTGGGTCTTCACGTCGAAGCCACCCTCGTCGAAGGCGCGGCTCAGGAACGGGCCCATCACCTGCTTCGCCCACGGCGCGAGGCGTGCGGGGTCTCCCGAGAAGCGCGTCACGAGGAACGCGTCGGCGGGCAGGTACCCCACCAGCGACTTCGCCCCCGCCTGCGGCTGGAGCGCGGCCAGCTCGGACGGATCGCCACGCCACGTTCCATTGACGAGCACCGACAGCCCAGCGGCGGTCAGCGTCACCGAGCCGATCGCCCCGCTCAGCGGCGTCTTGAGCAGCAGCAACGAGTTGGTCGGCACGTACACCACCGCGTCGCGCTCGTCCGGGAGCTGCTTGAGCGCGGCCATGTACGAGCGGTCCGACGCGAGCGAGTCGTCCTGGGTGAGCGCCGCAAGGCCGGCCAGCTTGCCCACCCCGCCCGCGTCGGCGATCACCGCGTAGCCGTTGGCGATGACGTAGCCCAGCTTCGCGGCATCCCCCGCGTGCGCGCTGAAGGTGTGCACGGTCAGCGCGCCGGCCTTCTGCTCACCGCCAGCGCCCGCCCCGAGCCGCCGATGCGCGAGCTGCTCGAGGATGCCGTGGAAGCGCTTCTCGTCCTTCACCGGCAGGGCGAGGAAGGCGTCGCTGCTGATGGTGGCGAACACCGCCGCGGCGCGCGCCCCATCGAGGCCCCCCTTCTCGAGCGCCTCGGCGCTGCGCACGTCGATGCCCAGCTCTCCGACCAGCGCGTCCGCGAAGGCCTTGCCGTCACCGAAGCCCTGCAGCTGGGCGACGAAGCCGGTCACCTTCAGCGCCTCGAGGATCTTCAGCTTCTGCCCGGCGCTCGCCAGCGACGGCACCAGCACCACGCCCACCGCGCCCTTCGGCACCACGCGCTCGACCGGCAGGCCCACGACCGTCGACGCCGGCTTCCCGCACTTCGAACAACCGGCGGCGAAGGCCAGGGTGAGCAGCAACAGCAGTCGCTTCATCGCACGCGCTCCGTGGGCTGCGGCAGCGACGCGGTCGAGGAGAACTCCTCGGTGACCTGCATGAAGGACTCCATTTCCCTGACGGTCTCTTCGGTGGCGGTGACCTCGGCGGTCAGCGCCTCGAGCTGGCGGCTGACGACCTCCGGGTCGCGAATGGCGATCGACTGCTCGTGGGTCAATCTCAAGACGTCCTCGATGCTCGCCAGCTGGTGGCTCACGACTTCCCGGCTCTCTTCGGCCTGAACGAAACGCGCGACGCGCTTCTTCAGGATCTCTACGCGGCGGGCCTTCACTTCCTTCAAGCGCTCGTTCTTCTCGCCGGCGACCTCCGCCTCCAGCGCGCGGAGCTCTTCTTCGATCCCCTTGCGATCGGTGGCGTTGAGGAACTTGCGGTAGCTGTTCAGCGTGGCGACGAGGCGCAGGAAGCTGGTCAACAACGCCTCGAGCCGGCGCTCGCTGCTGGCCACCAACACCCGGCCCCCGGGCATCTTCCCGTAGCTCTGCAGAATGCGATCGCGCAGCTCGCGCAGCACCTCGTAGTGCTGGCGCTGCGAGGGAGCGAGCTCGGCCACCAGCGCCTCGAGCTCTTCCGGCGACGCCACGTCGGAGTTGATCTGCGCCTCGAGGTTCGCCCGCACCGCGCGGCGGAACGAGGGCAACAGCGACAACATCACCGAGTACACGAACGAACCCCCGGCGGCCGCGGCGAACGGCACCCAGTCTCCCATCGCGACGGACGCCACTCCACCCGCGGCCAACGCGAAGAAGTTGGCGGGCATCGACAGGGCGGCTCTCAGACTGCTGCGCTTCCTCACGGCGGGCTCACGGGGGTTGGGGCGTGGCAACGTACTTGAGCGCCCCCAGGTCCGCAGTGTCTTCGGCAGCGGGCGCGGGGGGCGCGGCGAACAACTTCTGGTTCAACGCCGCGGCGCTGTCGAAGAGCTCGGAGAAGGTCACCGGCGCCTCGTCACCCAGCCCGAAGAAGGCGAGGTTGTCCTGCAGCGTGGCGGGGGGCGCGGCGCCGATCGCCTCCATCGGGTCGCCGAGCTGCGGGGCGAGCGTGCCCAGCACCCGCGCGGCGTCGGTGCGATCCTTGAGCACCTGCGCGTTGGCGTCGAGCGCCCCGCGAATGAAGCGGCGGATGGCGTCGGGGTAACGGGCCGCGAAGTCACCGCGCGCGACGAGCACCGTGGCCAGCAGGTGCGGCGCGTCGGCGGTCGACGCGAGCTGGGTGGCGCCGAGCTCGCGGGCCACCGGGTCGACGTCGCCCACGAAGCCGGCCACCGCGTCGACCTTGTTGCTGCGCAGCGCCGCGCCGGCGCCGAACGCGCTGTCGAGGTTCACCAGCTCGACGTCGCGCAGCGAGAGCCCGGCGCGCGAGAGGCTCCACAGCAGCAGGTACCAGGCGGCGCTGCGGTCCTCGACGGCGATGCGCTTGCCGACCAGCTCCTGCAGCCGCGACAGCCCCTTCGCCACCACCACCTCGTGCCCCCGGCTGCGCCCCACCAGCATCACCACCCGCGGCGCCGCGTCGCGCAGCAGCGAGGCGCTCATCGCCACCGACGACACCGGCAGCACCGCGAGATCGACGCCGCCGTTCTCGCCGCCCCGAATGAGCGCCTTGCGCAGCTCCTCTTCGCGCTCGAAGCGCTCGACCTTCACGTCGATGGCGTAGCCCGCGCGGAACAGGCCCACCCGCTCGGCGTCACCGGCGGCCCACAGCACCGGCGCGACGCTCCCGCGCGGCACCAGGCCCACCACCATCGCGCGCGCGGGGATCATCACCACGTCGTCGATGGGCGCCATCACGCCTGCGGGAAAGTCACCGGCGGCCAGGCGCGGCGCGCGACCGTAGAGCCGCTCGCGCAGCCGATCGACGTAGCCCAGCCGCGACGCCACCACCGAGCCGACGGCGACGAGCAGCGAAAACACCACGAGCAGCCACCGGCCGACTGGAGGTCGCTTCCGGGGACTGCTCGCGGACTCGTTCACGATGTCGAAGACGCCGGGACGACGGGGTTACTTGACCTCGACCTTCTTGCCGATGGTCTTCTCGCCGTTCGACCCGACCTCCGAGACCGGCGCGGGGCTCTGCAGGCCCATCTCCATCTTGAACTGCTTGACCAGCTCGGCAGCCTGGAGCGCCTCGGCCTCTTCTTCGATCTTCATCGACTGCGTGTCGACAGACTCGAGGGCCATCTGCATGCGGGCCTCGTTGACGGCGGTCTGCTCTTCGACCTTGCGCAGCATCTCGTCGTGGGTGGCGTCGATGCCGCCCACCTCGAAGCTCTCCATGGCGTCGGCGACCTTCGACTGCCACTTGGCGCGGCGCGCGTCGCGGATGGCCGACATCGCCTCGTTGGTCTTCTTGTCCTTCTCGCGCATGAACGCCTTCTTCACGTTCAGCGCCTTCTCGTAGGCCGAGCGGGCGGTGGCGAGCTGCGCCTCGTTGCGAGACAGGGCGCCCTTCTCCATCTGCAGCCGCGTGGCGTACTGCGCGGCGAGATCGTCGCGACCGCCCTGAATGGCCGCCTTCACCTTCGCGGTGAGATCGCCGACCTCCTGCTTGTACTTGGCGTTCTCCTTCTCGAGCAGCGTGACGTTCGCCCGCACCATGGCGATCGACTCGTTCATCTTGGGGACCTGGTCGTTCAGGTCGCGGATGTTCTGCTCGAGGATCAGCTCCGGGTCCTCAATGGTGCTGACGAAGAAGCCGACGAAGCTGCGCATCGCGCGCCGAAACCGTTGCCACATGGGGTCACGCTCTCCCGAAAGTCGAGGTGCAGGGGTTTTGAAAACTGCTGAGACTCTACACGGTCTTGCGTCCGAACAACGTCTTCCAGCCTTCCGTTCCACCGAAGCGGAAAACCTCGCTGTTGAAGGCACTTGCGGCGATTTTCAGGGCGAGCGCCGCGAAGGCCAGCACGGACAGTGAGGTCAGCGCGACTTCCACCAACGTGGCCGTGCCGAGCACCGAGGCTTTGATCAGCAGCGCCACGTTGAGCAGCGGGATCAGCGCCGTCACCGGGCTCAGCTCGATGCCGGGCATCTGGCTCAGCAGCGCGGGCGCCAGGCACGCCAGCATCACCGGCGACATCAGCGACTGACCTTCCTTGAAGGTGCGCGCCGTCGAGGCCACCGCGAGCGAGACGCCAGACAGCAGCAGCGCCGCGGGCACCAGACACACCAGCATCGTCAGCACCTGCCCCACCGTGAGGTGGAAGGTGGTGGTGGCCGGCCCGCCGAAGGAGATCCCCATGCCGAAGGTGACGCCCATGGCGGCGAGGTTGGCCAGCGCGGTGGCGACGGCGACGAGGCTCACCGTGAGGTACTTCGCGGCCATCACGTCGACCGGCCGCACCGCCGAGACCAGCAGCGTCTCGAGCGTGCCGCGCTCCTTCTCGCCGGCGGTCAGATCCACCGCCGGGTACAGCGCGCCGATGATCAACATCGTCAGCAGGATGATCGGTAAGAGCCGCGAGGCGATGAGGGGCCCCAGGTCTTTCTGGAAGTCGAGATCGACGGGCTCGGTCTTCACCGGCTGCACGAAGCCCAGCTCGAGCTGCAGCGTGTCGAGGCGCCCCTTGAGCGTCGCCGCGTTGATCGCCTCCAGCACCGGCTTCAGGCGGTCGAGGGCCTCCATCGAGCGATCGAAGCGTTTGGTGTAGAGCACGGTGACGACGGCCTGCTGGCCGGTACGCAGCGCTACGTCGACGTCGTCGGGCGCTTGCACCACCGCCGCGATTTTCTGGTCCTTGAGCAGCGCCTCCCCCTCGGCGCGGGTGTGCAGCACGAAGGTGGTCTTCGCGGGCGTCGGTTGCCGGGCGAGCAGCGCCAGCGTCGGCGCGCCCACCACCGCCACCGTCAGCGGCTCGTTCTTCAGCCGCAGCGTGCCCGCGGCGACGATGGCGCCCATCAACAACAACATGCCGGGGTACAGCAGCACGGGGAGCAGCACCGTCAGCAGCAGGGTGCGGCGATCGCGCACCACGTCGAGCAGCTCCTTGCCGAGCAGAATGCGCCACGCGCTCACGAGAGGGCTCCGGCGAAGTGGAGGAACGCGTCGGTGAGCGTGGCCTTGCCGCTCTGCGCGAGCAGCTCGGCGCTGGTGCCGCGGGCGACGATCTTACCCGCGCGCATGAAGAGCAGCCGCGTGCAGAGGTACTCGGCCTCTTCCATGCGGTGGGTCGAGAACAGCACCGCCTTGTGGCGGGCCTTCGCGCGGCGCACCAGCTCGAGGATGTCGCGCGAGGCCACCGGGTCGAGGGTGGCGGTGGGCTCGTCGAGCACGTAGGCCGACGGGTCGTGCACCACCGCGCGGGCGATGGAGATGCGCTGCTTCTGCCCGCTCGACAGCGCGCCGCACCGCTTGTCGATGAAGGCCTCGAGCTCGAGCTCCTTCACCAGCGCCTCGATGCGCGCGGCCAGCGTGGCCTCGTCGAGCTTCTGCAGCCGCCCGAAGACCTGCAGCACCTCGCGGCCGGTGAGCCGATCGTAGAGGCCGGTGCTGGCGGTGAGGAAGCCGAGGTGCCGCCGCGCCTCGAGCGGGTGCTCGATGACCGACAAGCCGGCGAGGCGCGCGTGGCCGGAGGCCGGCGTCAGGAGCCCGGCCAGCACCCGCAGGGTGGTGGTCTTGCCGGCGCCGTTGGGCCCGAGCAGCCCCACCACCTCGCCCGCCTCGACGTGAAAGCTGACGCCGTCGACCGCGCGGGTGGAGCCGAAGTCTCGGACGATGGAATCGACTTCGATCGCTGCCATGCGCGCGGGAGCGTCGCTCAGGCGCTCGGTCAGCGCACGAAGTTCATGAAGGGCTCTCCGGCCTGGGCCACGCCCAGCTTGAGCCCCATCGGCGCGTTGCCCCACGCCACCCCTTCGATCGCGTTCTCGAAGATGACGAAGTCGAGCGCGTAGGTGCCCTTCGGCACGCGCAGCACGTAGTTCTCCTGGCCGCCCTCGAAGCGCCAGTCGAAGTCCTGGAAGTCCTGCTGCCGCTGGAGCCGCAAGCCGACCTCCGGGCTGCCGAGCGTGTCGCGCACCACCTCGCCGCCCACGCGCAGCGGGCCGGAGATCTCGATGGTCTCGTAGTTGATGTCGTAGGTCTGATCGCGATCGAGCGGCACGCGCGAGAAGATGAGCTGCCGGCCCGTCGCGTAGGTCGGGTAGGTCTCGCGATCGATGGTGAAGTAGACCTCGTACTCACCCTTGGGCAGCTTGACGACGAAGCTGCCGTCTTCGGCCGGCACCACGGAGCGGGTGAACCAGCTGTACTGCCCGCTCATCGCCCGGTTGCGGAAGGCGAAGGTGCCCACCTTGCGGCCGGACACCGGCAGCTGACCGTCGATGGTGATGCGCCCGCTGAAGCGCGCGGTGTCGAGCGCGATGGGCATCGAGCGGTTGTCCTGCAGCTGGAAGAAGCGGTCGATCACCCACCAGCCGGTGGCGAGATCGTCGGCCAGCCCGTCGTCGAGGCTGAGCACGGTGAAGTAGTTGCCGGGGAACGCCTTGATGCGGAACGACGCGGTGTCGAGCGGCACTTCGTAGAGCAGGAAGCTGGAGGTCGCCGTCGCGTTGGCGATGCCGAACATGTACAGCTGGAAGTTGTAGTTGGGGTTCGGCCGCGCCGGCATGCCGTCGATGACGATCGAGCCTTCGATGCTGCGCGTGGGGAAGTCGACCGCGAAGGTGGCGTCCTGGCGGAGGTCGAGGCCCGGCACCAGCGACTTGCCGAAGATGCGCGAGGGCAAGGTGCGGTTGGGCAGCCCGTTGAAGTCGAGCACCGTGCCGTACTGACCGCGGGGAATGAGCGAGGTGAAGCTCGCCAGGCCGCCCTCGTGGTGCGAGCTGATGGTCGACTCGTTGTCGCCCGGCCGGGTGTAGGTGATGGAGTAGTCGGGGCCCGGGCGCGCGTCGGCGAGCGGCTCTCCGTCGATGGTGATCGACCCCTCGAGCACCGACGAGGGGATGTCGACGTCGAACTCCTGATCGCGATCGAAGATGATGTTGCTGGTCGGCGTGACGGGGAACTTGCGCAGCTCGGTGCCGAAGAGCGACACCGCGGGGGTCGAGAGGAAGAGCCCGAAGATGCCCTCCAGCATGCGCAGCTCGTAGGTGCCGCCCGAGCTGGTCACCATCGACTGCTGCCACGGCGGGTCACCGTACGCGTCGAACCACACGTCCTGCGGGAAGGTGCTGGGCGTGAAGGGCAGCCCGCCGAAGCGCACCGCGCCGCGCAGCAGGTGGGTCGTCGCGCGGAAGTCGCGCTGCTGATCGCGCGTCATGTCAGCCCAGCCGTGGTTGATGTAGCCCTCGAAGTAGGGCCACACGCCGCCGGGCTGGTGCTTGAGCATGTCGTAGCGGCTGCGCATCACCTTCACCTGAAACACGCCCTGCGGGTCGGGCAGACGCTCGAGCTCCGACTGGAAGCCGCCGGCGAGGAACTGCACCTTCACCGGCTTGGTCTCGGGGCGCCCATCGAGGAGCGCGTCGGCCGTCAGCGTGCGCAGCGCGATGCAGATGCCCAGGCGCAGCGCACCACCGTCAGACGGGTCGGGGCCGAAGGACTCCGGGGGGCACGGCTCGCTGGCGTAGATCTCCGGCCAGGGGGGCGTCATCGTGTCGGGCGGCAGCACCACCACCCCGCCGTCGGGCTTCACGACCACGCCTGCGTCGTCGGTGCCCCCGTCGGGCAGCGACTGCTCGGGGCCGCACTGACAGCCGGCGAGCGCCAGCATCATCACGGTCAACGTTGCGTGGAACCTGCGCGCGATCACCAAGACGCTCCCGGCCAGAGGCGTTTTCCCCTGAGTGTTCGGCGGCTTAAGCAAAGCCAACGCCATTTGACAAGGTGGCGAGGTTCCTTGGGTTTTTCCCCAATGCTTCCGGGGGTTCGCGACAGGCGTTAGCGGGCTGTCAGTCGAGCCGCGAGACCAGCCGGGCCGAGTGGGTGCGGGCGGCGGCGCGGATCTGGGCGTCGTCGAGGGTCAGCAGCTGGCGGCCGCGCATCAGCACCTGGCCGTCGACCACCACGTCGCGCACGTCTTGAGACTGGCCGGCGTAGACCAGCGTGGCGACCGGGTCCTGCGAGTTGGGGGTCGCGTGGGCGTTCGAGAGGTCGACGGTGATGAGGTCGGCCTTCGCGCCTTCCTGCAGCACGCCGATCTGCCCTTCCAGGCCGAGGGCCTTGGCGCCGTTGAGGGTGGCCATCTCGAGCACCTGCATCGCCGGCAGCGAGGTGGGCCCGGTGCGCGGGAGGTGGATGAGCGCCGCCAGCCGGAGCTCGACGAAGATGTCGAGGTTGTTGTTGCAGGGCGCGCCATCGGCGCCGAGGCCGACGGTGATGCCCTGCTTGAGCAGCTCGGGGATCTTCGCCGTGCCCGACGCCAGCTTGAAGTTGGCGCTGGGGCAGTGGGCGACGCGCGTCTCGGTCTCGCGCAGCAGGCGCTGCTCTTCGGCGGTCAGCCACACGCAGTGGGCGAGCGTGGTGTGTTTGCCCAGCAGGCCGAGGTGGTTGAAGTAGCTGACGTTGTCCATGCCCGTCTTCTCGCGGACCACGTCACACTCGGTGGGGTTCTCGGACGCGTGGGTGTGAATACGCACGCCGCGCGCGCGGGCGATCGACTGCACCTCGCGCATCAGCTTCTCGGTGCACGACAACACGAAGCGGGGCGCCAGCGCGTAGCGGAGCCGCCCGTTCTCGGCGCCGTGCCACTGGTCGATCAGCTTCACCGACTCGGCCAGCGAGCTCTCGGTCGTCTCGCGCAGGCCGGCGGGCACGCCCTGCCCCGCGTCCATCATGCACTTGCCGCCCACCAGGCGGATACCGGCGTCGCGCGCCGACTCGAAGACCGAGCCGTAGTGGTGCACGGTGCCCATGTCGAGCACCGCGGTGGCGCCCGAGCGGATGCACTCGAGGAAGGTGAGGTCGGCCGAGGCGCGCAGCGACTGGGCGTCGTGGCTGGCCTCGAAGGGCCAGATGCGCTCGCGCAACCAGTCGAGCAGCTCGAGCCCGTCGGCGTGGTTGCGACACAGCGTCTGGCAGGCGTGGAGGTGGCTGTGAATCAGCCCCGGCAGCACGACCTGCTGTTGGGCGTCGATGAAGCGCCGCACCCCGGTCTTGCCGCCCTTGCGACGGGGGCCGACCTTCACGATGCGATCGTTCTGAATGACCACCTCGGCGTCGCGGAGCACGTCCCGCGAAGCGTTCATGGTGATGACGGTGGCGTTGCCGATGACGAGATCCACGAGTGGAGACCTTCCCCTACCTGCCGGGCCGGGTACACTTTTCAATCGTGTTCCCTGCCCTGTTGATTCGCGCCGCGCTGTTGCTCCCCGACCTGCCCGGAGACCCGCCCCGCTACACCAAGCCCGCCGGCTCTGCTTCGGTGCGGTACTTCGAGCTGCTCGAGAACAACAGCCACATCATCTACCCCATCATCGCGGTGAGCGTGGTGGCGCTGATCGCCTTCGGCGTCATCTCCGCCTGGCGCAGCGAAGACATCGACGGCCTCAAGAAGGCCGAGCTGAAGCGGGAGATCATCCGCGAGCTGCGCCGCGAAGTGTACGGCATGACCGCCGATCGCCTCGCCAAGGCGGTGAACGTGCCGGGCGGCCGCATGCTCAAGCTCCTCGAAGAGATGCAGGAGTCGAACATCGTCGAGTCCCGCACCGACACTTCACGCGTCACCACGTGGCGCATGAAGGGCCTGACGAGCTGAGCTTCACTGCATGCGGCCGATGATCGGCACCGCCACCGTCGGGGTGTACGGATCGGTGGTCTCGACGACCGCCCACACCCGCTGCTCCTGCGACGGCACGACGTACATGCCCGCGTCGTTGAGCCCGCCGTAGGAGAGCCGGCCGACGATCTTGTTCACCCGGCCACCCGGCGTGGTGGTGCCCTCGAGCAGCGTGGGCATGGTGGGCCCGCTGAGCCACGCGTAGTGCGTGCACGGCCCGGCGGTGACCGCGCTGCAGCGCACCGTGGGGGTGAGGCCGCCGTCTTCCGACTGCCACAGCTCGGCCGACAGCATCTGCATCGGGCCGTCGCCGGTGTTCGAGACGAGCGACACGTCCTGCGGCACCGGGCTGTTGCCGGTGAAGGTCACCATGTTCGGCACCGGGTTCGAGAGCAGCGACGCGCCGGTGAAGGTGGCGAGCATCGAGTTGGGGCGGCGCATCGAGCCCAGCGGCTCTCCCTGGCGCGTCCAGATGACGGTCGAGAGATCGGAGTCGTCGCCGCGGCACACCGAGCGCGCGCGGTAGGTGATGGCCACCGGCGCCGTCTCCCAGGGGCGCGGGTCGGTCACCACGGCGGGCAGCTTGAAGCTCGGCACCATCCACGTGGCGGGCATGCCGCCGTCGGCCGTGGGGGGCGCGTTGGCGTAGCGGAAGTCGAGGCTCGCGCCGCCGTCGCAGCGGCTGGTGGAGCCGGCGTTGATCGACATGGTGTAGCTGACCGGAGTGTTGCCGTCGTTGCGCACGTACATCTTGCCGCTGCGCTCGTACGGCACCGCGCCGCCGTCGAGCTGGCAGGCGAAGCCTCCGTCGGCCGGGTACACGCGCGAGTCGCACAACGAGCCGAAGCGCACCTCGAGGTTCATGCCCGCCACGCCCTCGGTGCACGACTCGAAGGCCGAGTCGTCGAACTTGAAGCACAGCTTCGGCTGCGCCTGGATGCCGGTGCCGCGAATGGGAATGCTCTTGTTCCCCACGCCGGCGGGTAGCACCAGCTGCAGCTCGCCCATGAGGATCAGCTGCTGCGCGGGCGCGAACTCGAGGCTGACCATCACCGATTCACCGCCGGCCAGCGTCTTGACCAGCGGGGTGAGATCGCTCGTCACGCCATCGGCCATCAGCAGCGTCGCCGAGGTCACCGGCAGCTCGTTCGAGCCGGAGTTGGTGAGCGAGAAGGTCAACGTCTTCTTCTCGCCGACGTAGACCTCGCCGAAGTCGAGCGAGCTGGGCTGCACCACGGCGGTGGCGGTGACGCCGGTGCCGGCCAGCGAGAGCTGCACGGTGGGCTTCTCCGGGTCGTCGGTGGTGAGCGTCACCGTGCCGGTCTCGCGCTGATCGGCGACGGTGGGGGTGAACGTGAGGGGGAACTCGAGTTCCTCGTTGACCGACAGCGACACCGGCAGGGTGAGGCCGACGCCGAAGAGCGGCTTGCTGAACTCGGCCTTCTCGATGGTCAGCAGCGCGGCGCCGGCGTTGCGGATGCGCACCTTCTTGGTCGCGGTGAAGTTGAGCTGCACCTGGCCGAAGTCGACGCTCGAGCGGGTGTTGCCCATCTCGTCGAGCACCTCGATCTTCGGGAAGAGCTTGCGGGTCGTGGTGCCACACTCGCAACCCGCGAGGCTCACCAGCGCCACCACGGCCATCAGGCTCTGCATCTTCTTGAACGACGTCGTCATGGTCTTCCTCACACCAGCTCGCTCTTGGGCGTACGGCCCATCAACTCGGCCACCGCGGCCTTCGGCGACTTGCCTTCCCACGCGATGCGGTACACCTGTTCGCAGATCGGCAGCTCGACGCCCATCTTCACCGCGAGGTCGCGCGCGCTCTTCGCGGTCTTCACGCCCTCGGCGACCTGCTTCATGTCCTTGAGGATCTCGTCGAGCGTGCGGCCCTTGCCCAGCTCCATGCCGACCTTGCGGTTGCGCGACAGCTCGCCGGTGCAGGTCAAGACGAGGTCGCCCATGCCCGCCAGCCCCGAGAGCGTGAGCGGGTTGCCGCCCATGCGCACCGCGATGCGGGAGATCTCCGCCAGGCCGCGGGTGATGATCGCCGCGCGCGAGTTGTGGCCGAGGCCCAGCCCGTCAGACATGCCGGCGGCGATGGCGATGACGTTCTTGAGCGCCCCGCCCACCTGCACGCCCACCACGTCGTTCGAGCTGTAGGTGCGGAACGAGTCGCTGGCGAACATGGCCTGCGCGGCGCGCGCGGTGTGCTCGAACTTGCTGGCGATGGTGACGACGGTGGGCATGCCCAGCACCATCTCCTTCGCGAACGACGGGCCGGAGAGCACCGCGATGTGCGGGTGGTAGACCTCGGGCAACGACTGCTCGAGCACCTCGGTCATGGTGCACAGGGTCTCGTTCTCGATGCCCTTGGCCACGGTGACGATCGGCACGTGGAGCGGGAACAGGTCCTGCGTCTTGCCCAGCAGGTCGCGGGTGGCCTGCGACGGAGTGGCGACCACCACCAGCTCGGCCCCGGCCGCGGCAGCGCGGAGATCGGTCGCGCCGTGGAGCTTCGGCGAGAGCTTGAGCCCGGGCAGGTAGTTGGGGTTCTCGTGGGTGCGGTTGAGCGCGTCGATGAGCGCCGCGTCGCGGCCCCACAGCACCACCTCATCGAAGTTCGCGGTGAGCACCTGCGCGATGGCGGTGCCGAAGCTGCCCGCCCCAAAGACCGTGGCCTTCTTCATGGGGCAGGCCTTGTAGTCGCCTCAGAGCGAGGTGACGAGGCCCAGCGACGCGCTCGGCATCACCACCGAGTCTTCGGCCCGGCCGTGCACGTCGAAGCCGAAGAGGAAGACGAAGGACGTCTTCGCCGACAGCGGCAGCTCGGCGCCGCCCTTGAGGCCCACGTTGTGACCGGGCAGCACGCCGGGCGGCACGCCCACCAGCGGGTCGGTGGCGTAGGGCTCGGTGTCGAGCGCCAGCGTGTAGCGCAGCTCGAGGAAGATGCGCGCCGCCCGGGCGCTCGAGCCCTGGTACGAGCCGATGAGCGCGGGCGAGAGGTTGATGTTGCGGCGGCCGGTGAGCCAGCGCGAGCCGCGCGACTCGCGGGGGGCGCGCTGGGTGAAGAAGGCGTAGCCGCCCTCGAGGGTCGCGCCGAAGGCCCAGTTCTCGTTGCGCGCGATGCCCAGCCGGGCCACCACGCGCGGCTCGTTCATCAAGAAGTAGTAGCTGTCGAAGCCGACGCCGAGATCGAAGCGTTCGGTCAGGCCGAACAGCGCCCGCACCGAGATGAGGGGGAAGCCGAGCAACACCGCCTGACCGCGCTTACCGGCACCGCCGAGGGCGCTGCCGCCGAACATCGACACGTCATTGCGCGGCTCGGCGGGGCGGGCCCGCGAGAGCACCTCGGCGCGGGGCCGCAGCGTGCCCGACGTCGGCGCCGAGAGCACGGGCGCGTTGAGCGGCGGCGGCCGGGGCGGCTCGACGACCGGGGGCGGCGGCTGGGGAACCGAAGAGGAGGCCGGCAACCCGCCCCACTCTTCTTCTGGAGACTGGGCGTGGGCGACCCCACCGAGGAGGACGCCCACGAGCCACACGCCGATGAAGGAACGAGTCATCGAGGCACGGAGTGTGTCACGCCGCGCGCGGACTTCAGAGCGACTTCAGGTAGACGATGAGGTCGTCCTTCTCCTGCGACGAGAGCAGCGAGGTGGTGCCGTGCTTGTCGCCCACGTTGCTGAGCACGCGCTCGGCGAGCGTCAGCTGCGAGCCGTCGTGGAGGTACGGCGCGGTGCGGCCGACGCCGAGCAGCGAGGGCACGTTGAAGCCGTTGCGCGTGACGAGCCCGTTGTCGGGGTTGGTCACGTTGAGCTTCGCGGTGCCGACGTCGGCGTTGGTGTTGTTGGTGAGCAGCTCGCCGGTGTGGCAGGTGCCGCAGGCCGCCTTCTCGAAGGCCGCCTTGCCGCGCAGCTCGGCCTCGGTGCTCATCGCCGTCTTCAGCGGGTTCTCGGCGAGCGGCAGCTGGTCGATGAACGAGTCGAGCTGCTGCGCGCTGTTGGTGCTCAGGCCGCTGCCGCCCATGCGCTCGGTGATGGTGTGCACGTTGAACTGCGAGAGCGTCTCGAACTCGCCGCTCCAGTGGTAGGGCGCGGTCGAGAGCAGGTGGCGACCGGCGAGCGCGGGGGTCTGGCGCGGGCCGTCGGGGAACTGCCACACGTGACCGTCTTCGCGGCCCTCGAGGTGGCAGGTGGAGCAGGCCACGTTGGTCTGCGCCGAGCTCAGCGCGGTGTTCTTCGCGTCGAAGAAGAGCTTGCGGCCCTGCTTGAGCTCGGGGCTCAGGTTCGAGCGATCTTCCACGGTGACGGTGGCGATCTTCTCGATGCGCGCGCCCTGGTCGGCGCCCTTGCCCTCGAAGATCTCGAGCTGGTGATCGAACTGGCTGTAGACGTACGCGCGGGTGAAGTCCTTCGAGACCGCGAGGCCGTCGGCGCCGTGGCCCTCGACGTTCTCCACCGAGCGGATCGAGGTGCCGGTGCTGTTGAAGTCGATGTTGGTGCCGGTGCGCTTCCACGCGGGCATGAAGGCCAGGTTGCGCGTCTCACGGCTGAGCACCATCAGCCACTCGCCGGTGGGGTCGAGCACGCCGACGGTGGGCCCCTGAATGGGCTGCGCGCCCGAGGCGTTCGAGGCCAGCGTGCTCGCGGGGAAGTCCTTGGTGTCGGAGTTGGTGCCCGTCGAGAAGCACGAGGTGAGGTCGTCGACCTGCGGCTGCGGCGACGCGCTGGTGTCGACGGTCACGATGCCGGCGGTGGCGACCGCGCCGATGTTGCAGGGGCCACCGGCGGCGTAATACCCGCCCGCGGTGGTCGGCCGGCGCGCGATGGCGTCTTCACGCGCCCACACGACCGGCGCGAAGACGCGATCGCCCTGCGGAGTGACGATGAGGTCGGCCATCGCGCGCGGGCGGAAGGTCGAGAGCCCGCCGCCGCCGGGGATGCTGGCGCTGCCGGAGATGCGGGTGGCGTTGGCCGCGTCGTAGATGCTCTGGCCGACGTTGTTGACGACGGTGCCCTTGCCGAGATCGACCTCCACCATGGCGCCCTGCTTGTAGAGCGAGACCATGGCGCGGTTGCCGGCGATGACGGCGACGGCGCGCGGCTCTTCGCCGACCGTGATCTCCCACTTCTTCTGCAGCGTGCCGGTGTCGATGGCGGTGAGGAGGCCCTGTTCGGTCTGGTCGAGGGCGGTGGCCGACACCACCAGCAGCGTCTTGCCGTCGGGGGTGAGCGCCATGCCGGTGGGCTCGACGCCGACCGCGATGCGCGTGGACTCGGCGCCGTCGCCGCGGCGGATCACCGAGACCGACCGATCGCCGCGGTTGGTGACGAACGCGGTGTCGTCGCCGGCGATGATCACCCGCGCCGGCTGACGGCCGACCGGAATGCGCTGCGCGACCTCACGCGAGCTCGCGTTGAAGACGATCAGCTCGTTGTTGTCGGAGTCCACCGCGTAGACCAGCGCGTCGTCGTTCGTCAGCGCCAGCGAACCGGAGGCGCGCGCCGAAGCGCCCTTGCCGTCGGGCACACAGGCCGAGAAAGACATCGCCGCCGCCACTGCGCCCACCACCATCGATCGCTTGAACCAGTTCATCGTGTGTGACCCCCACCGCGGGAAACTGAAATTGAGCCGCAAATCTTGCCCGGCCGTCGTTCTGACTTCCATGCCCTGCCACGCGTGTCAGGGAGCTGCCCGTTGACCGCGCGTAACCACCCGGAATTCAACTCACTTCGAAAAGCCGTGCGCCGTTCTGCAGTTCATGTGCCCGTCGCGCAGGAACTGCGGATCAGGTGTTTGGTGCCGAAGCGGAGCCGGCCGATCACCGCGATGCGCAAGAAAGTGCCGCGGTCGTGTGCAAGAAGCTGCGCATGGCCGGGCCGGAGAACGTCGAGCTGCTGTCGTTTCGGCGCACGTTCACGCTGCTCATCTTGTTGGTGGTGCTGCCGTCAGCGGGGCTCTCGGGCTTCGGCGTGGTGGCCATCGTCAACGAGCGCGCCGCGGTGGAGAAGCGGCTCGAGTCGGTGTGGGCCAGCCGCGTCGACACGGTGCGTGATCAGCTGATCGTCGCGCTGAGCGAGCTGACGGTGCGGCAGACCGAGCCCACGCTGGTGCTCGAGCGGCAAGGCGCGCGGCTGACCGACGTCGGCTTCACAGTGAAGGACGGCCAGGTCGAATCGACCGACCCGCACATCGCGACGGCGGTGAAGGCGATGGGCCCTGAGCTGACGTCGATGCCGACGCGGCCGGTCATCTTCTCGGTCACCTCGCCGCAGGGCACCTTTCTGCTGGCGGCGCTGCGCCAGGGCCAGGACGTGGTGGGCGCGCAGGTGTCGGGGCCGGCGATCGAGCAGCTCCTGGCGAACCTGAGCGCGCACGTCACGCCATCGGGTGAAGAGGGCCGCTTCGTGCTGGTGCCGGTCAAGCGCGAGGCGCCCCCGGAAGGGGTGATGGCGCGGCTGGTGACGGGCGTGAGCGAGGTGAAGGAAGCAGCGCTCGGACCGCGCGAGCTGGCGGGGGTGCTGCTGCCACCGCCAGTGCAGGACTTCCGGCTGGTGGTGCAGGTGACGGGCGAAGATCCGGTGGCCATCGCCTCGACGCGCAACCGGGTGGTGTACTCGGTGCTGCTGGGCCTCTTCTACGTCACGCTCGCGCTGGGCGTGGTCTACACGGGCCGCACGCTGTACCGCGAGGCGAAGCTGTCGCGACTGAAGACCGACTTCGTGTCGCTGGTCAGCCACGAGCTGCGCACCCCGCTGACCTCGATTCGCATGTTCATCGAGATGTTGGCGCTGGGGCGGGTGAAGGATCAGCAGGAGATGCAGACGGTGCTCGACCTCCTCTCGAAGGAGACCGAGCGGCTCTCGGCGATGATCGAGTCGGTGCTCGACTGGTCGCGCATCGAGAGCGGCAAGAAGCAGTACCGCAAGGAACGCATCTCGTCGGCCGACCTGGTGGAGTCGGCGGTGGCGGCGTTCAAGGCGCAGCACATCGACGCCCCGGTGGACCTGACGGTGAAGCTCTCGCCCGACGTCGCGCCGCTGGAGATCGATCGCGGCGCGGTGAGCGGGGCGCTGCTCAACCTCCTGCAGAACGCGTGGAAGTACTCGAAGGACGACAAGCGCATCGAGCTGCGCTGCGTGCGCGACGACGACTTCGTGGTCTTCGAGGTGGAAGATCACGGCGTCGGCATTCCGCGCCGCGAGCAGAAGCGCATCTTCGATCGCTTCTACCGGGTCGACACCCTGCTCACCCGTGACACCGAGGGCTCGGGCCTGGGGCTCTCCATCGCGCAACGCATCGTGCAGGCGCACGACGGCTGGATTTCGGTCGACAGCACACCCGGACGCGGCAGTACCTTCCGCATCCACCTCCCCGTGGCCTCATGAACGCGCCCCAGAAGACCCGCATCCTCGTGGTGGAAGACGACCTCTCGATCCTCACCGGGCTGTCGATGAGCCTGCGCTTCGAGGGCTACGAGGTGTTGCAGGCGCAAGACGGCCGCACCGGCCTGCAAAAGATGATCGACGAGCGCCCTGATCTGCTGGTGCTCGACGTGATGCTGCCGCAGATGAACGGCTTCGAGGTGCTCGAGGAGCTCAAGAAGCGCGGCAACACCGTGCCGGTGGTGGTGCTCTCAGCGAAGGGCGTGGAGACGGATCGGGTGATCGGCCTCAACCTCGGCGCCGACGACTACGTGGTGAAGCCCTTCGGCCTGCAGGAGCTGCTGGCCCGCATTCGCGCCGTGCTGCGCCGCCGGGTGCGCGACGAGTCGGTGGTGCGCTTCTCGGACACCGCGGTCGATCTCAACGCCAAGACGGTCAGCCGCGCCGGGCAGCCGGTCGAGCTCACCGCGCAGGAGTTCAAGCTGCTGGGCCACTTCGTCTCGCACCCCGGCCACACCTTCAGCCGTGAAGAGCTGCTCTCGGGCGCGTGGGGCTTCAGCTACGAGGGCACGGCGCGCACGGTGGACAACTTCGTCAGCCAGCTGCGCGCGAAGTTCGAGCCCGACCCCGACGCGCCGAAGCACTTCAAGACGGTGCGCGGCCTCGGCTACCGCTTCGACCCCTGATCAGGCGGCGCGGAACCGCTGCTCGACGAAGGTGGTGAGCGCGGCGGGCAGCAGGAAGGTCACGGTGACCTCTCCGAACTTCAGCAGCGCGCCGTCGCGCAGCACGATGCGCGTCTTCGCCGCCGCCTTCGCCCCGTCGACCCACGTGCCGTTCTTGCTCTCGGCGTCGGTCAGCGCCCACTGCTGCGAGCGCTCGTCCTGCTGGAACCAGGCGTGGAACCGGCTGACCGAGGCGTCGTCGATGATCAGATCGTTGCTTCCCACGCGCCCGACGGTGACGCCCATCGCGAAGGGGTTGTTGGTGCCCGGCGCCTTCTCCAGCAGGAAGATCAGCGGCTCCCCGGCGCGCGGCCTCGCCATCGCCCCGCCCGCGGCCGTCATCTCCCAGTGGCCGGACTCGGTGAGCGCGGTGGTCGGCGCTTCCCACACCAGACCGGGCACTTTGAGCTCGCTCCCGGGCTTCGGGTTGACGAACAGCTTCATGGCGAGCTGCGACAGAGGTACAGGCACCCGGGCAGCGTAGATCAGCGCCGCCAGTTACAGTGGGTCCATCATGCATCGTCGATACACCATTCACCGCGACGGCGACTTGCTCGTCGAAGACCTCGGCCCCGACGGAAAGCCGATCGAGCCCGAACCCGTGCCCGCTGAAGAGCGGCTCCCCATCGAGCTCACCATTCTTTCGCCCGACGACGTCGACTCGCGCGCGCAGCTGCTCGATCTGCTCGAGACGGCGCTGGGGCTGGAGACGGAGGGACCGGAGGCGACGGGCCTCCGCAAGAAGGAAGGCCACAAGCTCAACGTGGTCTGATCAGAAGAGCTGCGCGAGATCGTCGAGCGACGCGGTGAACCCGGCGTTCGACGGCGCAGCGGCAGGCGTCTCGACCTTCACCTCGAAGGCCGGCGCCTTCACCCCACCCGAGAGATCGACCGGCGCGCGGTGGCCGCCCTCGAAGCCATCGCGCTGCAGCGCCGCGGCGGTGAGCTGCGGGCGAAACGCGCGCTCGGCCTGCAGCGCGCGCAGCGTGCCCTGCACCCCTTGAGGGAACTGCTCGAAGCCGTCGCGGAAGCGCGAGAGGCCGAGCACGCCCGGCACCCGCTGCTCGCGCACCGCGTTGAGCGTCTTCGCACCGGGCTCGGGCTGCGAGGTGCCCTTGATCTCGACCGCGTTCCAGAGGTTGCGCGCCAGCGAGCGGAAGACGTTCATGACGTGGAGTTGTCGGCCGAGGTGAGGGTCAGGTTTCCTGACGCGTAACCGCGCTTACTGACTGAGGATTCTGCGTGCGTCGGAAGAGCTGGCGAACGGTTCGCGGCCGGCGGCCCAGGGCAACGAGGCGAGGGCGCGGCGCTTCTGGCTCTCGTTGTGGCGCACGTCGGAGGGCAGCTCGGCCATCGCCTTCTTGATCGCCTTGTAGGTCGGGTCGTCGGCCTTGTTCGCGTCGTGGAGCCGCTCCTTCAGCGCGCCGTAGAGCACGTCGTCCTTCATCAGCAGCGGGTACGCGTCGGCGCGACCGGTGACGGCCTGCTGCACCACGGCGACCGAGTCGTTGCACACGCCGGTGATGCCGTAGCCGTCGGCGTACAGGTTCTTCGCCTTCGCGGTGGTGTTGACGACGTCGGTGAAGGCGCCAGCGACGCTGATCGCCTCGAGGGCCTTCGCGCCGCTGAGCTGCGCCTGGCTGACGCGGCCGCACCACGACGGATCTGCGTACACGTTGCAGGGGAAGAAGCCGGTGCCGCTGACGCCCTGGTAGAACTTGAGGTCGGCGTCGAACCTGGGGCCCTTCGCGTTGGGGCCGGCCTTGATCGACACGATCATCTCGGAGTGCACCGCCGGCACGACCGCCTCTTTGCCCAGCGCGTCCTTGAGGCCGGTCTTCACCATCAGCGGCGCGGGCACGTCGAGGAACACCGGCGGGTTCGAGCCGGGCGCGACGGTCTTCAGGTTCGAGAAGTTCGCGATGCGCTGATCGAAGCTGACGTTCACCTCGTAGCCGTCAGCGGTGAGCTGCTTCGCGAACGCATCGAGGCTGGTGAATTCCTTGCCGCCGTGGGTGACGGAGAACTTCTGATCAGCCGGCAGCGACGCGTTGTTCGCGAGGCGCCCGAAGACCTCGGCCATCACGCGGTTGCGCTTGATCTGCTGATCCGACGTCGCGCTGGGGAGATCTCCCTGGAAGAGGCCGGGCGCGAGTTCCTTCAGCTCGGGCTTCGGGCGGGGGGCGTCGACGTCGTCGAGCTTCGAGAGGTCGAAGTGCTGCGGCAGCAACGGCTTCGCGTCTTCGCCCTTCTTGATCTTCCCCGACTGGTAGGCGGCGTTGAGCGCGACGATGCCGCCGGCGAGCTGGCCGGGCGTCAGCTCGAGCACGTTGGTCAGCGCGGCGGGGTTGGAGAGCACGGCGGCGCGCAGCTCGGGGGGCACGTCGACGCCGGTCTTCGCCTTGAACCCATCGAGCACCTTGCCCAGCGCGGCCTGGCCCTGCGGCGACTGACCGACGGCGCTGAGCACGGTGGGGAGCGACACCGCGTCGGGGTAGCGGCCCGGCACCAGCTCGAAGTCGGAAGGGCCCGCGTGCTTCAGCGCGTTGCCCACCACGTTGAAGGCATCACGCACCGCCGGGCCGGACGGCGCAGTCCACCCCGTGGGGCGGCTGGGCGCGGTCGGCGTGGGGGTCGCGGGCGTCGCAGGGGTCGTCGTGGCAGCGGGAGTGGTGACGCCGGGCGCAGCAGGTCGAATGGGCATGGTGGGTTCCTGACTAGAGCGTGACTTCGTAGGGGAAGCGGAAGTGGAACTGCAAGAAGGCGAAGACGGTGAGCCACATCGCTTCGCTGAGCGGGCCGAACTCGATGAAGGTGCCCATGCGCTGGGGGACGTAGATCTGCGCGCCGCCTCCAAAGCTGATCAGGAAGTTCTGGGTGACGTTGATGATCACGCTCGCGCGGAGCTGCAGCCCGGGACGGAGAAAGTGGGTGCTGGGTACGCCGGGGAAGCCCGCGGTGTTGAACACGTAGAGGTAGGTGAGCAGCAGGCCGGTGTCGATCTTCACGTGGCCGCGGCTCTTGTTGCCGTCGCGCGCGCGGTTCTTCCCGGTGTTGATCAGCGTGAGGCCGAGCGGGTTCCAGGTGGCGCCGAAGAGGCCCACGCTCCCGAGGGCATCGATGGGCGGAGAGAGGTAGAGCGTCGAAGGAATGAAGATCGACGGGCCGATCCGCAGCTCGGTGATCGAGTCGGCCATGCCCTTGTACTTCGCGGGGATCTGGCGCTCGTTCTGATCGAGCCAGTCGCGATCGATGACGGCGGCGAGATCGAAGGCGAGCGCGAAGTGGGGCACCGCGCCGCGGTTGGCGGTGAGCGGGCCGAAGAACCAGAAGCCGGCGGGGCCGATGGCGAGATCAGCGGGCACCATCACTCCGGCGAAGGCCGGGAGCGCCCACAGGCTGATCAGCACGAGCAGGCGGCGCACGTCGGTCATCACACCCCGGGCCCTCTCGCTGCGCAACCAAACCGGCTAGAAGCGCGCGCGCGTGCGCTCCTTCCTCGTCGCTGCTGCGCTGTTCCTCTCGGCCTGCCAGCCGGCGGGGCCGTCGTACCACCAGGACATCAAGCCGATCCTCGATGGGCGGTGCGTGAACTGCCACGTCAGCGGCGGCATCGCGCCGTTCGCGCTCGATTCATACGCCGCGGCCTCGGCGGTGGCGCCAGCGATCGCTGATGCGGTGGCGACCGGGCGGATGCCTCCGTGGCACGCGGCGAAGGCCGACGTCGAGTACCTCCGCAACCCGTCGTTGACCGATGAGCAGAAGGCGAACATCGCGGCGTGGGCGAAGACGCTCAGTGAGGGTGAGCCGAAGAAGCCGGGGCCTGCCTTGCCGGCGATCGGCGGCGGCATCGAGCGCGTCGATCGTTCGCTGAAGATGGAGCAGCCGTACACCCCGCAGACCACGCCCGACGACTACCGCTGCTTCGTGCTCCGCTGGCCCGAGACGACGACGAAGTTCATCACCGGCGTCAACGCGCTGCCCGGCGTGCCGCAGCAGGTGCACCACATCGCCCTGTACGTGATTCCTCCCGACGCGGCGATGTACCCGGTGATGTGGGACGCGGAAGACGCGACGCCCGGCTACCAGTGCTTCGGCGGACCGTTCGGCAACCGGCCGCAGCAGTTCGCGGTCAACGTGCTCACGGCGTGGATCCCCGGGTACGCGGGCACCACCTTCCCGCGCGGCGGCGGCATTCAGATCGACCCCGGCGCGATGGTGGTGATGCAGATGCACTACAACGTGCAGAACGCGGGCGGCCCGCAGAGCGACCAGACCGAGATGCAGTTCACGCTCGCCGACACCGTCACCCGCCGCCTCGCGTACCAGCCGATGCTCGACACCGCGTGGGTCGCCGGCCAGATGCGCATTCCCGCTGGCGAGAGCGCCGTGCTGCACCAGTACCAGGCCGACCCGCGCTCGTTCTTCAAGCTGCTGGGCTCACCGCTCGACACCACCAACGGCTTCACGCTCGAGGCGGTGATGTTCCACATGCACACCCTGGGTCGTCACGGCGAGCTGTGGCTCGAGAAGGCCGACCGGCGACGGATCAAGGTGCTCGACATCCCCGCGTGGGACTTCCACTGGCAGAACGAGTACCAGCTCGCCGAGCCGGTGCGCTTCGAGCCGGGCGACAAGCTACGCGTGAAGTGCACCTTCGACAACAGCAAGCCGGACGCGCTGTCGACCAACTGGGGCGAGAACTCCGACGAAGAGATGTGCGTCGCGAACATCCTCTCGTCGGAATGACATGCGACAAGAGCACGACGAGCTGAGCGTGGTGACGAAGGGCCGCGGGCTGATCGACGTGACCGCGGAGCTCGCGCGGTTCCTCGCCGTGCAGCACGCGGGTGATGGGCTGTTGACGGTCTTCATCCGGCACACCTCGGCGAGCCTGGTGGTGCAGGAGAACGCCGACCCCACGGTGCGTGCCGATCTCGAGCGCTTCTTCGCGGCGCTGGTGCGCGATGGCGATGCACGGTTCGAGCACGACGCCGAAGGGCCCGACGACATGCCGGCGCACGTTCGGGCGGCGCTGACGCAGACCCAGCTCTCGATTCCCGTGCGCGGGGGCGCGATGACGCTGGGCACCTGGCAGGCGGTGTACCTCTACGAGCACCGCACGGCGGGCCATCGTCGGCAGCTCGCGCTCCACTACCTCGGCGACTGAAGAGAAGAGGAGTCACGTCCCTGCAGAAGTGCGGGGGGGGGGCGCGTTAACCACGCCCCGGGGGATTCACACATGCGCGCATGGCTCGTGTCGTTGGCAGTCGCGGCGTCGTCGGTGGCGTGGTCGCAGGACTCACTCAAGACGGACCCCGGCAAGTACACGCTGGAGCAGGAGAACGAGCGCGTACGCGTGTTGCGGTACCACGACCAACCGGGCGACAAGACGTCGATGCACGCCCACCCCGACTTCGTGCTCTACGCGCTGGCGCCCTTCAAGCGACGGCTCACCTTCCCCGACGGGAAGACGATGGTGCGCGAGTTCAAGGCGGGTGACGTGGTGCTGATGAGCGCGCAGAAGCACATCGGAGAGAACGTCGGAACCACCGACACCGAGGTGCTGCTCGTCGAGCTCAAGGAGCCATCGAAGAAGTAGTCAAGCGCGCTTGACTGAAAAGCCGACCCGCGCGCCGCCGCCCTCGCGCGACACGGCCCACACCGCGCCCCCGTGCGCCGCCGCGATGCGCTTGACCAGCGCGAGCCCGAGACCGAGGCCGTCGGCGCCGTCACCGTTCTGGCCGCGGTTGAACTTCTGAAACAGGCCCTGCCCGTCGCCGGTGATGCCGGGCCCCCGATCGAGCACGTCGAACTTGAGCTCGGCTTCGGTCACCGTCACCTCGAGCGCGTCGGCGCCGTGGCCGTGCTTCTTCGCGTTGTCGAAGAGGTTGGCGAGCGCGCGCTGCAGCAGCGTGGGGTCGGCCGAGACGGTGTCGCCTTCGCCGTTCACCGAGAGCGCGGTCGCCGGCAGCCCGGCCCGCTCGACGGCGCGCGCGGCGAGATCGCGCACCGACAGCTCGCGCTTGTTCACCTGACCGAACTCCAGGCGGGAGCTGGCCAGCAGCTCACCGACCAGCGAGTCCATCTCCTCGACCTCGCGATCGAGCTCGTCGAAGGTCTTGGGGGTGGAGCCGGTGTCGCGGGCGATCTCCGAGATGATGCGCAGGCGCGCCAGCGGAGTGCGCAGCTCGTGCGAGACGGTGGCGAGCAGCTCGCGTTGGTCGTCCATCTGCTTCTCGATGCGCGCGGCCATGTCGTTGACCGCGTCGGCCACCACGCCGATCTCGTCGGGCTGGGCCCAGGTGAGCTCGGCGCGGGCCTTCAAGTCGCCGTTGCCGATGCGACGCACCACCTCGGTCAGCTCGTCGAGCGGGGCCGCGAGCCGGCGCGCCACCCGCCCCGACACCTTCCACACCGCGCCGAGAAAGATGACGAAGAAGGCGAACGCGCGCCAACCGCCGGAGTGAGGCCGCTGCATGCACAGCTTCACGGTGCCCAGCAGCGCGCCGTTCGACTTCACCGGCGCCTCGAGCACCGAGTGGCGACAGAGATCGCCGGTCGAGAGCAGCCGGGTGCCGAGGGGATCGTAGAGATCGACGTTCGCCTCGAGCAGCTCGGCGGTCTGGCGGGCGTAGCGCTCGCGGGCGACGGGATCGCCCCATTCTCGCGCGAACTGCTGACCGACCCATTCCTGGCTGCGTTCCCACTGCCGCGCCCACTCGGGTTCCTGCACCCGCGCCACCACGCTCATCACCAGGAAGACGATGAAGCCGGTGGTGAGAATGCCGCCGAGGAACCACGCGAAGATGCGCCGCCGCAGCTTGGCGCGCACGAAGGACCCGATGGGGCCCATCCGCCGGTGGCGGCGGTGATGATGGTGGTGGGGGTGGTGCGGGAACATCGCCAGTCAGTCCCTGGTCAGCACGTAGCCGACGCCACGGACCGTCTTGATCAGCTTCGGGGGATCGTCGTTGAGCTTCTGGCGCAGGTGGCTGATGTGCACGTCGACGGTGCGCTCGCCGACGATGACGTCGCTGCGACCGGCTTCCGACAGCAGCGCGTCGCGGGGCACCACGCGCCCGGCGCGCCGCACCAGCGCCACGAGGATGTCGAACTCGATGCCGGTGAGCTCGACCGGCGTGCCCTTGTTGGTGGCGATGCGCGCGGGCACGTCGACGGTGATGTCGCCGCTGGTGAGCTGCTCGCTCATCACCTCGGGGCGCGAGCGGCGGAGCACGGCTCGCAGGCGCGCCAGCAGCTCACGGGGAGAGAACGGCTTGCCGACGTAGTCGTCGGCGCCGAGCTCGAGGCCGACCACGCGATCGGTCTCGTCGCCGCGCGCGGTGAGCATGATGACCGGCACGTTGCTCTTGGCGCGGATGCGCTTGCAGACCTCGAGCCCGTCCATGCCAGGCATCATCACGTCGAGCAGCACCGCGTCGAAGGCGCCCTGCTCGAGCATCAACAACCCGCGCGGGCCGTCGGGCGCGTGGCTGAGCGCGACCCCGTTCTGCTCGAGGTACTCGCGGAGGAGGTCAGGCAACCGCACGTCGTCGTCGATCAACAGCACCCGGGAAGCCATCGAGTCCATGACTGTACTCTCCGCCCGGCAGGTGCAAGCCCTCGTGTGAGGGCCTGCACCGCGAGGCTCACGTTACGGGGTGGCAGGCGCCGGAGCCGGAGTGGCCACCGGAACCGTCACCACCTGCGGCACCGAGGGCACCGCCTGCATGCCGGGCATGATCACGAAGACCTGCGGGGCCGCGGCGGGCGCGGGGGCTGCCTGGGGAACGACGACGGTCTGCGGAGCGACGGGCGCGGCGGCAGGCCGGGGCTCATCGCGACGGTCGAAGCGGTCGAAGCGATCAGACCGCTCCTCCCAGCGACCTTCGCAGCCGCCGTGATGGCGGGCGTGCCAGCGAGCGCTCGCGAAGGCCGAGCCGTAACCAGCGATGACACCGAAACCGAGGAGAACGAGGAGTACGCGACGCATGGGTGTGTCCTTTTTCAGAGAGAGGTGACTTCAGAGGCTGACGGTGGAGTCGCCGGCGGGGCGGTGGCCGTGGTGGTTGTGGTGGTTGTGGTGGTGATGACCGAAGTGACCGCCGTGCCCGCAGCGGCCGCCGTGCATGCGCGACGGGCCGAACTCGACGAGGTCAGCGAGGCGGTTGCGCTGCTCGGGCGAGAGCGCCTCGTGGATCTGCTGCATGCCTTCGCGCACGGCCTTCTTCACTTCGTCGACCGACGCCTGCTGCGCGTCGAAGGCCTCGTTCACCGCGGCCGAGTCGAAGGTCTCGCCGCGCATCGCCTTGGCGTACGAGCTGCGCGCGCGGAAGAACTGCTCACGCGCCTGCCACATCACGCGCTCGGTGTTCTCGGTGGCCGAGGCGATGACCTTCTCCTGGCCCGGCGTGGTGTCGAGGTGCTGGAAGAGGCGGCGCATCATCCACTTGCGAGGGCCACCGCGATGCCCGTGCCGGCCCCAGCGCGCCACCTTCACGAAGCCGATGAGGCTCAACGTTCCGATCAGAAATCCAAACATGTTCGTTCTCCATGACTGGGCGCCGAGATGGAGCCCATTCGCGAAGGCGTTTCGTCGTCCTTGCGTGAACGGAAAGTAGGAACCCAATGTGAAGCCACTGTGGTGATGCGGGTGAAGAAGCATGAAGCCCGCAAGGGGTTGGACTTGTTCGCGCTTTGTGGGACGAGGCGGCATGCACCTCTGCTTCGTGTTGCTCCCCGACGTTCTGCCGCTCACGCAGCGCAAGCTCGAGAAGGCCGTGAAGGACGAGTTCCCCGAGCTGGGGAAGGTGAAGTGGAAGGCGACGAAGAAGGGGGTGGCGTCGTTCTCGGTGGGTGGCGCGAAGGTGATGGCGGCGCTGATGCCCGCGCCGGTGCCCGAGGGAGAAGCCGACGGCGCGACCGAGCACAGCCTCAGCGGCCTCGACGGGAGCTGGACGTTGCCCGAGCACCGCGCGCACCTCATCGTGATGCCCGACGGGAAGGCGAAGGAAGGGCTCGAGGCGCTCGCCACCTTCACCCGCGTGGTGGCGTGCATCGTGCGCGCGATGGACGCGGTCGGCGTGTACTGGGGCGCAGGCGGGGCGACGCACCACCCGGAGTTCGTGGTGAACATCGCGCACAGCGAGTTGCCGCTGCCGGTGTGGGTGGGGCTGTCGATCGCCAAAGCGAAAAAGGGCGTCGAGGCGCTGAGCCTGGGCATGAAGCAGCTCGAGCTGCCTGACCTGGTGCTGCGAGCTCCGAAGATCGATGGCGAGGTGCTCGAGTTCTTCTACGACCTTCTCGCCTACGTCGCTCGGCGAGGCAAGGCGATCCCCGCGGGGGAGACCGTCGGCCGTGACGAGAAGGAGAAGCTCAAGGTGAAGTACGAGAAGTCGCCGGTCGACGAGACGCAGGACGTGTGGGTCGTCGAGTTGCCCGCGAAGAAGAAGAAGGCTGCGGCCACCAAACGGGCCCGTTAGTTCGGGCGGCCATGTCCGTCCCCGAAGGTCGAGTGCGCGTCCTGCGCGACGCGCCGATTCACTCCGACCGCGACTACGTCCTCTATTGGATGACCTCGTTCCGCCGCGCGAGGTCGAACTTCGCGCTCGAGCGGGCGATCGAACACGCGCGGGCGCTGAAGAAGCCGCTGGTCGTCTTCGAAGCGCTGCGCGTGGGCTACGAGTTCGCGAACGATCGACTCCACACCTTCGTGCTGCAGGGCATGGCGGTGAACCAGGCGCGCTTCGCCGATTCCCCGGTGCACTACGTGCCGTTCGTCGAGACCGAAGCGGGCGTGGGCAAGGGGCTGCTCGAGGCGATGGCCGGCCGCGCGTGCGTGCTGGTGGGTGACGACTGGCCGTCGTTCTTCGTGCCGAAGATGCAGGCCGCCGCGGCGAAGAAGCTCGACGTGCGCTTCGAGGTGGTCGACTCGAACGGGCTGTACCCGATGCACGACACCGAGCGGGTGTTCACCACCGCGCACTCGTTCCGCACGCACTTGCAGAAGGTGTTGCCGCCGCACCTGATGGCGGTGCCGAAGGAAGATCCGCTCGAGGGGTTGTCGCTGCCGAAGCTGAGCGCCCTGCCCCGCATGTTCCCGCGCGCGGCGATCCCCACCTCGGTGGCGGCGTTGCCGATCGATCACTCCGTGCCGGCGGTGAAGCTGGTCGGCGGCAGCGAGGCGGGCGAGGCGCGGCTGCGGTTGTTCGTCGACAAGAAGCTCGCCGACTACGCGGAAGGTCGCAACGAGCCGGAGGTCGACGGCACGAGCGCGCTGTCTCCGTATCTGCACTTCGGCCACGTCTCGACGCACCAGGTGTTCGCGGAGATCGTCCGCAAGGAGCGCTGGCACATCGAGAAGCTCGGCAAGTCGATCGGCGGCTCGAAGGAAGGGTGGTGGAAGTTCACGCCCTCGACCGAGGCGTTCATCGACGAGCTCGTCACCTGGCGCGAGCTCGGCTTCAACATGGCGAGCCACTGCCCCGACACGTACCAGTCGCTCGACTCGCTCTCGAGCTGGGCGAAGGCCACCATCGCCGCGCACGCGAAGGATCCCCGGCCGCACCTCTATTCTCTGCAGCAGCTCGAGCGCGGGCAGACGCATGACGAGCTGTGGAACGCGGCGATGGGTCAACTGCGGCGAGACGGCTGGTTCCACAACTACCTGCGCATGTTGTGGGGCAAGAAGATCTACGAGTGGTCGAAGAGCGCCGCCGACGCGCTGCACGCGATGGAATACCTGATGGGCAAGTACTCGCTCGACGGCCGCGACCCCGTCTCGTGGAGCGGCTACTTCTGGGTGCTCGGCCGCTACGATCGACCGTGGGGCCCCGAGCGGAAGATCTTCGGCAAGCTCCGGTACATGTCGTCGGACAACACGGCGAAGAAGCTCTCGGTGAAGAACTACATCGCGAAGTACGCCCGCTAAAGTGCGAGCCTCTGCGCCATGCGTGCAGAAGAAGAGGACGTGCTCGGGCAACACGGGGAGCTGAAGCCCGGCGTGGGGTTGCTCTCCGGGGCCGTCGCGTTCGGGCTGTCGGTGTTGTCGGTGCTCGCGGTGATCGGCTTCCGCTTCCCGCAGTGGATGTCGACGCCCGAGCTGCGCAAGCACTACGACGTCACCACGCTGCGGTACGTGCTCTTCGCGGCGATGGTGATCGCCGGTGGGCTCGCGATTCGCAACCTGTTGCTCGGTCGCTACCGCAAGCTGGCGGCGGCGGCGTTCGGCTGGGTGGTGCTGGCGCAGGTACTCGGAGGCCCCGCCACGCCCATCGGAGACTTCCCCGACCACTCGCCGTACATCGGCCTCGACTTCTTCATCCTCGATCTCCTCGGCTCGTCGCTGATCTTCATCTTCATCGAGAAGTTCAGGCCGCTGCGGAAGGACCAGCCCGTCTTTCGCCCCGAGTGGCAGACCGACCTGATTCACTTCTTCGTGAACCACCTGGTGGTGGGGCTGACGCTGCTGCTCACCAACCGGCTGGTCAGCGCGATGGGCTGGTTCGCGAGCGATCGGGTGCACGAGGCGATCAAGGCGATGCCGTTCGCGCTCTCGTTGTTCCTCGTCTTCCTGTGCGCGGATCTCGTGCAGTACTGGGCGCACCGCGCGTACCACGAGGTGCCGTGGCTCTGGCGCTTCCACGCCGTGCACCACAGCGCGAAGGCGATGGACTGGCTGGCCGGGTCCCGTCAGTCGTTGTTCGAGCTGATCGGCACGCGCATCGCGGTGATCACCCCGATCTTCGTGCTCGGGTTCCCGCGCGAAGTGGTCGACGTATACATCATCGTGGTCGGCTTCCAGGCGGTGTTCGATCACGCCAACGTGAGCGCCGGGCTGGGGCCGCTGAAGTACGTCTTCGTGACGCCCAACTTCCACCACTGGCACCACTCGCGCGACACCGAGGCGATCGACAAGAACTACGCCGCGCACTTCGCCTTCCTCGACTACCTGTTCGGCACCGCGGCGAAGGCCGATCGCCCATGGCCCGATCGGTATGGCGTGGTGGGCGACTACATCCCCGAGGGGTTCGTCGCGCAGCAGCTGTTCCCCTTCATCGGGTCGACTGAGGATCAGGAACAGCAGCAGAAGGGCGACCACCACACGGCGGCAGGCAAGAAGTCAGCGGCGGGTCGCTGAGATCTGCATCGCGAAGTCGGTGGCCGTGCTGCTGCTGCTGGTGCACGTGGCGGCGAGCCGGCCGGTGACGCTGCCCTCGAGGCTCGACCCATTCAGCGTGGCCGACGCCGCGTTGACGGTGACCTTGCGCGTGCAGTCGTCGGCCGGCGCGGCGATGAGGTCACACGAGGTCGGCACGGTGAAGGTGACGGTCGTCGCGTCGCCGGTCGAGGCGGTGAGCGCGCAGCTGAAGGTGGTGCCGTTGCTGACCGCGCTGCCCTCGAAGCGCGCCCCGTCGGTCACCACCAGCGTGCCGGTGTACGCCTCGGGCTGACGACCCGCGGTGACGACGGCGGTGCCGGCATACGTGCCCTTCCACGCAGACAGGTCGGGGCCACAAGCACAGAGGACGAACACGAGAGCGAGAGAGGCGCGCATGGGCGGCCCCCTATCAGCTAGACGGCCCTCCATGCGCGCGGTCCTGCAGCGGGTGAAAGAGGCATCGGTCACGGTCGACGGAACGATCACCGGGCAGATCGGGCCGGGGCTCCTGGTGTTGCTCGGCGTCGGCAAGGGCGACACCGAGGCCGACCTCGAGTTCATGGTCGACAAGATCCCCCAACTGCGGATCTTCGAAGACGACTCAGGGAAGATGAACAAGTCACTGCTCGACACCTCGAAGGCGCTGCTCGCGGTGAGCCAGTTCACCCTCTACGCCGACACGAAGAAGGGCCGGCGGCCGAGCTTCATCGACGCGATGCCACCCGACGAGGCGAAGCGCCTGTACGCGCTGTTCTGCGAGCGCTGCCGGGCGATCGGCCTCACGGTGCAGGAAGGCGTCTTCGCCGCCGACATGAAGGTCGCGCTGCTCAACGACGGGCCGGTCACCATCTGCCTCGACAGCAAGGCGCCTTAAGCGCTGAGCAACCGTCGCGCTGCGGCCAACACCTGGGCCAGCTCGAGCTTCTGCAGACAGTCGTGGTGGCCGAGCGGGCACACCTTGCCGCCGTGGTTGGTGCAGGGCGAACACGGCAGCCCCAACGTCACCGCGGCGCCGGGCGGACGCGGGCCCCAGCGCTTCACCGAGGTCGGCCCGAAGATCGCCAGCGGCTTCGACCCCACCGCGAGCGCGACGTGCACCAACCCGGAGTCGTTGCCGATCAACACCTTCGTCTGCTCCAGCGCCGCGGCGAGCACGGGCAACGTCTCAGCCGAGAGATCCGCGTCGACGGTGCAGCTCTTTCGAACCGTGTCGAGCAGCGGGCCATCCATCGGGCCTCCGAGCAGCGCGACGCGGTAGCCCTCGCTGCGTAGCGCCGCGGCCACCTGACCGAAGCGCTCCGCGGGCCACCGTTTGGTCTCCCACGCGGCGCCCGGCGCGACGGCGATCCACTTCGCGCCCTGCCCCTTCATCAGCTCGGCCGCGCGTCGCCGCGCTTCATCATTGACGGTGAGCTGCAGGGGACCGGCGGCGTCGAGCCCGGCGGCGCGCGCGTACATCGACGTCGTGGGCTCGCCATCGAAGACCGTGTCGTGGCCGACCAGCGAGCCGAGCGCCTGCCACACCGTGCGCCGCACGAAGCGCAGCCGCCTCGGTGCCGCCGCGCGGGCCACGCGCATCGACCAGACCTTGTTCTGGAGATCGATCGCCAGGTCGAACCGGCCCTTCACCGACTGCAGCACCGCCGCGCGGCTCACCGGGTCTTTGCGACTGAACGGAACGACGCGCTCGACGAGCCCCTCGAGCAACGAGGCGTGGTTCGCGTCGGCCACCCACTCGATGCGCACGCCCGGATATTTCGCCCGCAGCGGAGCCACCAGGCTGGTCGCCAGCACGACGTCTCCCAGCGCGCTGTACCGGATGAGGAGGATCGACTTCACGAGCGTGTCCGTACCACCGCAGATCGCCGAGTCGAAGCAGACTCAGTGAGCTGGCCCCTTGTCGCCCGCGACCCACGGCGCCCCGCCCTGATCCGCGGAGTTCGGCTGGCCTGCCGACTGCACAGCCGCGCCGCATGGATCTCACGCGCCGCCACCTCGGGCCCATCTTCGAAAACATCGCCGAGATTTTGCCCAGCGCTCAGCTGGAGCAGTTCGAGCCGTGGGCGATTGAACAGGCCCTCCGCCTCCGTCGCGCCGCGCAGCACGGCACCGCGAGCCTCTCGTACGAGGCCGAGCTGCTCCGCGAAGAGCTGATGCACCTCACCCCGCCCAAGGAGTTCGAGCGCATGCTCACCGAGCGCACCGAGCGCATGCGGCTGTGTCAGCGCCAGTGGCTCACGGGCCTGCTCGACTTCGTCGACGACCTGCTCGACGACCACGAGATCTCGCTGCTTCCCTGGGCGGCGTAGCGACGACGGGCTGGTTAGATGGGCGCGGTGTCGTCACCGCTCCCGGTCGAAGAGTCGAGCTCTCAGCGCTTCACCCGCGTCACCGTCGTGCTGCCATGGGATCTGGATCCCACGCTCGCGGCGTTCCCACGCACTCCGTCCGACGGGCAGCTCCTCGTGCTCGAGACCCGGGCGAAGGTCGACGCGCTGCCATGGCATCGCCAGAAGCTCACCTTGCTGGTCAGCGCGCTGAGGCACTTCGTCGAAGAGCGTCGCGCGGCTGGCTTTCACGTCGAGCACCGCGTCGCCGACGACTACGCACAGGGCATCACCGCCTTCGCGAAGTGGGCCAAACCGAAGTCACTGCACGTCATGGCGCCGCGGGAGTTCGCGATCGATGCGCGCGTGAAGGCGCTCACGAAGTCGCTGCCGTTGACCGTGCACGACGACGGCGGCCCCGGCGGGCACTTCCTGGTGACGCGCTCGATGTTCGACACCTGGGCGGATCAGCAGAAGGGTCAGCTCCGCATGGACCGGTTCTACCCGGAGATGCGCAAGGCGCTCGGGCTGCTGGTCGACGCGAAGGGCAAACCCGAAGGCGGCCAGTGGAGCTTCGACGCCGACAACCGCGAGCACGCGCGCGGCGTGAAGGTCCCTCCCATTCCGTGGTTCACGCCCGACGCGCTGACGAAGAAGGTGATGCGGTGGGTGAAGCACGTCGGCGCGTGGGGCACGCTCGACGACTCGTTCGGCTGGCCCGTCACGCGCGCGCAGGCGCTGCAATGGCTCGAGCACTTCATGAAGGTGCGGTTGAAAGACTTCGGCCCCTACGAAGACGCGATCCGTTCCGACGAGCGCTTCCTCTTTCACTCGTTGCTCTCGGTGCCGCTCAACCTCGGGCTCCTGCGGCCCGACGAGGTCGCGCGCGCGGCGGCCGAGAAGTACCGGCGCAAAGAAGTCAGCCTCGCGAGCGCGGAGGGCTTCATTCGGCAGGTGATCGGGTGGCGCGAGTTCATTCGTGGCGTCTACTGGCGGCTGATGCCCGGGCTGCGGAGCGCGAACCTGCTCGGCGCGAAGCTCCCGCTGCCCGACTTCTTCTGGGAACCCGAGCGCACCGGAATGCAGTGCCTGCGGGAAGCGCTCAGCTCGGTGCGCGACACCGGCTACACGCACCACATTCAGCGGCTGATGGTGCTGTGCAACTACGCCACCCTCGCCGGCCTCGACCCACGCGGCGTCTCGCACTGGTTCTGGGCCGCCTTCGTCGACGCGTACGAGTGGGTCGAGCTGCCGAACGTGGTGGGCATGGGCATGTTCGGCACCGACGCCTTCACCACCAAGCCGTACGTGGCGAGCGCGGCGTACTTGAAGCGCCAGTCGGGAATGTCCGCCAAGGGGCGCGGGCCGAAAGACGCGAAGCACGAGGCGCCGTGTGCGCGCTGCCAGTTCGACCCTGATCAACGCGTCGGACCTCAGGCCTGCCCGTACAACGCGCTCTACTGGAACTTCCTCGCGACGCACCGCGAGCGGCTGTCGAAGAACATCCGCATGCGGCAGCTGCTCGGCACCCTGGACAAGTTCGGCGTCGAGCAGGTGAAGGAGATCCAGGCGACGGCCGAAGCGCACCGCGCGAGCCTGAAGCCGCTGAAGCCGGGCTGGCGGTTCGACGAAGACGCTGGCTGACTACTGGTGGCCGCCGACGACGATCTGCATCAACGCCTCGGGCGCGAAGGGCGCTTCGTTGAAGTCGGCGAAACGTTCGCGCGCCTGCAGGCCCACCGAAGCGAGCGCGTCGTCGACGGTCTGCGCCGAGAGCCGGAGCGGATCGAGCGGGTGAATCGCGTCGCCTCGCTCGCGCAGGTGGGGGATCAGCCGCGGCCGCTCGGTCGGCTCGTTGAGCGCGTCGAAGGCGAACAGCCCGTCGTCCGCGAGGTGCGAGGCGATCACCTGCAGCACCGCGTGCAGCTCGTCGGGTGACTTCGCCACGCCCAGTGCCTGGTGGGGCGCGATGACCAGCGAGAAGGTTCGCCCCAGCGAGAGCGTGCGCAGATCGTCCGCCACCACCTGCAGGCGTGCACCGCGTTCTTCAATCAAGGAACGCAGCGACGGTGAGGCCTCGACCGCGACCACCTCGTGCCCCCGCGACGCGAGCGCGGCGGCCACTTTCCCGTCCCCCGCCCCGAGCACCAACACCGAGCCCACGTCAGAGAGGAGCTTCCCGTAGAACCGGGTGGGACCGTCGAGTGAGAGAACCGGAGTCATCAGAAGTCGCCGCTACATCGTTTTCGCCTAGACTGCGCGAGTTCATGTCCACTGGAACCAGCATTCCGCAGCGCACCGTTCTCGGTGTCCGTGCCGCCACCGTCAGCGATCGCTTCGCCTCACAGGAATACAGCCTCGTGCTGTTGAGTGGTCCCCAGTCGGGCCAGTCGTTCCCCATCGGTCAGTCGCTGCGCATCGGCAAGGCGCCCGACAACGACGTGGTGATCGATCACCCGACGGTCAGCCGCAACCACCTCACGGTGCGCCGGCAGGGTGACGCCTTCCTCGTGCAGGACCAGGGCAGCACCAACGGCACCTTCATCGACGGCGCGCAGATCAAAGAGGGCTTTCTCCGCGCGGGCGCGTTGCTCGAAGTGGGCGACGTGCAGCTCCGCTTTCAGCCGATGCTCAAGTCGCTCGAGGTCTCGCCGACCGCCGACGACCGGCTGGGCGATCTCGTCGGCAAGTCGCTGCCGATGCGGCAGATCTTCGCGCTCATTCAGCGCATCGCGCCCACCGACTCGACGCTGCTGCTGATCGGCGAGACGGGCTGCGGCAAGGGCGCTGCCGCGCGCACCATTCACAAGCTCTCGCCGCGCGCCACCGGGCCGTTCGTCATCTTCGACTGCGCGTCGGTGTCCGAGAACCTCATCGAGAGCGAGCTCTTCGGTCACGAGAAGGGCGCCTTCACCGGCGCGGTCGCGCAGCGCGTGGGCTGCCTGGAGCGCGCCGACGGCGGCACCCTCTTCCTCGACGAGATCGACGACCTGCCGCTCGACCTGCAGCCCAAGCTGCTTCGGGCTCTCGAAGATCGCGAGTTCCGCCGGCTCGGTCAGTCGGGCGGCGCGCACAAGTTCGACACCCGCGTCATCGCCGCCTCGAAGAAGGACCTGTGGGCCGAGACGCAGGCCGGCCGGTTCCGCGAAGACCTCTACTTCCGCCTCTCGGTCTTCACGCTGACGCTGCCGACGCTGCGCGATCGCAAGGAAGACATTCCGCTGCTCGTCGACGCGATGGCCAACGGCAACCTGTGGGGCCGCCTGTCGGACAAGCAGCGCGATCAGTTCAACGCGCACACCTGGCCGGGCAACGTGCGCGAGCTGCGCAACGCGGTCGAGCGGCTCAAGCACGTCGCCGACATCCCCGAGCTGGCGAGCGAGAACTTCCTCCGCGAGTACTCCGGGCCCGACAAGCAGGAAGGCGAGACGCTGCCGGTCAACTACGCCGGCCCCTTCAAGGACGTGAAGGACGATCTCATTCGCGCCTTCGAGCGCGAGTACCTCACCCGTCTGCTCTCGAAGACGCGCGGCAACATCGCCAAGGCCGCGCGCGACGCGGGGCTCGATCGCAAGCACCTCTACTCGCTGCTGCACAAGTACGGCCTCGTGCAGACCAGCGAGGAGTGACTACGCCTTTCGCGGCAGGTTCCGGTTGCGCAGCTGCAGGTAGCGCTCGCTCGCCGCGAAGCGCACCAGCTCGATCATCTCGCTGGGCAACGCCCGCTTCGCGCGCAGGCTCGCCACTGCCGGCGCGATGCCGCCACACACCACCAGGCCCGCACGGTTGGCCGAGTGACGAGCGCCTTCGGTGAGCGCGGCGAGGTCGAGACGCGTGCCGATCGCCCGCACCAGCTGACGCAGCCGATCCCACGCGCGCGCGGGCACCGTCTCGCGGAACAGCTTCGTCTCGGCGGGTGAGGCGCGGTTCTCGGCGACCTGGCTGACCAGCACCAGTCCGCGCAGCACCTGCTCGCGACGGAGGCTGCGCAGCGCCATCAACTCGGGCTGCTGCGTGAAGAGCGTGCGGCCCGCGAAGAAGCGCAGCTCGGCGTCGGTGACTTCCTTCTTCACCGCCAGCTTGCCGACCAGGATGCGCGGCTCGTGGGTGTAGACCAGCGAGAGCGGAGGACCGGCCTCGTCGAGCAGGTACACGTCGGGCGAGCGCACTCCGAGAATGCGCACCGCGGCGAGCAGCGCGTCGGCGACCGCGCGCGCGCCCTTGCCTGCGTCGAGGTGAAACTCGTGATCGGTGCCCGCGTCCTTGCCGCGCGCGGGGTTGAGCCGGCAGAGCGCGACGCCGACCAGGCTGAGCAGCTCCCCTCCTTCGCCGCGCAGTGAGGGGTGCTTGAGGCCCGCACGATCGGTCGCGTTGAGGATCAGCCGGGGCGCGCGCGGCGCGGCGTGGGGATCTCCTTCCAGCGCACGGGCGATCTCCAGCATCAGGGAAGACCGCGACGCGTCGTTGGCGGTGTCGAAGTGTTCGGCCAGCAGCTTGTACCCGTCGGCCTCGAGGGGGCTGTGCCGCACGCGCTCGAACAGCGCCTCTCGCTCGGCCGACAGCGCGCGCGACGGAGAGGGCCCGAAGGACGGCGGCACCGAGACGTTGGGGTCGCCCAGCTCGACAGGCACCTCCGCGGTGCGGCGCTCTTCACCCTCTTCTTCGTCACGCGGGCGAGGCACTGGGCCGCGCAGCTTCTCGCCTTCGTCGGGCAGCTCGAGATCACCCGAAGCGATCTCCTCGACCTCGTCCGACTCGGAGGCCGGCGGGACCGGAGTGGGGGTGAGCTCGTCGTCGATCGGCAGCTCGCGGGTGTGCTCGCCGGGCTCTTCTTCGGGCGCACCCACCTCCACCGAGTCGTCGATGACGGGCGGCGGGGGCTTCGGCGCGATGAGCGGCTCGCCCGCGAAGCCGGTGAGCTGCCGGGCCACGCGCGGCGCGACGCGTACGTGATCGGTCGACTTCTGCTGCGGCTCGAGACGCGCCCCTACCTTCGCCACCAACTGCTCGAAGGCGGCGCGCTGCGCATCGTTCATCGGCGCCGGGGCCACCTTCGGCTTGAGGCTGCGCCGAGGGGGGATCACCAACGGCCCGCCCGGAAGCCCGCCGCCAGACGCAGGCGCCGGAGGCGGCGGCGCGTTCTGCATCAGCTCGCGCTGCAGCTTCTCGGCGCGCTTCTCGTAGACCTCGGCCTTCGTCGCGTCGCCGAGCTGCTCGCGCACGAAGCGACCCAGCCGTTGCCACAGGCGCAGGCGTTGAGCCGCGTCGTCGGTGGCGGTCGCCGCGTGCTCCAGCGCCCACGCCGCTTCACCATCGCGGGTACCGAGCTCGATCAACCGCTCGGCGTACGCCAGCCACGCTTCGCGATGACCGGGCTCGGCGCGCACCGCCTGCTTGAGCGCCTCCAGCGCGTCGGCGTCGCGGCCGGCGCGCTCGAGGAGCGTGACCAGCTCCATGCGCTGGATCCGCGCGCGCGCACCGCGGGGCTCACGGCCCAGCGCGTTGGTGAGCAACTGCTCGAGGGCGACGTCGTCGCCCGCCGCGCGGGTCAGCGCCAGCAGGCGGGTCGAGGCTTCTTCGTCGTACGGCAGCTCGGCGAGCACCTCGCCCCAGCTCGCCCGCGAGAGCTTCGCGTCGCGCAGCGGGGAATCCGAGAGCCGCGCGAGCCGACGGTAGAGATCGCCGCGGCCCGGTAAGCGCTTCGGGAGCCTGGTGAGCGCCTGCTCGAACGAACGAATGGGCGCGGTGTCACCCTGCATCGCGGCCAGCTCGGCGAGGCCCGCGGCCGCCTCGGGCTGACCGGGCGCGACCTTGAGCGCGGCCTCGAAGTCGGCGCGCGCGGCGGCCACCTCGCGACGGGTGAGCGCCTCTTCGGCCCGCAGCACCAGCGCTCGCGCGCGCTCCACGGGCGCCTGGGCCTGCTTCACGCCGGCGTCGAGCGCCTCGCGCACACCGCTGGAGTCCTTCTTCTGGCCCAGCAGCCGCACCTGCTCGGACACCGCGCGCGAGTCGCCGGTCGCCGCGGCCACCTCGGCCCACGCGCGCGCGGCGCCTTCGGCGTCATCGAGCTCCGACTCGAGCAGCTCGGCGAGCTTCTCCGCCCACTTCGCGCGCTCGGGCCGCGCGGTCGCCCGCTGGAGCGCGTCTCGGTAGAAGCCCGCGAGCTCGCGCCACGCGCCGCGCTGAATGAAGTGCGCCTCGAGCTTCTGCGCGGCCCGCGGGTCAGGGCCCTCGCGCACCGCCGCCGCGAGGATCGCCGCCGCCTCGGGCTTGCGGCCCACCTGCTCCGCCGCGACGGCGACGGCCACCAGCTCGAGCTGCGTGCTGCGACGCCGCGGGGTCTGCACCACCGGCGGCGTGACCTCGCCCGAGTCGGAGTTCACGGGCGTGTTCTCGACGCTCACCACCGAGCGCTCACCGGCGTCGGTGTCACCGCCGAGCCCGAGCTCTTCGACCAGCGCCTCGGCCGAGTCGCGTTGCCCGACGCGCTCGCCCAGCGCCAGCACCACGCGCGCGGCCTCGTCGAGCGCGCGGCCCGGCGCCTTCGCGCGGTGGAGGTTGCGCAGCCACAACAGCCGCAGCAGGAACGCGCTCTGGAGATCGCGCGCCTGCTCGGCGTACTGGGCCGCCTGCATCGCGCGCAGCGCGGCGCGCGCGTGATCGTCGAGCGTCTCGGCCCACAGCCGCGCGCGCCGCAGCGCCGAGCGAGAGGCCGACTTCAGCTTGCCGCGGCGCAGCGCCTCTTTCGTTTCCTTGTCCAGCGACGCGTCGAGCTCTTCCCAGCGCTGGCGGCGCGCGAGCAGCGCATTGAGCACCGCGCGGGCACGGCGGTCTTCGGGGCGCTCGGCGAGGATGGTGCTGAGCACTTCCTGCGCCTTCTCGAGATCGTTGATGCGGCGCGAGAGGCGGGCGAGCTGGCGCAGCACGTCGAGGCGCTCGTCACCTTCCGAGTCGTCGATGCCTTCGGAGATCAACAACTGCGCGACGAGGTGGGTCCCCGCCTTGAGCCCCAGCGTCACCAGCGCCGAGGCCAGCCGGGCGTTCATCGGCACCGCGCGGCTGGCGCGCACCAGTTCCTGAAAGCCCTGCAGCGGAGAGCCGTCGCGGGACAGCCGGGTGGCGATGGCCAGGTGCATGTCGACCACGCTGCGGACCTCGCCCAGCAACGCGTCGGTGCGCACGGTTTCGAGGCGGCTTTCACCCGAGAGATCGAGGAGCGTGGTGGCGCCCGGGTCCGTGGACATCAGGCGCGGGAGACTACACGGCTTCAACCACGCGTAGCCTCACGGAACTGCTCGACTTCTCCCGTGGTGATGACGCACCGAGCCAGTCGATTGCGGTGCGCGAGGCCGGCAAATTGGGGCGAAACTCCCGCCTCCATGAACTCCCTGCTCCGGCTGTCGATGTTCGTCGTGGTGCTCGCCGCGTCGGTCGCACCCGCGCAGATGTTGAACGATCAGGGTCCGCCGCTGCACCGCATCGTTCACAAGAACACCTTCGCGCTCCGCTACAACCCGCTGGGCCTGCTGTACGACGGCCGCTTCTCGTACCGGCTGCGGCTGTACCAGTCGGACTCGAAGGCGCTGCGCGACAACTTCATCGGCATCGGCCTCGCGCCCACCGCCAGCCCGGCGTTCGTGCGCGCCGGCCCCCGTACCTCGAGTTCAACCCGCTCTCGATGCTGGGCTTCTGGGCGACGCTGCAGTTCGTTCAGTACTTCGGCACGTTCGATCTGATGCAGGGCTTCCCCGGTGCGCAGTCGGACTTCTCGGACCGGGCGATCAAGGCCAACACCGCGAACCGGCTCCCCACCAACGGCTGGGAGCTCACGCTCGGCGCGACCTTCCAGGCGAAGGTGGCGTTCATGGTGATCAAGAGCGCGGCGCGGCTGGTCAACGGCAACATGAAGCTGCGCGACGGAGACCGCATCTACTACGACCAGTTCTACGACGTCGGTGCGCCCAACAACGGGTGGTTCTTCACCAACGATCTCGACGTGCTGTACCAGGGCTTCGAGAACAAGCTGGTCGCCGGCGCGCGCTACACCTTCACCACGCCCTTCTACGATCCCACGCGGCACTACGACCCGACCGCGATGGACCAGACCGCCGACAACGCGATGCACCGCGTGGGGCCCTTCCTCGGCTACACGTTCAAGTTCGAAGACGGCGCGAAGTTCAACACGCCGACCGTGTTCCTCCTCGTGCAGTGGTGGGTGAAGCACCGCTTCCGCACGGGGGTCGACACGTCGGCGGCGCTCCCGCTGATGGGCGTCGGCTTTCAGATGACCGGCGACTTCCTGCCCATCAAGTGAGCTTCAGCTTCACCGGCGCGCGCACCCGCCACGCCTGCTCGATGATCGGCTTCACCTTCGACCAGGGAAGCCCGCGGTCGAGGCGCACGCCCACCCAGCCGAGGTGCCCGACGTAGGCCGGCACGAAGAAGTGCTCCGGCTCGGCAGCCACGAGGAGCTGCTGCGCGTCGAGCGTGGCCGCGCACCAGATCGCCAGCCGCCCGTCACCGTGGTGATTGTCGAGGAACGAGACGAAGGCCTTCGTCTTCTTCACGAAGAAGCTCGGGCTGCCGTGGCTCACGCGCTCGCTCGTCTCGGGCAACGCCAGGGCGCACTTCCGCACCCGCTCGAGCCACTTCGCCTTCACGGCAGATACCTTTGAAGATCCGCCGGCACCGGCGCCTCGAGCGACAGCGCGTCGATCTGCAGCTTCACCGCGTGCAGCAGACACCGCGGCCCCTCGACGCCGCCGTACAGCTTGTCGCCCACGATGGGGAAGCCGATACCAGTGAGATGCGCGCGGAGCTGATGCGTGCGCCCGGTCTGGGGAAACAGCGCCACCACCGCGAAGTCGTCGTTCTGTGCGCGGCGCTCGAAGTGCGTCACCGCGCTGATGCCGTTGGCCTGCGTCGTCGCGCGCCAGCGACCGGGTCGTGAGGGATCTCGCGAGAGCGGCAGCTCGATGACGCCGGACTCAGGCAGCCCGCTCTCGGTGATGGCGAGGTATTCCTTCTTCGCGCGCCCTTCGCGGAACGCCGCGGCCAGCGCGGACGTCGCGGCGGGCGTCTTGCCGAACACCGTCACGCCCGAGGTCTCGCGATCGAGCCGGTGCACGAGGCCCGCCTGGCGCTTCAAGTAGTCCGACGCGAGATCGAGCAGGCTGTCGCCCACGCGGCCCGGCGTCGGCTGCGCGGTCACCCCGGCGGGCTTGTCGACTGCGAGCACGTCGCGATCTTCGTACAGCACCACCAACTGCTTCGGGCGCACCGACGGCGCGGTGACGGCTTCGCCCGATTCTTCGAGCACCACCATCACCTTCGAGCCCTCGGCCACGCGCGCGGCGGCGTCTTTGGCGCGGCGCCCATCGACGTACACCGCGCCACGGGTCACCAGCGCGAAGGCCTCGTCGCGATCGATCGACAGCTCGCCACGGAGCACCGCCTCGACGCGGCTGGGCTTCTCGACGAGGAAGGTGCGGCGCTTCATGCGGTGACGCCTCTACACCGCTTTCCAGCTACATCGCACCACCCTCCTCCCCGAGGTGGGAATTGACGAGATCTCCGCGATCAGACGCAATCGGGTCACCGTGGAGCTCTCCATCAACGCCCTCGTCGAGCACCTCGACGATCTCTTCTTCGAACGTGGCACGCGCGCCTGGCGCATCGCCTCCGGTGTGCAGCGCGACATGCCCGCCGTCCCCGAGCTGCCCGAGCTGGTGCGCCTCGACGCGTGGCAGGTGGTGAGCGAGCTGCTCGCCAGCCCGCGGGTGGACGAAGCCAAGCGAGCACGCCTCGTGTTGTTGCACCGGCACCTCGCGCGCGCGTTCGTCGAGGCGCAGGCGCTGCCGACCAGCACGAAGGTCGACGCCTTCCTCCGCGAGCACACCTTCTTCGCCGCCGCGCGCACATACACGCCGCACGAGGCGCTGCGTGAGCTGCCGAAGCTCGCCGCCCGGGAGAGCCGGGTCAGCCTCGCCGGTGAGCTCTCGAACCAGCTCGTCGCCGAAGAGTCGCTCGCGGCCCGCCGCTACGACGTCACGCTCGAGGCGATCGCGAAGCTGCAGCTCACCCCGATGAGCTTCGTGGAACAGCTCCACGGTCGCGCGCTCGCGCCGCGCCTCGAGGCTGCGCAGCAGGTGCTCGACGAGACGCGAGACGCGCACGGAGATCTGCTCGGCTACGCACTCAAGAAGCTCGAACCGCTGTTGATCCCCCGAAACGCCGCGCAGCACGACGCCGATCGCGCCGCCCTGGCGCCGTGGTTGTTCGAGTCGTTCCGCCGGGAAGATCTCACCCACGCGCTGAGCCGCTGCCTCACCGATCTCGGACTCTCGCCCAACGCCGATGGGCGCCTCACCGTCGACACCGAAGCGCGGCCGGGGCGCGATCCCCAGCCGCGAGTGGTCGAGCTGCGCGTGCCCGATCAGATCCGCCTGCTGCTGACGCCGGACCTCGGCTTCGAGACCTACGCGGGCTGGCTCTCGCAGTGGGGCATCGCCCTGCACCGCGCGAACGTGGGCCGCACCCTGCCCTTCGTCGAGCGGCGCCTCGGAGATCGCTCGGTCATCGCCGCGGTGGGCCTGGTCTTCGAGTCGTTCCTCCTCGATGAGGGCTGGCTCAAGCGCTACCTGCGGCTGACCGCGAGCCAGGCGAAGGAGGCGGCGCGCGCGTTCGCGTTCCGGCAGCTCCACCACCTGCGGCGCAGCGCAGCGCTGGCGCTCTACGCGAACGAAGCGACGGGCCGAGGCACCACTGCGGGGCTCACCGACGCGTACGTGCCGCGGCTGTCGAGCGCGCTGGGGGTCGAGGTGCCGCGCGGGGCGACGCTGTTCGAGCTCGACGTGTACGGAGATCACGCGCTCCACCTCGACGCCTTCGCGCTCGAGCACCTGATGCGCAAGCACCTGCTGGAGCGCTTCAACGAAGACTTCTGGCGCAACCCGGCGACGGGCCGCTGGCTGGTCGATCTCGCCAGCCGCGGTCAGCGCGACGACGCGGTGGTGGTGGGCAAGAGCCTCGAGGCCGGCGAGCTGTCGCTGGCCGAGGCGGCGCGCCATCGCGTGGCGATCATGGGCGCGTAATAGACCAACGCCCGGCGACGACACCACCGAGGGCGTCGTCTTCCGGGCGTCGGAAGGCCGGTCGCGAAACCGACTTACTTCTTCTTCGCGGACAGCTTGGCGGCGATCTTCGACTTCACCGCGCCCTTGGTGGCCGAGGCCTTCGCCACGCCCTTGCCCTGGTGCGCCTTGAGGCCGCGCAGCAGCTGCATCTCGATGAGGAGGAGCTCGTCAGCCAGCTCCTCGTTGTTGTTGTGGGCCTGGGGGAGCGCCGCCTTCTTGTCGACCGTCGCGCCGTACCGCATGCGCAACGCCTGCTCTTCGCGGCTGGTGGTGGTCGCCGTCTTCAGTGCCGTCGCGACCAGTTCCTTCGTCACCACCGCCGTGCTGCTGCCCTTGCGCTCCATGATGTGTCCCTGTCCTTTTGAAGTACCTGAACAACCGGCCATGTACGATGCGGCTGAGCCGCAACTGGTGGGCAGAATAGCGATCGAGGCAGACCCCGCAAATTTTCGGACTGAGATTTCCACAGGCCAGACAGGGGCCTCCGGAAGCCCGAAAAGCGTCCTGCTTTCATACACTTGTGGAGTGGGATGAAGGCCTACGTCGGCGCTATTCGCCGTCGTCGTCGGGCTCACCCGGCGCGCCGGTGCCGCTGACGCCCGCATCGGCGGTCTTCCGCTCGATGCCGAAGCGGGTGAGCGCCGCGGCGATGCCGTCGGGCTTGTCTTCGTCGGGGAGGAACTCTTTGGGCGCCTCGAGCGCGGGCGTCTTGCCGATGTTGGTGAGCGCCGACTCGACGACGAGGTGCAGCTCGCTCTCGGTGTCGTTGGCCTTCACGCCGATGCGGCCGTCGAGGCGGGCCTTGAGCATCACGCTGGTGGCGGCGTCGACGTAGACCTCGCCCTGCAGGGTGCGCGGGGTGCGCGCTTCGTAGAAGGCCTGGCGGCGCTTGGTGGTCTCGTCGGCGCCGTTCTTCGGGGTGGCGAGCGGCGGGAGCTTCGAGTCGGGCACCACGGGAGCGTCGGCGAGCGTGACGACGTACTTCCACGCGGTGCGGCCCTCGAGGCTCGAGGTGCCCTGCGCGTTCAACTTGAGGCGCCCCTGAAAGAGCTGATCGAAGTCGCGCAGCGCGCCCGAGGCTTCCTGACGAATGCGCTCGGCCATGCCGCGATCGCGCAGGCGCTGACGGAACTTGCCCGCGCCGTCTTTGCCGTAGGTGCTGCGCGCGTAGACCTTGCCGCCGATGCGCATCACCTCGAGGCCCTGCTCGTTGGTGTTCGACATGCGGGCGATGAAGTCACCGGACACGCCGCCGGGGCCTGAGAGCAGCTCGCGCGATTCCTTGAGGCGCACGTTCTTGCCGGCCGAGGTCCATTCCCAGGTGATGGTGGCGCCGTAGGTGTGCGGCCCGATGCGCTCGGTGGTCTCGGCGGCGTCCATGCCGAAGATGCGGCGTGAGATGGCGACGCTGGCGGCTGCCTCTTCGGGGGGGAGCTTCTCGCTGGCGGCGGCCACGGCCTGCGGCGGATCTTCAGGGCTGAAGATGCGCTTCTTGGCCGCCTGGTCGACGGGATCTTTACAACCAGCGACGACGCACAGCGCGATGAGGAAAGACCGCTTCACGAGGCCGGGCACCCTACCCGTCGGATCCACGCGCTGCCAGTGTGGATTGCCGCCCGCGCGCTGCTATACGCCCGCGCATGCAGAGCCTCCGCGACAAGCTCCTCAAGGCCGGCCTCGTGTCGGAAGAATCAGCGAAGAAGGCGGAGGCCGAGAAGGCCGCGAAGCCTGCCCCGCGCCCTCCCTCTTCTTCTTCGTCGGGTGGCGGCTTCGACCGCCGCGACGCGCGCCCGCCGCGCCGGGACGATCGACCGCCTCGCCGTGACGACCGCGGCCCTTCGGCCTCGCGCCCCCCGCCGCCGCGCCGCGACGAGCCCGCGCCCATTCGGGTGCCGAAGCTGCCGCCGCTGCAGGGGAGCAAGGAGGCGCACCGGCTCCAGGCCCGCAAGCAGCTCGAGCTCGACAAGCAGCTGCGCGACCTGGTGCACGCCAACACGGTGCCCCTCGACGTCGGCGCGACGCCCTTCTACTTCGTGACGCGCAAGAACAAGCTGCGCCGCCTGGAGATCACCGCCGAGCAGGCGAAGAAGCTCGAGCTGGGTGAGCTGGCCGTCGTCGAGCGCCCCGACCCCGACAAGATCGAGCACGCGCTGGTGCTGCCCGAGATCGCCCAGCAGATGCTGGCGCTGTCCGAGCGCTCGGTGCGCTTCCTCAACAAGGAAGGCGCGAAGGTCGGCTTCCTGTCGGACGAGGAGATCAACGCCCGCTCGTCGGAGGCCGATGCTCCGGCCGAGCCCGAGGCGGCGCCCGCGGCTCCGGCTGTCGCGCCTGAAGAGCCGGCGCAGCCCGAGACGTTCATCACCATCAAGCGAGCGCCGATCTCGTGAGCGAAGTTGCCAACCTCCCGCTTCGGGAGCGCCGCATCGATCTCTTCTTTGCGGTGCTCTTCGTCACCTTCGCCGTCACCTCGGGCATCAGCGACGCGGTGCCGACGCTGGGCATCGAGATGTCGCCCGACTCGACCAACCCGCTGGCGCGCGCGAACTACTGGTACGCCGTCGACGCCGACCCGCTCTTCATGCACCCCCCGGTGTGGATGCGGTTCGTCACCGGCCTGTCGACCTTCGTGTACGGGCCCTTCTACCTGGTGCTCGCGTACTGCCTGGTGAAGGGGAAGAACTGGATCCAGCTCCCCGCGGTCATCTACGCGACGATGATCAGCAGCATCACCGGGGTGCTGGTGTTCGGCGTGGAGTTCTTCGGCGAGCCCGAGTTCCGCACGCAGAACGCCTTCAAGTTCCTCTCGTTCAACCTGCCGTACGTGCTCATGCCCATCCTGCTGCTGGTGCGCATGCGCAAGCCGATGCCGTTCACCCGGAAGTTCTGAGGCTCACCCGACGCTGACGCCGGTGAACGCGGCGATCAGATCGTCTGGGAACTCGATGCCCTTGAAGTCGGCGGTGTCGATCGCCGCCTGCTTCAACGTCAGCACCGCCACCTTCTCGTCGCTCTCGCCGCGGTAGATGACGAAGCGCGACGTCACCGAGCGCTTCGTCAGCCGCGTCACCTCCATCACCACCCGCGCCGTGTCACCCAGCCGCAGCGGCCCGAAGAAGTCGGCCTCGCTGTGCACGATGGGGAACCCGATGCGCCGGTCTGCGAGCACCGACGCGTAGGGCGTCTTCAGGTGCTCGTTGAAGAAGTCCTCGAAGCAGCGGTGCGCGAAGTCGAAGTAGCGCGCGAAGTAAACGACACGCGCCCAGTCGATGTCCGCGAAACGCACTGGCAGTCGCGCGGTGAAGGCCACGGCGTCAGTTCCCGAAGGCGTTGATGCCGGTGATGGCCTTGCCGAGGATCAGCGTGTGCACCTCGTGCGTGCCCTCGTAGGTGTAGACGCTCTCGAGGTTCAGCATGTGGCGCACCGGCGGGTACTCGTCGGTAATGCCGTTGGCGCCATAGATGCTGCGGGCCACGCGCGCGATGTCGAGCGCGACCTTCACGTTGTTGCGCTTGCACAGCGACACCTGCTCCGGCGACGGCTTGCCGCCCGTCTCGTCGGCGATGCGCGCCAGGCGGAGCGCGAGCAACTGCCCCTTCACGATCTCCTGCAGCATGTCGGCGAGCTTTTCCTGCGTGAGCTGGAAGCCGGCGATCGGCTTGTTGAAGGTCTTGCGCTCGAGTGAATACGCCCGCGCCCCTTCGAAGCACGCGACCGCCGCGCCCATCACCGCGAAGGCGATGCCCATGCGCGCCTTGTTGAGGCACGACAGCGGCCCGCGCAGGCCCTGCACGTTGGGCAGCATGTTCGAGGCCGGCACGCGCACGTCGGCGAACGACAGCTCGGCGGTGAACGAGGCGCGGAGCGAGAACTTCCCCTCGATCTCCTTCGCCACGAAGCCGGGCATGCCCTTCTCGACGAGGAACCCGCGGATCGACTCGGCGCCGCCGTCATCGACCTTCGCCCAGACGATGGCCACGTCGGCGATGGTGCCGTTGGTGATCCACATCTTCGAGCCGTTGAGGACGTACGAGTCGCCGTCCCTGCGGGCGCGGGTGATCATCCCGCCGGGGTCGCTGCCGTAGTCGGGCTCGGTGAGGCCGAAGCAGCCGATCAACTTCCCCTGCGCCATGCCGGGCAACCAGCGCTGCTTCTGCTCTTCGCTGCCGAACGACCAGATGGGGAACATGCACAACGAGCTCTGCACCGACGCGAAGCTGCGCAGGCCCGAGTCTCCGCGCTCGAGCTCCTGGAGGATCAGCCCGTACGCCACGTTCGACAGCCCCGCGCAGCCGTAGCCGGTGAGCGTCGCGCCGAACACGCCCATGCCCGCGAGCTGCGGAATGAGCTCGGTGGGGAACGTGTGGTGGCGGAAGTGTTTGCCGACGATCGGCAGGTATTCCTTGTCGATGAACTTCGCGACGGTGTCGCGAATCGCGCGCTCCTCGGCGCTGAGGAGATCGTCGATGCGGTACAGGTCCGTGATGGCGGCTCGGCTCATGGCCGGGGCTGTAGCACTGCTCTGGGGGGCCGGTCAGCGCCTCGTGCCCACCACGATGCACGGCTTCGAGTCGGCGTCGTTGCCGCCCACGTAGATGGTCCCATCGGTGGCACGGAACACCGCGCGCGCCTGATTCATCGCGGGAATGTCGGTGGGCATCTTCGACCAGGTGGTGCCGTTGAAGACGTAGCCGCACTGCCCGTCGCCCGTGCCGCCGCCACCGAAGCCGAACGCCAGCGAGGGTGAGACGCCGACGATCGCCCGCACCACGTCCACGCCGGTCCCCAGCGCGGTCGGCGTCCAGGTCCCGCCGTCCCGCTGGGCGAAGATCGGTCCGCGCGCGGTGATCCACTCGCCGGACGGAGAATCGCCGCCACCGACGAACGCGGTGTTGGTGGTGATCGGCTCGAAATAGAAGCGCGCCATCGAGGGCGAGTAGCGGGCAGCGCCGTCGTCCGAGGCGAGGTAGTAGTCGCCACTCGCTGCGCGGAAGCAGTCGCGCGGGTTGTCGGCGCCCACCGACGCGGAGGGCTCGAAGGCCGTGCCGTTCCACTTGAAGACGATGCCCGTCGACGACGAGCGCGTGCCGATCGCCAGCACGTTGGTCTCGTCCACCGCGCACAGGGTCGAGAGGCTGTCGCCACTGCCCCCGACGGACACTTCCGTCCACGAGCCCGCGTCGGCGCAGTTCGACGGGCAATGCTTGAAGCGCAGCGGGCTGAGCAGGAACAGATGGCCGTTCGGCAGCGCCTCGAAGTCGACGTAGTAGCCGCCGAGGTTCACCAGCTCGGTGAAGGCGCCTCCGGTCGACACGTAGACGCGGCCGGCGCTGCTCACCGCGAGCACCCCGGCGTCGGTCTGGGTGAAGCCGAGGATGTCGGCCGAGGTCCCGGGCGCGGGGCTGAGTGACGCGGCGCCGAAGTCCCAGATGCCGTCGCCTCCGCCACCGGTGCCGCCTCCCGTCGTGGCGCCCCCGCCACCACCGCCACCGCCGGTGACGCCACCACCTCCGCCGCCGGTGATCGTTCCGCCGCCTCCGCCGGTGCTCTGGCCTCCTCCCGTGGCACCGCCGCCGCCGGAGCCCGCGTCGGTCGTCGGCGGGTTCAACGGCCCGCACGCACAGAGCAGAATGACGAACGCCGCGCGCCTCATCGGCGCCCCCGCGCGATGACCGGGCCGCTGGGGTTGCTGCCGGCGACGTAGAGCGTGTCACCCACGCGACGCACCACGAAGACGAGCGACTGGGCATCGAAACCCGGCAGGAGCGAGCCGGCCGACGAGAGCTGCGAGCCGTTCCACACGTAGCCGTTGCCGCGCGTGTTGCTGAAGTTGCCGAAGAAGAACACTTCGTCGCCGCGCAGCCCTCCGACGGCGCGCAAGAGATCGTTCGAGCTGCCCGGCGAGCCCACCGGCGCCCAGGCGCCACCGGCCGGCCGGCGGAAGATCTGATCTTTCTGGCCGACCACCCACGCCGCGCCGTCGACCACCGCGCCGTGGAAGAAGAACGACGAGTCGGTGGTCAGCGGCGACGGGCTCTGCGCCACCACCACCTTGTCCTGACCCGCCACGAACACCGTGCCCGACGCGTCGACCCAGCACCGCGACGGGTACTTGAGGCCCAGCGGCGCACCGCGCGTCCACGTCGTGCCGTTCCACTCGAAGAGGTGGCCCATGCTCGAGGTGTCGTTGATCACCGCGAAGATCTGCGTGGGCGACACCGCGCACGCCGAGACACCGGTGAGGTCCCAACTCTTGCCCGAGTCGAGCAGCGCCAGCGTCGCGTAGCTGGTGGCCACCGTGCAGTTCGAAGTGCAGGTGCGGATCGCGCGATCCTGAACGACCACCACCGTCGAGCCGGCGACCGCGACGTCGACCGCGCCGAAGTCGAGCTTGAACTGCCACGCGAAGGCGCCGCCGGTGGAGTGGAGGACGTCTCCGAGCTTCTGCACCGCCCACAGGTCGTTCGCCGTGCCGTCGAGGCCGCGGATCTCCAGCGTGCTGGGGCTGCCCGTCACCGCGACGGAGCTCCACGTCAACGGAGGCACACCAGCGTCTTGCATCGCGCCGCCGCCGCCACCGCCCGTCGAGCCGCCGCCACCTCCGGTCGTCCCGCCGCCGCCTCCGCCGGTCGCCGCGCCCCCACCGCCGGTCGCGCCACCACCCGTCGCGGTGCCGCCGCCGCCGCCCGTCGCGCCGCCACCGTCGACGCCTGCGTCCGCGCCAGGCGGAGAGAGGGGCCCACACGCACACCAGCAAGCCAGGGCCCCGACGATCCAGAAGCGACTCATGAGCGCCCTTCGTAGCACAGCGTGTTTGCGCTCTTCTCCCTCGGGCGCGCCCGCGTATGGTCGCCGCCATGACCGTGAGACAGGTGGCCATCACCGGAGCGAGCCGCGGCATCGGCAAGGCGATCTCCGAGCACTTCCTGAAGTCCGGTTGGCGGGTGTGGGCGCTGGCGCGCACCGCTGAATCGGTGAAGCCGCTCGAGGCGCTGGGTGACGTGCACTTCGTCGCCTTCGACGCCGCGAATGAGCGCTCGGTGATGGACGCCGCGCTGCGCCTGACGACCGAAGCCGGCCACCTCAGCGCGCTGGTGAACAACGCGGGCATCGCGCTCTCGGCGCCGATTCACAAGACGAGCACCGAAGACTTCAACCGGCTGATGCACATCAACGTCACCGCGCCCTTCCTGCTCATTCGCGAGCTGAGCGGCGCGATGGTGAAGGCGGGCCACGGTCGTATCGTGAACATCGCCAGCACCGCCGCGAAGAAGGGCTTCAAGTACACGGCCGCGTACTGCGCCTCGAAGCACGCGCTGCTCGGCCTCACGCGCTCGCTCGCGCTCGACTTCGCCCCGAAGAACGTCACCGTCAACGCGGTGTGCCCGGGGTGGACCGAGACGGACATGTTCGCGGCCAGCGTGCAGCGCATCGCCGAGAGCACCGGCCGCAGCCAGGACGAAGCCCGCGAGACGCTGGCGAAGATGAACCCCATGCACCGCCCGGTGAAGCCCGAAGAGGTCGCGGAGGTCGTCTACTTCCTCTGCGCATCGCCAGCGGGCGCGGCCATCACCGGCGCCGAATACACCATCGACGGAGGAGAGACCGTATGAGCACCATCATTAAGCCCGAAGGTTGGGCCGTTCCCCGCGGGTACGCCAACGGCGTGGTCGCCACCGGCAAGCTGCTCTTCGTGGGCGGACAGATCGGCTGGAACCCGCGCAGCCCCACGCCCGAGTTCCCCTCGACGACCTTCGAGGGCCAGTTCGAGCAGGCGCTCTCGAACGTGTGTGAGGTGGTGAAGGCCGCCGGCGGCAAGCCCGAGCAGATCACCCGGCTCACCATCTACGTCACCGACAAGAAGGAATACCTCGCGTCGCTCAAGGCCATCGGCGCGGCGTGGAAGCAGCACCTCGGCCGTCACTACCCCGCCATGGCGCTGGTGCAGGTCAGCGCCCTGGTCGAAGACCTCGCGAAGGTCGAGATGGAAGCCACCGCCGTCCTCGAGAGCTGACCCATGCAGACGCCCACGTCGTTTCGTTTCGAAGTCAAAGACCAGGTCGGCCTCATCACCTTCACCCGGCCCGACACCCTCAACTCGTTGACCTTCGCGGTGTACCGCGAGCTGACCGATCTCTTCGCCAGCCTCGAGCGCGAGAAGTCGGTGCGCAGCGTGGTGATCACCGGTGAAGGGCGCGGCTTCTGCTCGGGTGGAGATCAGCACGACATCATCAAGGAGCTCTTCTCGCGCGACATGCCGGGGCTGGTCGACTTCACGCGCATGACGTGTGACCTGATCAAGAACATCCGCGCGCTACGCAAGCCGGTGGTGGCCGCGCTCAACGGCACGGCCGCGGGCGCAGGCGCCGTCATCGCGCTGGCGTCGGATCTCCGCGTCGCGAGCGACAAGGCGAAGATCGCGTTCCTCTTCACCAAGGTGGGGCTCGCGGGCGCCGACATGGGCGCGGCGTACCTGCTGCCGAAGGTGGTGGGGCTCTCGCGCGCGACCGAGCTGCTCTACTTCGGCGACGTCATCGACGCGCCCACCGCCGAGAAGTACGGCCTGTTCAACAAGGTGGTGCCGCAGGAGAAGGTGCTCGAGGAGGCGATGGTGTGGGCCACCCGGCTCGCCAACGGACCCACCTTCGCGCTGGGCATGACCAAGGAATTGCTCAACGGCGAGCTCAACATGGACCTGTGGAACGCCCTCGAGAACGAAGCGCGCGCGCAGGCGGTGTGCATGCAGACGCAGGACTTCCGCGAGGCCTACGACGCGTTCTCCAACAAGCGCCCCGCGCGCTTTCAGGGGAAGTGACGTGTCGGCCAGCTTCCTCTCGTCGGTGCACCTCGAGCTGCGGGCGCGCGCGAGGGCGGCCTTCACCTCGCTCGAGCCCTCGGGCCCCCTCGACGACGCGCAGCTCAAGGCCGAGGTCGCGCGCCTGGGCTTCTACCCGTACCTCGTGCCCTCGGCGTTCGGTGGCCAGTCGGCGAAGGTCGAGGTGCTGTCGATCTGCGTGCTGCGCGAAGAGCTCGCCTACCGCAACGCCGCCGCGGACTCGTTGTTCGCCGTGCAGGGCCTCGGCAGTCACCCGGTGCTGCTCGCGGGCAACGACACGCAGAAGCAGGACCTGCTCCCCCGCGTGGCGAAGGGTGAGGTGCTCTTCGCGTTCGCCCTCACCGAGCCCGAGGCCGGCAGCGACGTCGGCGCGCTCGCCACCAGAGCCGAACGCACCGCGATCGGCTGGAAGCTGAACGGCCAGAAGCGCTTCATCAGCAACGCCGGCGTGGCCACCCACTACACCGTCTTCGCGCGCACCGGCGCCGGGCCCAGGGGCATCAGCGCCTTCGTGGTGCCCGCCAGCACCAAGGGCTTCAAGGTCTCGAAGCAGATGGAGCTGATGGGCGAGCACCCCATCGGCGAGCTGCAGTTGACCGACTGCGAAGTGCCCGGCAGCGCGCTGCTCGGGGAAGAAGGCCAGGGCATGAAGCTCGCGCTCTCCACGCTCGACATCTTCCGCAGCACGGTGGGCGCGGCGGCGGTGGGCATGGCGCGGCGCGCGCTCGACGAGGCGCTCTCGTACTCGAAGTCGCGCAAGCAGTTCGGCGCTCCGCTCGCGGAGCTCTCGGCGGTGCAGGCGCTGCTGGCCGACAGCGCGGTGGAGCTCGAGGCGTCGCGGCTGTTGGTGCACCAGGCCGCGCTCACCAAGGATCAGGGGCAGGCCCGCGTGACGTACGAGGCCGCGGTGGCCAAGCTGTTCAGCACCGAGGCCGCGCAGCGGATCATCGATCGCTGTCTGCAGATCCACGGAGGCAACGGCGTGGTGAAGGGCGCCCCGGTGGAGCGCCTGTACCGGGACGTGCGAGCGCTGCGCATCTACGAGGGCGCCAGCGAAGTGCAGCGCCTCGTCATCGCGCGACACCTGCTGGGATGAAGTTCCCCGCCGAGCTGCTCGAGCTGCTGACCTCGCGGCCCGACGACGTCGCCGGGTACGTGGTGGCCGGCGACTGGCTCACCTCGCAGGGGCACCCGTGGGGCGAGTTCATCGCCACCCAGTGCCGGCTCCAGCTCGAGACCGACCCCTCGCAGTTCCTCACCCTGCGGCGCCGCGGCGAAGCGCTGCTCGCCGAGCACGGCCGGCGCTGGCTCGGCGTGCCCGACGCGAAGGTCGAGTGGAAGTGGGGCTTCGTCGAGCGGCTGTCGCTCAAGGAGACCAGCGAGCTCGACGCGGTGGTGGCCAGCGACGCCGGCCCGCTGGCGCGACGGCTCGAGCTGTGGGGCGGCCCGGAGTCGCTGCGCGTCGCGCTCGGCAAGCTCGGCGGCTTCGTGCGCCTCGAGGGGCTCGCGCTGAGCGGCCAGGGCCGGGTGCAGGCGCCCGTGCCGCCGGTGCGCAGACTGTCGAGCACCGGGCTGGGCCTCGACTGGAGCTCGGTGTCACCCGCCCTGCTCGAGCTGCAGCTCGCCGACGTGCGCGATCCGACGTTGTCCGCGTGGCTCGACAGCGGCGCGCCTGGCACCCTCGAGCGCCTCGAGCTGCTCGACGTCGAGCTCCCGCTGGGCACCACGCAGAAGCTGGTCGATCGCCAGACCGCGCTGCGCGTGCTGCACCTCGAAGACGATCTGCCCGACGATCTCGCGCGCTGGTTGGCGAAGAGCCCGGTGCTCTCGAAGCTCGAGCACCTCGCCCTCGGCGGCCCGGCCACCGACGAAGGGCTCGACGCGATGCTGGTCGACTTCGCGCGCTTCTCGCGGCTCAAGACCATCGTGCTGTACGGCGGGCGCTTCGGGCCGACGCTGCGCAAGTGGGCCTACAAGCAGCTCCCGCGGCTGACCTTCGAGGCGCGCCGGCCGCCCGCCGACTGGACCACCCGCCGCCGTTAGTCGAGCCCGCTCCAGAGCGCTCGCGACTGGACGTCGAGAGGAACGCGACGAGAATGGGCGCCGTGGAGCGCTACGAGCCCTACATCTCCGTCGGACTCGCGGTCTTCACCGGCGCCCTCATCGGCCTCGAGCGCGAACATTCCCGCCCGGTCGCCGAGACCAACCGCGCCTTCCTCGGCGGCATTCGCACCTACCCGCTCATCGCGTTGATCGGCGCCGCGGCGATGTTGTTGTCGAAGACGCTGGGGCCGTGGCCGCTGGTGGTGGCGGGCCTCGCGCTGACCTCGCTGCTGACCTTGAGCTACTGGCGCGACTCGGCGGCGGGCCACGCGGGCATCACCAGCGAGGCGAGCGCCTTCCTCACCCTGCTGCTCGGCGCGTTGGCGCTCGCCGACTCGGTGGGGCCCTTCGAGCGGCGGGTGTTCATCGTCGCGTCGATCGGCGTCATCTCGACGGTGCTGCTCTCGGCGAAGACCGAGCTGCGCAACTTCAGCACCCGGCTCTCGCGCGACGACGTCATCGCCACCTTGAAGTTCCTGCTGGTGGCGGTCGTGGCGCTGCCGGTGTTGCCCAACGAGCCCTACGGCCCGTACGGCGTGCTCAACCCCTTCCGCATCGGGGTGCTGGTGACGCTCATCGCGGGGGTGGGCTTCGTCGGCTACGTGGCGATCCGCATGTTGGGCTCGGGCCGCGGCATGCTGTTGACCGGCGCGGTGGGCGGCGTGGTCTCGAGCACCGCCGTCACCCTCGCCGCCGCGGGCCGCGCCCGCCAGACGCCCCCGCTCGCAGGCGTGGCGGCGCTCTCGGTGCTGGTGGCCTCGACGGTGATGTTCGCGCGGCTGCTGGCGGTGCTGGCGGCGGTCGAGCCCACGCTCTTCAAGTCGCTGCTCTTCCCGCTGGGGGTGATGTGCGGCGTGGCGTTGGTCGGCACCACCGCGCTCTACTTCCGCGAGGGCCGCGCCAGCGCGCAGGCCACCACCGTCAACCTGCAGAACCCCTTCGAGCTGACGTCGGCGCTCAAGTTCGGCGCGCTGTTCGTGGTGGTGTTGATCGTCTCGCAGTGGGCCCAGACCACCTTCGGAGCGAGCGGCGCCTACGCGACGGGCGTGCTCGCCGGGCTGACCGACGTCGACGCCATCTCGCTGTCGATGGCCGGGCTGGTGAAGAGCGGCGAGGTCGAGCTCCACGTCGCGCGCACCACCGTGGTGCTCGCCACCTGCAGCAACACGGTCGCCAAGGCCGGGCTGGCGCTGGTGCTGGGGGGCAAGGCGATGGGCGCGCGGGTGGGTCTGGTGTCACTCGCCGTGCTGATCGCCGGCCTGCTGGTCATCGCCGCGAGCTGAAAAGCGCCGCCCCTCGAAATTCTCTTCTCCCCTTCCGGGGCCCCTTCCGTATTTTGCGTGGGTGCTCTCGCTCGACACGACGTACGTCAGGGCGCTGCGTCAACGTGACGCCGCGGCCTTCGAGACACTCGTACGGGCTTTTCTCCCGCGGGTGAGGCGCATGGCCATGCAGTACTTCCAGAGCCCGTTCGAGCAAGAGGATGCGGTGCAGGAGGCGTTCACGCACCTGTACGCACACCTCGACTCGGTCGATCCGCTCCGTGTCGAGTCGCTGCCCGGCTGGGTGGTGACCTCGGCGCGCAACCGCATCCTCGACCTCGCGCGTCAGCGCCGGCCGGGCGTGCAGGTGGAAGTGACGGAAGAGCTGGGCGGCGAAGAAGACGGCAAGGGCCTGGAGATCGTCGTCAGCGGCGAGCTGCGCGAGGTGATGGAGAACTTCGAGGCGAAGCTCAAGCCCGCCTACCGCCCCTACTTCCATGCGGTGTTCCTCGACGGCCAGGACTGGGAAGACGCGCGCGTGGCGCTGGGCCTGTCGCGGCTGCGCACCAAGTACCTGAAGTCGGTGCTGCTCAAGCTGCTGCAACGGCACGGACCGCTGCTCGAGGTCCTCGGACGGGGGAAGGGCGCATGAGCCACGTGACGGGACTCATCGACGACGTGCTGACGGGCCGCGTGTTGTCGGCCGACGACGACGTGGCGTTTCGGGCGCACCTGCGCGGCTGCGAGGGCTGTCGCGCGAAGTACGACCAGGGCGTGCAGCTGCTGAGGCTGGCGCGCGGCCACGCCGGGGCGCTCGCGCCGGGTGAAGCCGAGCGCGCCGTGGTGAGGGCGGTGCGGCTGGCGCGCCCCATGCCCGGCAGCTTCAGCTTCCCGTGGCGCTTCGCGTTCGCCGGCGCGGCGCTGGCCGCGGCGTTGATGCTCACCGTGCTGGCGTGGCCGCGCCCGAAGGTGGGGAGTCTGTTGTCTGCGAGTCGAGGGCTCACCATCGACGGCATCGCCGCGGGCAAGGACACCGTCATCTTCGCCGGTGCGTCGATCGCCACCGAGAAGGAAGACGCGGCGCTGCTGCTGGAAGACGAAGACGAGAAGCGCGGCCTGCTGCTGCGCCCTGCCTCGAAGCTGAAGGCCTACTCACCCGACGAGGTGACGCTCGAGTCGGGCCGCGTACGCGTGCAGGTGAAGAAGGCCGGACACCCGTTCCTGGTGCGCACCGAGACGCTGCGCGTGGTGCAGAACACCGCGGGCGTCTTCATCGTCGAGCGCAAGCCTGCGGGCACCACGTTGATCGCGGTGCACCAGGGCTCGGTGGTGGTGCGCGGCGGGAGCGCCGACGTCGAGCTGAAGGAAGGTCAAGAGGTCGAGCTGTCGGCCGCCGGGCTCTCACCTGCGCGGCCTGCTGGAACGAGTGCGTTGATCGAAGACCGGGGGGACGGAACCGTGTGGGACGCGATCGTGCGTTTCCTGCGGCAGTTGATGGATGTCATCGCGAAGGCCCTGTCTGGAGATTGATCATGATTCTTCGAAACCTCACCCCCGATGCGCAGACCGTCTCCGATGGCGTCGAGCTCAAGACGGTGTCCCCCCTGGGGCTCGTGAAGGTGAGCCCGGAGACCGGCTTCCGGTTGTTGGCTGAACACCCGCGCGTGTGGGTCACCGAGCAGGTGCTGGTGCCGCCGCCGCCGCCCGTCAGCTGACGGTGTTCTCGTCCCAGTTTTTGACGGTCAGGCCGGCCGCTTCGGTGAGCAACGAGTCGAGCTTGTCGAGCAACACCTGGTTGCCGACCTGCGAGTAGCCCTCGAGTGACTTCGCGCAGCCGTCGACCTTCTCGAGGAACTCGCCGAGCACCTGGCCGTCGAGCGCCTTCGCGTACACGCCGTAGTTGAGCTGCTGCAGGTAGAGCGCGTTGATCACCTGCTCGAACTGGCCGCCGATCGGCACCGAGAGCATCGGCTTGCGCAGGTACACCGCCTCGCTCATCAGCGTGTAGCCGCCGCCGCCCACCACGCCGCGCGCGGTGCGGAGATCGTCGATGAAGCCCGCCTCGCTGAAGGGCTTGAAGATCAGGTTCCCCTCGCGCACGTCACTGGTGAGGTCGCGCCGGTAGCCGTAGATGCGGCACTCGATACCCGACTTGCGCAGCTCCTCGATGAGCGCCGTGTTGCTGGTCATCGTCTGGTACACCAGCAGGTGCTCGCCGCGCTCCGGCTTCGCGTTGATGATCTCCGGCCGCAGAATCGAGGGCACCAGCGTGGTGCGCTCCTTGCGGACCGGCGGGTAGAAGAAGGTGGTGACGAGGTAGTGGTACGCGCCCGGCACCTTCGCCTTGACGATGCTCTTGGTGAGCTCGAACTGATCTTCGTGGCCGGCGAGCAGCGCGGGGTCGTGCGTGCACCGGTTGATGATCTGCATGTTGTCGATGCTGATGCAGGGGATGAAGTGGTTGCGCGCGAAGAGGTAACTGAACGACTCGAAGTCGCTGATCACCACGTCGGGTTTGAACTCGTCGACCAGCTCGAAGTACTTGCGGACGTTCTGCGGCCAGCCGGTGACGGCGCCCTTGAGGTTCTGCAGCACCGTCTGCCACTTCTTCACCGAGTTGCCTTCGTACTGAATGGTGAAGCCCCAGATGTTGTGGACGTTCTCGAAGCGCTTGGCGAGGTAGTCGCGCGCGCGGCCCGAGACGACGATGTGCACGTCGTGGTGCTTCGTGAGGTGCTCGAGCACGACGCGAGACCGCGTGGCGTGGCCCATGCCTTCACCGACGACTCCGTAGAGGATGCGCATGACCGCGCACGCTAGTGTGTCGCCACCCATGGCGCACCCGCTTCCCGCCGTCGCCCGCGCGGCCCTGCTCGGTCTCACGCTCGGCCTGACGTTCGCCTCGTTCGCCCTGGTCTACGCCGCGTTCATGCAGCTCAACCACGTGTGCGAGTTCCCCGACACCGAGGAGTGCGCCTTCGAGCTGGCGACCGCGTCCGACCTCGCGCAGCTGCAGTCCTTCGCCGCGCTGGGCTGTGCGCTCGTGGCCGGAGGGATGTTCCTGCTCCTGCGCCGCCGCTCGTGAATTGCCTTGCATCGGCGGGCGTGACTTTCGACGCTCCGGGCCCGATGGATCCCTTCCAGCTCCCCGAGCGCCTCAACCTCGCGCAGGTGTTTCTCCACGCGCGCGCCGCGCAGCACCCCACCCGCCCGGCGATCTACTTCGAGGATCAGGTCATCACCTACGGGCAGCTCGCCGACGCCACCAATCGCGCGTGCGCGGTCTACCGCTCGCTGGGCCTCGCGTGGGAACAGCGCGTGCTGCTGATGCTGCCCGACGTGCCGCAGTTCGCCTCGGCGTGGTTCGCCACCGTGCAGGCGGGCGGCACCGTGAGCGCGGTCAACCCCGGCCTCAAGCCCGAGGAGGTCACCTACTACCTGAACTACACGCGCGCGAAGCTGGTGGTCACCGACGCCGAGACCGCCGCCACCATCGACGCGGTGCGCGCGCAGTGCCCGCACCTCGCGCACGTGCTGGTCGCCGGGGGCCACGCCGGCGCGCACCTCGACTACGACGCCGCGCTCGCCCGCGCCACGCCCGACCCCACCATCGCCGACACCCACCGCGACGACACCTGCGTGTGGCTCTACACCTCGGGCTCGACCGGCTTCCCCAAGGGCGCGGTGCACAAGCAGCACGACTTCGTCTTCAACGCGCTGACCTACGGCCTGCCGATCCTCAAGTACTCCGAGCGCGACATCGGGCTCTCGGTGCCGCGGCTGGCGTTCGGCTACGCGCTGGGCACCAACCTGCTCTTCCCCCTGCTGGCCGGCGGCGCGACCGCGCTCTTCAAGGACAAGCCCACGCCCGAGAAGTTCTTCGAGCTGCTGAAGAAGCACCGGCCGACGGTGTTCACCGCGGTGCCGACGGCGCTCAACAACATCCTCTCGGCGCCGGGGCTCAAAGACGCCGACTTCTCGAGCCTGCGGGTGGTGATCAGCGCCGGTGAGGCGTTGCCCGCCGAGCTGTACCAGCGGTGGAAGCAGCGCACCGGCGTGGAGATCCTCGACGGCATCGGCAGCGCCGAGATGTTCCACATCTTCATCACCAACCGCCTCGACGACGTGAAGCTCGGCTCGCTGGGCAAGGTGGTCGAGGGCTACGAGGCGAAGGTGTGCGACGAGCGCGGTCTCGAGCTCCCGCGCGGCGAGGTGGGCACGCTGTGGGTGCGGGGCGACTCGATGGCGCTCGAGTACTGGCAGCAGCACGACAAGTCGAAGACCACCTTCCGCGGCGACTGGTGCGTGTCGGCCGACAAGTTCCAGCAGAGCGAAGAGGGCTACTTCTATTTCTGCGGCCGCGGCGACGACATGCTCAAGGTCAGCGGCAAGTGGCTCTCGCCGGTGGAGGTGGAGAACGCGCTGCTGCAGCACCCCGCGGTGAGGGAGGCAGCGGTGGTGGCCTTCAAAGACGCCGACGGCCTCGACAAGCCGCGCGCCTTCGTGGCGTTGAACCCCGGGCACGTCGCGTCGGACGAGCTGGCCGAGAGCATCAAGGCGCACGTGCGCAGCGTGCTCGAGCCCTTCAAGGCGCCGCGGCAGGTGCGCTTCGTCGATGCGCTGCCCCGCAGCGATCGCGGCAAGGTGCTCAAGACGGAGCTGAGGGCCTGAGATGGCGCTCTTCGACGCACGAAGCCTGTCGTGGCCGCGCACGCGCGCGCTCGCCGAAGCCGGCGCGGTCGCGCTGTTGCCCGTCGGCAGCACCGAGGCGCACGGCCCGCATCTCCCGCTCTCGGTCGACGTGGTGATCGCCGAAGAGGTCTGCCGCCGCGTCGCCGCCCGTCTCTCGCGCGACGTGGTGGTGTTTCCCCCCGTGGCCTACGCGCTCACTGACTTCGCCGCGCCCTTCGCCGGCACGGTGACGCTCAACGCCGACGTCGCACGCCAGATGCTCACCGGCATCTTGAGCGGCATCGTGGGCGGCGGCTTCCAGACCGTGGCGGTGGTGAACCACCACCTCGAGCCCGCGCACTTCCGGGTGGTGCACGACGCGGGCAAGGCGGTGCAGGCGGCGAACACGGGGGCGCGCGTGCTGGTGGTCGATCACCGCCGGCCTCCGACCGGCCCGAAGCTGGGCCACGAGTTCATGCACGGCGGCAGTCACGCCGGCCGCTACGAGACGTCGTTGATGCTCGCCGCCGCGCCCCACCTCGTCGACGACGCCGCGCGCCAGGCGCTGCCCTCCCTGGAGATCGATCTCCCTGGCGCCATCAAGCAGGGCGCGAAGAACTTCCTCGAGTGCGGCGGCCATGACGCGTACTTCGGGGCGCCCCGTGACGCGACCGCCGAAGAAGGTGAGCGGTTGTTCGAGATCCTCTCCGAGGCCACCGCCTCCCTCATCGAGCCGCCTGCCCCATGAACGAGACCGCGACCCCCGATCAACTGCTGGGCGCCGGCGTGCTCGGCTTCTGCTGCTGCCTCATCGGCGCCGCCGGCTTCATCGGTGTCGTGGTGTGGATGCTGCGCAACCGCAACCAGCCCGCGCAGCCCCCGGTGAACGTCGCGCCGCCCGTGGCACCGCCGAGCGAAGCGGCCTTTCACCTCTCGGTCATCGCGCTGGCCTTCGACGGCTACTTCCGCCCGCAGGTGGAGGCGATGCTCTCTGCGGCGGGCAACAGCCTCGATCCGGTCGGAGCGCGCGTGGAGCTGGTGCAGCGCGCCGCCCGCGCCCTGCTGGGGGTCGAGCCACAGTGGCGGCACTTCGGCTACGGCGAGAAAGACCTCGTCGACCTCACCGGCGCGCAGCAGAGCTACGGGAGCGCGATCGCCGACTTCCGCGCCCGCTCGGCCCGTTCGGAGGACGGCGGGACGCTCGTGGTGCTCACCATCGTGCTCTGTACGCGGGGCCGCCGGCTGGGCGTCGATCGCCTCGACACCCGCGCCCAGGTCCACGAGCTGCTGACGGATCGCCTGCGCGTCGAGGCCTCGACGCTGCTGGGCGCGGACGTGCTGTGGGCGCCGCCGGCCGGGGGCCTCACCGAGTTCGCCATCAAGGAGCGCTTCCCCGAGATGCACGCGTTGAGCACGTGAGCCCAAACTTGTTCCCCGTGGCTCCCTTGGTGTCAGAATGACCCATATGCGTTTGTGGCTGGTGACGAGTCTCCTCCTGGCCACCGCGGCCTTCGCGGCGCCGAAGAAGCCGACGGTGATCCTCAGCGGGCCGCCCGCGTTGACGAAGTTCGTCAGCAAGGAACTGGCGAAGAAGTACACGCCCAGGCCGATCACCACGCCGGTGTCGGCGATGCCCACCGCGAAGGAAGTTCGCGACGTGACGGGCCCCTCGGGCGCGGTGGCGTTGATCCTCTGTCAGGCCAGCGGACAGTTTCTCACGCTGCAGGTGCTCAACGGCGCCGACGGCACCCCGCTCGACACGGTGACGCTCAAGGGCACGCTGAAGAAGCTGCCGAAGAAGTGGGCCAAGCCCGAGCTCGCGTCGCTGCTGTTCGCGGTGGCCAACGGCAAGGCGCCCGGGAAAGACGTCGAGCCCGTCGCCACCAGGCCCGAGCCGAAGGAAGAGCCCGCGCCGGTGAAGGAGACGCCGGTCGAGCCGAAGAAGGAGCTCGCGAAGAAGGAGGCGCCCCCGCCGCCGGTGGAGAAGAAGAAGGAACCCGAGCCGGTGAAGGAAGTGGTGGTCAGCTCCGCCAGCGAGAGCGAGCCGTCGAAGCCGTCGTCCCAGCCGGCCCTGCGCGCCTCGGTGGGCTTCGGGGGCTTCAACCGCACCTTCGGCTGGGCCGGCAACCCGAGCCCCACGCTCGCCACCGCGAACCAGCCCTTCTCGGGGAACGTGTCCGTCGACGTGAGCACCTACCCGGGCGCGGCTTTCACCTCGAACTTCCTCGCCAACGTCGGCGCGTTCATGACCGCCGACTTCGGCATGCGCATGGTGTCGGTGATCGAAGGGGAAGGTTCGCGCTTCGCGCACTCGGCGTCGCGGCTGCGCTTCGGCGGGCTGGTACGGCTGCCGATCGGTGAACGCTTCACCGTGCACGCCCACCTCGGCTACTCGCGCCAGGAGTTCACCACCTCGCGCAACGCGGTGAACGACGGCAGCGCCCGCCCCAACATCCCCGACGTGTTGTTCAACGGGTTCCGCGCCGGCCTCGGCGTTCGCCTGCGCATCGTCGGCACGCTCGAGCTCGACGCGAGCGGCGCGTTCCAGACCGTCGCGGGCACGGGCGAGCTGGGCAGCACCCGTTACTTCCCGAAGGCGACCGCGCTGGCGGTGGACGCGGGCGGCGGGCTGTCGATCGGGTTGGTCGAGCACCTGCGGCTGCGCGCCGGGGTGGAGTGGCAGCGGTACTTCATCACCCTCAACCCCGACGACACCTCGACCTTCTTCGCGCGCACCGCGGCGGATCAGTACATCACCGCGACCGCCAGCCTGCAGTGGGTGATGTGACCACCGCACGGGCCTGACGCCCGCCCCTGGTTAGAGCGGCGCCCCTGACGCTTCCCGGGCTCGCCTCCTCTCCCCGACCCTCTCCTCCGCGGAGGAGAGGGAGCGCGTCGCCAGCTGCCTGCGGATGCTGGTGGCCAGCTCCGAGGTCGACTGGCGCTCGCGGCGCAGCGCGGACAACGTCTCCTCGAGCGCGAGCAGCTTCTCCCCCAGCTTCTTCGCCGCGTCGGGGGCGTTCCCCTTGCCCACCGCGGTCAGGTTCTCCCGCGTGCGCGCGAGGTCGGCTTCGAGCTCCTTCAGCCGGCCGTCGAGCAGCGCCACCTTCGCCGTCGCCGCCTCCGCGCGGAGGATCTCCGTCCGCACCGCCGTCAGCAGTGACTTCACGTCGTCCGGCATCGGCTTGCCGAGCAACGTGGCCAGGCGCTGCGAGGTGAGCTGATCGGCCGCGATGCGCTCGTTGACCGCGCCCTCTTCGACGAGCTCGACCGTCGCCTCAGCCTTCGGCGCCACCGTCACCCGGCCGAACCGCGGCTGCCCCGGCGAACGAACGTCCTCCACGCCGCCCGACGTCACGCGGTACTTCTCTTCGCTCAGCTGCACGAGCACCGTGCGCGTCACGTCGGCGCGCGAGGTGAAGTCGACCCGATGCACCAGCCGATCGACGCGCGTCAGCTCGAGCACTCGCGCGCCCTCACCACCCAGCAGCCGGGCCTTGCGCGGCGCGCCTTCTTCGCGAGCGGTGTTGCGCGAGACCTGGAGATCGAGATCTTCCCCGTGCCGCAGCACCCGCACCTCGCCCGGCTTCACGCGATCGATCTGCGTCTCGCCCGAGTACGCGCCGTCGGCGAACACCGACAACGTGCCGCCCTCGAGCGTCAGGGGCGTGGTGTTCTCGAGCCGCACCGCGGTGAAGACCCGGCCCTCCTCGTCGAGCACCGTCACCCGCTCCGCCTTCGTGGAGCTGTCGACGATCGGCAGCAGCGCGCTCTTGCGGGCGCCCAGCACCACCGGCTCCTTCACCGAATAGAGGAAGAGGTCTCCCGCCTCGCTCACCGCCGCCGGCTCGATCGGCGTGGGCCCGTCTTCGAGCACGGTCGAGCTGATGCCGCTGACGGTGCCGCGCGTGCCCAGCCCTCCGACGCCCATGCCGTAGCCCGCGCCGCCGCCGCCCGAGCCGACACCGTGCAGGCCCAGCGTGCCCCCCACCACGCCCGACCATTCCCCTTCGCCGCGCAGATGCTCGCGCGCCTCGCGGGTGGCCAGCTGCGGCGCGGTGTCGAGCCCGTCTTGCGGCGACATCAGCTCACGACGTCCGTAGCGCGGGCCCGCGAGGGGAAAGAGGAACGACGTCGGCCGGCCGCTCGCCAGCGTCACCTTCACGCCATCCCACGCCTCGTCGCTGTCGTTGTGCACCAACGCGAAGCCCTGCAGCCGCTGCGCGCGCTTGTTGACCACCAGCCGGTAGGTGGTGCGCCACACCGGCGCCTCGGTGGTGTAGCCGACGGCGACGGGCCCGCCCCCCGACGCGCCGCGCACCACCAGCCGCTCGCGCTCGGGCTGCAGCGCGGTGGCGCCGACGGCGCGGCTCCACGCGAGCGAGACCTGGCTGCCCGTCGGCCGCACCGCCTCGATGGCGCGCAGCGGCACCTTCGCCAGCCCCGCCTCGCCGAAGAGCAGCAACGCGCGCTCGGGCACCGGGTGTCCTTCCTTGTCCACCACGCCCAGCAGCTCTTCCTCGGAGATCTGGATCACCCGCCCCTTCACCAGCGCGCCGGTCTCGCGCTTCACCTCGACCTCCACGCCGGTGAGGCTGCGGCAGAGGTTGGTCAACGAGGCCTGCTGATCCCGCTCGGGCAGACCGGCCATCGCGCGCGCAGCCTCGGCGGAGAGCGGCGGCGCGAACTCCACCGACGCCACGCCCTGCTGCGAGACCACCACCAGTGACTTGAGCGCGTCGTCGAGCTGGCCCGGCTCGAGCGGAATCTCCGCCACCCCACCCGACGTCACCGGCCCGCGACGCTCGAAGTAGCCGACCCCGTTTTCGTAGAGCACCAGCGTCTTGAGCGGCAACTTCGACTGCGCCGGCGCCGCGGCGCACACCACCAACAGGAGAGCGTGCATGTCGGGGTCCGACACCGGGCTCCGAATCAGGTTTCACTTCACTTGCGCTAATACCGCAGCGCCGCTAATCCTCTGAATCCCACTGAGGAGGCAATCTCATCGATGCAGCTCGAATCCCTGAAGATGTTCGTCGATGTGGTCGAGACTGGTTCGTTCAGCCGCGCGGCCCAGCTCAATCACGTCACGCAGTCGGCGGTGAGCCAGCAGATTCGTGCGCTCGAGAATCGGTACGAGCAGCGGCTGCTCTCGCGCAGCGCGCGGCAGGTGACGCCGACTCCGGCCGGTGAGCGCCTCTTCCGCGGGTGCAAGGAGATCCTCGCGCGCTTCGCGGAGGTCGAGCAGGAGATCCGCGAGCAGGCCACTGAGGTGTCGGGCACCTGCAACGTGTCGTCGATCTACTCGGTCGGTCTGCACGAGCTGCACACCATCCAGAAGGAGCTGCTGCGCACCCACCCCAAGGTGAACGTGCGCCTCAACTACCGCCGCAGCGATCAGGTCTACGACGACGTGATCCTCGGGGCGGCCGACATCGGGCTCGTCGCGTACCCGCAGCCGCGCGCGGGCGTCGACCTCATCCCCTTCCGCGAAGACAAGCTGGTGCTGGTGGTGCCGCCGTCGCACCCGCTCGCCGGCAAGGGCAAGCTGACGATGGCCGCGGTGGCCGGGCTCCCGTTCATCGGGTTCGATCGCGAGGCGCCGTCGCGCAAGGGCATCGACAAGCTGTTCCGCGACAAGAACATCGAGCTCAACCCGACGATGGAGATGGACAACGTCGAGACCATCAAGCGCGCCGTCGAGCTCGGGCTGGGCGTGTCGATTCTCCCGCTGCCCACCGTGCAGCAGGAAGTCGCGGCCGGCACGCTGGTGACCAAGGCCTTCACCGAGCCCGGCTTCACGCGGCCCATCGGCATCCTGGTGCGCAAGGGCAAGTACCTCTCGCGCGCGTCGCAGGCGGTGCTCGATTCGTTCAAGGGCTCGCGCGCCGAAGACTGATCAGTCGGGGTCGGCCGGTTCCTGCTCGCGCCTGGGCTGCTGCTCCTCGAGGGCGCGGCGGAAGAGCTCGAGCAGGCGCTTCTCGGCTTCCCCGCCCACCGTGCGCACCGCGGGCTGGCACTCACACGAGCGCCGCCCCGACACCGGGTCACTCGCCCACGCGCACACGCCGGGGCACTCGCTCAGCGGCGCTTCCTCCAGCAGCCCCGGGCTCACCGCGGTCACGCCAGCGAAGGCATCGCCACACGCGGGGATCGACTCGCCCAGCTTCGGCCACGGGAAGTGGTGCTGCGTGCTGCGGCCGCGATCTCCCGGCGCGAAGGTGACGCCGACGTGGCACGCGCCGGTGCCTCCAGTGACGTCGAGCGACAGGCGCGCGCCCTCGGGCAGCGGCCGCCACACCGTGGCCGTCACGTCGACGCCGCCGTCGGTGGCACGGCTGTGCACCTCGAAGCACGCCTCGTCGTTGGTGACGCCGCCGCGCGCGCACTGGGCGCGGGACCCCGAGACGAAGAGGCGCGGCCGTCGCAGCACCAGCACGTCGCTGCCGGTGTCGAAGGTGGTCTGAAAGCGGCCCCACACGTCGGCGCCGATCATCCCCTGCACGGCGTGGGGCGGGCGCCCGGGCTCGAGCTCCACCGAGCCGTCGGACAGCCCGAAGCCCGGCGCCAGCTCGAGGGTGTCCCACGCGAAGCCGCGCAGCTGCGACAGCTCGGGCGGCAGCGTCACCCCCGCCGGGAGCGGCAGCCCCTGCAGCAGCTCGAGGCCCGGCTTGAGCCCCGCCGCGCGCGCCGCCTCGTCGAACACCCGGCTCCGCGCGTCGCGCAGCGACACCAACATCGTGCCGTCGAACTTCCGCGGGCCCTGGCGCAGCCGCACCGAGAGCAACGGCCAGTCGAACTTCGGCTCGCGGGTCAGCGGCAGCACCTGCACGTCGTCACCGCTGGCCTCGGCGTCGGCCGACCACCGCTCGCGCGACTGGGAGGGCCGGAAGTGGAGCTCGCGCAGCGAGGGGCTCACCTCCAGCGCCAGGCCGCGCAGCTCGGTCGCGCCGAGCACCACCACGCACGTCTTCCCCGACGCGAGCGCGGCCTCGAAGGAGCGAAAGCGCGTGGCGCCGAGCTGCAGTCCGTCGATGGTGGCCAGCGGGAACGTCTCATCGGGACCGAAGGGGTCGGGCACCGTCACCCGCGCGGTCAGCGGCGGCGAGCGCACACACTTCGAGGTGATGAAGCTGACGGGCTGCGCGGGATCGAAGGTGATCTCCGCGGGCACGCCGTCGACGTCACCGCGCACCACCAGCCGCAGCGCCGGCGACGACTCGAGCGGGAAGGTGAGGCCGATCAGCGACTCGACGCCGCCCCCGCCGACCGCGCGGTGGCAACTGGCGAGCAACAACCACGCGAAGAGGACCCGGAGGCGCATCACGCGCCCATGTTACTTCCCGGCGTCGACACCGCCGTCGGTCTTGCCGGGGATCACCATCTGCCCGCCGGTGCGGAAGTCCTGCACCTGGGTGCCGGGGGGCGGCCGCATCACGAAGAAGGTCTCGTTGACGCCGACGTTGGTCTTCAGCGCGAGGAAGCTGATGGCGTTCTCGCTGCCGTCGGGGTCGATGACGGTGCTCTTGATCACCATCGCGCTCTTCTCATCGACCTCGAGGTAGATCTTCTTGAAGCGCGGGTCGGCCACCAGCGGCGTCAGCTCGAGCTGCGTGCCGGTGCACTTCGCGCACGCCTTCTTCACGATGGAGAACTCGTTCTCGAGCTTGCCCACCCCGAAGAGGAAGGTGACCGAGGCCGAGAGCTGGTTGGTGTTCATCGCCGCCACGGTCAGCAGCTTCGCCTCGGGGTCGTGCGCGTAGACGCGATCGCCGGCCAGCACGAAGGTCTTGGGCGAGGGCTTGGCGTATTCCCACCGCATCAGCGCCGGCTTCTTGAAGGTCACCGCGCCGCTGGAGACCTGCGTGCGCTTGAAGGCCTTGTAGGTGTACTCCTGCTTGAAGTCGGCGGTGAAGTCCTGGGTCTTCTCGTAGAAGGCCTGCACGCGGTCGACGAGCAGCTTCACGTCGGGCGCCAGCTCGACCTTCTTCACCACCACGCCGGCGTCGGGGCTGGGGGAGCCCGCGTCGACCGGCTTGACCACCACGCCTGCATCTACCGGCTTCGCCACGCCCGCGTCGGGAGCCGCGGCCTGCACCATCAACGCGAGAGCGATCAGAGACTGGAACATGAGACCTCCGACGGAGCGGGCCCGGCCGGCTTCATCAGCCGTTGCGGTACACCCGGCCCCGCTGTTTGACCGACAGGAACGAAAACTGCTCGGTGAGCGTCGTGCGCTCTTCGGGGCTGAGATCGCCCTCGGGCCCGAGGTGCTCGATGCGCCAGGAGATCGCCCGGGTGATGCACGCCGAAGCCGCCGCCGAGATGTTCATGCTCTGCGAGAAGCCGCGCATGGGGATCCAGAAGGTGCCGTCAGAGTGCGTCAGCACCTCGTCGGACACGCCGAAGCGCTCGTTGCCCAGCACGATGGCGATCTTCTGATCGAACTTCAGCTCGAAGAGGCTGGTAGCGCCGGGCTGAATCGCCGAGGCCAGCACGCGGTAGCCGTTCTTCTTGAGCAGCTCGGCGCAGCTCTTGAAGTCGCGGTGCACGTGCAGGTCGAGCCACTTGTCGCAGCCCTGCGTCACCTTCGAGTTGGGGGCGAAGGGCGCGTCGGGGTTGCGGATGACGTGCACGTCCTGCAGGCCCATGCCCTCGCAGGTGCGCAGCACGGCGGCCATGTTGAAGGTGTCTTCGAGGCGATCGAGCACCACGGTGAAGTTGCGGGTGCGCATCGAGACCACCTTCTCGATGCGCTCCTTGCGAGGGGCGAGCAGCAGCTCGGCGGGCAGCGGCTTGCCGTCGGCCGCTTCGTATTTCGGTCCACCGCCGCCCATGTCAGCGCTTCCTCGCCGCCGGCTTCTTCTTCACCGGCGCGGGCTTCTTCTTCTTCACCGGCGCCTTCTTCGCGGCAGGCTTCTTCACCACCGCCGCCGCCTTCTTCACCGCCGCGGGCTTCTTGCTCTTCTTCTTCGCGGTGATGGTCTCGAGCACCTCGTGCGCGGTGATCAGCTCGCTGGTCTCGTGACGGCCCTTGAGGCGCATCTTCTTCTCGCCTGAGCTGAACAGCACCCGCGCGCACGCATCGAGCACCGCCTGCGCGCCCTCGCCGGTGGCGCCCGACAGCTCGAACACCTTCACCCCGCGCAGCTTCATCGCCTCGACGAAGGCCGGCAGGGCCTCGCGCGCGTGGGGGAGATCGAGCTTGTTGGCCACCACCAGCTGCGGCTTCTCGGCCAGCGTGGCGCTGTACTTCTCGAGCTCGGTGTTGATGGTGTCGAAGTCCTGCACCGGGTCGCGGCCCTCGTCGGCCACGCTCAGATCGACGAGGTGCACCAGCACGCGGCACCGCTCGACGTGGCGCAGGAACTGGTGACCCAGCCCGTGCCCTTCGCTGGCGCCCTCGATGAGGCCGGGGATGTCGGCCACCACGAAGCTGCGGCGATCGCGGTAGTCCACCACGCCGAGGTTCGGCACCAGCGTGGTGAAGGGGTAGTCGGCCACCTTCGGGCGCGCGTGCGAGATGCGGCTGATGAAGGTGCTCTTGCCCGCGTTGGGGAAGCCGAGCAGGCCCACGTCGGCCAGCAGCTTGAGCTCGAGCACCAGGTGGCGCTCTTCGCCGAGGGTGCCGTCTTGCGCGAAGCGCGGGGTCTGCCGGGTCGAGGTGGCGAAGTTGATGTTGCCCCACCCGCCCTTGCCGCCCCTGGCCACCACCCACTGCTCGCCGGGCGTCGAGAGGTCCTTCAGCAGCTCGCCGGTGGTCTCGTCGATCACCAGCGTGCCCAGCGGCGCCTTGAGCAGCAGGTCTTCGCCGGCCTTGCCGTTCATGTCGCTGCCCATGCCGTGCTGGCCGGAGCGCGCGCGGTGGTGCTGCTGAAAGCGGAAGTCGAGCAGCGTGGTGAGCTGCGGGTCGGCCTCGAAGATCACCGAGCCGCCGTGACCACCATCGCCACCCGACGGGCCACCCTTGTCGACGTACTTCTCCCGGCGGAAGGCGACCGCGCCATTCCCGCCGTCACCGGCCTTCACGAAGATGCGGACCTGATCGACGAATTTCATGGGTGCGTGGGGTGCAGAAAATGAAACAGGCGCTCAGGCCCGCCTGCGCCCGAAGGGACACAGACGAGCTCGGCGCCTGATCAACCAGCGACTGCGGGAGATTCAGCTCGCCGCAGCGACGGGGTAAACGGAGACCTTCTTGCGGTTGCGATCGTAGCGCTCGAACTTCACGACGCCGTCGATCACCGCGAACAGGGTGTAGTCGCGGCCGAGCTTCACGTTGTTGCCCGGGTGAATCTTGGTGCCGACCTGGCGAACGATGATGCTGCCGGCCGAGATCTCCTGGCCGCCGAACACCTTCGTGCCACGCCGCTGCGCATTCGAGTCACGACCGTTGCGCGATGAACCTTGTCCCTTTTTATGTGCCATGGGTGCGAATTCCTCGTGTGAATCAGGCGGAGATCGAGGTGATCTTCACCTCGGTGAACGGCTGGCGGTGACCGCGGAGACGGGTCCAGCCTTCCTTCTCCTTGCGGAAGTGCAGCACGCGACGGGCCTTGGCCTGGCGGAGGATCTTCCCCACCACCTTGGCGCCCGACACGGTCGGCTTGCCGACCTTCGGGGCTTCGTTGCCGCCGATCATGAGCACTTCGTCAAACTTCACCTCGGCGCCACTGTCCCCGGTCACCTTTTCGATGCGGAGAACATCGCCCTCGGCAACCCGGTACTGCTTGCCACCTGTTCGGATGACGGCGTACATCGTTATAACCTCGCGAGTTCGTTCAAGAAACGTTCCGAGATCCCGATTGGGAACCGGAAAGGGGGTCCGCCTTAAGCCATGACGCCGCGGACGTCAAGGAGCGGCGTGCCAGTGGATCAGGACTCCTTCATCCACTCGACCAGCGCGGGCACTGTTTTCGCGGCCCAGACCTTCGAAGTGCGCTCCTTCACGAAGGCCGAAATGACGGCGTCGGTGATCACCGAGGCGCGGGTGGTGAGGTCGAGGCGCTCGGTGAGCTTGTCGTCTTCTTCTTCGTTCAGCAGCGCGGGCAGCTTCGCCGAGCGGATGTCGAAGAACTCGGCGTCGAGGGCGTAGTCGAAGACCTGCTCGTTCCAGGTGACCTGCACCTTGGCGGTGTGCACCAGCAGGCCGCGGCCCAGCGCGTGCTTCACCAGCTTCGAGTACGGCGAGGTGACGCCCTTCACGGTGGCCTCGGTGACGTCGCCCGACGCGGCGCGCAGCCCGAGCTTGCCGTTGAACACCACCGTCACCGGCTTGCCGTCGAAGTGGATCACCGGCTCGGTCGACTCGCTCTTCCACAACAGCCAGGTCAGGCACTCGCGGCCCAGCCAGGTGCGCCCGCGCAGCAGCGCCTCCTGTGCGTCGGCGAGCTCCTTGGCGCCCTCGTCACGCTCTTCTTCCGTCGCCTGCCCGTCGACCCCCACGTCGCCGCGGAGGAACGCCGTCTCTTCACTGACCTTCGATTTGCGCGCGGCCATGATCAGGGCGCCTCCGGGAACAGCTCTTTGGTGGGCAGCAGCGAGTCGATGACGCCCGGTGAGAGGAACGCCGCCGGCACGCGGGGAATGAGCTTCACCTCGAGCACCGACTCGAGCGAGCCCTGCGCCTCTTCGACCACCGTGCGCGAGGTGGCCCACACGAAGACGTCGCGCGAGGTGAGATCGACGCTGACCTCGAACACCTTGGTCACCGGCCCCTGCTTGGCGCGCAGGGCCTTCTTGAGCGTCTCCTTCTGCTCGGCGCGCTCGCGGCGGCCGGGCGGGCGGCCGTTCTTCTGCTCGAAGGCCTGGCCCCACTCCAGCATGCCGGCGCGCATGGCGTTGGTCGGCACCTTGAGGCGATCGACGCGCCAGCCGAACAGCGCGTGGAGCCCGTGGAACAAGTTGCCCGCGGCGAACTCGGTCTTGTCGTTCTGCTCGAGCTCGACGAAGCCGGCGGCGCGCTCGTCGTCGCTCTTCGGGTCGATGGGCTCGAAGGCCGCTTTCGCGAGGCCCTTCTGCAGCCAGCGCTTCACGTCTTTGGGGAGGTCGCCTTCCAATCGGAAGCGCGCGAGATTCACGGAACCACGACGAATCGGCATGCGGCCTTGTCGTCGTTTGCGTCGTTCGCGGTCAAGGCTTTTGGGGCTTCACCTCGGCCCAGAACACGCCGCGGAAGTCGCCGGCCTCGAAACCGCGCGCGGCGTCGTTCGGGTAGGTCGTCTTCAACTTCGCGTCGAGGCTCGGGGCGATCGTCTTGCCGTGGCACACGAGGCACGGCGGCGCGAGCCAGATCGGCTCTGCATAGCCCACGGTGCCGTCGGGCAGCGTCACCAGCCGGTGCGTCTCGGTGCCGCTCTTCTCTTTCGCCAGCTCGGTCATCGCCTTCTCGAGCCACGGCTTCGGCGCGTTGGCGGGGTTGCGGAGCTTGAACGCGCTGCGGCCGACGGTGACGGTGGCGCTCGAGGCCTCCTTCGCCAGCTCGGGCGCGCGCTTGCTGCACACGTCGATCGCCGCGTCGGGCGAGGTCTCGAGGGCCTTGAAGAGCGTCTCTTTGAGCGTCTTCTTGAACGGGTTCACCGCGGCCTTCGCCTGCTCGAGCGGCGTGGGCGCGGCGAAGAGGACGAAGGAGAGCGCGAGGGAGATCATATGGCCTGAGAGCATCGCACCTGCTGGCAAGGTTCGCAGGGTGGTAAGCGGGGCCTCATGGATCGCCGACTCGCATTCCTGACCGCATTCCTCGGCTTCACCGGTGTCGCGCTGGGCGCCTTCGGAGCGCACGCAGTGAAGGGCGCGCTCGAGGGGTTGCCCGACGCCGCGCAGCGCCTCGCCTGGTGGGAGACCGGCTCGCGCTACCACCTGCTGCACACCTTCGCGGTCGGGCTCATCGCGGTGCTGTCGGCGCACGTCACCAGCCGGTTCCCGAACTACGCGGCCGGCCTCTTCGCGCTGGGCATCACCCTCTTCTCGGGCAGCCTGTACGTGATGACGCTCACCGGCACGCGGGCGCTGGGCATCGTGACGCCCTTCGGCGGCGTCGCGTTTCTGTCCGGCTGGGTCGCCCTGGCCTTCGCGGCGCGCGGGTTGGGACGTCAGAAAGAGGCACCGCGCCCCGGCGAGCCGTAATATCCGGGCGCCATGTCACGACGCATTCCGCTCCTCGATCTCTCGCACTACACCCGCGGCACCGCACAGGAGCGCGACACGTTCGTGAAGTCCTGGGGCGATGGCCTCATTGAGTTCGGCTTCGTCTCCATCATCAACCACGGCGTCGACCCCGACATCATCGCGCGCACCTACGAAGACGCGGCGCGGCTGTTCGACCTGCCGGTGGAAGTGAAGAACAAGTACGACGTGCCCGGCGGCGGCGGCCAGCGCGGCTACACCAGCTTCGGCAAGGAGCACGCGAAGAACCGCAAGGTCGGCGACCTGAAGGAGTTCTGGCACGTCGGCCGCGATCTCGACCCGTCGAGCCCGCGCCGCGCGAAGTACGGCGCCAACCAGTTCCCCACCGAGCTGCCGAGCTTCAAGACCAACTCGCTGGCGCTGTACCAGGCGCTCGACGCGGCCGCGGCGGTGATGCTTCGCGCGCTGGCCGACTACTTCACGATGCCCCGCGAGACGTTCGCCGACATGGCGCACGACGGGAACTCGGTGCTCCGCATCATTCACTACCCGCCGCTCAAGGACATGTTCATTCCTGGCGGCGTGCGCGCGGCCGAGCACGAAGACATCAACCTCATCACCCTGCTGTGCGAGTCGACCAGCTCGGGCCTGGAGATCCTCACCCGGCAGGGCGACTGGTTGGCCGTCGACGCGCTCAAGGGGCAGATCGTCGTCGACTCGGGCGACATGCTCTCGCGCATCACCAACGAGGTGATTCCGTCGACCACCCACCGCGTGGTCAACCCGCCGAGCAACAAGGAAGACGTGGTGCGCTACTCGATGCCCTTCTTCGTGCACCCGTACCCGGACTGCATGCTGAAGATCTTCGATCAGTGCGTCAGTGAGACGAACCCGAAGCGCTACCCCGACATCACCGCCGACGACTTCCTGCAGCAGCGCCTGCGGGAGATCGGCCTCATCAAGTGAAGTGGTGCGTCGTCGCGATCGCCTTGAGCGCGGTCGCGGCGCGAGCGCAGGACCTCGAGCGGCCGAGGTTGATCGCCTCGGTGCACGTGACGCCGTTCACCTCGTTTCCCGATCTGCTGTCGGTGAGCGCGACGGTGCACGCCATTCCGTACATCGACGTGTCCGGTGGCGTGTCGGGCTTCACCGATCGGTTCGGCTGGTGGGTGCGGGGCGGGCCGAGGTTGCAGGTCGGCGACTGGCGTGACGAGCAGCACCGCGGGCTCACGTGGCGCATCAGCGCGCAGGCCGGGTACCGCGCCTTCCGGGACGCACGCGCCAACGCGGCCGGTTTCTCTGGACTGGTGGCGACAGACTTCGCGCACTTCTTCTCGGCCCACTTCGCGGTGTCGCTGCAGGTCGCGCTCGGCGGGCTGTACGACGCCGCGAGCAAACGGGTGTTGCCTGAACTGCGGGCGGGTGTCGGGGTCACCTTCTGAAGTACGGTGCGCCGATGCGAATGATCCTGGTGGCGGTGGTGGCGTTGATGGCGTGCGGAAAGCCCGGCTTCGGAGAGCGCTGCAGCTCGACGACCGAGTGCGGCGAGCTGGTGTGCTCGGAGACCGCCGGAGGCAGCGCGGGGGCGGTGTGCACCCGACTCTGCGATGCGGCTTCCGTCGATTGCGCCGACGCCGGCACGTTCACCCGCTGCGCCAAGTCGGTGGGGCCCGGGCACGCCGGGTACGCCTGCCAACCGCAGTGACCCTCGCTGAGCAGTCACGAGAATTGGTTGGCCCTGAGCACGCCTGTGACGCCTGCCGGTCGGCCTGCAGCCCGCGATGACGCTCACCCACCACCTGCGAGCCGCCCTGACGGCGGCGATGAAGGCCCGCGACCCGGTCGCGATGCGCGCGCTGCGCTCGGCCCTTGGCGCGCTCGACAACGCCCAGGCGGTCGAGCTGAGCCACGCCCCCACGAGCCAGCCCGGCGTCATCGCGGGGGGCGTCGCCGGCCTGGGCACCGGTGACGTCGCGCGCAAGCAGCTCTCGTTCGAGGAGCAGCTCGCCGTGCTGCATGCGGAGATCGCCGAACGGCGCGCGCTCGCCGACCGCTACGACGGGCTGGGGCAACTCGAGGAAGCCTCCCGGTTGCGCGCCGAGGCTGCGGTGTTGGAGTCTGCGAGTCAGTCCGCCCGCCGCTCTTCGTCCGACTCGCCGCCATGACCGTCCACGTCACCCCCCAACAGGCCGCCCGCGCGCTCGCGCTGAGCGACGACGCCCTGATCCTCGAGTGCGTGGAGCAGTTCTTCATCGCCTCGGGCCCCGGCGGTCAACACCGCAACAAGACCGAGACCGGGGTTCGGCTGATTCACAAGCCGACCGGGCTCACCATCACCGCGACCGAGCGTCGCAGCCAGTTGCAGAACCGCGGCGCCGCGCTCGAGCGACTGCGGGCCACGCTGACGAAGTTGTCGTACGTGCCGGAGAAGCGCATCGCCACGAAGCCCTCACGTGGCTCGAAGCGCCGCCGGTTGGAAGGCAAGCGCATCACGTCCGAGAAGAAGCAGAACCGCAGCGGTCACGGCGACTGGTGATCAGCCCTTCAGCTTCTTCTCGAGCAGCTCGTTGATCACCTTCGGGTTGCCCTTGCCCTTCATCGCCTTCATCACCGCGCCGACGAAGAAGCCGAGCACCTGCACCTTGCCTGCGCGGTAGGCCTCCACGTTCTTCGCGTTGCCCGCGATGATCTCGTCGATCACCTTCTCGAGCGCGCCCGTGTCGGACACCTGCGCGAGCCCCTTCTTCGCGATGACGTCGGCCGGCTCGGCGCCCGTGGCGAACATCTCGCCCAGCACTTCCTTGCCCGCGTTCTGAGAGATGGTGCCGGCGTCGATCGCCGCGAGGAGCGCCGCGAACTGCTGTGGCGTGAACTTCACCGCGTCGGGCTTCACGCCGGTCTCGTTGAGCAGCCGCGAGACCTCCCCGAGGAACCAGTTCGAGACCTTCTTCGCCGGGCCTCCGACGGCCGCGAGGCAGCGCTCGAAGAGATCGGCGAACGCGCGATCGGCGGTGAGCACGCCCGCGTCGTAGTCAGAGAGTTCGAGCTGCTCGACGTAGCGCTGCCTTCGCGCGCGCGGCAGCTCGGGCAACGAGGCCTTCACCTTCGCGATCTGCTCGGCGCTCACCAGCAGCGGCGGGAGATCCGGCTCGGGGAAGTAGCGGTAGTCCTGCGCGTCTTCCTTGCTGCGCATCGAGCGCGTCTCGACGCGGTTCACGTCGAAGAGGCGCGTCTCCTGCTCGATGGTGCCGCCCGCCTCGATGATCTCGACGTGGCGGGCGATTTCGGTGTCGATGGCCAGCTTGATGTTGCGGAACGAGTTGAGGTTCTTCAGCTCGCAGCGCGTGCCGTAGTCCTTCGCGCCCTTGCGCATCACCGACACGTTGGCGTCGCAGCGGAAGCTGCCCTCTTCGAGGTTGCCGTCGTTGACGCCGATGTAGACGAGGATGTCGCGCAGCACCTTGAGGTACTCGACCGCCTCGTCCGCGCTGCGCAGGTCGGGCTCGCTGACGATCTCCAGCAGCGGCGTGCCGGCGCGGTTGAGATCGACCAGCGACAGGCCATCAGCGGCGTCGTGCACCGACTTGCCCGCGTCTTCTTCGATGTGAATGCGGCGGATCTGCACCCGCTTGCCCGCGACGTCGAGCGTGAGGCCGCCCCACTCGCAGATGGGGAACTCGTACTGGGTGATCTGATAGCCCTTGGGGCTGTCGGGATAGAAGTAGTGCTTGCGCGACCACTCGCTGCGCTCGTTCACCTTGCACTCGAGCGCGAGCCCGGTGCGGATCGCCAGTTCGACCACGCGCTCGTTGAGCACCGGCAGCGCGCCGGGGAAGCCGAGACAGACGGGCGTGGTGTGCGTGTTCGGCTCGTCACCGAAGGTGGTGCCGGCGGTCGAGAACAGCTTGCTCGTGGTGAGCAGCTGCGCGTGCACCTCGAGGCCGATGACAGGCTGGAAGTCGGAGATCGCCATGAACTCAGGGCCTCCACGTGGTGAGGGTGCGTTCACGCTCGAGCGCCCGCGCGGTGCGCAGCAGGGTCGCCTCGTCGAACGGGCGCCCGAGGAGCTGCGCGCCGATCGGCAGCCCGCGCGAAGACTTCGCCGTCGGCACCGAGAGGCCCGGCAGCCCCGCGAGGTTGGTGGGCAGGGTCAGCACGTCCATCAGGTACATCGCCAGCGGGTCGTCGAGCTTCTCGCCCAGCGGCCACGCGCAGGTCGGCGAGGCGGCGCTGAGCAGCACGTCGACCTTCGTGAACGCGGCGTCGAAGTCACGGCGGATCAGCGTGCGGACCTTCTGCGCCTTCACGTAGTACGCGTCGTGGTAGCCGGCCGAGAGCGCGAAGGTGCCGAGCATGATGCGGCGCTTCACCTCGGGACCGAAGCCCTCTTCGCGGCTGCGATCGTAGAGCTCGCGGAGCTGCTTCACGTCCTTCGCGCGGTGGCCGAAGCGCACCCCGTCGTAGCGCGCGAGGTTCGACGACGCCTCGGCCGGCGCGATGACGTAGTACGCGGCGAGCGCGTGTTTGGTGTGGGGCAGCGACACCTCTTCCACCGTGGCGCCCGCGGCCTCGAGCGTCTTCGCCGCGTCGCGGATCGCCTGCGCGACCTCGGGGTCCATGCCCTCGACGAAGTACTCACGCGGCAGTCCGACGCGCAGGCCCTTCACCCCCGCCTCGAGCGACGCGGTGTAGTCGGGCACGGCGACGTCAGCCGAGGTGGAGTCGGCGACGTCGCGGCCGGCGATCGCCTGCAGCAGCAGCGCGGTGTCGCGCACCGTGCGCGCGAAGGGGCCGACCTGATCGAGCGAGCTGGCGTAGGCGATGACGCCGCTGCGCGACACGCGGCCCCAGGTCGGCTTGAGGCCGACCACGTTGCACAGCGCCGCGGGCTGACGAATCGAGCCGCCGGTGTCGGTGCCCAGCGAACCGAAGACCTGGCGCGCGGCGACGGCGACGGCTGAGCCACCGCTGCTCCCGCCAGGCGTGCGGGTGGGATCGTACGGGTTGCGCGACTTCTGGAAGGCGCTGGTCTCGGTCGAGCTGCCCATGGCGAACTCGTCGAGGTTGGTCTTGCCGATGATGATCGCGCCCGCCTCGCGCAGCCGCGCGGTGACGGTGGCGTCGTGGGGCGGCACGAAGCCCTGGAGGATCCGGCTGCCCGCGGTCGTCTCGAGGCCGACGGTGAGGATCATGTCTTTCAGCGCGACGGGCACGCCGTGGAGCGGACCGCGACGAGGGGACGCATCGGCCTCCGCGGCGGCGCGCCGGGCGCCGTCGCCATCGACCTTCAAGAAAGCGCCGAGCGTGGGGTCGGTCTCGGCGATGCGCGTGAGGCACGCCTCGGTCGCCTGCACGGAGGTCACGGTCTTCGCGGCGAGCTGCTCAGAGAGCTCGGCCAGGGTCAGGTCGGCGAGGCTCACTCGATCACCTTCGGGATCGCGAAGCTGGTGCCGACCTTCTGCGGCGCGTTCTTCAGCGCCACCTCAACGGGCAGCTCGTCCTTCACCTCGTCGGCTCGCACGTGCGCGCCGCTGGTGATGGCGAAGGTGGTGGGCGGCACGCCTTCGGTGTCGACCGACGCGAGCTGCTCCACCGCGTCGAGCACGGCGGAGAGCTGGGTGACGAAGCGCGCTTCTTCTTCGGGGCTGAGGGCCAGCCGCGCCAGCTTCGCGACATGCCGGACCTGTGCGAGCTCCAGTTTCATGCCGCCTGCTCTAGCGCAGGAATCACTTCTTGAGGCGTTCGATGCTGTTGCGCGCGACGGCCGCTTCGGTGCCGTTGGGCAGCACGTCGAGGTACCGCTGGTAGAACTCGATCGCCTTCTCGTTCTTGCCCTGCATGCGGAACGCTTCGGCGAGCCCCATGATGGCCGGGCCGTAGCGAGGCGCGAGCTTGAGCGCTTCTTCGAACGCCGCCTCGGCCGCCGACGGGTTGGCCATGTCGAGCAGCGCGAGGCCCTTGCCGGCGACCGGCTCGACGCGCTCGGGCTTGAGCTCGTGCGCCTTGCCGTAGAAGTCGAGCGCCTGCTCGGCCTTCTCGCGCTCACGCAGCCGCTCGCCCTGGGCGAGGTAGAAGTCGAAGGTCTTCTTCTGCTCGACGACGACCGGGGCGGCGCCGACACCGGCGTCGATCACCGGGGCGCCCGCGTCGATCACCGGCGGGCCCGCATCGGGAACGCCCGCGTCAGGCACGCCGGCGTCGAGCTCCTCGGAGCCCGCGTCTTCGAGCCCCGCGTCGACCACCAGCACCGGCGGCGGCTTCGCGGCTTCCAGCGCTTTGATGCGCGCCTCTTCGTCGGCGCGGGCCTGCTCGCTGGCGCGCTGCTCGACGAGCCGGCGCTGCTCGGGCTCGTAGATGCCGAAGTAGTAGCCGACGCCGCCACCGACCCCGAGGCCGATGATCACCAGCGCGATCCACTTGCCGCTGCCGCCGCTCTTCACGGCGCGGCGCAGCTCTTCGTCACTGGGCTCGGCGCGCGCGGCACGGGCCACGGGCGGCGGCGGTGCAGCGAAGCGGCCCCCCTGCAGGGTCTCGGTGATCGGCGGCTGCGAAGGCACCGGCGTGGTGAATTGCGGGAGCTTGCCGGTCTCGCGCTCACGCTTGCGCGGAGGCTCGGGCGGGAGCGTCTCGACCTCGGGCTGCGGTTCCGGGTCGAGCACCTGGCGGGGCACGAGCGGCTCGGGCGCAGGCGTCGAGAACTGACCTCCCCGCCAGGTGTCGGTGATCTTCCCGCCGGAGGGCCCCGCGGGCGGCACCGACGGCGCAGGCGGCGGCGGCGAGGTGCGCTGCAGCGTCTCCAGCGCGCGGGCCTTCGAGGCGTCTTCGACGATCTGAAAGAAGCTCGCCAGCTCGGGGATGTTGCCCAGCCGCTTCCACGTCTCGCCGGTCAGCGAGATCTCGTCGTCGCGCTGCACCTTGCCCTCGATGATCCACTTCTGGAGCATCGTGAGATCGCGGCAGGGGTACATGTTGCCGCTGGGCTGACGCAGCTTCCATTCGCGCGTCGGCGGCGGCGGCGGCAGCTCGCTGCTGTGCGCCCCGAGGTTGGTGGGCGCGGGGGAATCGGGCTTGACGGGCAGCGTGACGACCAGCTGCTTCTTCTTCACCCGGAAGACGTGACCGCAGGAGGTGCACTTGACGGTGACACCTTCCTCGGTGACGCGGGCGTCATCGAGCTCGTACTCCGTCTGGCATTTGGGACAACCGACGTCCATGGGGTGCTGACACCGTAGATCAGCCCGGGCCCCGCGTCGTGGAATTGGTCAATCGCCGCAGACGCAAGTGCACACACTGCAGCCGCTGGCGGTCCCACTGCACGTGTCCTGGCCTGCGCACAGAATGCCCTGGCCCGGACATTCACCCGGGTTCGCACCGCCGCAATTGGTCGTGTTGCGAGTGGGACCGCTGTACGGGGAACCATCGCAGCTCGTTCCGGCTGGCGCGAAGGTGTTGGTCGGACACACCTCGCTTCCATTGCATCTCTCTGCGATGTCGCACACGTTGGCCGCGGCCCGGCAGACGGTGCCCGAGGTTGCCGCGCGCACCGGGCACGTCACGCCGCCGGTGCAGAGATCGTCGAGGTCGCAGGGATCAGACGTTCGCGCTCTGCACACGGTGCCCGACGGCAGCACCCCGTCTTCTGGGCAGGCGCCGCTCGAGCCGGTGCAGTTCTCGACCACGTCGCACGACCCCTTCGAGGAACGGCAGACTTGCGAGGCGGGCGCCCACTTCGCGGTGCAGCCCTTCGTCGACCCATCGCAGAGATCATCAACATCGCAGACCTGCCCCGACGTCACCGCGCAGACCGTGCCCGCGGGCTTCACGGCGTCAGCGGGGCACGCCCCCGACGAGCCGGTGCAGTTCTCGGCGACGTCACACACCCCAGTGCTGGCGTTGCACACCTGGGTGTTCGGCTTGAAGAGATCGGTGGGGCACGCCGCCGACGAGCCGCTGCAGGTCTCGGCGACGTCGCACACGCCGTTCGCCGCGCGGCAGGTGGTGCTCGCGCTGGCGAACTGGTCCATCGGGCAGCTCGGGCTGGCGCCGCTGCAGGTCTCGGCGACGTCGCACGGCCCGGCGCTCGCGCGGCAGGTGGTGCCGGTCGCGAACTGATCAGCTGGGCACGTCTTGCTCGAGCCAGAGCACGACTCGGCAACGTCGCACGCGCCGGCCGCAACACGGCAGACCACGCTGGTGCTGGCCACGGCGTCGGCGGGGCAGCTCTTCGACGAGCCGGTGCACTGCTCGGCGACGTCACAGTCTCCGACCGCGGCGCGGCAGGTGGTGGTCGACGGAGCGAGGGCGTCGCCCGGGCACGCCGCGGAGGTCCCGGAGCAGCGATCTTCGACGTCGCAGTCGCCGTTCTTCGGTGCACAGACGGTGGAGCTGGGCGCGAACGCATCGGCAGGGCACACGCCCTCGAGGCTGCACATCTCGGCGACGTCGCAGGGGCCAGCCGCCGGGCGGCACTCGGTGCTGGGCGTGCAGCCCATCATCATCGACCCGCCGCCCCCACCTGTTCCGCCGGCGTCGGGAGTTCCGGCATCGGGAGTCCCGGCGTCTTCGTCGCCCGCGTCAGCGCCGGCATCAGCCGCGCCCGCGTCGGGTCGCCCCGCATCGGCCACGACCATGGCCCCGGCGTCGTCGACCGTGGGCGCGACACAGAACTTGTAGGTCGCGTCGCAGATCTGCCCGTCGTGGCAATCGGTGTCGATGGCGCAGTCCTTCACCACCGTCTGGCCACAGCCCATCGCCCACCCCAGCACCAGCACCACCACCACCACCACCACCCGCTTCATGTGCGACCCCCGCGAAAAGTGAGGCCGGCGTAGCACACGAATGGTCGAAAAATTGCGGGGTTTGGCCCCCCACCTAAGGTGCCCGTGGTTCAGCCTTCTACAGGGGTGTCTCTTCATGTCGGTCAAGCGCAAGGGCGAAAAGTCCCTCCTCTCCAAGCAGGACATCGCGACGCGGAGGAAGGCCCTCACCCAGAAGAAGATGCAGCACTCGGGCACGGGGCGGCGCGCCATTGCGGGCGTGTTCATCCTCGCGGTCTCGGTGATGTCCTTCCTGGCGGTGGCCACCTTCGACGCGAAGGATCGCATCGGCCCCGGCTTCAAGAACGCGGTCGGCCCGGTGGGGCACGCCCTCGCCGAAGGGCTGCGCGGGCTGCTGGGCATCTGCGCCTTCGTGCTGCCGATCGTCGGGATCTACGCGGCGGGCATTCTCTTCGTGGGCGATCGCGACAAGCGGCGCTGGCCGCAGGCGACGGCGCTCGGGCTGCTGCTGGTGGCCGGGGCGATCCTCTCGCAGTTGATGTTCAAGGAAGACGCGAGCTGGGCGCACGCGCCGGGCGGACTGATCGGCCGTGAGCTGGGCGGCATCATGACCGCGCTCTTCTCGACCGTCGGCACGGTGGTGCTGGTCAGCGCGATCGCCGCGGTGGCGTTCATCGTGGGCACGCAGTTCGCGTTCCTCCGGTTCTGCGGCTGGGCGTGGGAGAAGGCGCTGGTCGGCTTCGAGCACGCCAAGGCGTGGGGCGCGGCGTTCCTCGAGAAGCAGAAGGCCGCGTACGCCGAGCGGCAGCTCGCCGCCGAAAAGGCGAAGGAAGAAGAGGCGGCCTTCCTCGCGCAGCTCGAAGAAGAAGAGGCCGAGCTGGCCGAGCTGGAAGCGACCGCGCAGGAGGCAGAAGAGGCGGCCGACGAAGCGCTGCGGCTGCAGCAGGAGAAGGAGAACTCCAAGCTCGCCGATCTCGCCGAGAAGGAGCGCTTGAAGGCCGAGCGCGAGAAGGCGCTGGTCGAGCGTGAAGCGGCGCGCATCGCGCGCGAGGCGCTGAAGACCGCGCGCGCCAACCGCAAGGACCAGCACAAGGAGATGGCCGCCGGCCTCGCCACCGGGTTGCTCGCCGAGTCTCCGATGCACGCGCAGCTGCACCAGCAGGCGCCCGAGCCTGCCGCGCCGATGCCGACCAACGGCGACCCGGCGTGGACGGCGGCGTTCAACTTCGGCCCCGCGACCGCGAACCAGCAGCAGGTCTCGTCGCCGCCGCTCCCGTCGGAGTTGCTGCAGTCGGTGCCGCCGCCCCCTCGTCGCGTGCCGACCATCGTCGCGCCGCTGGGCAACACCGCCATCACCCAGCCCCCTGCCCCGCCGGCCGAGGCGCTGGTCTCGTCACCGAAGATCGCCGCGGCCGATGCTGGTCTCGCCAGCGGGCTGATGGACGCCTCGACGGCCACCGCCCCCGCGGCCGCGCCCGCTGCCACCGGCGCCCTCGCGCTCGCGGCCAGCACCAGCGCGCTGACGCGCATGCCGCTCATCGTCGAGCCCAAGGCGCCGCCGAAGCCGACGAAGAAGGAGAACAAGGAAGAGTTCGTCTTCTCCGATGGCCGCTCGAACTTCGACCCGCCGCCGCTCGATCTGCTCGAGGTGCACCGCAAGGAGCGCGCCGCGGTGGACAAGGACGCGTACCTCCAGACCGCCGAGCGGCTCACGGCGAAGCTGCGCGACTTCGGCATCGACGGTGAGGTGGTCGAGATTCGCCCCGGCCCGGTCGTCACCATGTACGAGTTCAAGCCCGCGCCCGGCGTGAAGATCAGCCGCATCGCGTCGCTCTCGGACGACCTGGCGATGGCGATGGAAGCGATGCGCGTGCGCATCGTCGCGCCCATTCCCGGCAAGGGCGTGGTCGGCGTCGAGGTCCCCAACAAGGACCGCGAGATGGTCTTCCTCAAGGAGATCGCCGAGCAGGACGCCTTCCAGAAGTCGCAGGGCCGCCTGACGATGTGCCTCGGCAAGGACATCGAGGGCATGCCGTACATCCTCGATCTCTCGAAGGCCCCTCACCTGCTGATGGCCGGTACGACCGGTTCCGGCAAGTCGGTGAGCGTCAACGCGATGATCATGTCGATCCTCCTGAAGAGCACGCCCGAAGAGGTGCGCTTCATCATGGTCGACCCGAAGATGCTGGAGCTCTCGGTGTACGAGGGCATTCCGCACCTCCTGCTGCCGGTGGTGACCGACCCGCGCAAGGCGGCCATCGCGCTGCAGTGGGCCGTCGACGAGATGACGCGCCGCTACAAGCTGTTGAGCGAAGCGGGCGTGCGCAACATCACCGGCTACAACACGATGGTCACCGAGGAGCTCGCGAAGAAGCGCGCGTCGAAGACCACCGTCGAGGCGAAGCCCACGGTCATCAAGCCGAAGCCGGTCATCGAGTCGAAGGTGGTCGAGGCGCCGAAGGCCCCGGCCGTCGAGTCGACGTCGGTGCCGGTGGAGGCCATCGCCGCGCCGCCGGTCGAGGAGAAGCCGAAGAAGAAGCGCCGCATGTTGATCGTCGACGTGGCCGACGGTGCGGGCTCGGGCGAGAACCCGATGCCGGCGCCGGAAGCGAGCGCGTCGGTCGAGTCGTCGAGCGTGCCCGCCGGCCTCGAGCTGGGCGTCGCGGCCCCGAAGGACGACGCCGTCGACCCGCGCGAAGAGATCACCCCGGCGGTGCTCGCCGAAGCCGAAGCCGCCGCGAAGGAAGCCGAGATTCGCGTCGATGATCAGACCGCCGAGTCCGAGCAGGAGCTGGCCGCCCTCGCCGCCGCCTCCGCGCAGGCCGAGAGCGACGCCGCCGCGGCCGCCGCCGAAGAGAAGGACGAGCTCAAGAAGCTGCCGTACATCGTGGTGATCATCGACGAGCTCGCCGACCTGATGATGGTCGCCTCGAAGGAGGTGGAGACGTCGATCGCCCGCCTCGCGCAGATGGCCCGCGCCGCCGGCATTCACCTCATGGTCGCCACGCAGCGCCCGTCGACCGACGTCGTGACCGGCATCATCAAGGCCAACTTCCCGACGCGCATCAGCTTCATGCTCCGCAGCAAGCCCGACTCGATGACCATTCTCGGCACGGTCGGCGCCGAGGCGCTGCTGGGCATGGGCGACATGTTGATCATGCCGCCCACCAGCGCCCACCTGCAGCGCGTGCACGGCTGCTTCGTCTCGGAGCACGAGATCAAGAAGGTGGTCGATCACCTCAAGGCGCAGGGCAAGCCGGTCTACGACGAGAGCATCCTCAAGCCGCGCGACGAAGAGGGTGAAGGCGGCGCGGGTGAAGAAGACGATCTCCACGACGAGCTGTACGACCAGGCGATCGCCATCGTCAGCGAGATGCGCACCGTGTCGATCTCGATCCTCCAGCGCAAGATGCGCATCGGGTACAACCGCTCGGCGCGCATGATCGAGCGCATGGAGCGCGAAGGCCTGGTGGGCGCGGCCGACGGCGCGAAGCCCCGCGAGGTGCTGGTGCGGCCGGTCGGGCAGATGCCCGGCGCGTCGGCGATGTGACGCGCTGACGGTGTAGTGTCCCCCGCCCATGAGACTCGGGTGGCTGTGGACGGTGGTGGTGCTCGGGTGGGGGTGTGCGCGCGCGTTTCCCCCGCTCGAGCTGGCGAAGTTGCCGACCCAGAACGACCACCCCGACGCGAAGTACGTGGTGCTGCTCGACGAGACGGTGGTCGAGTTCAGCCCCGGCCCGTCGGGCGCCCCGCAGGCGCTGATCACCGAGCATCGCCGGCTGAAGATCCTCCAGCCGACGGTGCTGCCGCAGCTGCAGATCTCCTACGCGCCGAGCTTCACCGAGGTCGAGCGGGTGCGCGGCCGGGTGGTGAAGCCCGACGGCAGTGAAGAGCCGCTCGACGTCTCGAAGCAGCGCGACGTGCCGGCCTTCGATCAGAGCGTGCTGGTCACCGACGAGCGCGTGGTGGTGGTGCCCATCCCTCCCCTGCCGATCGGCGCGGTCTACGAAGAGGAGATCGTCACCCGCCGGCTCGACGTGAAGCCGTGGGTGCAGCGCAGCTTCTTCGGCGACGAGGTTCCGGTGGAGGTGAGTCGCGTGGTCTTCCGCGCGCCGCGCGATTGGCTCATCCGCTGGTCGGTGCTCTCGTACGACGGCCAGCCCTTCGCGCCCGTCGAGTCGAGCGAGGGCGAGCGCAAGGTGTGGACCTTCGAGCGCACCCACCTCGCGGCGCTCGAGCAGGACCCGCAGGGCCCGCCGCCGTGGGCGCGCCTGCCGAGCCTCTCGGCCCGCCTCGAGGAGTGGACCGAGCGCGGAGAGAAGAAGAGCGCCTTCGCGTCGCCCGAGGTGTTGTCGAGCTGGCTGGCAGGTCAGTACGCGACGCAGGCGCAGGTCGCGCCCGAACTGATCACCACCGTCAAGGAGGTGCTCGCCGGCGTGCCCGACGAGCCCGAAGCGAAGGCCCGCGCGCTGTACGAGCACGTGTGCCGCACCATCCAGTACTGCGCGATCGAGATCGGCTACGGCGGGTGGATCCCCCATGCGTCGCCACAGGTGCAGAAGCTCCGCTACGGAGACTGCAAGGACAAGGCGACCTACCTCCACGCGCTGCTCAAGGTGGCGAACGTCTCGTCGGCGCCGACGCTGATCTACGCGCACGGGGGCACGCCGCGGCCGTTCCAGCTCCCGTCGCTGGGGGCGAACTTCAACCACGCGATCCTCGCGGTCGATCTGCCCGGCGGGCGCGTAGTGTACGCCGACCCGACGCAGCGCACGGTGCCCTTCGGCGAGCTGCCCCCGTCGGATCAGGGCGCGACGGTGCTCGAGCTGAGGCCCGAAGGCGCGGCGCTCAAGCGCACGCCCGAGAGCGCGCCGAGCAGCAACCTGGTGCGGCAGACGGTGACGCTGGAGCTCGACGCGCGCGGTGATGGGCAGGGCACGCTCAAGCTCGAGAGCACCGGCGGCCACGCGATCCCCGTGAAGAACCGGCTGGTGCAGGGCACCGGCCTGCTGCGTGAGTGGTTCGATCGCCAGGTGTGGCTGCGCTCGGCCTTCGCCAGCGACGCGCGCCCGGTGGTGACCGGTGACTTCGCGCAGGCGGTGACGCTCGAGGGGAAGCTCGAGGTGCGGCACGTGCTGGCGCGGAGCTCGACGGGCGAGGCGCTGGTGCGCGCGTCGGATCTCCTGAGCCCCTGGGTGGGCAGCTGGGCGGCGCGCGACAGCGACCTGGTGTGGCCGATGGCCGAGACGCGCGAGGCGCTCATCGAGCTCGCGCTGCCCGCTGGCGCCGAGGTGCGCGCCCTGCCGGCCGACGCGAAGATCGAGTCACCCTACGGGGAATACGCGGTGCGGTGGCGCAAGACCGAGCGGGGCCTGGCCGTCGAGCGCACCTTCATTCGCAAGAAGCGGGTGGTGCCGGTCGCCGGCCTCTCCGACTTCAACGCCTTCGCGTGGAAGGCGGTGGGGGCCGACTACGCCGCGGCGGTGGTGAAGTTCCCCCTGGCGGCGGAGGCTTCCCGATGAGGCGCGCGGTGCTGTGGTTGGTGGTGCTGTCGGGCTGCGCGACGCCGGGGCTGCGCGCCCAGTTCGTCGCCGACGAGAAGCTGACGTGGGACCGCGCGAAGTACGCCGACGACGAGGCGGTGGTGCTCTACCGCGCCGACACCACCGAGTTGGTGAACGACGGCAGCAACACGTACACCCACGCGCGCCGCCACGAGGTGGTCGCCGTGCAGTCGGAGGGCGGCTTCGACCTCGCGGAGATCCGCGTGCCCTTCCAGAAGAACTGGAAGCTCGTCGACTTCAAGGCGCGCGTGGTGCAGCCCGACGGCACGCGCCGCGAGTTCGACGACCGCGAGCTGCTGACCGACAGCGGCGGCAAGGGCGACACCGACGTCAACGCGAAGTTCTTCCGCTTCCCCGACGTGCGGCTGGGCAGCGTGCTCGAGTACGCGTGGGTCATCGAGACGCCGTACCTGTGGAACGCCGACGAGCAGGAGACGCTCGGCCACCACCCGGTGCGCGAGTACCACTTCGAGCTCACCGCGCTGAAGGAGCTGGTGTTCGAGACCATCGAGTTCAGCGGCCGCTCACCGATCGACGTGCGCTCACTGGCCGACGGGCGGCACCAGCTGCTGTTCGACCTGAAGGATCTGCCGCGCCGCGAGCGGGCCGACTACGCGCCGCACTTCAGCTTCACCGAGCCGCGCTGGGCGTGGCGGGTGCTCGCGTACCACACGCGCGCGGTGACCTATGACTGGCTGCGCACCTGGGACGACGTGCTCGAGCAGCGCGCCGACGCCTTCTTCGTCGCGCACGAGCTCGACGAGGGCCTCGACTTCTCCGTCGACCTCGGCGGCTGTCAGGACCTGGGCTGCCAGCTCGAGCAGACGCTCGCGCAGCTCCGCCAGCGCACCAGCACCCGCGGCGTGAAGTGGAACCGCGAGGCGAAGCTGAAGGCCGCGCTGGCCAGCGGCAAGGCGAGCGTGGTGGAGCGCGCGCTGCTGATGAAGCACGTGCTCGAGGCACAGGGCCTCGACGTGTGGCTGGCCTACGGCACTGCGCGGCTCGGGCAGGCCGCCTCGACGAACTTCCCGCGGCTGAGCCAGTTCGATCGACTCTTCGTGCATCTCCCCGTGCAACCGGGCGTGGCGCAGGCGCTCACCATCGACGTGGGCTGCGACTCGTGCGCGGCCGGGCAGATCCCCGCCGAGTACCAGGGCACGCCCGTCTACGTCTTCAAGGGCAAGTCGGAGTACGGCAAGGCGAAGGCCGAGGGCCGCTGGGTCAACCTCTTCCAGGACGACGCGCCCGCCGAAACGATGGTGGTGAGCCACCAGGCGACGGTCGGCGCCGACGGAGCGGTGCGCGACACCTGCCACGTCACGACTTCGGGAGAGGCGGCAGAGGAACTCCACGCCGAGCGGCGCACCGCCACGAAGTCGCTCCAGCAACGCGAGCAAAACGTGGTGGCAAACTTCACCCCGCTGGCCAGCGTGCGGAAGGCCGAGTGGAAGGGGTGCACGCTCGCCCGCTGCGAGTACCAGACGACGGTGGAGTTCCCCGCCGAGGCGAGCCGTGTCGACGGCCGGGTGCTGGTGCCGACCACCTTCCTGCGGCCGGCGTGGGAGAACCTCTTCGAGGCGCCGGCGCGCGGTATTCCCGTGCACTTCACCGAGGCCAGCGCCTACGACGAGGTGGTGGAGCTCGCCGCGCCCGAGGGCTTCGAGCTGGTCGACGCGCCGCGCCCGCTGGAGGTGAAGCTCGACGAGCTGTCGGTGCTGGTGACGGTCGAGAAGACGCCGAAGGGCGCGCGCCTGCGCCGCACGCTGCAGCAAGGCGTGGGCATCGTGGAGAAGGCCGGCTACCCCGCGATGCGCGAGGCGATCGAGACCTTCCGGCGCGGGCGGCGGCAGGTGTTGGTGTTCGCGCCGAAGCGGGTGGCGGCCGCTCAGTAAACGTACGGGATGATGCGATACGGCACCTTCTTCACGTACTCGTCCCACAGCGGGCCGTACTTCTCGGCGCAGCGCTTGTCGTCGGCGTACTGCCGCGGGAAGAGCAGCACCACGTAGTACAGCGGGTAGAGCCACGGTTCCCACGAGAGGCCGTAGCCGAGCGCGAGCGTGATGCCCGACGCCATCAACAGCTCGCCCAGGTAGTTGATGTGGCGCGAGAGGCCCCAGAAGCCGCTGACCAGCACGCGGCCCTGCAGCGCGACCGGCGTCATGCCGAGGAAGGTGCGCTTCGGGTCACGCTTGAAGTGGAACTTCTGCATGTTCGCCCCGCGCGCGAAGGCCCAGCCGGTGAAGAACATCACCGCGCAGCCGACCAGCAGCGCCCAGTGGGTGTGCGGGTTGGGCTTCTCGGCCTGGGTCCACAGGCCGACCGCGTAGAAGAACGGGTAGAAGGTGAGGCAGCCCCAGCCGAGCTTGAAGCCGACCTTCTCGGCCATGAAGTCGTAGGTGTAGAGGTGCACCTCTTCGAAGTTCAGGTACTCCACGAGGAAGAACGTGAAGAGGCCGACCGAGACGAAGACGCCGGGGTTCGGGTCGTCGCGGTAGCGCAGCAGGTGCGCGGCGGCGAACGAGTACAGGTTGAGCGCGAGCATGGTGGCGCCGATGAGGTACAGCCACATCTTCGCGTCGACGCGCCCGCCGAAGGCCTGCGGGTTGTCGAGGCGGCCCAGGTAGAAGTCGGCGAAGACGTTGCTGCCCGGCTGCTTCGGCGCGCTGAAGACGATCACCGCCGCGAAGACGAGGCCGAGCGCGCAGGCGCTGGCGGCCATCTCCCAGCGGTGCACGTAGAACGCGTCCCACGCGAGCACGCCGGTCGAGCAGACCAGCGCCCACACCGCGATGGACACGAAGAACACGCGCAGCCCGTTGAGGTGGTAGCGCAGCGGTTTGTTCGTCTTCGGATCGAGGACGTAGCCGTCGACCCAGCGACCGGGCACGGCGTAGTGCAGCGCGAAGACGACGGCATAGATGACGAGGACGTAGGCGAGACCCAGCACGGGGCACTCCTTGCGGCCGTCGCGTCCGCATCGCAAGCGGATTAGGCAGGGCCTCATGAAGACCCTGACCGTCACGCGCTACGTGCGCCCCCTGCGGGAAGGCGGTTCGCTGCCGGCGATCGTCGAGGCGAGCGACGACGGCCAGTACGTCATGAAGTTCCGCGGCGCCGGGCAGGGGCGCAAGGCGCTGGTCGCGGAGGTCATCGCCGGCGAGCTCGGCCGCGCGCTGGGGCTGCCGGTGCCGGTGCTCGCCTTCCTCGAGCTCGACGCGAAGTTCGGCCTCAACGAGCCGCACCAGGAGATCCGCGATCTGCTCAACGCCAGCACCGGCCTCAACATGGGCCTCGACTACCTGCCGGGGTCGATCACCTTCGACCCGCTGGTGCCGGGCCACCTCACCGCCGAGCTGGCCTCGCAGGTGGTGCTGTTCGACGCGTTGATCCTCAACGTCGATCGCACGCCGAAGAACCCCAACCTGCTCACCTGGCACCACAAGCTGTGGCTCATCGATCACGGCGCGTCGCTGTACTTCCACCACGGCTGGGGTGATCCCGACGCGTCGGCGAAGTCGCCCTTCCCCGCCATCGCGCAGCACGTGCTCTTGCCCTTCGCCAGCGCGCTGCGCGACGTGAAGCTCAAGCTCACCCGCCCGCAGCTCGAGGCGATCGTCGCGCTGGTGCCCGACGCGTGGCTCGAGGGCGAGCCCGGCTTCGGATCCCCCGCGGCGGTGCGCGAGGCCTACGTGCGATTCTTCGAGCTGCGCCTCGCCCACCACCACGTCTTCCTCGAGGAGGCCCTCCGTGCCCGCGCCCAGCTCGTTTGACTACGCCATCATTCGCGTGGTGCCGCGCGTCGAGCGCGACGAGTTCATCAACGCCGGGGTGATCGTCCACTGCCCCACCCGCGACTTCCTCGAGGCGAAGGTGTGGCTCGACGAGGCGCGGCTCCTGGCGCTGTGGCCGGGCGTCGACGTGGCCGACGTGCGCGCGCACCTCGAGGTCTTCCCCCGCATCGCCGCCGGAGAGCGCACCGCCGGGCCCATCGCCCAGCTTCCGCGCGGGCAGCGCTTCCACTGGCTGGTCGCCCCGCGCAGCACGGTGCTGCAGACCTCGCCGGTGCACGCCGGCCTGTGCGAGACGCCCGGTTCGGTCAGCGAGCGGCTGCTGGCGCGTTTCGTCCTGCCAAATACGCCCCCGGTGGAGTAGCGGCGGGGGCATGGCCGTCCGACTCCCCATCTTTGCCACCGCCACCCGCGGCACCGAGCCGTTCCTCGCCAAGGAGCTGGAGACCTTCGGCTGCAAGCGCATCCGCCAGGATCGCGGCGGCGTGCGCTTCATGGCCGCGCTCGACGAGATCCTCCGCGTCTGCCTGCACTCACGCATCGCGATGCGCGTGCTCTACCCGCTCGGCGAGTTCGAGGCGGTGGGCGCCGAGGGGCTCTACGAGGCCGCGCGGCAGGTGCCGTGGGAAGACTGGCTCTCGACCCGCACCACCTTCGCCGTCGAGGCGACGCTCAAAGACTCCGAGCACACCCACACCGGCTTCGTGGCGCTGAAGATCAAGGACGCCATCGTCGATCGGCTCCGCCAGAAGCTCGGCGCGCGGCCCGACGTCGACAGCCACAACCCGACCGTCAGCGTGGTGGCCCACCTCGCGAAGACCACGCTCACCCTCTCGCTCGATCTGTGCGGCGAGCCGTTGTTCAAGCGCGGCTACCGCATCAAGACCACCATCGCGCCGCTGAAGGAGACGCTGGCCGCCGCGCTGCTGATGGCCGCCGACTACACCGGCGACGAGCCGCTGGCCGACCCGATGTGTGGCTCGGGCACGCTGATCATCGAAGGCGCGTGGATGGCGATGCGCCGCGCCCCCGGGCTCAAGCGCCACTTCGCCCTCGAGGACTGGCCGGAGTTCGCGGCGAAGGCCAAGCCGCTGCTCGACGATCTCCGGCGCGAGGCGGTGGCGCAGCAGCGCACGTTGCCCTTCCAGATGGTGGCCCGCGACTACGACGAAGACGCGCTGGCCGCGGTGAAGCGCAACGTGGTGGCCGCCGGGCTGTCGACGGCGGTGCGCATCGAAGAGGCCGACGTGCTCCGCGCCCCGCCGCCCGAGGGCCCGCCGGGGCTGCTGATCACCAACCCGCCCTACGGCGAGCGCATCGGGGAAGGGGGGCAGAAGGGCATGAAGAGCTTCTTCCACTCGCTCGGCGGCTCGCTCAAGAAGTGGGAAGGCTGGCGCCTGGCGATCCTCGCGGGCAACCCGGCCTTCGAGAGCGCCTTCGGCCTGCGCCCCAACAAGCGCACCGACCTGTGGAACGGGCCGATCGAGTGCGAGCTGCTGCAATACGCCAAGGTGTATGCGCACCCGCCGCGACAGGGGTAACCTCCCGCGGACCCGACGATGAGCGTGGTGACCAACTCAGGCGAGTCGGAAGACTCGCAGACGGCGGAAGTGGCGACCGACGCCATCGATCCGCTCGTCGGTCAGACGCTCGATGGTCGCTTCCGCATCGTCGACGTCATCGGCAAAGGCGCGATGGGCAAGGTGTACCGGGCGGTGCAGTTGCCGCTCAACCGCGCGGTGGCGTTGAAGGTGCTCGACTCGCGCTACGGCGCCGGGCGCGAGGAGAGCTTCAAGCAACGCTTCCTCGTCGAGGCCGCGCTCACCTCGAAGCTCAACCACCCGAACACGGTGCGCGTCGTCGACTACGGCAGCACCAAAGACGGCCTGTTCTTCCTCGCCATGGAGTACCTCGACGGCGAGACGCTCGAGAAGCTGCTCAGCCGCGGGGCGCTGCCCTGGCACCGGGTGCTGTCGATCGGCCAGCAGATGGCGCGCGCGCTGCGTGAGGCGCACGAGCTGGGCGTGGTGCACCGCGATCTCAAGCCCGCCAACGTGGTGATGCTCCACGCTGACGACGACACCGACTTCGTGAAGGTGCTCGACTTCGGGCTGGTGAAGTCGTTCGTCGAGGGCCACGAGCTCGAGGGCCGCGCCATCACCCAGCAGGGCATGCTCATGGGCAGCCCGCCGTACATGGCGCCCGAGCAGGGCGAGAAGAACCGCGCCGATCCGCGCAGCGACATCTATTCGCTGGGCACGATGCTGTACGAGATGTTGACCGGGAAGCCCCCGTTCACCGGCGGCGGCGCGCTGGAGGTGGTGCTCAAGCACGTCAACCACCCGGTGCCCCCGCTGGTCACGCCCAACAAGTTCGAGGCGGTGCCCGAGGCGCTCAAGGCGATCGTCATGAAGTGCCTGGCGAAGTCGCCGATGGATCGCTTTCAGTCGATGGACGAGCTGATCCTCGCGCTGCAGGACGTGTCGGTGCCCGCGCGCGTGTCGTCGCCGGAGATCGCCGCCGCCACTGAGGCCGCGGTGCCGGTGGTCGCGCCTCCTCCCGTCACGGAGGAGGAACCGGTGCAGCTCGCCGCGCCTCCGCGCAGCCCGTCGGTGTTTTTGGTGGTGGGGTTCTTCGTCGCCGCGGTGGCCGGGGTGCTGGGCACGTGGCTGGTGGTGAAGCCGTCGACGCCGACCAAGCTGGTGTTTCATGTCGAGACGACTCCGCCCGGTGCGAGCGTGGCCATCGATGGGAAGAGGCTCGGGGTCACGCCGATCGATCTCGAGCAGGTGCTGCAGAACGGGCGCGCGGGGATTGAGCTGAAGATCGAGAAGCAGGGCTACGCGCCGGTGAACGCGAAGCTGAGCGCGAATGGGGGGCGGCTGGACTTCTCGCAGACGCTCACGGCAGTGCCGGAGGTGGTGGGGGCGCCGGAGCCTCCGCCGGTGAAGGTCGATCCGGTGGTGGTGGAGAAGACCGAGAAGGTTGAGAAGGTTGAGAAGAAGGCCGAGCCGGTCGCGAAGCCCCCCGTCGTCACCGTGAAGCCGGAGCCGAAGAAGAAGGGGGCCGGCGTCGTGGCTCCCGTGAAGAGTGAGCCGGCTGGCTCCCGGCCTGCCTCGAAGCTCGATGAGGATGAAGACTCGAGCGCGCCGAAGAGCGAGCTGAAGCGGCCGACGTCTCAGCCCTGACCGCCCTTGTTGCGTAGCCGGGCGTCGCGTGCGATGCGCCCGGCACATTCATTTCAGGTCGATCAGAAGGAGGTGACGCATGACCACCATCAAGTTGAAGGACGGCGAGTCGATTGAAGGCGCGCTGAAGCGATTCAAGAAGGCTACCGAGAAGGCCGGAATCCTCGCCGAGATCCGCAAGCGCGAGCACTACGAGAAGCCCTCGGTGAAGAAGAAGAAGAAGTCCATCGCGGCCAAGAAGCGCGCGGTGAAGAAGAACCGCAGCCGCTTCTGAAAAACAGCGGTTGAGTTTCCAAGAGGAGGTTGGCGACCCCCTGGTGTCGCCAACCTCTGGACGCACCTGCGATCGTCGCTGAAACGTGCCTAGGGTTCGCGCCATGAACAACACGGTGATGGTGGTGTCTGTGCTGTTGGGGCTGGGGTTCGTGGGCTGCGGCGGCGCGACGAGCGGCGGCAACGGCAAGCGCGGCATCTACAACTACAAGGCGGTGACGACGACGGGCACGCTGACCTTGAACTCGCAGCTCGCCGGCGGGTGTACGGCGACCAGCGCCCAGTCGTTGGCGCTGGGGCTCGGCACCACCTCCACCGTCAGCTACACGCCGAGCACCGGCAGCTTCGGCGGACGGCTCGAGGTCGCGTACACGAAGCAGGACGCGACCGGCAGCAACTCGTGCGGCGCGTTCTACTGCAACCACCCCACCGGCTCAGCGAAGGTGACCTCCTACGTCGCGCTCACCGCCGAGCTGCCCGACGACCCACCCGCCAACACGATGGTGACGCCGGTGATCAAGGACCTCAACAGCGAGCAGCTGGGCGACTGCGGCGCGGAGCTGTTCCTCCCGGCGGCCCTCGAGGCTGAGCAGGTCACCGTCGGCACCTTCACCACCCCCGAGTTCACGCTCACCGGCTCCGGGCAGAAGAACCTCATGCACAACGACCTGCAGGGCACCGCCACCGGCACGCTCGACTACACGTTCAGCATCAAGTTCCAGCTCCAGCCGGAGTGAGGCGCCCATCGACCTCTCTCCCCGCTGCGCAGGGCGAGGTTGGGCTAGCGGCTGTGGAGGTCGATTCCGAGTCCTTCGCTCGCGAACCGGCCCATTTGCTCGAGCAACGCCGCCATCGCCGGCACCGTGCTGCGCCCGCTGCGGTCCGCCTCTTCTTCGAGCTTCTTGCGGCAGTTCAAGTCGGCGCACACGTACACGCCGACCGTCTTCTTCCCGCTCAGCTTCGCGGTGTGCAGCTCGACATCACCGCCCGTCGAGGCGCAGTGGCACCAGTGGCACATGTGCGGCACCGCCGGCCCCGCGCCGTTGGCGTCGAAGACGATGCCCGTCGCCAGCCCGTTGGGCACCGCGAACACCAGGTACACCTTGCCGCCCGCCGGGTGCCGCCACGCGAGGTAGTGGTGCACGAACGCCGGGAACTTCAGGTCGCGCGGCACCTCGACGTGCTTGCGATCACGCGGGCGGAACGACTTGATCAGACTGTCTTCGGACTCGAGCTTGAACATGCCCCCCTCCCCTCAGATGCGGTTCTCTTTGCGCTTCACGATGCGCTCGATGTTGCCCCGGTGTGTGTAGAGCATCGCCAGAAAGAGTCCCACGCCGAGCAGCGAGTACGGAAGAGGGCTGCCGAGCACGAAGCTGCTCCCGATGGCCAGCAGCGCACCGAGCAACGAGCCCACCGAGCTGATGCGGGTGGCAGCCAGCACCAGCAGCCAGGTCACGAAGCCCACCAGCGCCGAGAGCGGCAGCAACACCAACAGTACGCCCAGCGCCGTCGCCACGCCCTTGCCGCCCTTGAACTTGAGCCACACCGGGAACACGTGGCCGAGGAACGCCGCGCTGGCCACCGCCACGTGGAGCCGCGGCTGATCAGGCGCGACCTGCAGGCTGATCAACACCGGCAGCGAGCCCTTCGCCGCGTCGAGCAGCAACACCAACGCGCCGAGCTTCTTGCCTGCCACCCGCGCGACGTTGGTGGCGCCGATGTTGCCGCTGCCCTCGGCTCGCACGTCCTTGTTCGCGAAGCGCGAGGTGACGAGCACCCCGAAGGGGATCGAGCCGCACAGGTAACCGAACGCCACGAGGAGCCAGAGCATCGGTCAGCGCCAGTGCAGCGTGGTGTACGCGAAGATCACCCACGCGTAGTTCGCCGCGAAGAGGAACACCGCGCCCCAGCGCACCCGCGCCCATTCCTTGTCGTTGAGCACCAGCTCGGGCATCGGCACGCGGAAGGCGAGGTGCACTGCGCTGCCGATGATCGCCGACGCGAAGAGCGCCGCGGCCACCGTGCCCAGCGGGTTCGCCTTGAACGCCCCGAGCACGTTGAAGTGCGCGAAACGATCGGCCACCCGCGTCAGCCCGCAGCCGGGGCACGGAATGCCGGTGAGCTTGCGGAAGCCGCACCCCCAGAAGGGGATGATCATCGCGATGGGGATCCAGCGGGCGATGGCGAAGCCGATCACCCCGATGAAGGCGATGGCGTCGACGGTGCCGATGCTGCGGTTGCGCTGGGGAATGACGAGTTGCACGGCGAAAACCACCCTAGCACCGGCCCTGCAGGACGTGCGCTTGCCCGCCGCGCCCCGATTCGGGTACGTCCCCGCGCATGAACGCTCTGCTCATCGCGCTGATGCTGACCGCTGCTCCCGAGGCCAAGGCCGCCGACCCCGTGCTGGTGCGCGGCGAGAAGCTCAAGGGCGCCGAGGCGGTCGATCTCCAGAAGCTGATGAGCACGCCCACCGACTTCGAAGGCAAGACGGTCACCGTCGAGGCGAAGGTGCGCAAGGCCTGTGAGAAGAAGGGCTGCTGGATGGAGCTCGCCGGCGCCGACAAGGGCCCGGGCGTGCGCGTCACCTTCAAGGACTACGGCTTCTTCGTGCCCCTCGACTCGGCCGGCAGCACCGCGAAGGTCGAGGGCGTGGTGAAGGTGGCCGAGCTGTCCGAGGCGCGCGCCAAGCACTACGAGGCCGAGGGCGCCATCGTCCCCAGGGGCAAGGACGGCAAGTACCGCGAGGTGCAGCTGGTCGCCTCGGGCGTCGAGCTCCGCAAGTAATTGCGCGCCTATTCGATGCGCGGCGTGATGGGCGCCGCCGACCGCGCGGTGGCGCTCGCCCGCGACGTGATGGAGCGCGAGTCACCGGGCAGCCTGATTCACGACGTCTCCACCGATCCCCGCTTTCAGCACCGCGGCGTCGACCTGCTCTGGGAACGCCCGGGGCAGCAGGTGCTGGGCGTCGAGGTGAAGGGCGATCGCCAGGGCTTCCGCCGCAAGACGTACTTCTTCGAGCTGATCAGCAACGCCGAGAAGGACTCTCCCGGCTGCTTCCTCTACTCGGTCGCTGATCTGCTGGTGTACGCCTTCGTCGACGTGGCGCAGGTGCACGTGCTCGAGCTCAAGGCCGTGCGCGACTGGTTCGTGCCGAAGGCGAAGGACTACCCGCTCAAGACGACGAAGACCCGCACCGGCGCGAACCTCTACACCACCGTGGGGGCCATCGTGCCGTGGCGCGACGTGCCGGCGACGGCAGTGAAGATCCACAAGCTCAGGGAACCGGCGGCGGCGCCACCTTCGCCATCGCCTTCTTCACCTGCGCCAGAAAGTGCGTGAGGCCCTTCGGCGGCTTCTTCGTGCCCGCCTTGAGCTCGTAGCGCCCGCCGGCCAGCGGTTCTCCGTTGGTGGCGCGCATCACCGTCACCACCACCTTGCTCTTGTTGGGTGACAGCTCCTCGGCGTCGAGCGTCACCACCGCCAACGCGCCCTTCGCCCGCGCCGCCACGCCCAGGCAGGGCCCGAGCCGGCAGCCTTCGACCGGCAGCTCGGACTCATCGACCCGCACCGCCGGCACGCCCTCTTTGGTGAGCGCCTCGACCAGCGACTCGGCGTAGCGCCGCGAGACGTCTTCGTAGATCGCGTCTTCCGAGGAGATGTCGATCACCGCCACCTGCGCGGGGGCCTGCGACAACAGCGTGGTGAGGGCGAGCGCGAGCATCGGCGGGCAAGCGAATCACGCCCGAACCCTGCGTCAACAGACCTGTTTCACCCCGCCCGATCAGCGCGGAGCCACCTTGCATGGGCAGGTGCAGGGCCCTCAGGGGCTGTGTACCTTTCGCTTCCCCATGGCCACGAAGCACCGTCCAGGAACGGATGACGGCGACACCGGAGTCGCCACCCAGACCAAGAAGAAGGAGCAGCTCAAGAAGCCGCCCCTCTTCAAGGTCCTGTTCCACAACGACAACTACACGACGATGGAGTTCGTCGTGTTCGTGCTCCAGACCGTGTTCAACAAGTCGGAGTCGGACGCGATGCTGATCATGCTCAACGTGCACCGCACGGGCATGGGCGTCGCGGGGATCTACACGAAGGAAATCGCCGAGACGAAGGTCAGCAAGACCCACGCGCTCGCCAAAGAAGCCGAATACCCGCTCAAGCTTTCCATCGAGCCCGAGGAGCTCTGAACCGATGGCATCTCCGATCATCGCCAAGGAACTGCAGGCATCCATCCGCTTCGCGCTGTCGGAGGCCAAGCGCATGCGGCACGAGTACCTGACGCTCGAGCACCTGCTCCTGGGGCTGCTCAAAGACCCGCGCACCGTCGAGGTGCTCAAGGCGTGCGGCGGCAAGGCCGAGCGCCTCAAGGGGAAGCTCGAGCAGTTCCTCAACGAGACCGTCGAGCGCCTCGCCGACGACGTCGAGGCCGAGCCGCAGCAGACCATCGGCGTCGAGCGCGTGCTGCAGCGCGCCGCCTTCCACGCCCTGTCCGCCGAGCAGAAGGTGATGGACTCGGCCGACGTGCTCATCGCGCTGTTCCGCGAGGTCGACAGCCAGGCGCTGTTCTTCCTCAAGGAAGAGGGCATCACCCGCTACGACCTCCTCAACTACGTCAGCCACGGCATCAAGAAGGAAGGCGACGGCGAGGGCAGCGCGCCGGGCGGCGGTGAAGAGCGCGAAGGCGTGGGCATGGGCGGCGACGACGAAGAGGGCGCGCCGGCGGCGAAGAACCCGCTCGAGGCCTACTGCACCGAGCTCAACGCCGAGGCCGCCAAGGGCCACATCGATCCGCTCATCGGCCGCAAGAACGAGCTCGAGCGCACGGTGCAGGTGCTCTGCCGCCGCCGGAAGAACAACCCGCTGTACGTCGGTGACGCCGGCGTCGGCAAGACGGCCATCGCCGAGGGCCTCGCGCTCGCCATTCACGAGAAGAAGGTGCCCAGCGCGCTGGCCAACGCCAAGGTCTTCTCGCTCGACATGGGCGCGCTGCTGGCGGGCACCAAGTTCCGTGGGCAGTTCGAAGAGCGGCTCAAGGCGGTGCTCAAGGCGCTGCAGTCGCACGACGACGCGATCCTCTTCATCGACGAGATCCACACCATCGTGGGCGCCGGCGCGACGTCGGGCGGTTCGATGGACGCGTCGAACCTGCTCAAGCCCGCGCTCGCCAACGGCAAGCTGCGCTGCATCGGCTCGACGACGTACCAGGAATACAAGAGCTCCTTCGAGCGCGACCGCGCGTTGTCGCGCCGCTTCCAGCGCATCGACGTGGGCGAGCCGAGCGTCGAAGACACCATCGCCATCTTGAAGGGCCTGGCGCCGAAGTACGAAGAGCACCACAAGGTGAAGTACGACGAAGACGCGCTCCGCTCGGCGGCGGAGATGTCGCACAAGTACGTCAACGAGAAGTTCCTGCCCGACAAGGCCATCGACGTCATCGACGAGTCGGGCGCGATCGATCGCCTGCGCGAGCAGCCCACCGGCAAGGTCACCGTCGCCGACGTCGAGGCGGTGGTGGCGAAGATGGCGCGCATCCCGCCCAAGTCGGTGGCGAAGGACGAGCGTGAGCAACTGCGCAACCTCGAGAGCGAGCTGAAGGCCGTCATCTTCGGTCAGGACAAGGCCATCGAAGAGCTGGGCGCGGCGATCAAGCTGGCGCGCTCGGGCCTGCGCTCGCCCGAGAAGCCGGTCGGCAACTTCCTCTTCGCGGGGCCCACCGGCGTCGGCAAGACCGAGCTCGCCAAGCAGCTCGCGAAGGTGATGGGCGTCGAGTTCCTCCGCTTCGACATGTCCGAGTATTCCGAGCGGCACACCGTCTCGCGGTTGATCGGCGCGCCCCCCGGCTACGTGGGCTTCGATCAGGGCGGCCTGCTCACCGACGCGGTCCGCAAGAGCCCGCACGCGGTGGTGCTGCTCGACGAGATCGAGAAGGCGCACCCCGAGCTCTTCAACATCCTGCTCCAGGTGATGGACCACGCGACCCTGACCGACAACAACGGTCGCAAGGCCGACTTCCGCAACATCATCCTCATCATGACCACCAACGCCGGCGCGCGAGACATGAAGGCCAAGACGCTCGGCTTCGGAGATCGCCCCACCATCGACCTCGCCAAGTCGAAGGAGGCGCTCGAGCGCACCTTCAGCCCCGAGTTCCGCAACCGCCTCGACGCGGTGGTGCAGTTCGGCGGGCTCGAGAAGGCGATCATCCTCAAGGTGGTCGACAAGGAAGTGAAGGCGCTCCAGGCGCTGCTCACCGAGAAGAAGGTCACCATCGCGTTGTCCGACAAGGCGCGCGAGTGGCTGGCCGGCGTGGGCTACGACCCCGAGTTCGGCGCCCGCCCCATGGGCCGCATGGTCGATCAGCACCTCAAGAAGGCGATGGCCGAGGCGCTGCTGTTCGGCGCGCTGAAGAACGGCGGCAAGGCCTTCGCCGACCTGAAGGCCGACGGTACGGGCATCGAGTTCACCTTCACGACCGCCGAGGCCTGAGCCGTCTCCCGCGGCGGTCGGTGCGCGCGCGCCGGTCGTCGCGAATTCGCGGGGTTCCACTCGGCACGCGGGCTGCTCACGGCGGGCGCACCCGAATTCACGGGCCCCCACTGGAGCTTCCCCATGTTCGTCCCCACCGTCGCCGCCTTCGTCGTCCTGCTCGTCGCCGCCATCGCCCTCCCCTTCTTCTTCCGCACGCCGAAAGACTTCCGCGCCGCCGGCGTGCTGCTCAGCCTCGCGGGCATCGAGCTGTCGGTCGCGATGCACCTCGGCGTCGGCGGCAACCTGCTGGGCTTCGGGCTGTTGACCGTCGGCATCGTGTTCGCCCGGCGCGCGTGGGGGCAGTACTCGGAGCAGGCGATCATCGCGCGCGGTGAGGCCGCCATCGCGCGCGCCGAAGCCCAGCGGTAAGCCCCTGCCGATCGGGGCGCGGTGGTGCTACACGCCCGCCCCGTGAAGCCGCACGCCCACGCCCCGACCGAGCCGAAGCCGCTGACCGGCAAGGCTGCCTTCTTCGACATCGACGGCACGTTGATCAGCACCAACGTGGTGCACGCCTACGGCTACTACGCGATGAACGAAGGCAGCGTGACCGGCATCCTCGGGCGCTCGCTGTCCACCATCGCGCAGATCCCCCTCTTCAGCGCGATGAACCTCGTCGATCGCAAGATCTTCAACGAGTACTTCTACCGGCAGTACGAGGGGCTGACCGAAGACCGGCTGCTCACGCTGGCCGAAGATCTCTTCGAAGACGTGATCAAGGGCGCCATCTTCTCGCGCGCCCAGGACCTCATCGATCAAGCCCGCCGCGCCGACTGCCGCATCGTGCTGGTCACCGGCGCGCTCGACTTCACCATGCGCCCGCTGGCTCGCCACCTCGGCGCCGACGACATGATCGCCAACCGCATGCAGTTCGTCGGCGGCCGCGCGACGGGCAAGGTCATTCCCCCCATCATCGAGGGCGCCAACAAGGCCAACGTCATCCGCGAGTACTGCGAGACGCACGGCATCTCGTTGATGAAGAGCTTCGCGTACACCGACTCGGCGTCTGACTACGCGATGCTCACCGTGGTGGGCCGCCCGACGGCGGTCAACCCGGACATCCGCCTGCGGGCGCTGGCGCGCAGCTACAACTGGCCGATCCTCGACGTTCGCTGACCGGCGTCAACGCGCCCGATCCACCCCTCCGTGCTCCGGTGTCTACCGGAGATGATTTCCGTGGGGGGCGAATGCACCGTGACAGACCACGCACATCTGGCGCACGCTGCGGCCGTCGCGGCGACGGAGGGCGTGCATGAACCGACCGAGGGTGTCTTTCGAGAAGGTCTTCGACGCTGCGCCGGTCGGCATGTTGGTGGTCGATCGGCACGGCGCAATCCTGGACCTCAACCGTCAGCTGGAGCAGCTCTTCGGCTACCGACGTGACGAGCTGCTGGGCCGGTCGGTCGACGAGCTGGTCGACGGCGCCTCGTCGCTGCACCGGGAGCGCCGCGAGGCCTTCGTGAAGGCCCCCGAGGCCCGGCCGATGGGCGCGGGCCGCGATCTCTACGGCCGGCACCGCGACGGGCGCCGCATCCCCGTGGAGATCGGCCTCACCCCGCTGGAGACCGAGACCGGCCTGTGCGTGCTGGCGTCGGTGGTGGACCTGAGCGAGCGCAAGCGGGCCGAGGAGCAGTTCCACCTCGCCATCGAGGCCGCGCCCAACGGCATGATGCTGGTCGACGCCTCGGGGCGGATCATCCTGGTCAACGCGCAGATCGAGCAGCTCTTCGGCTACACGCGCGAGGAGCTGATCGGCCAGTCGGTCGACGCGCTGTTGCCCGCTCGCTACCGCGGAGGCCACCACGTCAGCCGCGGCTCGTTCTTCGCGAACCCGCGCGCGCGGCCGATGGGCGCCGGGCGAGAGCTGTACGGGCTGCGCAAAGACGGGCGCGAGGTGCCGGTGGAGATCGGCCTGTCGCCCATTCAGACCGCCAACGGGCAGCTGGTGCTCAGCTCGATCGTCGACATCACCGAGCGCAAGCAGGCGCGCGAGCAGCTCCAGGCCTCGCTGCACGAGAAGGAAGTGCTGCTCAAGGAGCTGCACCACCGCGCGAAGAACAACCTGCAGCTCATCGCCAGCCTGCTCGACCTCGGCGCCGGGGCGGGCGGAGCGCAGGCGCTGGCCGAGTGCCGCGAGCGCATCCACTCCATCTCGCTGGTGCACGAGAAGCTGTACCAGTCGGGCACCTTCGCCCGCATCGACTTCGCCGACTACCTGCGCTCGCTGGGGGAGCAGATCGAGCAGGCCTGGTCGCGCGTCGGCGACGAGCAGGTGTCGCTGGGCGTGGAGTGCGCCGAGTTCTCGCTGCCGCTCGACACCGCCATTCCCTGCGGGCTGGTGGTCAACGAGCTGCTCACCAACGCCTTCAAGCACGCCTTCCCCCCGGGGCGCGGCGGCCGCATCATCCTGCGGGCGACGGCGACGGCGGGGCGCATCGTCATCGACGTCATCGACGACGGGGTGGGCATGAAGACCGGCGCCGCCGAGCGCAAGGGCCACATCGGCCTCGAGCTGGTCAACGCGCTCGCGCGGCAGCTCCGCGGGGAAGTGCGGTTCCAGTCGCAGCCCGGCACGTCCATTCGACTCGACTTCCCGGAGGCTTCCTCATGAGTGTCGCGACCTCGCTGCGCGCCCCGCGCCCTGCCCGCCGGTTGGTGATCATCGAAGACGAAGGCATCCTGGCGCTGGACCTCGAGCGCACCCTCACCGCGTCGGGCTTCGACGTGCGCGGCGTGGCCGGTGACTCCGACGCGGCGCTGGAGCTGGTCGAGCGGGAACGCCCCGAGCTGGCGCTGATGGACATTCGCATTCAGGGCCCGCGCGACGGCATCGAGACGGCGCGGCTGCTGCGCGAGCGCTTCGACGTGCCGGTGGTGTTCCTCACCGCGCACAGCGACGGCGGCACCATCGAGCGCGCCCACCAGACGCAGCCGCTGGGCTACCTGCTCAAGCCCTTCAAGCGTGCCGATCTGCAGAACATCGTCACCATCGCGCTGGCCCGCCACGACGCCGAGCAGGAGGTGCGCCAGCGGGAGGCCGCGCTGCGCACCACGCTGTCGTGCCTGGGCGAGGCGGTGATCACCACCGACGCCCGCGGCGCCGTCACCTCGTGGAACCGGGCCGCGACCGAGCTCATCGGCCGCGCCGAGAACGAGGTGCTGAGCCAGCGGTTCCTCGACGCGGTGCCGCTGCGGTCCGAAGAGGGCACCCTGCTGACCGACGACCCGGTGCTGGCGCTGCAGCACGTCGACCGCCTGTCGTTGACCGCCAAGCTCGACGGCCGCACCGTCGCCGGCACGGTGGCGTCGCTGCACCGCGGAACCGACCGGTACGGCGCGGTGGTGGCGCTGCGCGACCTCACCGAGCTGCTCGAGGCCCGGCACCGGCTGGAGCTGGCGGCGCGGCTGACGTCGATCGGCGTGCTGGCCGCCGGCGTGGCGCACGAGATCAACAACCCGCTCTCGGTGGTGATGTCGAACGTGTCCTACGCGCTCGACGCCACCGAAGCAGGCGAGACGAAGGACGCGCTCGCCGAGGCCAGCGACGCCGCGAAGCGGGTGGCCACCATCGTGCGCGACATGAACGAGTTCGCGCGCCCGCAGGCGGAGCCGCTCAACACCTTCGATCCCCGGCACGCGCTGGCGACGGCGATCGCGCTCACCCGCAGCTCGTGGCGGCAGGTGACGGGCGTGGTGCTCGACCTGCGCGACGCGCCGCCGGTGCTGGCCTCGCAGACGCGGCTCTCGCAGGTGGTGGTGAACCTGATCATCAACGCGCTCCACGCGATGGAGAGCGTGGGCGGGCGGGCGCACTGCCTGACGCTGAGCACCTCGACCGACGAGCACGGCCGCGCGGTGCTGCAGGTGCGCGACACCGGCAGCGGCATCGCCCCCGAGGTGGTGAGCCACATCTTCGAGCCCTTCTTCACCACCAAGGCGCGCGGCAAGGGCACCGGGCTGGGCCTCGCCATCTCGCAGTCGATCATCGAGAGCTACGGCGGCGCGATGGCCGTCACCAGCAGCCCCGAGGGCACCACCTTCACGCTCACCCTGCCCCCCGCGCCCGACCCTTCCGCCGTCGAGCCGCAGGAGACCGACGACGAGCCGCTCGAGCTGGTGTGGCTGGGCCCCGATGACGGCGCGGCGGCGACGCTGGGCTGCGAGGTGCTGGCCACCGGTCAGGCCCTGCAGGAACGGCTGGCGGCCCGGCGGCCGGCGGCGGTGCTGCTGAGCGAAGCGGGCCAGGCGCAGCTCGCGCCGGAGTTCGAGGCGCAGGCGCTGCACGTGGGTCACGCCGCGCCCGCCCGGGGGGCCCTGTGGGTGCGGCCGCCGGTCGATCTCCCGCTGCTGCACACCATCTTGCGGCGGTGAACCCGAGCGGGGGTTTGGCTTGATTCTGAAGCCCCGGGCGGCGAGAACGCTCGGCTCGATGCGCCCCCTGAAGACGCTGAAGAAGCTGTACGACGAAGAGTCCCACATCGTCATCCAGGAGAAGGGCTCGCCGCCCCGCGTGATGTTCTACGGCGAGGACTTCTGGGTCGAGGACCTGCCGGTCGGCACGCGCATCATCTTCCCGCGGCCCCCGCTGGAGGGCGTGCCCAACCTCAAGGCGGCGATCCGCTACGCCATCAACCACCCCGAGGCGATGGACCCGCTCCACGCGCTGCTCAAGCCGGGCATGAAGGTCACCATCGCGCTCGACGACATCTCGTTGCCGCTGCCGCCGATGAAGACGCCCGACGTGCGGCAGACCATCTGCGAGATCGTGCTCGAGCTGCTCGCGGACTCAGGCGTCGACGACGTGCACCTGGTCATCGCCAACGCGCTCCACCGCCGCATGACCGAGGCGGAGATGAAGCGCATGGTGGGCGAGAAGATCCACGACGCGTTCTACCCGGACCGCTACTACAACCACGACGCGGAAGACCCCGAGGGCATCGTCGAGCTCGAGCGCACGTCGCACAACGAGGTGGTGGCGGTGAACCGCCGCGCCGCCGAGTCGGACCTCATCATCTACGTGAACATCAACCTCGTGCCGATGGACGGCGGGCACAAGTCGGTGGGCACCGGGCTGACGAACTACGAGTCGCTGCGCGCGCACCACAACCCGCAGACCATTCGCGACACCGCGTCGTACATGGAGCCCAGCAAGAGCCAGCTCCACAAGTCGACCGAGCGCATCGGCCGCGTCATCGACAAGAACCTCAAGGTCTTCCACATCGAGACCACCATCAACAACAAGATGTTCGAGGAGCCGGTCGGCTTCTTGATGAAGAAGGAAGAGGACTTCACCGAGTTCGATCGCCTCAAGCTGCAGACCTTCAAGTACGGGCTCTCGAAGCTGCCGCGGCCGCTCAAGCGCAAGGCGTTCTTCAACATCTACGCGCCGTACGACGTGACGGGTGTGTTCGCCGGCGCGACCGAGCCGACCCACGAGAAGACGCTCGAGATGAGCTGGAAGCAGTACTCGGTGCCGGTGCAGGGCCAGAGCGACATCGTCATCTTCGGCATGCCGTACGTGTCGCCGTACAACGTCAACAGCGTGCTCAACCCGCTGCTCGTGCACGTGATGGCGCTGGGCTACCTCTTCAACCTCAACCGCGGCGTGCCGTTGGTGAAGAAGGGCGGGGTCATCATCTTCACCCACCCCTGCTACGACGAGTTCGACCCGGACCACCACGCGCCGTACATCGAGTTCTTCAACCGCTGCCTCACCGAGACGCGCGACTCACACGTGCTGTCGCACAAGTACGAGCGCGAGTTCGCGAAGAACCCCAGCTACGTGCACCTGTACCGCAAGGGCAACAGCTACCACGGGGCTCACCCCTTCTACATGTGGTACTGGGGCGAGAACGGGCGCAACCACGTCGGCAAGGTCATCGCCGCGGGCGCCGAGAACAACCACGTGCCGGCGATCATGGGCTGGGACCGCACCGACACGCTGTCCGAGGCGATCGAAGAGGCCCGCGGGTTCATGGGCCGCTCGGCGAGCATCTCGTTCGTGAAGATCCCGCCGATCTTCCAGACCGACGTTCGACTCTGAGCTCAGCGGCGCGCGGTGAGCGTGCGTCGCTTCGTCTCCTTGCCGGCCGCGCGCGCGGTCACCACGTCGCCCTTCTTCGGCTCCGGCGCGGGGAGCCGGCGCACCATCGGAACGTTGAGCGGGTACTCCGGCAACACCGCGACCGGCTTCGACGCGTGCGACGGGGTCTGCGCCAGGTTCCCCACCACCAGCGAGACGACGATGATCAACCCGCCGACGATCGCGCCTCCGATGCGCACGCGGCTGTCGTTCATGAAGCGCTCGAAGGCGATGGAAAGAGTGTGCATGGCGGCGGCAGTGAGCAAGCCCGGTGCCGCGTCTGCCGCGTCGCTGATCCGCAGGGTTGAGGGACCTCGACCCCGCACCTGGGTGCGCCGCCCCACAGGTGGGCTGGTGCAGCGCGAGGCCAGTGGGAAGCCGGTTTACAGGCGCTGCAGCGCGGTCTGCGCCGCCCAATAGCCGCACATGCCGTGGACCGCGGGGCCCGGCGGCGTCGAGCTCGAGCAGATCAGCAGCTTCGGGTTGGGCGTGGCGTACGAGAAGCCGACCGCCGGCCGCATGAAGATCTGCAGGCCCTCCACGGCCCCGCCCGAGATGTCGCCACCCACGTAGGCCGCGTTCATCTCTTCCATGTGCGAGGTGCGCTTCGCCGTCTTCGCCAGCACCAGCTTCTGGAAGCCCGGCGCGTAGCGCTCGAGCTGCAGCTCAATCTCCCGCGTCGCGTCGACGTCGCTGCCGTTGGGCACGTGGCAGTACGCCCACAGCGTGTGCTGCCCGCTCGGCGCGCGCGTGTCGTCGAAGAGGCTCTGCTGCGCGACCAGAACGTAGGGCCGCTCGGGCAGCTCACCGCGCGCCAGCCGTGCTTCAGACTCGGCGATCTCCGGCAGCCGCCCGCCGAGGTGCAACGTCGCCGCGTGCCGGCTCGCCTCGGCCAGCCACGGCATCGGCCCCGAGAGCGCGTAGTCGAGCTTGAACACGCCCGGCGCGCGCTTGAAGTTGCGCAGGAGCGCGCGGTACCAGCCCGGCAACGCCTCGCCGCAGATGCGCTCGACCACGTGCGCGTGGGTGTCGAAGAGCACCACCTTCGCGTCGGGCAGCTCGCCCAGCGAGTGGATCGGCCGGTCGCGTTCGATCTCTCCGCCGTTGCGCAGCAGCAGCGCCACCAGCGCGTCGATGATCTTCTGCGAGCCGCCGCGCACCAGCGGCCAGCCGACCGCCTGCCCCGCCACCGCGAGCAGCAGCCCGAAGGCATTGGTGAGCGGGTTGGTGAGCGCCGAGAAGCTGTGGGCCGCGCAGCCCGCGAGCAACGCCTTGGCCTCTTCGGTCTCGAAGTTCTCTTCGGCGAACCAGAACGCGCTCTGCAGCGCCTTGAGGCCGAAGTTGGCGGCGGCGATCGGCGCACCGAGCGGCGGCTTCGTCACCGGGTTGAACATGAACTGCTTGAGCACCTCGAAGTCGCGCACCAGCGGGCGCATCACGCGCAGCCACGCCTTCTCGTCGGCGCCCAGCCGCGCGGCCGTCGCCTCCACGCCCCGCTCGAGGATCGCCGCGCGCTCACCGCGCAGTGGGTGCACGAAGGCGAAGGGCGAGTGCACGAACTCCACGCCCAGCTTCCGCAGCTCGAGCTCCTGGAAGAACGGAGACGCGGCCGCCATGGGGTGAATCGCCGAGCAGAGGTCGTGCTGAAAACCGGGCAGCGTCAGCGGCAACGTGCGCGCGCCCCCACCGAGCGTGGGCTGCCCTTCGATCACCTTCACCGAGCGCCCCGCCCGCGCGAGCGCCACCGCCGCCGAGAGCCCGTTGGGGCCACTGCCCACCACCACCGCGTCCCACTTCTTCATGTCCAGGACTCCACGTTGACGTCGGCCTTGGCGGCCTCGAGCCAGAAGTTGGGGAAGCTCTTCGCCACCGAGGCCATGCCGCGCAGGGTCAGCTTGCGCGAGTGCAGCCGCGCGAGCACCGCGGCCGACATCGCCATGCGGTGATCGTCGAGCGCGTCGAAGCGGAAGTCTTCCTGCACGACGTGAGGCTGCACCGTGAGCGTCTCGCCTTCGAGCGAGTGCGGCACGCCGGCGGCCCCGAGCAACCGCTGGAGCCCTGCGAGTCGATCGCTCTCTTTGTGTCGCAGGATCCCGGTGTTGAGGAACGTCGACGGCGCGCGCAGCTTCGTCGCGACCACCGCCAGCGTGGGGATCGAGTCGGGGCAGGTCTCGGCGTCGATCTGCTCGAACGGGGTGCCTTCGGGCGCGAAGGCCTTCCGCAGCAGCTCGCCCACCACCTCGTCGGGGTGGCCCGTGCCGGTGGCGACGCGATCGACCGGAACTCCGGAGACCCACGACAGCGCGAGCAGGTAGCCGATCGACGACCAGTCACCGGGAATGCGCGGGAACTCGCTGCGCCGCGCCGGCGCGCTGACCCACAGGCTGCCGTCGCGCGCGGCGACGGAGAAGCCGGTGCGCTCGAGCCACGACTGGGTGAGCGCGAAGTAGCCGCGGCTGGTGAACTCGCCCTCGAGCGTGAGGGTGATGACTTCTCCGGTGGCGACCGCGAGCCGCGCCGCACCGAGCAGCAGGCTCGAGGCGAACTGGCTGCTCAGCGTGCCGGTGACGGTGAACTCGAAGGGCCCGCGCAGCATGCCGGGTGACTCGACGCGCACCGGCCACGGGTTGCCTTCGGTGAGCCGCAGCCCCTTCGGCCCCAGCGACGCGCGCAGAGCGGCGACGAGCGGCGCGTGCGGACGCTCGCCGAGGCGCGTGGTGCCGGTGAACTCGATGATCTTCGAGGGCAGGACCGCCGCCTGCGTGAGCAGGAAGCGGAACGGCGCGCCGCCGTCGTGGCAGTCGATGCGCGCGGTCGGCGCACGGAGCGCGTCGAGCCCATCGCGCAGCACCTCGACGTCGCGCGGGAGCACCTCGCCCGCGGGGAGGAGGTGCTCGAAGGACACGCCGAGGATGTCGGCGAGCACCAGCGCGCGCTGGGCGTCGGACTTGGAGAGCGGCGGCGTCAACAGCATGGTCACCCCTCTCCCTGACCCTCTCCCCCGAAGGGGGCGAGGGAAACGTGACCGGGACGAGTGAGCAGAATCCACCCGGGCTTCTTGTCGGCCTTCAACAACTGCGCGGTCTGCTTCGCGTAGCGCGGCTGCAACCATGGCTGAAGACGCGCGCGGGTGACGGGCAACACCCGCTCCACCTCGGCGGCCAGCGCAGGGGGCGTGACGCCGCGTCGCACGCCGAGATCGAGCGCGTACAAGATGCCCAGGCCCACCGCCTCGCCGTGACGAACCCGGTAGCGGCTGAGCGACTCGATCACGTGACCGAAGGTGTGGCCGAAGTTCAGCACCGTGCGCAGCCCCTTCGTCTCGTACGGGTCGCGATCGACCAACGCGTTCTTCAGCGCGCGGGACACTCGCACCACCTCGTCGTCCGACGGCGTCGCGCGCTTCCACGCGGCCCAGCGCTTCGCGTCGAGCGTCACCACCATCTTCCACGCCTCGACGCGCCCTTCCCTCCGCTGCGTCTCGGTGAGCGTGGTGAACAACTCCGCGCACAGCCACGCCTCGTCGGCCGCGTGGAACACGCCCAGCACGTTCTTCGCGCCGGCGACGTTGACCGCGCCCTTCCCGCCCACGCTGCTGTCCACCGCCGCGAGCAGCGTGGTGGGCACGTGCACCAACCGGCCGACGCCGCGCTTGAAGGTGTGCGCGAAGAAGGTCGCCACGTCGCCGATGGTGCCACCGCCGATCGCCAGCACCGTCACCTTGCGCGGGAGCGACACTGCCCGCTTCGTGAGCCGCTCCACGGTGCGCAGCGACTTCACGGCCTCACCCGCGCGCAGCGCCACCAACGTCACGTTCGGCCGAGCCAGCGCCTTGCGGACGTGCGGATGCAGCCGCAGCACGCGCGCGTCGGCGATGGCGAACACCGGGCCGTCACCCAGCCGCGAGACGAGCGCCTCGAAGCGCCCTTCGACGTCGAGACTCCGCTTCCACGCGCCGGGGCTCATGCGTGGTGCGGCCTCGCGAGCTTCAGCAGCCAGAGATCGGCCAGCACCAGCGACACCATCGCCTCCACCACCGGCACCGCGCGCGGGAGGATGCAGGGATCGTGGCGGCCCGCCTTCGCGTGATCCGTCAGCGTCGCCGGCGGCTTGAACAACACGCGCAGCACCAACGGCTCGCCGTTCGAGAGGCCGCCCTGAATGCCGCCGTACACGTCGCGGGTCGAATGAAACTGCGTGCCCGGGAGCCGCAGCCGCGCCTCGAGATCTTCCGGGCCCCACACCACCCCCGTCACCGCGCCGATGCCGGTGACCGCGTCGGCGAGCCGCGCCTTGAGCTTGCCGAACACCGGCTCCCCGAGGCCGACCGGGAGGCCGTCGACGCGCACGGTGATCGCCCCGCCCCAGCTATCGCCCTTCGCCTTCGCGTCGAGGATCAACGCTTCGATCTCCGGCGCGAGCGACTGATCAGGGCAGCGCGTGGAGTGCGCGTCGACCTGCGCGCGCGTCACGGGTGAAGCGGGAAGCGGAGCGACGAGCGGGCCCACCTGCGAGACCCACGCGACGGTGGACACCGTGGGCAGCTCGCGCGCCAGCAGCGCCTCGGCCACCGCGCCGCCGATCACCCGGCTGAGCGTCTCGCGGCCGCTGGTGCGCCCACCACCGCGCGGGTCACGATGCTGAAAGCGCTCGCGCCACACGCGATCCGCGTGACCGGGCCGGTCCTCCTTCGCGAGCCGGGCGTAGTCCTCGCTGCGCTGGTTGGTGTTGCGCACCACCGCGGCGATCGGCGTGCCCAGCGTCTTCTCTTCGTACACGCCCGAGAGCAGCTCGACCGCGTCGGCCTCGGCGCGCGCGGTGGTGACGGCCGACTGGCCCGGCCTCCGCCGATCGAGCGCGCGCTGCACCTGCGCGGTGGTGAGCGCCACGCCAGCCGGGCACCCATCGATGACCGCGCCCATCGCCGGGCCGTGGCTCTCGCCGAAGGTGGTGACGCGGAAGAGTTCGCCGAAGGTGTTCACGTCGCTGACTCCCAGAGCCGGCGCTGCTCGCGCGCCTGCGCGATGAACCAGCGAGGGCCAAGCCGCACCGGCTGCCCGCCCCGCCGCGAGATCTCGGCCGCCACCGCGCGCGCCGCCGAGCCGTACGAGACGATCGCCACCCGCGCACCCTCGAAGCGCAGGTGCGCCGGCACGTCGACGTTCGGAGGCCACGTCCAGAACACCACGCCCCGCAGCGGCACCGCCGGCACCGTCGCGCGCGTGAGCACCGCGACCTCGAGCCCGCGCCGCTTCGCCTCGAGCCGCAGCGCCTCGGTGACGCCGCCGTCGCCCAGCACGGTGAAGGCCCGCTCGGGCGCCAACACGTCGAGCGTCGCCGCGGCGCCCGCGACGTCGGAGTTCTCCGCCACCCAGCCCTGGTGATTGCGGATCAGCGTGTTCACCGCCGACAGCGGCGTCAGCACCTCGGCCGCCACGCGCTTCTTGAAGGGGTTGGTCACCGCGAAGCCGCGGTAGTGCGGCTGCAGCGCGGCGAGCAGCGGCCCCAGCGCGACGTCAGGGGGCAGTTCGACGCGATCGAACGGCTGCTGGTGAATGCGCGGGCTGCGCGAGTGTGCGATCGAGCCGCCGAGGATGCCGAGCCGCCGCGTGCGACCATCGGCCTGCGCCCGGCGCGCTTCCCGCACGGCGTCGGCGAGCAGGCGCTGCCCCGGCGCGGCCGCCCAGGCGGAGTCGAGCGCGAGGTAGTCGAGGGCGTTGCGCTGCGCGAGCACCGCGCGGAAGGGCATCGCCAGCGGACCGGTGGCGAGCACCGTGACGTGCTCCTCGCCGAAGCGCTCGATGAGCGCGCGCTGTGTCTCGAGCAGGCGGGGGAAGTCGGCCAACTCTCCGAGCGGCTCGACGTGCTTGATGCGCGAGCCGGGCACCACGCCGTCCCACAGCGCGAGCGCGTCGTGCGTGCGCAGCGGCCGATCGGCGTGAATGGACCGCAGCATCGACGGCGACGGCAACCCGTCTTGCGGCTCGTCGATCAACGTGGCGCGCGTGCGCCAGTCGTCGGGCAGCCGGGGCGTACGCCGCGCGATGAGCAGCGGGATGGCGCGCGACGGCGCGAGGAGATCGATCTCCGCAGGGTGCAGATCGCTGCGGATCTCCAGCAGGTCGGCGCCCGCGTGCCGGGCCTTCCACGCGAACTTCTCGATCGGCTCGTGCGGCGGCAACGTCACCACGCGCCGGGGCCGGCGGCCGCGCACCAGCCGGAGCATGAAGTCGATGAGCGACAGCGGGCGCGCCGCGGCGTGGCGGTATTCGCGCTCCTGGTAGATCTCGCGCAGCTCTTGATCGAGCGGCAGCTCGGGTCGCAAGCGGCCCCGGGTGGCGTCGCGCGAGAGCCGCTCGACGTAGGTCTCGAAGCTGATCGGCACCTCGACCGTCACGCAGCTCCGCAGCAGCTCGGCGTGGTGCGAGAGGAAGCCGCCGCCCACCGACACCACCAGGCCCGACGGCAACGAGCGGAACGCCTCGCGCTCGGCGTGGCGAAAGTCACGCTCGTCGCTCTCGACCCATTCCTTGAGCGAGCGCTCATGGCGACGCTCGAGCTCGGCGTCGAGGTCGACGCCCGGCCGCCCCAGCGCCTTCGCCACCCGCGGCAGCATCGAGGTCTTGCCCGCGGCGCGATGGCCGGCGAGCACGACCGTCACGTCGCACGGCAGCCCCTCGACGAGCTCACCGCGACGACGTTCCCACTCGGCGCGGAGCACCGGCTGGAGGCGGGGGTCGACATCGTCGAGCAGCGTCACGCGCTCTATCTATCGAGCGGCCTCGCGCCTGTCGCGATAGCGTTTCCGCCCATGCGCTGGCCCTTCCTCGCGACGTTGCTGCTGCTCGGTTGTCCCGCGCCGATCGAGCCGACCGTGGGGGCGCCCTGCACCGCCGAGAGCGTGGGCCGCTGTGACTCCGAAGCACCTCGGCTGCTGCAGTGCACCGGCGGCACCTACGTCACCTACGCTGACTGCAAGGGGCCCAACGGGTGCACGGTGACCAGCGACACGGCCGACTGCGACACCTCAGGCAACTCGGTGGGTGACCGCTGCGCGCCGGCGTCGGAGGGCAAGGTGCGCTGCGATCCCGACGGGGGCGTGCGCATTCTGCGGTGCATCGATGGCGGGCTGGAGTCGATCTACACCTGCCCCCAACCGAAGATCTGCGGGCTGTCGGACGGCGGCCTGACCTGCCTCTGAATCAGTTCTGCGTGCCGTAGAGCGACTGGAGACCGGCCGCGATGCGATCGCCCGGCGCACCGGCCCCGGGGAACGTGAGCTCGAGCACCGGCTCGTCGTCGACCAGCTTGCCGACGAGGATCAGCTCCACCTCCTGCTGCGCGTCGTCACCCAGCCCGGTCAGCTCGTCCTCGCGCCGCGTGCGGTGCTTGAGATCGCCCAGCCGCAAGGTGTGTGGCCCGGGCTGCAGCGCCGCGCCCGCCTCGATGGTCGTCTGCGCGAGCGCGTTCACCATCGAGATGGCCAGCGACTCCAGCTCCACCGGCACGCCCTTGAGCTCGAGCTCGGGCAGCGCGAACTGGTTGAGACCGGAGGTCTTCAGGGTCTCGGTGCGATCGTTGGCGTCGGTGAACACCGTGAAGTGGTTGAGCGCGTCGGGCAGCTTCTTGTCCCAGCTCGCGATGCGGCGCGCCTTCCAGTCGGCGGGCCCGTAGTAGTTCTGCGACTCCTCGTCCCACAGGGCGCCACCGGTCGCCGTGGCGTAAGCGAGCATCACCAGATCGACCGACAGCAGCGCGTCGAGCTCGTGCGGAGGCAGCACCGCGTCGATCACGCTGACCTCCTTCGACGCCTTCACCGACTTCTTGAGCGCCGGCGGGAGCCACGCGCCGTCGTCGAGCGTGGCGCCGGTCGCCAGCGGGTACTCGTCGGTCGTCAGCACCCGCAGCGTGAGGTACGGCGGGATGGCCTCGTCGGGCGCGGCGCCTTCGTAGACGGTGAGCCGGGTGCCCTTCACCGCGGCGCGCAGCGTCTTGAGCGGGTCCTTCTTCGGGCGATCGACGTGGAACACCGCGTACTCGGCGGTGGCGAGCGAGGGAGAGAAGAAGTCGTCACTGCTCGCGGTGTCGGTGGGCTCGGGCGCCGCGGGCTCCGGCGTGGTGAGGGTGTCGTCGGGCTCGGAGGACGGAGGCTCGCTGCGCGACGGGGAGAGATCGGGCTCGACGATCGGCGGCGGCGCGGGGTGTTCGATCGACTCGACGAGCCCCTGCACGAGCGTCAGCGTGCCGACGGCACACGACCCCACGAAGCAGGTGACGAACGACGCGAGGAGGATGACGCCGACCCGTTGACTCATAGGGGGCGCACCATACGCCGTTCGTTCAGGCCAGCAGCTGATCCCACACGGCGGGGTCGTCGGCGCCCAGCCCACCGAGCGCGCGCACGGCGTCGGCGAACTTCACGCCCGTCGCGCCGCCCACCACCACCCTGGTCTTCGCGGGCAGCGCCGCGAGCACCTCACCGAGCGTCTTCTTGAAGTCGTCTTCGCTGCCGCCACCGACCGACGACAGCGCGACCAGCTCGGGGTTGAGCGCGCGCACCACGCGGGCGAGGTGCTCGGGCGGAGTGCGGGCGCCGAGGAACGTCACCCGCCAGCCGGCGTGACGGAAGCGCAGCGCGACGCCCATCAGGCCCAGCTCGTGATCCTCTTCGGGGAAACACGCGGCGACCACGTGGGCCTTCGCGCGCTTGGGCGCCTGGTGCAGCAGGGTCAGCACGCGTTGCCGCGCCGCCTGGGTCACGAGGTGCTCTTCGGCCACGGTCAGCTTGCCGTCGTGCCAGCGCTCACCGACCTCGCGCTGCAGCGGCATCAACACGTCTTCGAAGAACGCCACCGGCGGCAGCGACGCCATCGCCTCGTCGAGCACGGTCTCGATGGTCTGCTGATCGAGCCGCTCGGCGGCGACCAGCACGTCCTGACGCCAGCGCGTGTATTGCTCGGTGGCGGGGGCCTTGCGGGGCGTCTCCTGCGCCTCGACGTGCTCCTTCGCTTCCTTCTTGATCTTCGGCAGCAGGCGCACCGCTTCGGCGATCGACACGCCCTCTTCGGTCAGCTTCTTGAGGCGCTTGAGCACCTCGATGTCGGCTTGCGTGTACGCGCGGTAGCCCGAGGCGGTGCGGCGGGGCTTGAGCACGCCGTACCGTCGCTCCCAGGCGCGAATGAGGCCTTCGCTGACGCCGGTCATCTCCGACGCGATGTGAATTCGGTACGTGCGTTCCATCAGCGTTCCACTGCTCCCGACGTCGCGGTTGTGTGTGCCGGCAACTGCCGCACAGCGTCCCACCGGTCCTGCACCCCACTGCGCCCCGCCAGCACGCGCGTGAAGCCTTCTAGCGAGCGCGCGGACATCACGCGCGAATACGTTTCAGCCAGCCCCTGCTCGAAGATCTCGAGCGGCCCGGCGGCGTGGGGCGTTCCGACCTCGAGCAGCACGTCGGGGTGCTCATGCTCGAGGAAGGCGTAGCGCACGGCGATCGGCACGCAGCGCACCTTCGCCGTGCGCGCGATGACCTCGACGCCCCGCTGCAGCGGGCCCAGCGGCCCCTGCCCCGCGTGGATCTCGCCTTCCGGGAAGATGAAGACCGCCGCGTTGGGGCGCTGCAGCACTTCCTTCGCGTAGCGAATCGACGCCAGCGCGCTCTTCGCGTCGCCGCGGTGCACGCCGAACGCACCGATGCGGGTGTGGAAGCGGTACTTCGCGAGGTTCTCTTCTTCCATCATCGCGTAGGCGTTCCACCCGGCGAGCTGGCCGATCTGGTGCGCCATGAAGCCGTCCCAGAAGCTCGAGTGGTTCAGGTAGGCGATGAGGCCTCCTTCGCTCGAGGGGAACGAACCGCGCCGCCACACGCCCCGAAAGGCGCCCTGCACCTTGCGGCGGATGTAGCGGTCGAGCACCCAGGTGAAGGGCCCGCCCTTGGCGTCTTTGATCATGAGGCGCCGCCTTCCGACGGGGCCGGCCGCATGCGCCCGCCCTCGACGAGCTCGAAGCGGCGTCCGCGCCAGGTGACGGTGCGACCCACGCGCAGCGCTTCGAACCAGCAGACGAACAACAGCGCTTCGGCCAGCAGCCACTCGAAGCGCAGCCCGGTGCGGCGATCGAGCCGGTTGGCGAGCGTGATGCGCGCGGCGACGAGGAAGCACAACGCAAAGGCGACCTGCGGCGTGGCCACCACCGACGCCAGCACCATCAACACCGGCGTCGGCGCGAAGAAGAGCGGCACCGAGGGGAACAGCGCCGGGCGGTGCGCGCGGAGCACCTGCATCCACCGCGTGAAGCGCTCGAACACCGGGCGCACCGTGGCGTCACGCGCCTGGGGGACGAGGGCCGGCGCGCGCGCGAGGGTGACGGTCAGCCCGCGCTCGTGCAGCACCTGCGAGAGCTCGAGATCTTCACCGATGCAGTCGGCCAGGCGCACCAGCTCGGCGGCGGCGGTGGACGAGAGCGCGATGGCCTTGCCGCAGATCGCCTTCGCGCCAGCGCTCATCACGTCGAGCGCCTCGAAGCTGTGGTGCGACTGCACCAGCAGCCCGCGGTTGAGGCGGCCGGCGAGCGTGTCGATCGACTCGGGCCGCGGCGCTGCCGACGCCAGCGCGGCTCCTTCCTGCAGCTCGTCGAGGAGTGACGTCACCAGCGCGCCATCAACGCGCACGTCGGCATCGACGCAGATCACCACCGTGTCGCGCTGCTGGGGGATGGTGGCCAGCGCGTACGCGAGGTGTCCGACCTTGCGGTTCTTCGAGAGGGGATCCGACGGGAGCCAGCGCACGTTGGCCGACTGCAGCCGCGGGCGGAACGGCGAGAGCACCACGTGCGAGAGCTGCCCGGAGTAGTCGATGGGCGCGGCGAGGTTCTCGAGCTCGAGCGGCGTCGGCGCGTCGACCGGGCGCAGCAACAGCACGTGCGGCCGCCGCTTCACGCGCGCGCGCCGGGCCTCGCCGACGCCCTGCTTGTAGAGCCGATGCACCGCCACCCAGGTGAAGCCGCCGGCGAAGACTGCCCACAGCGTGATGAGCCAGCTCATGCGGCGCTCCCGTGACGCGTCTTGAAGTTCGCCATCCACCGCACGGTGGGGCTGTGGAAGCGCTGGAAGTCGGCGACCTCACCGAGCGCGTGCGCGTCGGCGTTGAGCGTCTCGGCGCGCGCGTAGAAGGGCGACGACTCGAGGAGCTGCGGCTGACCGGGCAGGCCCAGCGCGCGCGGCACCCGCAGGCCCCAGTTGGTGCGCTCGGTCTCGGCGTCGGCGAGGCGCACCTGCTCGCGCCCGGCGGCGTCGGCGCTGATGCGTACCTGCTGCGCCGGCACGTCAGCCCACGGGCGGTAGGTGATCTCGGTGGCGTCGGGGCGGTGCACGCGCACCCATTCCCAGCCCTTGAGGTCCGAGCCCAGCGGCACCTCGCCGTGATTGCCGTCGTGGTACCCGCGGCCCTCGAGCGTGCGATCGAGGTGCTCGAGGCGCACGGTGGCGCGGCCGCGCGCGGCGATGGGGCGCCAGCGGTGCGAGAGGCCGGGCACCAGCTCGATCTCCGGGTGCGTGGGACCCTCGGGCACGAAGTCGAGCTTCACGTGCGTCGGCGAGCCCCAGTTGGTCATCATGAAGGGCGTCGTCTTGTCCTTGACCTCGGCGGTCAGGCGACCGTCTTCGTACTGCAGCCACGAGTCACCGATGCTCAGCCGGCGCCCGTCTTCCGACACCGCCACCTTCGCGTACTCGGTGAGCACCCACTGGTAGCGCACGCCCTTCTCGTAGAGCGCGAAGTTGACGGCCGCGTGCTCGCGCGGGAGCCCGCCCTTCTTCAGCGACGTGGAGTACTTCGCCGAGAAGATGCTGCCGATCATGAAGATGAAGACGGCGGTGAAGTCACCGGCCGCCACGTCGACGTAGTACCAGCGGTAGGCCCCGCTCTTTTCCGGCAGCTCGATGTGGTTCATCGCGTGCCTCCGAGGTGCGCGTGCGCGAGGCCCGCGGCGAAGCGGCCAGAGAGCATCACCAGCGGCACTCCGCCGCCCGGGTGCGTGCCCCCGCCCGCGAAGAAGACGCCCTGATCGCGGCCCTTGAGGTGCGGGCGGCGGAAGGGACCGAACTTGCCGTGCGGCAGGAAGCCGTAGATCGACCCGCCGGGGGCACCGCGCGCGGCGAGATCGAGCGGCGTGCGCTCGGCGAACACCTCGAGGTCCACGTCGCGGAGCTCGGCGAAGTGCGACCGCAGCGCGGTGAGGCACAGCTGCTGGAGCCGCTTCGCCTGCGCCGGCCACTCCTCCCGCGCGCGCTCGGCGTCGGTGAAGGCGGGCACGTTGACCATCACGAACAGGCCGCTGCGGCCGTCGGGCGCCATGGTGCGATCGGTGGCCGCGGGGTGGCAGACGTAGACGGTGGGGTCGGTCGGCACGACGCCCGAGAAGAGCTCGGCGAACTCGGCGGCGTAGTCCTTCGAGAAGACGATGAGGTGGTGCGGGAGCGAGACGCGTTTGGGCACGTCGACGAAGAACACGTAGCCCGACATCGCCAGCGGCTCGTGCTCGCGGCCCAGCACCTGGAGCGGATCCTGGTTCACCACCACCGCGTCGAACTCGCGCTCGTCACCGGCCACGCCCGCGAGGAAGCCGGCGCCGCGCTTCTCCCAGCGGGCCCGCGCCTGGGTGTGCACGGTGACGCCGAGGCGACGGACCGCGGTGGCCAGCGCCTGGACCAGCGCGCCCATGCCGCCCTCGACGTGGTGCACGCCGTACGCGCGCTCGATGTGGGGGATCATCGCGAAGGCCGCGCTCGCTTCGTACGGCGAGCCGCCGGTGTACGTCGCGAAGCGGCCGGCGAACATGCGCAGCGCCTCGGTCTCGAAGTGTTTGCGCGCGAGCTGATCGAGCGTCGAGAGCTTGAGGCCGGTGAGCATGGTGCCCAGCCCGCGCTTGAGCACGCGGCCCATGAAGGTGGGCATGCCCTCGTAGGGCGCCTCGAGGTACGGCTCGCCGGCGGCGCGGTAGATGCGCTCGGCGGCGACGTAGAAGTCGCGCAGCCCCTGCCCTTCGTGCGCGCCGAAGCCGTTGGCCGACTCGACGGCGCGATCGAGATCTTCCCAGCAGAAGAAGTCGCGGCCGTCGGCGTAGCGGTACTGCGACTGCAGCGGCATGCGGTGGAAGGTGGGCAGCAGATCGTCGGCGCCGAGGCGCGAGAAGGTCTGGCGCACCGTGTCCGGCATGGTGAGGAGCGTGGGGCCGGTGTCGAGCGTGACGCCGTGGTGAGTGACGACCTGCGCCTTGCCGCCGAGCGTGTCGCTGCCCTCGAAGAGGGTGACCGCGTGGCCGGCGCGCGCGAGCTCCCCGGCGGCCGAGAGCCCGCCGATGCCGCCGCCGATGATCGCGACGCGCTTCACGTCCCCTCTCCCTGTGAAACGGGGAGAGGGTCAGGGTGAGGGGCCGACCCCGCCCCCAAAGCCCGACCTGACGGATTCGCCGTGACCATCACCCCAAGCGCGAGCCGCACCTTCCCACCGAACGACACGCGGGCCCGCTGCGAGAACACGTCATAGTCACGCGCCTCGATCACCCGATTGATCTGCCCATAAATGGTCGACATCAGTCTCACGACCCGCTGGCTGCCGAAGCCCTGCAGATCCGGAATCCCCAGCTCCGCGCGGCCATAAAACTCGCGGGCCCGGGCGATCTGGAACTTCGCGAACGCGCGCCACGCATCAGTCACCTCGCCCTTCGCGAGGTCCTCTTCACGGATCCCGAACGAGCGCAGCTCATCAGCCGGCAGGTACACGCGGCCGCGCGACAGGTCTTCCTTCACGTCGCGCAGAATGTTGGTGAGCTGCATGGCGATGCCGAGGTCGGCGGCGTACGGCAGGCAGCGATCGTCGCGGTGGCCGAGCACGGGGGTCATCATCAGCCCCACCACGCCGGCGACGCGGTAGCAGTACAAGCGGAGCTCCTCGAAGTTCGCGTAGCGCGTCTTGGTGAGGTCCATCTCCATGCCGTTGATCAGCTCCTGAAACGGCAGCTCGGGGATGCGGTAGCGCAGCACGGTGTCGCGGAAGGCGGCGAACTCCGCGGGGTGCCAGGGCAGGTCCTTCATCGCCACGGCCGAGTCGGCGCCGTAGATGGCCGACACGCCGGCGCGCGCGAGGGCGAGGCGCTCCGAGAGCTCGGAAGGCAGCGCGGTCGGCGCGAGCGCGAGCCCGTCACCGGTGTTGTCGCCGTCGACGAGATCGTCGAGGCGGCGGCAGAACGCGTAGAGCGCAAAGGCCGCGCGGCGCCGCTCACCGAACAGCGCGACCGACGCGAACGAGAACGACTTCGCGTGGTGGTGCGTGAGCGCCTTCGCTCGCGCGTACCCTTCGGTGAGCAGCGCGGAGGTCATGGCGTGGCCCCCACCGCGGCCGGCCCGTTCACCGCGACCAGCTCACGCGCCGGCGAGCGTTCGGCGATCTTCTGCACCGCGAGGTCGGCGCTGATCATCACCGTCGGCACGCCCGTGCCCGGCTGCACCGACGCGCCGCAGAAGTAGAGATCCTGGATCTTCTCGTCCCACACCTTCGGGCGGAAGGGACCGATCTGGAACATGTTCTGCGCCAACCCGAAGTTCGAGCCGCGCTCGAGGTTGAGCGACGAGGCCCAGTCGTCGGGGGTGATGACGCGCTCGACTTCGACGTCGCGCTCGAGGTCGGGCATGCCCAGCTCGGCGAGCCGCGCGAAGACCTTGGCGCGCACCTTCGGGCCTTCGATCTTCCAGTCGAGGTGCCTGGCCTGGTGCGGAACCGGCACCAGCACGTACAGCGCGTCTTTGCCCTCCGGCGCCATGGTGGGGTCGGTGTGGGCCGGCGCGTTGACGTAGAACGACGGATCTTCCGGCACCTGCAGCTTCTCGAAGATGTCGCCGAACGAGCCCTCGAAGTCGCGGCCGAAGAAGACGTTGTGGTGCTGGAGCTGCGGCACGCGCTTCTTCACGCCGAGGTACAGCATGTAGCCCGACGAGGTGTACCGCTTCTTCTCGAGCTCGGGCTTCGCGCTGACCTTCGAGTCGATGAGGTGCTTGTACGCCCACGGGTAGTCGGCGTTGCACACCACCACGTCGGCCTTCTCGACGCGCCCACCGGGCAGCCGCACGCCGACCGCGCGCCCGTTCTCGATGACGATCTGCTCGACCGCCGACTGGTAGTGGAAGGTGACGCCCTCTTCGCGGCACACCTTCTCGAGCGCGCGGGGGATCGCCCCCATGCCGCCCTTCGGGTACCAGATGCCGACCGCCAGCTCGGTGTACGGGAGCAGCGAGAAGACCGCCGGCGCCTCGTAGGGCGACACGCCGAGGTACATCGTCTGGAAGGACATCGTCTGCTGAATGCGCGGGTCCTTGAACGCCGACGACACCTGGCCGAACAGCTTGCGGTGCGCGCCGACGCTGAAGATGCGGGGCAGGTTCGCGGGCGTGAGGAACTCGGAGATCGAGTCGAAGTGTTTGCCCACGAAGTGCTCGAGCGAGACGTCGTGGCGCTCGCGGCCCTTGGCGAGGAAGCGCAGGTAGCGCTCGAAGCTGCCGGGCTCGAGCTTCTCGAGCTCCTCGCGCATCTTCGTCAGCTCGGACGTCAGGGTGAGCGTCGAGCCGTCGCGGAAGGTGACCTGGTAGTTGGGATCGCAGCGAACGATCTCGAGGTAGTCCGACAGCTTGCGGCCCACGCTGGCGAAGGTGCGCTCGAAGACGAACGGCATCAGCATGATGGTGGGGCCGAGATCGAAGCGGAAGCCGTCGACCTCGATGCGCCCGCACCGCCCACCGGGAACGTCGAGCTTCTCGTGCACCTCGACGCGCCAGCCCTGGTGGGCGAGCTTCATCGCGGCGGTGAGCCCACCGACCCCCGCGCCGACGACGATCGCCTTGCGCCCGCGCATCACGCCGCCCTCTTCTGGAGCTTCGCCATCAGCGCGTCGAGCACCGCGCGCGAGCCGCTCGCCGGGAGCGCCGCCAGCGTGCGCCGGGCCCCGCGGGTCATGCGGCTGATCACCCGCTCGGTCGCCGCGACGCCGCCGTGCTGCTTCACCAACTGGCGCGCCTGCGCGAGGTGCGCGGCGGTCTTGTTCGGCTCGTGCCACAGCGCCTCGAGCTGCGCGCGGCCCGCGTCGTCGGCGCGCGTCCACGCGGCGATGACCGGGAAGGTGCGCTTGCCTTCCATGAAGTCGCCGCCGCCGTCCTTGCCAGCGACCTGGTCGTCACCGAGCAGGCCGATCAGATCGTCGCGGAGCTGGAACGCCATGCCCACCTGGCGCCCCACCTTCTCGAGCGCGTCGATGAGCTCGTCCGACCCGCCGCCGAGCATCGCGCCGACCACCAGCGGCGCCACGAAGCCGTACTTCGCGGTCTTGAGGTTGGCGACCTTCAGCGTCTGAAAGAGGTTCACCTCGTCGAGCGGCGCGCGCGAGAGGTCGATGTCGAGGAACTGGCCGGCCGCGGTGTGGCGGCAGATGGCCATCATGTACTTCGTCGCCTTCGCCGAGGCCTCGAGGCCGCTGCCGAGCATCGTCTCGACGGCGCGCGCGTAGAGGTGGTCGCCCAGCACGACCGCGAGGTCTTCGCCGAACTTCCCCGGCGAGAGCACGCGGTGCAGCGTCGGCCCGCCCCGCCGCGTCGCCGCGCGATCAGCCACGTCGTCGTGCACCAGCATGAAGGTGTGCAGCAGCTCGAGGCCCGCCGCGAACTCGCGCACGCCAGCCGGCACGCCCTGCCCCAGCCCGCCGCTCGCCAGCGCCCAACCCGCCACCAGCAGCGTGGGCCGCACCCGCTTGGCGGGCCGCAGAGAATAGGCGCGCAGCTCGACCAGCGCGCGCGACCAGCGGGGGTCGATGAGGGCTTCGTCGTCGAGCTCGAGCAGCCCGGCCAGCGTTCGCTCGAGCTCGAGCTGAAACGCGGCCAGCGCGGCTTCAGCGCTCATCGTGGGGTTCATCGCACCAATCACGGTCATGAAGTCGTCCTCCGGGACGCTGCGTTGGATGCGGAACCCGTCCAGGCGTTGCAGGGTTTGTACATGCTCTGTATAGATTTCGTTCAAGGTCGGGTCAATGCAACGAAATCTCAAGAACATCAGCCGTTTGGCCTGTTTGTGGGCGCTGGCGGCCGTCGCCGGGGAGCCGAAGATGGACGCGATCGTCGAAACTTCGAGCGGGAGCACCGCGCACCTGGCGGCGCTGTGGAAGCGGCCGACGGTCCTCTTCTATGAGGACAAAGACTCGAACCAGCTCAACCAGCACGTGAAGGACGCGCTCTTCAAGAAGGGGCGCGATCAGGGGCTGCTCGACGCGGTCTCGGTGGTGGCGGTGGCCAACGTGGCGGCCTTCAACTGGTTCCCCGCGCGGAACTTCGTGCTCGCTGCGGTGCGCGACGTGGAGAAGAAGGCCAACGTGCCGGTGTACCTCGACTTCCAGGGCTCGCTCGCCGCGCCGCCGTGGAGCCTCCCGCCGACGAGCTCGACGGTGCTGGTGCTCTCCGCCGAGGGCCAGGTGGTGTGGACCGCGAAGGGCCGGCTCAGCGACGCGCAGCTCACCCAGCTCTTCGAGGTGCTGGAGGGACAACTTTCGAGCCGATGACATCCGGCAGCAAAGGTTTAGAGTCCGCTGCCATGCCACGAAGAGCACCCGCCAAGCGGGCCATCAAGCAGGACCGCGCGGTCAAGACTCGCCAGGACATCCTCAACTCGGCCATCACCCTCTTCGCGCGGCGCGGCATTCTGGCCACCACCATGGCGGAGCTGGCGCGGGCGATTCACATGACGCCGGGCGCGCTCTACTGGCACTTCCCCACCAAGGAAGACCTGCTGCTCGCGGCGATCGAGGAGCTGCACCAGCGCTTCGTGAAGAGCTTCGAGCCGCTGCTGATCGAGATGGTGAAGTGGCCCGCGGTGAAGCAGCTCGAGGCGTTCTGTACGCACACCGGGCAGTACCTGCAGGACAACCGCGAGCACGGCATCTTCTACGGCATGGTGGGCGCCGAGGCGGCCGAGAACACCGAAGACGTGGCGTCGGCGCTGCGTGACGCGCTGCAGGTCTACGTCGCGGCGATCGAGCAGATCATCCGCTACGGACAGGAGAAGACGAAGGAGTTCCGCACCGACGTCGACGCCCGCACCATGGCGAACACCATCATCTTCGGGAACATCGGCCTCGTGGTGCAGCACAACCTGTTCCGCGAGTCGCTGTCCTACGCGCCCATCGTGCAGTCGTTCCACACGGTGCTGCTCGAGGGCATCAAGAAGTAACGAAGGTCGCCGGGCGCACCGGCGAGGACCCCAGACTTCGGGGCCCCGCCGGCGGCCGACCCCGCCTTACGGCGCGAGGTTGTGCGAGCCCATGGTGTTGTTCATCAACATCAGCGCCTCGGTGGTCGCCGGGAAGAGCGTCCACTGGCAGTCGGTGGCGTTGGTGCCGGCCGACGTCGCCCAGTTGGTGGTGGGCGAGGCGATGGTCGACTTGCGAATGAGGATGGTGTCGACCGCCCCGTTCGCGTTGCCGCACACCGTCCACGACGTGCCGGGGTTCATGCCCACCACGCCGATGGTGTCGATGACGTTGGCGCCCTGCGAGAGGGTGACCGCGTCGTTGCCGTTGAAGCCGATCACCGCGTTCTTGACGTCGCAGTTGGTGAACGACGGGGCGATCGACGGCTGGCAGATGACGTACGTCTCGCCGTCGTTGAGCAGCCCGGTGAGCGCCAGGGTCTGCGTGGGGGCCGTGGCGCCGTTGGCGTAGTTCTTCAGCGAGTAGTTGCTCAGGTCGACCACCGCGCCGGTGCCGTTGAAGAGCTCGATGTACTTGTTGTTCGAGTTCCCTTCGCCGTACTCCGAGATGAGGAGGTTGGTGGCCGTGGCCTGCGTGCGCACCGTGAGCGCCGAGGTCAGCATGGTGCTGCCCAGCGTCGCGGTGAGGGTGCCGCCGCCCATCGCCATCGCGTCGACCGACACGTTGAAGGTCGCGCTCATCGCGTCGGCCGGCACGGTGACGGTCATCGGCGCCACGCCGAAGGTGTTGGGCACCAGCGAGAGCGTCACGTCGGTCGCCATCGCCGCGGGGATGTCGAGGCGCACGGTGAAGGCCTGGGTGCCGCCCGCGTTGACGCTCGCGGTGCCGGGCTCGAGGGCGGTCAACACCGGCACGTCGTTGCCGTTGAGCACGCGCACGGTGGCGGTGCGGGTGTCGGTGCCGAGGGTGGCGGTGATGGTGACCAGGCCGCCGTCGGTGCCGTCGATGCCGGTCAGCGGCACGTCGGCGAACAGGCCGCCGTCGGGCACGACGATCGCGCCGCCGTTGCCCACGGTGACCTGCGGGCCGCCGGAGCTGACGGTGACGGTGGTGTCGCCGAACGCGCCGTTCGACAGCCGCACCTGCAGCGGCGAGGGCAGCGTGGTGGTGCCGCCCTGGCGCACGAAGACCTGCGCCGGGGTGACCGCCACCAGCGACGGCGGGCCGGTCACCACGTCAGCCGCCGAGCGCGGCTCGAGCTTGAAGTTGCCGTTGCGGTACTCGAGCACGCCGGTGAACGAGAGGTAGGTCTGGTTGAGCACCGGGAACGGCGAGACCAGGTACAGGTAGTCGTTGACGCGCAGCGAGCCGTTGATGACGAACTCGTTGGTGGGCGCCGGGTCAGACGGGCCGGCCACCGGGGCGAGGTCGGTGACCACCGCGTTATCGACGCGCACCAGCACGCCCTCGAGCGCCTGCGCGCGACCACCGTCGGTCGCCACGTCGGCGGCGAGCACCACCACCGGCGTGGGGAGCGCCTGCATCGAAGCCGTCACCTGCACGCCGCCGTCGAGGGCGCCCAGCGTGCCGCTGAGCTGGATCTGCCCGTTGAAGTTGACCGGCGTGGTGTTGGGGATGGTGAGGCGATCGCCCGGGTTGACGCCGGAGCTCGGCGCGTAGGCGAAGATGCCGGAGTTGTCGGCGGTGGTGAACCCGGGGTCGTTGGGGTGCACCTGGAGGAAGTAGCCGGTCGAGGCGACCGCGGTGACCAGCACGTTGCTCAGCGCCACCGGCTGGCCGAGCGGCGCAGTGCCGGACTTGACGGCGTAGATGGTGGACGGGCACGCCGCGTTGCCGGGGTTGGCGTCGGCCGGGCAGGCGTCGCAGGCGTCACCCTTGCCGTCGCCGTCGGTGTCGGCCTGCGGGCTGCCGGGGTTGGCCACGTTGGGGCAATTGTCCGACGCGTTGGGCACGCCGTCGCCGTCGCGATCGTTGGGGTCGAAGGCGGTGCAGGTGGTGGTGTTCGCGTTGAGCGGGCACGGGTCGCACACGTCACCCACGCCGTCGCTGTCGGCGTCGGCCTGCGCCATCGAGTCCATCGGGCGCACCGGGTTGAAGACGTTGGGGCAGTTGTCCATCGCGTCGGCGATGCCGTCCTTGTCGGTGTCGGTGCTGGCCGAGGTGTAGATGGTCGAGCCGAGCTTGCTGTTCGACCCCTTGGGGCTGGTGGCCGAGCGCTCGGGCACGCACGACGGCTCGTTCTGCGGCGTCGCGCCGTTGCAGTAGAAGAGTGGGTAGGTGGTGGTGTTGGCCGACTGGAGCAGCGCGTAGGTGTTGGCCGCGTTGGCGCCGGTGAGCGCAGGGAACTCGGCCTTGATGCACGCCGCCTTCATGCTGCCGCAGACGTCGAAGGTGTCGCACATCGCGGTGGTGTCGAGCACCGACAGCACGTTCTGATCGCCGTACAGCACCTTGCCGGCGCGCATGGTGAGCACCACGTCCTGCGGCTGCGCGTCGATGACCGAGCGGTAGAAGCTGCCCGGGCGGCGCTTGTAGATGGCGAGGTCGCCGAGCTTACCGACCGCGATGCGGCCCAGCTTGCCGGCGGTGGCGGTGGCGTCGGCGCCGCCCGCGGTGACGGTGCGCCACAGCTCTTCGTCGGTGAGCGCGTGGTTGAAGTAGTTGCTGTTGAGCCCATCGGCGCACTGCAGCTCGCGCAGCAGGTTCATCGAACCGGAGATGGTCCAGTCGGTGCCGAGCGCGATGTTGACGCCGAGCTTCTTGTAGAGCGGCACCGCGGCGGTGTCGCCGTAGAGCGAGACGTTCGAGCGCGGCGACCACACCAGCGAGGTGCTGTTCTGCGCGACCAGCGCGATGTCACGCGCGTTGAGGCCGATGGCGTGCACCAGCGCGGTGCGGCTGCTCAAGATGCCGTTGTTGTTCTGCGTGAGGCAGACGAACTCGTTGCGCGCCGACGGCTCGATGCCCTCGGAGACGTGGGGCAGGTACGCGCCCGTGCCCGGCGCGGTGGTGGGCAGCGACGGGTAGCCGCAGCCCGAGGTGAGCTCGAGGCCCGCGCTGTCGCCCAGCGGGAAGGTCGACGAGCTGACGGTGGGGTTGGTGAGCCCGAGCAGCCCCGACGGCGAGTCGAGGTTGCGGAGCATGCCGGGGTTGCCGGTGGTGTTGTACGTGGCGCCGACGATCGACGTGGTGCCGGCCATCACCTGGCGCAGCTCGGCCCAGCGAATGGCGGTGACCACGTTGCTGGTGCCGCTGGCGATGCGGGTGTGGCCGTTGTTGGGGATGCGCCAGTCGTGGCGGTGCTCGTAGCGCTCGGTGGTGCGCATCAGCGGGCTGGCCTGGAAGCTGATGTGATCGTGCGCGTTGATCAGACCCGGCGAGACGACCGCGCGCGGGCAGACCAGCTGGGTGGCGGCCGCGGCGCCGGCCGAGGTCGAGCAGTCACACGCCGCGCAGGTGATGGCGCCGGTGCCGTCGACCAGCACCTGGCCGCCGACGTAGGTGACGCCGTCGGCGAGGATCACGCCGGTCACCAGGCGCGCGCTGTCGCCCGCGGTGGCCTGGCAGGTGAGCCCGGCGGGGATGCGGGTGTTGAGGCCCGCGCAGCCCTTGACGGTGGTGGTGTCGGTGAAGGCCATGCAGTCGGCCTCACAGCCGTCGCCGGCAGCGGTGTTGCCGTCGTCGCAGATCTCGCTGCCTTCCCGCTTCCCGTTGCCGCAGGCGGGCGTGAACGTGCAGTCGTTCTCGCAGCCGTCGCCCGCGGTGCTGTTCATGTCGTCACAGTCTTCGAGGCCCTCGACGACGCCGTTGCCGCACATCGCCGTGCCACCGCCGCCGCCGGTGGTGCCGCCGCCACCGCCGGTGCTGCCCCCGCCCGTGCCGCCGCCGGTGGTGCCGCCGCCACCGCCGGTGGTGCCGCCGCCGCCGCCGGTGGTGCCGCCGCCGCCGCCCGTGGTGCCGTCGCCGCCGCCGGTGCTGCCGGTGACGCTCAGACAGTCGGCCTCGCAGCCGTCACCCGAGGTGTTGTTGCCGTCGTCACAGGCTTCGCCCGTCTCGACGACGGCGTTGCCGCAGACCGCGCGGGGTTGAGGACAGGCGACGAGCAGCGCGCCGCAGAGGGCGCCGAGGAGGAGAACACGCAGCTGTTGGGTCATTGAGTTTTCTTGAGCTCGAGGAAGGCCGGCCAGACGTGCGCGCCTTGTATCGACATGCCCCGCAATAGAACAGCGCCCCAACCAGAGGCTGGGGCGCTGCGTCACGACCGTGCGTCAGCGAGGGAGGATGTTGAACTCGACCCGGCGGTTGTTCTCGCGCCCCTTGGGCGTCGCGTTGTCGTCGGCCGGGCGATCAGGGCCGAAGCCGACGGGCTTGAGGCGCGACTCCGACACGCCCTTGCGCATGAGGTAGTCGACGACGGCCTTGGCGCGATCCGCCGAGAGAGTGCGGTTGAACGCCGCGTCACCGGTGTTGTCGGTGTGGCCTTCGACCTGGAGCGCGGTGATCTCGGAGTGCGCGCCGAGCACGGCGGCGATCTGATCGAGCAGCGCGTTCGAGCGCGCCTGAATCGTCGCCTTGCCGGTGTCGAAGTACACCTTGTCCTTGATCATCAGCTTCTCGGCGGTGATCACCACGAGCTGCTTCTTCTCCTTCGGGCAGCCCTGGTTGTCGGCCGGGCCCGGCTCGTTGGGGCAGTTGTCGAAGTTGTCGGACACCGTGTCCTTGTCGGTGTCGGGCCACGGGCAGCCCTTGTTGGCCGCGGGGCCCTTCTCGTTCTTGCAGGCGTCGAGGCGATCCGGCGTGCCGTCTTCGTCGGCGTCGGTGTCGGGGCAGCCCTTGTTCTCGGCCACGCCCTTCACGTCGATGCACGCGTCGAGGCGGTCGACCACGCCGTCGCCGTCCTTGTCGTCGTCGGCGCAGCCGTTGTTCTCCTTGGTGCCCTTCACCGCCGGGCACTTGTCCTTCTCGTCGGGCACGCCGTCGCCGTCGGAGTCACCTTCCGGGCAGCCGTCTTCGTCGGCGATGCCGTCCTTGTCTTCGGCCTGGTCACGACACTGGTCGACCTCGTCTTCGATGCCGTCCTTGTCGTTGTCCTTCTCCGGGCAGCCGTCCTTGTCCTCGAAGCCGTCGACGTCTTCGGCCTCGTCGACGCACTTGTCGTCGTCGCCCTTGATGCCGTCACCGTCGAAGTCGGCGTCGGCCGGCGTGGTCTGCGGCGCGCCGATGGTGAACGAGAGCCCGAAGAGCAGCAGCGCGTGCGGGCTGACGTCGCCCTGGCGCTGGCCGAAGAACATGAACTTCGCGAACGGGCCGATCGACAGACCCTCGAGCAGCGAGAGCTCGGCGCCGAGGCCGACGTCGAAGCCGGGGCCGAAGCCGCCCGACGCGTAGGTCAGGTGGGCGTCGACCCACGCGTTGCCCCACAGGTTGCCGGTGCGCTTGGTGCCGGGGTTGATGAGGTAGCCCTGCTCGTCGTTGAAGAGCCGCAGGCGCGCGCCGATGCCGCCGCCGAAGACCGAGCCGTCGTCGAGGTAGGTGCGATCAGACGCCGAGGCGCCGAAGAACTCGACCTGCGGGGCCACCGGCCCGAGGAACTTCAGCAGCGTGGTGTCGATCTTCAGCGCCGCGCCGGTGACGAGCTTGGGCTTGTCGAGGCCGGTGCCCACCATCGGGTCGAGGTGGAAGTTCACCGCGGCCTGTTCAGCCAGAGAAGGCGTCGCGGCAACGAGAGCCGCGACAAGCAAGACACGCACGCGCATGGATGACTCCAGAGGGGAAAAGCGCGCGCACCCTAGGCGCAGACCTGCGACACGGCCAAGCCCTTTTTCCCCGCCGTCACCGCGCGCGGCGGCGCAGCAGGAGCACGCTGATCAGCGCCACCAGCCCGTCGGCCTGCGCGCAGTGGCAACCGCCGACCGCGGTGGTGAGCGGACCGGGCCGTCCCGCATCGACGCCGACCATCGGCTCGGAGCCCGCATCGAGCACCTCGGCGCCACCGCCGGCCCCCGCGGGGCTGCCGCCGCCACCGCCCGTGGCGCCGCTGCCGCCACCGGTGGGCAGCACGCCGCCTCCGCCGCCGCCCGTCATCGCACTGCCGCCACCGCCACCGCCGGTCGCCGCGCCGCCGCCTCCACCGGTGCCGGCGTCAGCGGTCGTCTGGAAGCAGCTCGAGACGTGCGTCGCGCGGGTGGAGGCGCAGCTGGTGGGCGTGGCGCACGAGGGCTCGGGCAGCGTGTTGGGCGTGCCCGAGGTGCCGATGTCGGCGAGCTTCGGGTACGCGAAGGGCGTCGAGGTCCAGTGGTTCGCGGTGGGCGGGAACTCCATCCACCCGAAGACCTTCTCCTGGTACGGCGCCGCGCCGCCGACGCTCGGCCGCCACACCCCGCGCGTGGTGCTGTAGGTCGGGTTGTTCGGGTTGTTGCTCCACGCGAGCCCGTTGTACGCCCACGTCGCGCTGTACCAGTGCTCGATGACCTTCGGCAGGTTGTCACCGACGCACGGCGTGGCGCGCCACTTGTCGGCGAGGATCAGCGTGCCGGTGGCGAGGTTGTACGTCGCGTCGTTGGCCACGCGCGCGCGATCGAACGCTGGCGCCTCCCCCTTGTGCATGCCGCTCGTCACCTGGCCGATGCCGTAGCCGCAGTCGAACGAGATGATGGTGCGCGACGCGCCGCCGACCTGATCCGCCGGCGTGGTGGGCACGCAGAACTGGCGCCAGCCCGACTCCTGGTAGGTGATGGCCTTGAGCAGCTCGCAGGGGAACTTCGCCGGCACCTGCGTCGAGGGCGTCGGCTTGCCGCAGCCCTGCCCGATGTTGCCCACGCTCGGCCCCGAGCTGCCCCACCCCGCCGGGCCCTGCGCGACGAGCTGGAAGATCGACTGCCACTGCGTGACGGTGGGGTTGGTGCCGTTGGCCGCCTCCACGCCGCAGTTGGCCGAGTTGTTGGAGCTCGAGAGCGTGTAGCTCGGGCAGTACTGCGCGAGCGCCACCGAGGCCTGGAGCGCCGCGCTGATCAGCAGCCACCGCCTCACGGGATCACCCCGGCGAGGTCGAGGCGCGACTCGGCCGGCGTGGGCACCACCAGCCGCTCGGCGCCGCGCCAACCCACCAGCGACGGAAAGTCGGACGGCGTCTCGTGGAGCCCGAGGATCAGCCCGGCCCGCTCGAAGCGCACCCGCTCGAAGCCGGGCCCCCGCGACGCGAGCCCTTCTTTCCCGTCGAGCGCGCGCAGCCCCTGCCCGGCGCCCGCGCTGATCAGCACCCGGCCGTCGGCGCGCACCGTGGGCAGCAGCGTCACCTCCGGCCCCTCCACCAGCACGCGCTGCGCGCCGTCACGCAGCGACACCTCGTCGACGCGCCAGTGATCACCCTGCACCTGCGTGAAGAGCACCCGCCGTCGCGGCGCGTCGACCACGAAGTCGCGCGCCATCGGCACCAGCGCGCGCAGCACCACCCGCACCGCCAGCGTGTCCACGTGCACCGCGAGCAGCCGCGCGCCGGTCTCGGTCACCTCGTAGAGGATCAGCTCGCGGCCCAGCGCACCCGCGAGGAAGGTGCCGTAGCCCGCGACGGAATAGACGAGCCTCGCCTGGCCGGTGCTGGGGTCGATCTCGTCGACGGTGAGCGCGTCGACCCGCATTCGCGCTCCGCGCTCCACGCCGGCACGACCGCGCGCGACGAAGACCCGGCCCTCCGGCGTCACCAGCGGCCGCGCGCCGTACACCAATTGCTCCGCGAGCACCCGCGCCGGCTGGCCCGCCTCGAGCCTGATCAGCGCGTTGGCGAACGAGAGATCACCCTGCGCGTGCACCGTCGCCGAGGCCACCACCACCCGCGTCCCGGGGAGCAGGCTGCCGAGCACCGCGCTGCCCTCGGCGTGCGTGAACGAGGCGACCGGCTCGACCACCGTCGACGAACCGACCGGCTGAAACCGGAGCGCCGCCTGGTCGCCCTTCGAGCTGAGCACCGCGACTTCCGGGGCGGCGGCCACCACACACGCGAAGAGAACCGAGAACACCTAGGAATTCTTAGCCGATCTCCTACGCTGCGTGCTCCATGGCGACCCAGAAGAAGCGCGCTCCGAAGAAGGATCCCGAAGTGCTCCGCAAGGAGCTGATGGCGGACCCCAACACCAAGGGCATCGCGAAGAACCTCGGCGTCGATCTCAAGGAGTACGTCGACCAGGTCATCCACTTCGTGATGAACCCCAAGGACGAGCCCAGCCTCTACATCGTGGAGGACGAGGACCTGAAGGCGATGGGCCTCGAGCCGCTCGATGAGAAGGCGGTCGGCCAGTACATCGTCGAGGCGGCGAAGGTCTCGGCCGCGGCGGACTCGACCGAGTACACCGACCCGAAGAAGAAGCTGGTGAGCATGGACAACCTGCCACCGGTGCAAGCCACCGAAAAGACGGACAAAAAACTGCAGGACGAGCTCAAGAAGCAGCTGTCGGGCAAGCGCGGTGGGAAGAGCTGACGACCCCCTCGCCGGGGGCCGCAACTTGTTGCCAGTCTCAACCGATAAGAACCTTCACAGTCGCACTACTTTTTCCAAGGGAGTTTCCACATGGGTCTCTTCAAGGGCATCGGCAAGGCGTTCAAGAGCATCGGCAAGGGGCTCGGGAAGATCGCCAAGGGCGTCGTGAAGTTCGCGAAGTCGCCGTTCGGGAAGCTCCTCATCAACGTCGGCCTCACCTTCCTCACCGGCGGCACCGGCGGTCTCATCGCCAAGGGCCTGAGCATGCTGGGCGGCGCCGGGAAGATCGGCAGCCTGATCAGCACCTTCTCGGGCGTGGCCTCGAAGTTCCTCGGCCCGGTGCAGAGCTTCCTCGGCAAGACCGGCCTGAGCACCATCGCCGGCTTCCTCGGCAAGACCAGCGGCCCGGGCGACCTGCTCTCGATGGCCACCGACATCTTCAAGGCGCGTCAGAGCCAGCCGGCGCCTGACAGCACCACCAACGACATCATCAAGCAGAACCTGATGCAGCTCTTCGCCTTCCAGCAGGCGCAGCAGGTCAGCTGAAGCGCTTCACCGTTTCTCAGTCGCAGCTTTCCGGGTCGCGTCTCTGTGGGGGGACGCGGCCCGAAGTTTTTCCTCAGTGCCACTCGGGCGCGAGCAGCCGGCGACCATCCGCCGTGCGCAGCGCCGTCGCGTCGTCGGGGAACCCCTTCGCGCGATCCCACAGCTGGCAGGTCACCACCTCGTGTGACTGGTCGAGCCCCTCGCAGTAGCTGGTGAAGAGGCAGCGGCGGATCTCCGCGCCGCGCCCGGTGCGCAGCTTCTCGAACCAGTCGGGGTCGGCGAGCGACTGACGTGCGCTGGCCACCGCGTCGGCCTCTCCCCGCGCCAGCACGTCTTCCGCCTGCGCGAAGGTGGCGATGCCGCCGCAGCTGATCACCGGCGTGTTGAAGCCGGCGCTCGTCACCGCGCGCTTCACCTCGGCCACCGCCGCCACGTTGCGCCCCCAGGGCACGGCGAGCTTCGTGGTGGGCATGCACTCGTGGCCCGACGGCCCGGTGTACGGGTACGCCGAGGCGCCGACCTTCGGCTGCTTCGCGTCTTCGAACTTTCCGCCGCGCGAGAGCGAGAGGAAGTCCATGCCCGCGCGCGCGAACTCCACGCCGAAGAAGGCCGCGTCGGTCGAGCGGTTGCCCCCTTCGATGATCTCGTCGGCGAGGAAGCGCGCGCCCACCGCGAGCGTCGGCGGCACCGCGGCGCGCACCGCGTGGAACACCTCGAGCGGCAACCGCACCCGCTGCTCGCGCGCGCCACCGTAGCCGTCGGTGCGCGTGTTCAGCGCCGAGAGGAAGGAGGCCATGGTGTACGCGTGGGCAAAGTGCAGCTCGACGCCGTCGAAGCCGGCCTTCGCACAGCGCGCGGCCGCCGCGGCGAACAGCGGAGGCAAGGTGCGCGGCAGCTCGGCGATGTGCGGCAGGTGGGTGTCGGTGACGCGCTCGCGCAGGCCGAAGCGCAGCGCCTCCCACTCGCGCGCCGGCAGCAGCCGCGAGAGGGCGTCGTCGTCGAGCGTCAGCAGGTGCGCGCGCACCGCGGCGTCGTCGTCGAGCTGCACCGCGGCCTTCAGCTCCGGCGTCACGCGCAGGAACCGCGAGAGGAACGCCTCGCGCGTGGGCCGGCGCTTGATGGCGAGGAAGTCGATGAGCTGAATGAAGAGCCGCGTCTGCCCGCCACTGGCGCGCTTCACCGCCTCGACCAGCCGCGAGAGCCCCTCGACGAAGCGATCGTCGCCCGCGCGCAGCAGCGGCCCCGAGGGCACGTCGCGAATGCCCGTCGCCTCCACCACCAGCACGCCCGGCTTGCCCTTCGCGAAGCGCTCGTACCAGGCGATGACCTCCGGGGTGACCTCGCCGGCCTCGGTGCTGCGCCACGGCACCATCGCCGGCACCCAGGTGCGCGTCGTCGCGGTGACCGGCCCCAGCGTCAGCGGCTGAAACCAACGCCCGGCCTGCGCCTCTTCCGCGGTGGGCCAGCTCGGCACGGGCAGCAGCTTCTCTTTGCGCTTGTCGCTCACGTGAGCCGCCGCTTACCCGAAGAGCGCCCGTGGTAGGAGCGCAGCCATGCGAACGCTCGGGATGCTGGCAACGCCGGGGACGTGGACGACGCCGGGACAACCGCTGGTCGGCCGCACGGTGGCCAACGCGCAGTTCTTGAAGGCGCTGCTGCGCTACTCGAGCTTCGAGGAGATCTCGCTCTTCATCGGCGAGACGAACGATCTGCCCGCGCTCGAGAAGCTGACCGAGGGGTGGAACGTGTCGGAGGAGCGGCTCGCGGCGTACACCGTGTGGCAGCTCCCGGAGCTGCTGGCGCGCGGCCGCCTCGACGTGCTGCACCACGCCTCGCACGTCGATCGCCTCTACGATCTGCTCGCCGCGCGCGAGCGCTTCGCGCCGAAGACGGTGCCGGTGACTGGGCAGATCCACTCGCTGTCGTACCCGCGCTTCCACCAGGAGCTCGCGCGCCACCTGCTGGTGCGTCCTTCCGCGTCTGACGGCCTGTTCTGCTCGTCGACCGCCGGCCGCGGCGTCATCGAGAAGAGCTTCGATCGCCTCGAGCAGGAAGCGCGAGCGGTGGGCTTCCCCGGCGCGCTGCCCCGGTGGGATCTGCCGGTGGTGCCGCTGGGCGTCGACCTCGCGGCGGTGACCGGAGGCGATCGAGTCGCCACGCGCAAGGCGCTCAACGTGCCCGACGGCGCGGTGCTGCTGACCTGCCTCGCCCGCTTCACCGAGTTCGACAAGCTCGACCTCTTCCCCGTGCTGCGGGTGCTGGAGAAGCTGGTGAACCAGCCGAGCGCGGGGTCGCCGCCGGTGTACCTGCTGCTGGCCGGCGCGCGGCAGGGCACGAAGACGCCCGAGATGCTCGAGCTGTGGGCGCGGCACCTCGGCGTGGTCGATCGCCTGCGGCTCAAGGTGGACTTCGCCGACGACGAGAAGAAGCACCTGCTGGCGGCCAGCGACGTCTTCATCTCGCCGGTGGACAACGTGCAGGAGACCTTCGGGCAGTCGGTGATCGAAGCGATGGCCGCGGGCCTGCCGGTCGTGGTGTCCGACTTCGACGGCTACAAGGACACCGTCGACGCCGAGGTGGGCGTGCGCGTGCCGACGCGGCTCAACGCCGACTGGTCCGAGCTGTCGGAGCTGGGGCCGCTGCTCTACGAGCGGCCGCTCCACCTGGTGCTGGGACAGTCGGTGGAGATCGACCTGCGCGTCTTCGAGACCGCGCTGCGCGAGCTGGTAGCCGACGCGCCGCGACGGGCGCAGCTGGGCGCCGCCGCCGCCGAGCGCGCGCGCACCCGCTTCGGCTGGGACGTGGTGATCCGCAAGTACGAGTACGAGTGGCACCGGCTCGCCGCGACGGGCGCGAAGCCGAGCGGTAAGTCACACCCGCTGCAGCTCGACTTCGGCGCCTTCTTCGGTCACTTCACCACCTCCGGCGCCGACCCCACGCGGGTGGTGACGCGGGCCGAGAAGTCGAACGAGTTCGTCATCTACCCCGAGCTCAAGCACCTCTTCGTCGAAGAAGACGTGCGGGCGCTGCTGATCAACACCACCGCGCCACGCACGCTGGCCGACGTGGAGCGTGAGATGCGCGAGCGGCTGGTCGATCGCCGCCCGTGGATCGCCGGCTTCGTCGTCGGCTGGCTGGTGAAGCAGGGGCTGCTGCAGGTGGCGTGACGTCAGAGCGCGAGCTGGTTGGTCGACACGCCCGTCACCCCGGACTGGGCCGGCTGGATGCCGTTGCTGCCGCCGGTGCCGCCCTGCCCGCCGGGCCCCGCGGCGCAGTTGTTGGCCGACGTGCTGGGCGCCGTGCCGGCCCAGGCGACGCACACTGACGGGCCACCCGCGCCGCCGCTGCCGCCGCCACCCTGGCCGCCCGAGCCGCCGCGCGCGCCGTTCGCGCCCGCGCCGCCGGAGCGCGTGGTGCAGGCGTTTCGGGTCTGACCGAGGCTGCCCGCGCCGCCGGGCCCGCCGAGGCCACCCGCGCCCCCGTCGCCGCCGTTGCCGCCGCGGCCACCGGTCGAGGTGCTCAGGTTCGAGGCCTCGACGGTGAGGTTCGACGCCTGCACGAGGATGGCGAAGCTCCCGCCGCCGCCGCGCCCACCGGTGCCGCCGGTGCCGCCGCAGCCACCGCCGCCGCCGCCACCGCCGCCGCCACTGTCGATGCCGCTGCAGTTGGTGCAGGGGAAGCCGGTGCTGCTGGAGGTGCCGCCGCCCGAGCCGCCGCCACCGCCACCGCCGCCGGGCTTGCCCGTGTCTCCGGAGGCCCCGAGGGGCGGGAGGTACACGCCCGACGCCAGCACGCCCGTCGCCGGGCCTGCGCTCGCGTTGAGCCCCACGCCACCGCTGACGTTGTTCGCCGGGGTCACCGGGGCCGGGCTGCCGTTGGTGGACGACGTGGTGTTGCAGTTGCCTCCCGCGCCGCCGCTGCCGGCCTGCCCGCCCGGGCCGCTGCCGGCGACGGTGTTGCCGACGCTGCCGGAGTTGCCGTTGGTCTCGCCGTTGACGCCCGCCGCGCCGTTGCCGCCGCTGCCTCCGCAGCTCGACGGGCCGCCGGAGCCCGCCGCCGCGGGGTTCGAGCCGCCCGCGCCCGCGTTGCCGCCGGTGCCGCCGGTCGCGCCGGTGGTGCCCGCCGTGCCGTTGGTGCCCGCGCTGCCGGCGCCCGCCTGGAGATCGCAGCCGCGCACGGTGAGGCCCGCCGCGCTGTTGATGACGTGCACCGCGATGCTCGAGCGCCCGCCGCCGTTGCTCTCGACGCCGGTCGCCGCCGACGAGGTGACGCGCATCAACTGGAGCTCGGTCGCCGTCGAGAGGTTGTTGGCCAGCACGCCGATGTTGGTCGGGCTGGCGATGGTGGTGACGTTGGCGGTCGAGCGAGACCAGGCGGCCGTCGCGTTGTAGCCGCCGTAGACGCTGACGCCGGCGATGAGGGTGACGCTCTCGGCGTAGACGCCGGAAGCCACCAGCACGGCCTTCTTCGGGTTGGCAGCGGCCGCGGTGGCGATCGCCGCGTTGATGGTGCGCTTGGGCGCGGCGCGGGTGCCGGGGTTGGTGTCGCTGCCGCTGGTGCTCACGAAGATCGACTGGCTGGCGTCGCCGTCGATGCCGTCGCAGTTGGCGTCGCTGAACAGCGGGTAGTCAGGCACGTCGGGGCCCAGCGCGGTGCACTGGTACTCGCAGCCGTTGGCGCCATCGAGATCGACCCAGCCGCTGTCGCACGCGTAGCCGCACATCGAGGCCGCGCACACCGGCGTGGCGTGGAGCGCCGCGGGGCACGCGTTGCCGCACACGCCGCAGTGGCTGACGCTGGTGGTGACGTTGAGCTCGCAGCCGTCGGCCACCTGGTTGTTGCAGTTGCCCCAGCCGGCGTTGCAGCTCGCCACGGTGCAGGCGCTGCTGGCGCAGCCCGGGGTGCCGTTGGCGACGGTGCAGACGTTGTTGCACGCGCCGCAGTTGGCGACGTCGGCGCTGACGTTCTTCTCGCAGCCGGTGCCGTAGCTCTGGTCGCAGTCGGCGAAGCCGGTGTTGCAGGTCATGATGCCGCACTGCGAGGCGACGCACGCGTACTGCGCGATGTTGCCGTTGCTGACGTTGCACACCCGGCCGCACAGCCCGCAGTTGGTGGGGTCGCTGGCGAGCTGGAAGCCCTCGTCGGTGAAGCCATCGCAGTCGTTGTCGAGGCCGTCGCAGATCTCCGCGCCGCTGGGCGTACACATCAGCTCGCAGCCGTTGGAGTCGATGCCGTCGGCGTTGACGAAGCCCGGGGTACACGAGCCGATGGCGCAGGCGCCCATCACGCAGGCCGGCACCGCGTGGGGGAAGGCGCACACGTTGTTGCAGCGCCCGCAGTGCTGCACCGAGGTCTTGTCGAAGCCGTCGTCGATCACCCCGTCGCAGTCGTTGTCCTTGTCGTCGCAGATCTCGGTGCCGGCGGGCGCGGGCTCACAGACCTGCGGCGAGCCGTTGATGCAGTTGCTGACCGTGCGCCGGCACTCCCCGGTGCCGCAGGTGGTGTCGCCGAGGTTCTCGTCGGTCATGCCGTTGCAGTCGTCGTCGCGGCCGTTGCACGACTCGGTGGTGGGCACGCGCGCGCTGCAGGCGTCGTAGCCGTTGGGCGGGGTGCAGGTCTGCACGCCGGTGCACGTGCCGATGGAGTTGGTCTCGCTGCACGGCCGCGTCTGCCCCGCCGTCGCCGCGACGCACTCACAGGTGCCGGAGGTGGGCTGGCACTGCCTGGTGACGAAAGCGCCGTTGGTGTCGGTGCCGTCGGCGCAGCGGTAGCTCGAGGGGCACTGGCCGTCGAAGCTGCAGTCGCGCGCGCACACCTTGGTGCCGCCCAGCTCGAGGCAGCGGTCGCCGGGGTACGGGCAGTCGATGTTGAGCGCGCACGGCTGACACAGACCCGGCTTCTCGGGCACGCAGGCGAAGCGATCGTTCGGCGCGAGCGCGGTACAGAGGTCGCCCGGCTTGCAGACCGCCGAACACTTGCGGAAGCAGACCTGCGACTTGCCGGGCAGCTTGTCGCACAGCGACGACTCGCACTCGTCGTCGGACCCGCAGGCCTCGCCCTCGGCCTTCAACGTGTTCTGCACCGGAGCGCGCGCGCAGTTACAACTGGAGGCGCCGAGGGTGACGAACAGAGCGAGCAGCGAGAGTCGAAACCAGGTCATGAGTTGCACTCCTGCGCAGCGCGGGCGGGCGCGGCACCTGATCGAAAAGAAGGGAAGCCCACGCATCGTACACGGGGAACGCGTTTCCCCGCGCAAACGGCAGCTGCCGCATCGCGTCAGCGCGCTTGAGAAACCTTCGTCAGCGCACGGAAGTCATCTCTTCGGGCCGCACCCACGCGTCGAACTGCGCCTCGGTGACGAACCCGCTGGCCACCGCCGCCGCCCGCAGACTCAGCCCCTCGTGATGAGCGCGGTGGGCGATCTGCGCGGCCTTCTCGTACCCGACGTGCGGCGCCAACGCGGTCACCAGCATCAACGACTGCGCCACGTGTTGTGCGATGTGTTCGCGCTGCGGCTGCAACCCCACGAGGCAGTGCTCGCGGAACGAGTCCATGCCGTCGGCCAGCAGGCGGCACGACTGCAACACCCCGTGGATGACCAGCGGCCGGAACACGTTGAGCTCGAGGTGCCCGTGCGCGCCGCCCATCGACACCGCCACGTCGGTGCCGAGGACCTGCGTGCACACCATGGTGAGCATCTCGGCCTGCGTGGGGTTCACCTTGCCCGGCATGATGCTCGAGCCCGGCTCGTTCTCGGGCAGCACCAGCTCGCCCAGGCCCGCGCGGGGCCCCGAGCCGAGCAACCGCACGTCGCTGGCGAACTTGAAGAGGCTCACCGCCAGCCCCTTGAGCGCCGCGTGCGCGTGCACCAGCGCGTCACACGTGGCCAGCGACTCGAACTTGTTGGGTGAGGTGCGCACCGGCAACGACGTCAGCAGCGCGAGCTCCGCGGCCACGGCGCCATCGAACCCCTTCGGCGCGTTGAGGCCGGTGCCGACCGCGGTGCCGCCGAGCGCGAGCTCCTCGAGGTGCGCGAACGAGGCCTCGAGGTGCTTCACCGCGTGCCGGAGCTGCGCCGCGTACCCCGAGAACTCCTGCCCCAGCGTCAGCGGCGTCGCGTCTTGCAGGTGCGTGCGGCCGAGCTTCACGATGTCGGCGAAGTCGTGCGCCTTCTTCTCGACCTCCGCGGCGAGCGAGAGCAGCGCCGGCAACACGCGACGGGTCAGCGCCTCGAGCGTCGCGAGGTGCATCGCGGTGGGGAAGGCGTCGTTGCTCGACTGGCTGCGGTTGACGTCGTCGTTGGGGTGCACCAGCCGGCCCTGGCCGCGCGGACCGCCGAGCAGCTCCGAGGCGCGGTTGGCGAGCACCTCGTTGACGTTCATGTTGGTCTGCGTGCCGCTCCCGGTCTGCCAGACGGACAGCGGGAACTCGGCGTCGTGTCGGCCGGCGAGCACCTCGTCCGCGGCCTGACGGATCGCCGCTGCCTTCTTCGCGTCGAGCCCCGCCAGCCGCTCGTTGACGCTCGCCGCGGCCTTCTTCACCTGCACCAGCGCGCGGAGCAGCTCACGCGGCATGCGCTCGTCCGACACCTGGAAGTACTTCAGCGAGCGCTGCGTCTGCGCGCCCCACAGCCGCTCGGCGGGCACGTCGATGGGACCAAAGCTGTCGTGCTCGAGGCGCGTGCTCATGCGCGGGAGGATACAGGCCCCGCGGCCGCTGCGCCGTCAGCCGGGGGTCGCACCAGCCACGTCGGCCAGCGCGCCCAGGCGGTCGATGCGGCGATCTCCGTCGAGCCCGAGACCGACGAAGAAGACGCCTGCGCTGCGCGCCGCCTGGCGATCGTACTTCGAGTCGCCCACCATCCACGCGTCGGTGGGCGCCACGCCGAGCTCGGTGAGCGCGAGCTGCACCAGGTCGGGCGCCGGCTTGGCGTGCGCGACGCGATCGGCGGTGCCCAGCGACTCGAACAGCCCGTCGAGCCCGGCCCTCGCGAGGATCTGCACGGCCAGCGGCGCGACGGTGTTCGTCACCAGCGCCCGGCGGACGCCCGCGTTGCGCAACTGCTCCAGCAACGGCCGCGCGTCGGGGTTCACCCACATCGCGTCGAGGTGCCGCACGAACTGATCGACGTAGAACGCGTCGAGCTCGGCGACCGTGCAGCTCAGCCCGAAGACGGGGATGTCGGCGGCGGTGCCTTGACCGAAGGTGGGAAAGAACTCCTCACGGGTGATGGCGCGCCCGCGGAACCGAACGCCGGCGGCCTCCACCACGCGAAACCAGACCTCCTCGCTCTTCACGAGGACACCATCCATGTCGAACAGCACTGCGCGCGGCCACATCGGGCGGTTTATGTCCTCTGCATGGCCGACGAATTCAAGTTCTGTCCGCGCTGCGGGGCGACGCTGGTGTCGAAGGAACAACACGGCAAGCAGCGCCGGCTGTGTGAAGCGAGCGGCTGCGGCTTCGTGCACTGGGGCAACCCGGTACCGGTGGTGGCGGCGATCATCGAGCACGAAGGGCAGATGCTGCTCGCCCGCGCGAAGGACTGGCCCGAGAAGATGTTCGCGCTGGTGACGGGCTTCCTCGAGGCGGGTGAGACGCCCGAGGCCGGCGTGCTGCGCGAGGTGAAGGAAGAGACCAACCTCGACGGGGAGGTGGTGTCGCTGGTCGGGGTGTACCCCTTTGAGGTGCGCAACGAGCTGATCATCGCCTTCCACGTGCGCACGGCCGGCGAGGTGCGGCTCAACGACGAGCTGGCCGCCTACAAGTTGATCCCCAAGGAGAAGTTGAAGGCGTGGCCCTTCGGCACCGGGCTCGCGGTGCAGGCGTGGATCGATCGGCACGTCGTGAAATAACCGGAGCCCGCCATGAACTTCGAACCGTCTGCGAAGAGCCGCGACTTCCTGGAACGCGTCACCCGCTTCATGGACGAGGAGATCGTGCCCATCGAGGCGCAACATTGGGCCGAGGTGCGCGCGCTCAACGAAGGCGGCGACTGGACGAAGTGGCGCATTCACCCGCGCGTCGAGGCGCTCAAGGCGAAGGCGCGCGCGGCCGGGCTGTGGAACCTCTTCCTGCCCGACCCGCAGCTGGGCGCCGGGCTCACCACGCTGGAGTACGCGCCGATCGCCGAGCAGATGGGCCGCAGCCTGATGGCCCCGGAGATCTTCAACTGCAACGCGCCTGACAGCGGGAACATGGAGGTGCTGTACCGCTACGGCTCCGACGCGCAGAAGAAGCGCTGGCTCGAGCCGCTGCTGGCCGGGGAGATCCGCTCCGTCTTCTGCATGACCGAGCCCGACGTCGCCTCGTCTGACGCCACCAACATGCAGGCCACCGCCGTGGTGCAGGGCGACGAGGTGGTGCTCAACGGCCGCAAGTGGTGGACCTCGGGCCTCGGAGATCCGCGCGCGAAGGTGGCGATCTTCATGGCGCGCACCCCCAACGAGAACGGCAGCCGCCACGCGCAGCACTCGATGGTGCTGGTGCCGCTCGACACGAAGGGCGTGGAGGTGCAGCGCATGGTGCCGGTGTTCGGCGACTATGACGCGCCGCACGGCCACGGCGAGGTGCACTTCAAGGACGTGCGGCTGCCCCTCGATTCCTTCATCGCCGGCCCGGGGCGCGGCTTCGAGATCGCGCAGGGGCGTCTGGGCCCCGGTCGCATTCACCACTGCATGCGCTGCATCGGCGCGGCCGAACGGGCGCTGGAGCTGATGATCGATCGCGGCGCGGCGCGCACGGCGTTCGGCAAGCCGCTCATCAACCTCGGCGGCAATCGCGAGCGGGTGGCCGACGCGCGGGTGGCGATCGATCAAGCGCGGCTGTTGACGCTCCACGCGGCGTGGAAGCTCGACGAGCTCGGCGCGCTGGCGGCGATGACGGAGATCGCGGCGATCAAGGTCGTCGCGCCCTCGATGCTGCAGAAGGTGGTCGACGACGCGATCCAGGTGCACGGCGGCGCGGGGCTCTCGCACGACACGCTGCTCACCGGATTCTACGCGCAGGCGCGCGCGCTGCGGCTCGCCGACGGCCCCGACGAGGTGCACAAGGGCCTCATCGCGAAGCTCGAGCTGGGCAAGCGAGGCCACTCGCGGAGGAGCGAATGAGGCTCGAGGGCGGGTGCTCGTGTGGCGCGGTCCGCTACGCGCTCACCTCGGCGCCGATGTTCGTGCACTGCTGTCACTGCACGCAGTGCCAACGACAGACCGGCGGCGCCTTCGTCATCAACGCGTTGATCGAGACCAGCCGCATCGAGTGCACCGCCGAGCTGCTGGCCGTGCCGATGCCTACCGAGAGCGGCCGCGCGCACGACATCTACCGCTGCCCGAAGTGCCTCATCGCGGTGTGGAGCGACTACGGCAAGCGCCCTGCCCTGCGCTTCGTGCGTGTGTCCACCCTCGACGCGCCGCACGCCGTCGTGCCCGACGTGCACCTCTTCGTCCGCTCGAAGGTCCCGTGGGTGCAACTGCCGCCCACCGCGCGCACCTTCGACGTCTTCTACGAGCTCGAGCGCGAGTGGCCGGCCGAGAGCCTCGCCCGGCGTCGCGCCATCCTCGGCTGACGCTCAGGGCACGACGACGCGCACGCCCTGCGACTCGGCGCCGCCGCGACCGACCGCGCTCACCGCCCACGCGCCCGGCGTCACGTCGAAGGTCACCTGCGCGCCGCCCCGCACCTGCGTCAGCTCCCACTGGCCGCCGCCGAGGTCCTTGTAGAGCGCGAAGAAGCGCACCATCTGCGGCTGCGGGTCGGTCACCGACAGCGCGCGGCCCACCACGCTCACGAAGGGCACCGCCGGGGCCACGCTCGCGCCCATGCGCGGCAGCACCGGCGTCAGCGCCGGCTTGGCATACAGGTCACCGCCCAGCAGCGTCGCCACGCCGAGCAGGTTCGACTTGATGTTCCCCGCGCGGAAGTGAATCGCCCCGCGCGTGTCGCCACCGAGGTCGCGCAGCTGCTGCACCTGCGCGCGGTACTCCGCCAGCGTCCACGACGAGGAGGAGCCGAGCCGGTAGGTGGCGAGGCCCGCGAAGAGGTTCCGCCCACCGCGCGTGCCCTGCGCCCACCAGGTCGAGAGCTTGATGAAGTCCTGCGCGCCGCCCCTCGGCCAGTAGAGCTGCGGAGCGAGGTAGTCGACCCAGCCCTGGTTCATCCACGTCACCGCGTCGCACGAGATGGCGTCGTACGCGCTCAGGCCGGTGATGCCCGCCGGGGTGCCGCTCTTCCAGATGCCGAAGGGCGAGACACCGAAGCGCACCTGCGGGTGATTCGACGTGATCAGCCCCATCACCTCGCGCACCAGGGTGTTCACGTTCTCGCGGCGCCAGTCGGCCTTCGCCAGCGTGCCGCCATCGGCCTGGTACGCGGAGTACGTCGTCGCGTCGGGGAACGGCGTGTTCTGCGCGTCGGGGTACGGGTAGAAGTAGTCGTCGAAGTGCAGGCCGTCGACGTCGTAGCGGGTGAGGAGATCGTCGACCACCGCCTCCACGTGCTGCCGCACCGCGGGCACGCCGGGGTTCATCACCACCTTGCCGTCGTAGGTGATGGCCGCGCTCGAGAGCGTGCGGGTGACGTGGTTGGTCGCCGTCTGGCTGCTGGCGCTCACCAGGCCGCGGTACGGGTTCATCCACGCGTGCACCTCGAGGCCGCGGGCGTGCGCCAGGGTGATCACCTCTTCGAGCGGATCCCACCCGGGGTTCTGGCCCTGGGTGCCGGTGAGGAAGCGGCTCCACGGCTCGAGGGTCGAGGGGTACAGCGCGTCTGATTCGGGCCGCACCTGGAAGAAGAGCGCGTTGAGGCCCGCGTCGGCCATCGAGTCGACCAGCGCCACCAGCGACGCCCGGCCCGCATCGGCGCTCAGCGTCGAAGACGTCGGCCAGTCGAGGTTCGACACCGACGCCACCCACACGCCTCGCAGCTCGCGCGGCGACGAGACCGTCACCAGCGTGAAGGCCGGGCCGCCATCGGGCAGCGGACCGGCGTCGGGCGTGCCGGCGTCTCCGGGTCCGGCGTCAGCCCCGCCTGCGTCGGAGGGTCCGGCGTCGGTGGAGCCTGCGTCTCCAGTCGTGCCGCCCGCGTCACCGGGTCCCGCGTCGTCAGGCGAAACGCCCGCGTCGTCGGTGATCGAGGCGTCGGTGCCAGAGACCGGCACGCCGCACCCCAGCGCGAACGTCAGGAACAGAGGAAGGATGAAGCGCACCGCGCGCCGATAGCACACCTCGGCGGGGCGCCGCGCGGCCCCACCCCGGCGGCGGCGTCACCTCGCGGTGTCAGGCCCGCAGGCCGTCGAGGATGAGCGTCGTCAGCGCGGCCGGCACCTCGAGCACGTTGCCGACGTCTTCGTCGTGCAGCACCGCCAGCAGCAGCCGCTCGGCGGCGCCCACCACCGTCAGCGCGCTCACCGCCACGGGGATGGGCTTCAAGATGCCGTGCTTCTGCGCCGTCTTCGTCATCTCGATCGCGTAGCGCGACACGGTCTGCGAGAGCTCGATGATCGGCCTGCGCGGGCCCTGCGCCGGGGCGCGCGATTCCTGGAGGAACAGGCGCACCGGCCCGGGGAACTCCATCAGCAGCGTCGCCAGCACGTCGCCGATGCGCGCGTAGGCCTTGAACATCGCCTCGCGGGTCGACGCCGTCTCCAGCTCGCGCGAGCAGGCCTCGAGCGCGCGGGTCATCAGCTCACGGGTCGGCGCGAGGATGTCTTCGAGCAGCGCGGTCTGATCGGCGTAGTACCGGTAGAAGCTGCCCTTGGCCATGCGCGCCGACTTCATGATGTCGTCGACCGACACCGCTTCGATGCCGCGCTCGAGGAACAGCAGCAGCGCCGCGTCGCGAATGGTCTGGGCCTTCTTCTGGCGGTTGAGATCTCGAACGCCGCCCACCGGGCCGGGCCGCTTGAGGGCGTGCCCCCGGGGGGTCGAGACTTCCCGCACTTCACGTCGCGCACGCATCGGCTTCATCGCTTCTTCTTCGCGGCGTCTTCTGCCCGCTCGAGGCGCTCTACACGGGACAGGGGATCTTCGTCGCCCATGAAGTTCGCCGCGCGGGCCGCGACCTCGACCGCCTTCCGCTTCAGGTTGCTGCCGTCGTACTGGTAGTCGGGCGCGTGCGAGGCGCCGAAGGCCTTCAAGAACGAGCTGGCCAGCGCGCGATCGTCCTCCGACGCGGTCCTCGTCAACAGCCGCGCCACCGCGAGGTGCCCGTTCGCCGCGGCCTTGAGCAGCGCCGTCTCGTCGGTGGCGTCGCGCCACTCCGGCTCGGCGCCGGCCTCGAGGAGCAGCGTGACGATGGCCTCGAAGCCCAGGCCCGCGGCGACGATCAACGGCGTGCGCTTCTCGTCGCCCAGCTGGTTGACGTCGGTCGTGGTGGCGAGCGCGGCCTTCACCTGGGCCACGTCACCGGACTCCACCGCCTCGAAGAGGGTCATCGGCGCGGCAATGTACTCAACCCGGCCGGTGCTGGCGCGCGAAGTCAGACGGTTCGACCACCGACACCTCGGTCTTCGCCGCCTCGCCGCGGAAGAACGAGCTGGCGCGGGTGAGGTAGCTCGGCTTGAGCTGCGTGCCCTTCGCCAGCACCTCCACGTCGGGGAGCTGCGGAGGCGTCAACGACTGCACCAGCACCGAGCCTGGCTGCAGCGCCTGGAACTGCGCGGCGCGCACCGGCGCGGCGCTGTCGAGCAACCGCAACGTCCACCCCGCCTCTTCCAGCGTCAGGCGGTGGGCCGCGTCGGGCATCGCCACCGCGCCGATGAAGGCCCGCGAGACGAGCGGCTTGAGCACCAGCACGCCGAGTTCCTCGAGCTGCCCCTGGAACCCGCGCATCACCAGCGTCAGCACGTCGGCCACGCCGTCGAGGAGCGACTGATCGTTGGTCGCGAGGTTGCCGCTGAGCCGGTTGAACGCCTCGGCGGCCAGCGCACGGCTGACCTCGAGGGTGACGTCGAGCCACGCGCCCTGCGCCGGCAGCGCGAGCGAGAGGTGCGCCCACAGCTCAGGCGCCTGTGGCGGGCCGTCGGCGCTCTTGAAGGTGGACACCACCGAGGCGAAGCGCTGCGGGAGCTCTCTGACCGCGTCGAGCACTTCGAGCTCTGCGCGCAGCGCCCCCGTCTTGCGCGCCCCGACGGTCGCCGGGCGCCCGTGAGACTTGGCCGCCACACCGCCCACCACTTCCAGCCGGCGGAGCGCGCCCTCGAGCTGCTCGATGCGCTCTCCGAGCTCTTGCTGCAGCCGCACGTTGCGCAGGCCCACCTGCACGCGCGCCTGGAGCTCGGCGGGGTGCGGCGGCTTGGTGAGGTAGTCGTCGGCGCCCGCCTCGAGCGCCTGCACCACGTCGCTGCGCTCACTGCGCCCGGTGACGAGGATGAGATGCGGCCGCACCGGCAACGTCGAGGCGCGCACCTTCTGGCAGACCTCGACGCCCGAGAGCCCGGGCATTTCCCAGTCGATGAGCGCGACGCGCGGGCCGTCGGGTCGCAGCAGGAAGTCGAGCGCCTCGGTGCCGGTCGCTGCTTCGACCGGCTCGAGTTCCAGTTGGCGCAACAGCCCGGCGAGGAGCTTGCGCTGCGTGACCGAGTCCTCCGCCACCAACACCTTGTTCATGCGGATCAGCTAACGGCGGCCCGCTCGGGAGATCGGCACGTCAGAGAATTGACGCCACCGTGCGGCGCAGGGCGGCCCGGCGCCTCGGCTCCGACGCGAGGTACGGCACCGGCCCGAGGAAGGGGATCGACGGGAATCGCCGCTCGAGCTCCGGCCGATTGAAGGGGATGGAGGGGTCCTTGCCCTTCGTGGACTGCACCAGCACCACCGCTGCGACGTCGAGGCCGCGCTCGCGCAGCGCGTGGAGCGAGAGCGTGGTGTGGTTGAGGGTGCCCAGCCCCGCGCGCGCCACCAGCACCACCGGCAGCGCGAGCGCCTCGATGAGATCGATGACGTCGCGGCGACCGGCGAAGGGCACGAAGAGCCCGCCCGCGCCTTCCACCACGCCCGCGCGCTCGCCGAACGATCGAAAGCCCGCGAGGACCCGCCTCCAGTCGATGCGTACGCCTTCCAGCCGCGCGGCGTGCTCGGGCGCCAGCGGCGCGGCGAGCCGGTACAGGCACACCGTCTCGGGGCGCTGCCACCCGCCGCCGGCGCGCTGGAGCCGAACCGCGTCATCGCCCCCGCCGCTCTCGCACGGCTTGTAGGCGAAGGGTGGTTCGCCACGCTCGGCGAGCAGCGAGAGCAGCGCCGAGGACACCTGCGTCTTGCCCACGCCGGTGTCGGTCCCCGTCACGAAGAAGCGTCTGGGCATCGGCGCGACGCCTAGCCGAATCAGATGCCGGCGACGACGGCGAACGTCAGCGTGTCCTGGGGCACCGACGCGCGGCCCACGAGCTGATCGTGCCGGAACTCGAGGCGAGCCTGCAGGTACTGGTTGAGCGTCGCACGCGCGCTGACCGTCGCTTCCCACGCGTAGGCCCCGGCTCCCGGCGCCTGATCGAGCTTGAGCCGCACGTTCTGGGGATCGTTGAAGGCCTCGGCACGCACCGCGAAGTCGAAGCGCTCGTGCGTGACGTGGCCCGAGAGCGATGCGCCGTACCAGGCCCGCGGCCCTTCCAGCGCCGCGTCGACGTTGGCCGAGAGCTCGAACTGCCGGGGGAGCTTCGCGGTCCACACGCCGTCGATGAGGAAGCGCCACGTGCCCTCGTCGCTCAGCTCGGGGCCACCAAAGAGCGCGAGCGCGAAGGTCTGCGACTTCGAGGGCGTCACCACGCTCGACACGAAGAAGGTCTTGCCGGGGTTGTTGTCGATGATCACGTCCCACCCCTGCACCACGCCGGCGAGCAGCGTCACCGCGTCAGTCAACGGCGCCGTCACCCGGAAGCCGGTGTGCGTGAAGGGCGCGGCACCGAAGAGCAAGGCGCGCGAGTACAGCCACGACTGGCGCGAATCGACGCTCTCGTTGCCCGAGGGCGACAAGAAGCGGCCGAAGTCGACGGTGATGCCGCGGTGGAGAGGCAAGGTGCCGCTGACGTAGAGCTGCTCGAACTGGCGCAGCACGGGCACGGCGGTGTCGGCGCTCAACACCTCGATGGTCTGCCCGAAGCCCACGTCGACCCGGAAGCCGATCGGCGCCGCGTCGAGCCACAGACCCACCTTGGCGTACGACAACTGCACGCCTCGCCCGTTGGTGTCGAAGACCCGGTCGACGGTGGGCTGGGCGCTCTCGAGGTGGGCTCCGCCGAAGGCATCGACGAGGCCGGTGTAGTGGAGCCGCTGCCAGAACGAGCCCGGCTGGGTGTTCCCTTCGACCTTCACCTCAGGCGTTTGACCCAGCGCCACCCCGGCGAGGACCGTGATCAGACTGGACAGGCGCAGCATGCGGGCCGCGAATGCAGCCCGCGCACCAGCTCAGGTCGTGCGCACGATGGCGTCGCGCACCGCGTCGGTCAGCAGGCGGGCCTCTTCGACGGTGAGCGACAGCGGCGGCATCAGCACCACCACGTTGCCCAGCGGGCGCAGCAGCACCCGGTGCTGGCGCGCGGCCTGACAGACGCGGAAGCCCAGCCGCTCGGCGAAGCCGTACTCTTCTTTCGTCGCGCGATCCTTCACCAGCTCGATGCCCACCATGAAGCCGCGCCGTCGCACGTCGCCGACGTGAGGCAGCGTCGCCACCTCGGCCAGGCCCTGCGCCAACACCGCCTCGACCGGCTTCATGCGCTCGAGCGTGCGCTCGGTCTCGAAGAGGGAGAGGTTCGCGAGCGCAGCGGCGCAGGCCAGCGGGTTGCCGGTGTACGTGTGCCCGTGGAAGAAGGTCTTCGCCTCGTCGAAGCGGCCGAGGAACGCCTGGTACACGCGCTCGTTCGCCAGCGTCGCCGCCAGCGGGAGGTAGCCGCCGGTGAGCCCCTTGGCGACACACATCAGATCGGGCGTCACCCCTTCCTGCTCGACGGCGAACAGGGTGCCGGTGCGGCCGAAGCCGGTCGCGACCTCGTCGACGATCAACAACACGTCGTAGCGTCGACACAGCTCGGCCACGCGGCGCAGCCACCCCGCGGGCTGCATCAACATGCCGGCCGCGCCCTGCACCAACGGCTCGACCACGAAGCCCGCCAGCTCGTCGTGCTTCGCCGCCAGCAACGCTTCGATCTCCGCCAGCGACTCTTCGAGCGGGTCGACGCCCTTCCATCGATACGCGTGCGGCGTCGCCACCCGCTCGACGGCAAAGAGGAGGTGCCGGAACCGCTCGTGGAACAGCTCCATGCCGCCCACCGAGACCGAGCCGATGGTGTCGCCGTGGTACGCCTCCTGGAGCGCGACGAAGCGCTGCTTGCGCGGCCGCCCGACGAGCTGCCAGTACTGGTACGCCATCTTCACCGCGATCTCGACCGAGGTGCTCCCGCTGTCGGAATAGAAGACGCGCGTCAGCCCCTTCGGCGCGAGCGAGACCAGCTTCGCGGCCAGCTCGATGCTCGGCACCGAGGCCTGCCCCAGCAGCGTGGAGTGCGCGACCTTGTCGAGCTGCGCGCGCACCGCGTCGTCGAGCTCGCGCTTGTGGTGCCCGTGCACCGTGACCCACAACGACGAGATGGCGTCGAGCCAACGTTGCCCGTCGGTGTCGATGAGCCAGTTGCCCTCGGAGCGATCGATGATCAGCGGCTGATCAGCCAGCCAGCCCTGCATCTGCGTGAAGGGGTGCCACACGTGCGCGGCGTCGAGCGCCAGCAGTTCAGTCGTCGTCATGGGATCACTCATGGCCCGCCGCCCCCTCTCCCTGCGAGAGCGGGGAGAGGGTTGGGGTGAGGGGCGATTTCTGCAGCGCCGACACCAGCATCGCGACGTCGGACTCTCCATGCGCGGCGCTCACCGCGATGCGCAGCCGGCTCGTGCCCTCGGGCACGGTCGGTGGACGGATCGCCTTCACCAGCAGCCCACGTTCCCGCAGCCGCGCAGACGTCGCCAGCGCGCGCGCGGGGTCGCCCAGCACCACCGAGAACACCGCCGAGTCGTCTCGCAGCGACAGCCCCTGCGCGAGCTGGGCCCGACGCAGCGCGAGGCGCCCTCTCAACTCCGGAGCCTGCAGCTTGCCCACCGCCACCTCGGCCGCCGCGCACACCGCCGCCGGCAACGCCGTGCTGAACACCAGCGAGCGCGCACGGTTGATCAACACCTCGCGCAGCGCCGCGCTGCCCGCCACATACGCGCCGAAGCAGCCGATCGCCTTCGACAGCGTGCCCACGTGCACGTCGGGCGTGACGCCCTCGAGCTCACACAACCCGCGACCGCGCGCGCCGAGTACGCCGGTGCCGTGTGCTTCGTCGACGAACAACGCCAGGCCGTGCGCCCGGCACAGCGCCTCCAGCGCCCGCACCGGAGCGCGGTCCCCATCCATCGAGAAGACCGTGTCGGTCACCACCGCGCGGCGGCGGCCGGGGTGCGCGCGCACCAACGCTTCCAACGCCTCGACGTCGCGGTGCGGGTACACCACCACCTGCGCCCGCGAGAGCCGGCAGCCGTCGATCAAGCTCGCGTGGTTGAGCGCGTCGCTGAACAACACGTCGCCGGGGCCGAACAACGCGGCCAGCGCGCCGACGTTCGCCGCGTAGCCCGAGTTGAAGAGCACCGCCGCGTCGGTGCCCTCGAACTTCGCCAGCGCACGCTCGAGCGACTGGTGCGCCGAGGTGTCGCCCACCACCAACCGCGACGCGCCCGCGCCCAGGCCGTGACGTGAGAGCGCTTCCCGGCCCGCCTCGACCACGTCGCGATCGTTGGCGAGGCCGAGGTAGTCGTTCGACGAGAAGTTGATCAGCTCGCGCCCTGCGATGCGCACGCGCGCGCCGACCGGAGACTCGAGGGGCTCGAGCGTCCGCCGCAGGTGCTGGGCGTCGAGCGAAGCGAGGGTCTGCTCCGCCCAGGTGTCGACGAGCCCGCTCACTGGGAGATCGGCTTGTCCACGTTCGGCTCGAGCGGCTTCACGCCGGCCTTCTCGAACAGCGCCATGTCCTGCTCGAACTCCGGGTTGCCGGTGGTGAGCAGCTTCTCGCCGAAGAAGACCGAGTTCGCGCCGGCCATCATGCACAGCAGCTGCGCCTCGTCGCTCATCTGCTGGCGGCCGGCCGAGAGGCGCACCATCGAGGCGGGCATCAGCAGGCGGGCGACGGCGATGGTGCGCACCATGTCGAGCGAGTCGACGCGCGCGTTCTTCGCCAGCGGCGTGCCCTCGACGGGGACCAGCGCGTTGACCGGCACCGACTCGGGGTGGTGGGCCTGGTTGGCGAGCGTGACGAGCATCTGGCAGCGATCGTCGATCGACTCGCCCAGCCCGATGATGCCGCCGCAGCAAACGCCGATGCCCGCGTCGCGCACCCGCGCCAGCGTCTTCAGGCGATCGTCGTAGGTGCGGGTGCTGATGATGTCGCCGTACTTCTCTTCGCTGGTGTCGAGGTTGTGGTTGTACGCGTCGAGGCCCGCTTCCTTGAGCCGCCGCGCCTGGCTGTCGGTCACCATGCCCAGGGTGCAGCAGGCCTCCATGCCCAGCGTCTTCACGCCGCGCACCATCTCGAGCACCGAGTCGAACTGCGGGCCGTCTTTGACCTCGCGCCACGCCGCGCCCATGCAGAACCGCGTCGCGCCCGCCTCACGCGCCTTCTTCGCCGCGTCGAGCACGTCGGGCACCGACATCAGCTTCTCGGCCTGCACGCCCGTCTTGTAGCGAGCCGCCTGCGGGCAGTAGCCGCAGTCTTCCGGGCAGCCGCCGGTCTTGATCGACAGCAGACTGCACAGCTGGACCTTGTTCTCCTTCCACACCGAGCGGTGCACCGTCTGGGCGCGGTAGACGAGGTCGAGCAGCGGCAGCTCGTACAGCGCCTTCACTTCGGCCAGCGTCCAGTCGTGCCGCAGGGGCACCTCGGCCGTCGCGTGGCTGTGGGCGTGGTGGGCGTGACCCGTAAAACCGGTGGTGGTGGACAAGGTGGAACTCCTTCGAAACCGCGAGGAATTCCGCACTCTTCACAGCGGCGAGGGGTGCTTGTCAACCACCTCGCGTTGTCAGGTTGACGACTACTCGCAGGCGCCCGCGGCCGTGCAGCTTCCGGCGCCGCCGTCGACGACGCAGGTGGCGCCCATCGCGCAGTCGGTCTTGTCGGCGCAGTCGATGAGGGAATCGCCGTCATCGTCGAGGCCGTTGCCGCAGTTGGCTTCCTTCTTCCCGCCCATGAAGCACTCGCAGGCGGTGCCGGCGTCGGCCGAGCAGCTCTGGCCCTCGCACGAGTCTTCTTCGCAGTCCTTCTCGCCGTCGCAGTCGTTGTCGACGCCGTCGCGGCACAACACGTTGCCGAACTCGGCGATCTGCACGCCGCCGTTGCACTTGCAGAACTTGTCGGCGGTGCACTGGAAGTAGATGTCCGGGGGCGTGCAGAACTGGCCCACGCAGTCGGCGTCGAGGCAGTCCTTCTGGCCGTCGAGATCGTTGTCGACGCCGTCGGTGCAGTCGACCTCGGTCTGGCCGCCATCGGCGATGCAGCTGCAGCCGTCGCGGCACGACTTGCCCACGCAGTCGGGATCGAGGCAGTCGGTGAGCCCGTCGCCTTCGTTGTCCATCGCGTCGCTGCAGAGATCTTCGGACTTCTTGAGGTTGGAGCACACGCACGCCGCGCCACACGAGCGGCCGTCGCACGACGGGTCTTCACAGTCCGTCTTGCCGTTCATGTCGTCGTCGAAGCCGTCGAAGCACTGGCCTTCGGGGCGCACGATGCACGCGCCCATGCGGCAGTTCTCGTTGGTCGCGCACTGGTGGTTGCACGCGCCGCAGTGGTTGACGTTGGTCTTGAGATCGAAGCCGTCGTCGATCTTCCCGTTGCAGTCGTCGTCTTCGCCGTTGCAGGTCTCGTTCTTCCCGGTGTTGTCGGCGACGCCGTCGCAGTCGTTGTCCTTCTTGTCGCACACCTCCGCACCGGTGGGCTTGCAGCACACGCTGACCTGCGGGCCGACGGCACACACGAAGCCATCGCCGCCACAGTCCGCCGCGGTCTTGCACGCGTAGCGGACGTCGTCAGTGAAGGTCACGGTGCAGGAGACGAGGAGCCCGAAGAAGAACGCGGCGAAGAAGGGCAGCAGGAACCGCGACTGACGAAGGAGCATGGGCGGGAGAACGGTCGTGGAAGTGCCGGCCGAACGCAAGCGCCGAGTGTGCGGTGGAAGTCGCACCTCCCGCGCGCAAATCGACAGAAGAGTCGATCGTCGCTGGGCTGATCCCGCGCTACACTTTTCGGATGCGGAATTCGTTTCGAAGCGCCGTTCTCGTGCTCGGCGTGATCCTCGCGGGCTGTGAATGCAATCCCCCCATCGTGAACCCCGGCGACGATGGCGGTGCGGGCGACGGCGGCGGCGTGACCGGCGGCGGTGGTGGTGGTGACGACGACGGCGGCACGGGCGGAGGCTCCGGCGGCGGCGGCGGTGGTGGCGGCGGCATGATGATGTCGACCGACGGCGGCTGTGGCCTCGTCACCTGCGCGTCGATGGGCGCGAACTGCGGCCCCATCGGAGACGGCTGCGGCAACCTGCTCAACTGTGGCTCGTGCACCCTGCCCCAGACGTGCGGCGGCGGCGGCACGCCGTCGGTGTGTGGCGGCGACGCGGGCTGCATTCCCGTGACCTGTCAGCAGCTCGGCGCGGAGTGCGGCCCGATGGCCGATCGCTGCGGCAACCTGATGAACTGCGGCTCGTGCGCGCTGCCGGAGATCTGCGGCGGTGGCGGCATCCCCGGGCGGTGCGGCCTGCTGGGCAGCAACGTCAACGACGCGGGCATGTGCGTGCCCACCACCTGCGCCATCGCGGGCGCGTCGTGCGGCATCATCGGCGACGGCTGCGGCGGCACCATCAACTGCGGCACCTGCGCGATGGGCAAGCTGTGCGGCGGCGGCGGCGTCCCCTACCAGTGTGGTGGCGGCGCGACCTGCACCCCGGCGACCTGCGCGAGCCTCGGCGCGACCTGCGGCCAGGTGGGCGACGGCTGCGGCAACATCCTCAACTGCGGCCCGGCGTGCCCGGCGCCCCAGACGTGCGGCGGTGGCGGCGTGCCCAACGTGTGCGGCGGCGGCAGCGTGTGCGTGCCCAAGACGTGCGCGCAGCTCAACGCGACCTGCGGCCTCGTCGGTGACGGCTGCGGCAACATCCTCAACTGCAACACGGTGACGTGCACCGGCGGCCAGGCGTGCGGCGCGGGCGGCGTGCCCAACCAGTGTGGTGGTCAGGTCACCTGCGTGCCGAAGACGACCTGCGCGCAGGCCAACGCGAACTGCGGCCCGACGAGCGATGGGTGCGGCGGCATTCTCCAGTGCGGCACCTGCACCGTGGCCGGCCAGACGTGCGGCGGTGGCGGCGTGGCCAACCAGTGTGGTGCGCCCCCGGCGTGCGTGCCGAAGACCTGCGCGCAGCAGGGCGCCAACTGCGGCCCGGTGAGCGACGGCTGCGGCGGGCTGACGGCCAACTGCGGCACCTGCAGCGGCATCGACATCTGCGGCGGCGCGGGCACCCCCAGCGTGTGCGGCAGCGTGGCGCCTGACGCCGGCGCGTGCACCAACCTCTGCCTCAACCAGATGCAGTGCCCGGGCGTCGACGGCGGCACCACGCTGACCGGCGTGGTGTACGCGCCCACCGCGCAGGACGCGGGCTACGGCGCGCCCGACCCGATCCCCGGGGCGCTGATCTACATCCCCAACTCCGCGGTCGGCTCGCTGGAAGGCGACGGCGGCGTGACGTGCGACCAGTGCACCGACGGCGTCAGCGGCAGCCCGCTGGTGAGCACCAACTCGGCGACCAACGGCAGCTTCACGCTCAAGAACGTGCCGTGCGGCGCCGGCGTGCAGGTGCCGGTCGTCATTCAGCTCGGCAAGTGGCGCCGGCAGATCACCGTGCCCGCGCCGGCGTGCTGCACCAACACCGCGCTGACGCCCGAGCAGACGCGCCTGCCGCGCAAGCAGGCCGAAGGTCACCCCAACGACAACATCCCCAAGATCGCGGTCGTCACCGGCAGCGCCGACAGCATCGAGTGCGTGTTGCCGAAGATCGGCATCGCGTCGGATCAGTACTCGCAGTCGACCGGCACGGGGCGCGTGAAGTTCTATCGAGACAACGGCGCTCAGTTCACCGGCGGCGGCACCACGGGGGCCTCGACGCTCTTCAACAGCCTCGCCGAGATGCGCAAGTTCGACATGATCATCCTCGACTGCGTGGGCGGTGAGCAGCTCAAGACGCTCGCGCAGCGCAGGAACCTCGAGGACTACGCGAACTCCGGCGGCCGCGTCTTCGCCAGCCACTACGCGTACGTGTGGCTCGCGCCGACGGCGACCAACAACGGCAACTCGGTCAACTGCACCCAGGCCAACCCGGCCTGCACCTTCCCGCAGTCGGGCACGTGGACGCCGGTGCAGAACAACCCGCCGAACCAGGACGCGAAGATCGACATCTCGGTGCCCAAGACGCAGACCTTCGCCGAGTGGGTGCAGCTGGTGAACGCGCAGGCCGCCACGTCGACGCCGGCGGTGCCGCGCATTCGCATCAACACCGTGCGCAACGACCTGAGCACGCTCAACAACCCGCCCAGCCAACGCTGGGTCTACGGCCTGGCGGCGAACGGCACCACGGAGGTGCCCTTCCAGTTCACGTTCAACGCGCCGGTATCGGCGAGCGCGGCCAACCAGTGCGGCCGCGTGTTGTTCAGCGACTTCCACGTCATCAACGCCAGCTCGGGCAACGCCACGTGGCCGACGCACTGCTCGGTGAGCCCGATGACGCCGCAGGAGAAGGTCTTCGAGTACCTGATCTTCGACCTCTCTTCGTGCATCAAGCCCGACGTGCCGCCGCCGCAGATGTGTACGCCTAAGACCTGTGACGAGGTCGGCGTCAGCTGCGGCCCCGCGGCCGACGGCTGTGGTGGCACGCTCAACTGCGGCACCTGCACCGCGCCCGCGACGTGTGGTGGTGGGGGCACGCCGGGCCGCTGCGGCACGCCGTGTACGCCGCGCACCTGCGCGCAGCTCGGCGCCAACTGCGGCACCCAGGGCGATGGCTGCGGAGGCACCATCACCTGCGGCACCTGCCCCTCGGGTCAGACCTGCGGCGGTGGCGGTACGCCCAACGTGTGCGGCGGCGGCATGTGCGTGCCGAAGACCTGCGCGCAGCTCGGCGTGATGTGTGGCCTGCAGGGTGACGGCTGCGGTGGGCAGCTCAACTGCGGCGCCTGCCCCACGGGCCAGACCTGCGGTGGTGGTGGCGTGCCCGGCCAGTGCGGCGGCGCGTCGTGCACCGCGCTGACCTGCGCGCAGCAGAACTACAACTGCGGCATGCAGGGCGATGGCTGCGGGGGCACGCTCAACTGCGGCACCTGCACCCTGCCGCAGACCTGCGGCGGTGGCGGTCTGCCCGGCGTGTGTGGCGGTGGTGGCGTCTGCACCCCGCGCACCTGCCTCATGCAGGGCTTCAACTGCGGGCTGGCGGGTGACGGCTGCGGCAACCAGATCAACTGCGGCCCGTGCCCGATGGGCCAGGTGTGCGGCGCGCAGGGCCCGAACCTGTGCGGCGCGACGGCGTGTACGCCGCTGAGCTGCTCGGACCAGGGCATCGGCTGCGGCCCCGCCGGCGATGGGTGCGGCAACATCATTCAGTGCGGCGCGTGCCCGATGGGTCAGACCTGCGGCGGCGCCGGCGTGCCCGGCCAGTGCGGCGTGCGTCCGTGCACTCCGACCACGTGCAGCAACGTCGGCGCGAACTGCGGGCAGATCGGCGACGGCTGCGGCGGCACGCTCAACTGCGGCGTGTGCGGCCCGCAGGAGAGCTGCGGCGGTGGCGGCATCGCCAACGTGTGCGGCAGCCTCGGCTGAGCTGGTGAGTTGAGCCACGGCCGGGAGCGCGTGCTCCCGGCCGTTTTTGTTGCGGGTGTTGGTCACGCAGGCGTCGTGGGTGTCGGTCGCTGGCCAACGTCACCCGACGCACGAGCGCGCTGCGAAACCGCGCTGCCCCGCCGGGCAGGGCGTGCCCCTCTGATTCTCAGTAGAAGTCGAACCGCTTGAGTCCCTCCGTCGTCGCGCTCGCCGTGTCGTTGTGTCTGTCGCAGTCGGCCGCCGCGCCCGCGCCGGTCGAGGCCGTGTCGACGGCCCGCACCGCCGCCTGGGTGGCCAGCGCGGTGGGGCTGCTCGGCGCGTCGGCGGCGGTCTCGGTGGTGGCCGGCTCGCGCCCCCACTCGTGGCTGGTGGAGTCCTCGGGCCGCCCCGTTCCCCTCGTCACCACCGCCGGTTTCGCGCTCGGCCTCGGGCTCAACTTCGCCATCACCCACCTGCTCCTGCCGGAGCTCGTCGCGCTCGGCGACAGCCCCACCGCGCTGGGCAGCGCCGAGGCCGCGCGCGCCGAGGCGTGGAAACGATCGCGCTGGGCTCTGCTCGGCGCCGGCGTCGGGCTGGTGGGCATGACGGTCGGCGCCGGCCTCGAGCAGGCCGAGTTCGGCAGCGGACAGGGCCTGATGCTCGCCGGGCTGCTGGTGGTGCTGGTCGGCGCCATCGTCTTCGACGTGCTGGAAGCCACCGGCGCCTGGCAGGGCTACCTCGCCTCGAGGCGAGCGCCGTGAAGCTCTCGCGACGGCTCTTCCTCGCCGGGCTCTCGGCGGCAAGCTGCGGGCTCCCATCCGAAGAGGGCCCTGCCTCGCCCGACTTCCCGCTCGGGGTCGCGTCGGGTGACGCCGACGCCGACGGCGCGCTGGTGTGGACCCGCTACGACGGCCGCGACGCCGTGCAGCTCGAGTGGTGGAAGAGGGACGACCCCACGACACTGCGGACCCAGCCCCTCACGCCGCGCGACGGGGGCTTCTGCATCACCGCCCTCGAGGGCCTCGAGCCCGGCACGTGGTGGTCGTTCGCCTTCAGCACCTCCAGCGCGCGCAGCGACGAGGGGCACTTCCGCACCGCGCTGGCCGACGACGCGCTCGAGCCGCTGCGCTTCGGAGCGTCGTCGTGCTCCCGCCAGAACTACCCGCTCACGCCATTCCTCCGCGCCGCCAGCGAGGTGCAGTGCGACGCCTTCCTGATGCTCGGCGACACGGTCTACGCCGACGGCGCGGACGATCTGCCCAGCTACCGGGAGAAGTGGAACGAGGCACTGGCGAGACGACCCAACCGGCTGCTGCGCGCGAGCACCAGCCTGGTCTCGACCTGGGACGATCACGAGATCATCAACGACGCGAGCGGAGATCGCCTCGACCCTGCCCGCGTCGCCGCCGCGCGGCAGGCCACCTTCGAGCACCAGCCGTGGCGCGCCGACGGGCAGATGCCGCAGCGGCTGTGGCGCTCGCTGCGCTGGGGCCGCACCGCCGAGCTCTTCGTGCTCGACTGCCGGTCGGAGCGGAACCACGCCACCGGCGAGTACCTCTCGCGCGCCCAGCTCGACTGGCTCAAGGCCGGCCTCGCGAACAGCCCGGCGACGTTCAAGCTGATCCTCAACTCGGTGCCGATCACCGCCTACCCCGGCGCCTTCTTCCAGGCCTTCGCCGCCGATCGCTGGGAAGGCTTCCCCGCGCAGCGGACCGAGATCCTCGACTTCATCGACTCCACCCCCATCGACGGGGTGCTGTGGCTCACCGGCGACTTCCACATGGGCGTGGCTGGCCGCACCGCGCGCGACGGAGTGGGCGCACGACAGCTGGAGATCGCCGTCGGGCCGGCGGGCAACTTCCCCAACCCCTCGCTCTCGTACCCCGCGGGGCCGCAGTTCGACTTCGCCACCGCGCTCAACAACTTCACGACGCTCGAGCTCGACCCCGCCAGCCGCACGGTGCGCGTGCAGTTCTTCGATGGGGGGAGCCGCACCCTCTTCGACCGCACCTACCCGCTGTGAGCCGGTCACTTGTCGGACCTGACGTGTAGAAGCGCGTCCATGGCGAAGACCAAGACGCATTTCACCTGCCAGTCCTGCGCGTACCAGTCACCGAAGTGGCTGGGCCGCTGCACCGAGTGCGGCACCTGGGGCTCGCTGGTGGAGGAGACCGAGCTCTCGTCGGCCAGCCAGTCCCGGCCGGCGTGGGGCGCGTCGGGGGGCAACGCGCGGCCGCTGCTGCTGCAGGAGGTCGAGAACACCTCCGAGTCGCGGCGCCTGACGGGCATCGCCGAGCTCGATCGCGTGCTGGGCGGCGGCGTCACCATGGGCAGCCTGGTGTTGATCGGCGGCGACCCCGGCATCGGCAAGTCGACGCTGCTGCTGATGGCGGTCGATCGCCTCTCCAAAGACCGCCCGGCGCTCTATGTGTCGGGCGAAGAGTCGCTGCGGCAGACGCGCATGCGCGCCGAGCGACTGGGCGTGCGCGGTGAGCAGCTGCACGTGTTCGCCGAGACCGACCTCGAGAAGGTGCTGGCCGCCGCCGAGAAGCTCGCGCCGGGCTGTCTGATCATCGACTCCATCCAGACCATGTTCCTCGCCGAGCTGGGCAGCGCGCCGGGCAGCGTGGGCCAGGTGCGCGAGTGCGCCGGCCGCCTGATGGCCTACGCCAAGAAGACCGGGGTGCCGACGTTCATGGTCGGCCACGTCACCAAGGAAGGCTCGATCGCCGGGCCGCGCGTGCTCGAGCACATGGTGGACACGGTGCTCTACTTCGAGGGCGAGCGCGGGCACCCGTTCCGCATTCTGCGCGCGCACAAGAACCGCTTCGGCAGCACCAACGAGATCGGCGTGTTCGAGATGAAGGGCTCCGGCCTCGCCGAGGTGCCCGACCCGTCGGCGCTCTTCCTCTCGGAGCGACCCAAGGGGGCGTCGGGCAGCGTGGTGACCTCCACGCTCAACGGCACGCGGCCGATCCTCGTGGAGGTGCAGGCGCTGGTGGCGCCCACCGGCTACGGCACCGCGCGGCGCACGGCGATCGGCGTCGACTCCAACCGCGTCGCCCTGCTGGCCGCGGTGCTGGAGAAGAAGGAAGACGTGCAGCTCATCGGCTGCGACATCTTCGTCAACGTCGCGGGCGGCATGTCGTTGACCGAGCCGGCGAGCGATCTCGCGGTGTGCGCGGCGCTGGTGTCGTCGCTGCAGAACCGCGCGGTCGACTCGCAGACGTTGATCCTCGGGGAAGTGGGCCTGGCCGGCGAGGTGCGCGCGGTGGCGCAGGTCGAGCCGCGGCTGGCCGAGGCGGCGAAGATGGGGTTCAAGCGGGTGGTGCTGCCCAAAGCCAGCGCGCGGCGGCTCGAGAATCCCCGCCTCGAGGTGCACGGGGTCGAGTCGCTCGGTGAGGCGCTCGGGCTGATCATGGTGTGAGCGGCGTCAGGCCTTCACGCGCGCCTGCGACACGGTCGACTTCTCCCACGCCTCGACCTCGGTCACCCGCCGGGGGAAGCGGCTGGCCAGCAGCGCGCCGACCTCGTGATCCTTCATCGGCGGGGCGACCTCGCGCAGGGCGTCGGCCATCTCGAGGGCGTTGCGGTAGCGCTTCTCGGGTTCCTTCTGCAGCGCCTTGTCGATGACCTCCCACAGCCCGGTGGGCAGGCCGGCGGGGCGCGGGAGCGGATCGTTGACGATCGACTCCATGGTCTTCGTGTCGTCCTTCAGATCGAAGGCCCGGCGCGCCAGCAGCGCCTCGTACAGAATGAGCCCCATCGAGAACAGGTCGCTGCGGCGATCGATGCGCTCGGCGGTGGCCTGCTCGGGCGACATGTACAGCGGCTTGCCCTTGACGATGCCGGGCAGCGTGACGGTGCGCTGGTCGCGCATCTTCGCCACGCCGAAGTCGAGCACCTTCACCCGCCCGTCGAAGCCGCACATCACGTTGTGCGGAGAGAGATCGCGGTGCACCAGGCCCAGCGGCGCGCCGTCGTCGGCCCGGGTCTCGTGGGCGGAGTGCAGGCCCTCGAGCGCCTGAATGAGCACCGCGCTGACCAGCGACGCCGGCAGCGGCCCGTGCCGGCCGTAGATGACGTGGTCGAGGTCGACGCCTTTGATCAACTCCATGGCGATGAAGTACGCGCCGGCCGCGCTCCCGAAGTCGTAGAACGTCACGAGGTTCGGGTGGTTCAGCTTCATGCCAAGCTTCGCCTCATCGAGGAACTGGTGAACGATGAGCTCGTCGTCGGCCAGCCGGGGCAGAATGCGCTTGAGCGCCACCAGCCGCGAGACGCCGGCCGGGTTGACGGTGCGCGCCACCATCACCTGCGCCATGCCGCCGGTGCCCAGCGGGTGCAGCAGCTCGTACTTGCCGAGGCGCGCGCGGGGGCTGAACTCGCCCAACTCCGACAACGTCTCCAGGCGCTCCAGCGGGGTGTGCCCCTCGGACAGCGCGATGAACGAGAGGATCGCCGAGTCGAGGATCTCCGCCACCGCCTCGACCAGCGCCAGCACGTGTTGGCCGCCGTCGCCGAAGGTGCCGGGGAGCAGGAAGCCCATCGAGCCCAGGGTGGTCTGCCCGAGGGTGAGGCCCGAGACGAACACCGTGCGCTGATCGCCCAGCGGCACCGCGCCGCGGTAGGTGGCCCAGGTGGTGACGTCGAAGTACTCGTTGCCCCACACGCGGGTGAGCACCGGCCCGTCGGTGCCCAGCACCTGCACGAAGGCGCCGCGCGCGTGGATCATGCGGGCGCACTGCGCGAGGAACACGTCGACCGCCGCCGAGAGCCCGAGCTGGCGCTCGATGCAGTCTTCGAGCACCTCGTCGGCGAGGCGCTGCACCGAGACCAACCCGCGGAGAAACCGGACCTCGTCTTCCAGCGAGTCGAACTTGAGCGGTGCGCGCGCGGCCATGCCTACTTCTTCGACTCCGCGTTGTAGATGGCGTCGGCGATGCGGTACGCGCTGCCCTCGAGCTGCTTGATGGCGTCGCGGATGCGGTTGGGCTCGTTGGTGGCCAGCTGCTTCTTCAAGTTCTCGAGGTCGCTCTTGATCTCACCCTTGTCCTTCTCGGTGAGCAGCGCGGCGTATTCCTCGAGCGACTTCTCGGTGGTGTAGATCAGCCCGTCGGCGTTGTTGCGCAGGTCGGCCAGTTCCTTCTTCTTCTTGTCGCCGTCGCTGTTCGACTGCGCCTCGGCGATCATCTTCTGGATCTCCGCCTCGGTGAGGCCGGAGTTGCTGACGATGCGCACCTGCTGCACGCGGCCGGTGCCGAGGTCCTTCGCCGAGACGTGCACCAGGCCGTTGGCGTCGATGTCGAAGGTCACTTCGATCTGCGGCACGCCACGCGGCGCGGGGGGAATGCCGACCAGCTCGAAGCGCGCCAGCGTCTTGTTGTCGGCGGCCATGTCGCGCTCGCCCTGGAGCACGTGCACGGACACCAACGGCTGGTTGTCGGTGGCGGTCGAGAAGACCTGCGACTTCTTGCAGGGGATGGTGGTGTTCTTCTCGATGATCTTGGTGTTGACGCCGCCGGCCGTCTCGACGCCCAGCGACAGCGGCGTGACGTCGAGCAGCAGCACGTCTTTGACTTCGCCCTTGAGCACGCCGCCCTGAATGGCCGCGCCGATGGCGACCACCTCGTCGGGGTTGATGCCCTTGTGCGGTTCCTTGCCGAAGAACTCCTTCACCTTCTTCTGGATCGCCGGCATGCGCGTCATGCCGCCGACGAGGAGCACCTGGTTGACCTGCGGCGCGGTGAGCTGCGCGTCTTTCAAGGCGATCTTGCAGGGCTCGATGGACCGATCGACCAGGTCCTTCACCATGTCTTCGAAGGTCGAGCGCTCGAGCATTTCCTGCAGGTGCTTGGGCCCGGTGGCGTCGGCGGTGATGAACGGGAGGTTGATCTCGGTCTCGGTGGCGCTCGACAGCTCGTGCTTGGCGCGCTCGGCCGCTTCCTTCAGGCGCTGCAGGGCCATGCGGTCTTTGCGCAGGTCGATGCCGCCGTTGGCCGTCTTGAAGCGCTCCGAGAGCCAGTCGATGACGCGGTTGTCGAAGTCTTCGCCGCCCAGGTACGTGTCGCCGTTGGTGGACTTCACCTCGAACACGCCGGAGTTGAGCTCGAGGATCGAGATATCGAACGTGCCGCCGCCGAGGTCGTACACCGCGACCTTCTCGCTCTTGCCCTCGTTCTTCTTGTCGAGGCCGTAGGCGAGCGCGGCCGCGGTGGGCTCGTTGATGATGCGCAGCACGTTGAGGCCGGCGATGCGGCCCGCGTCTTTGGTGGCCTGGCGCTGGCCGTCGTTGAAGTACGCGGGGACCGTGACGACCGCCTCGGTGACGGGCTCGCCGAGGTAGTCCTCCGCGGTCTGCTTCATCTTGTTGAGGATCATCGACGACACTTCGGGCGGGCTGAACCGCTTGGTGCGGATCTCGACCCACGCGTCGCCGTTGTCGGACGCCACGACCTTGTACGGCACCATCGACTTCGCGCGCTGGGCTTCCTTCGAGTCGAAGGCGCGGCCCATCAGGCGCTTGACGGCGTAGATGGTGTTCTCGGGGTTGGTGACGGCCTGCCGCTTGGCGATCTGCCCCACCAGGCGCTCGTCACTCTCGGTGATGCCCACCATCGAAGGCGTGGTGCGGCTGCCCTCGCTGTTGGGGATTACCACCGGCTCCCCGCCTTCCATCACCGCCACGCACGAGTTCGTCGTGCCCAGGTCGATACCAATGACTTTTGACATGTCCCCCTCGAGTTACGGCTGCTTCGCGCCGTCGGGATCAGCCGGCGGAGCATCAACGGTGGCAGGAGCTGACGGCGTACGCGACACCACCACGAGCGCCGGACGGACCAGGCGATCGTTGAGCGTGAAGCCGCGCAGCACCTCGGAATAGACGTAGTTGGGCGGCATGTCGGCCGTCTCGGCGGCGGTCATCGCCTCGTGCCGGTTGGGGTCGAAGACCTGGCCCTTGGCGCTGAAGGCCTTCACGCCGTGCTTGCCCAGCGAGTCTTCGAAGAGCTTGCGGATCATCTCCACGCCCTTCTTCAGGCTCTCGAAGTCGGCGGCACTCTTCGCGGCGTCGAGCGCGCGATCGAAGTTGTCGAACACCGGCAGGAAGTCCTTGAGCAACTTCTCGTTGCCGAACTTCTGCATCTCTTCTTTCTCTTTGAGTGCGCGCTTCTTGTAGTTGTCGAGGTCGGCGACGGCGCGGAGCATCTTCTCGTGCTCGTCCTTGATCTTCCCCATCAGCTCGCGGCCCTTGGCCATCGAGGCGTCGAGCTGCAGCTTGAGGGTCTCGATCTCCGCGTCGCGCGGGTCGGCGGGGCCGGCCGCCGGGGCCGACACTGCGGCCTCCTGCGCGGCGGTCGCGGCGACGGGCGCCGGCGTCTTGCTGCTGTGCTTCTCGACGGACTTCAGCGCCTCATCGAGCAGGTCCTGCCCGATGTCCGTGCTGAACTGACCTTTGTCTTCGGGGTGTTTCACGGGCCGCCAAGTCAACCACAACGGGCCCCGAAAGCGATTGGGTTTCGGCTACTTGCCGATGGTCTTCTTCGGGGCGGCCTTGCGGGCGGCGGCGGGCTTCTTCTTCGCGGGGCCCTTGCCGACGGTCTTCTTCGCCCTGGGCTTCGGCGCCGGGGCCTCGGCCTCGTCCATCTCGGGCGGCGGCGAGGGGGGCGTGGCGGCGGGCGCGGGCGGCGCGGCGTCTTCCTTGCCGCCGGCGGTCTCCATGGGCTTGACCACGAAGTCGTTCACCTTGTCGGCGGTCTTCACCAGCGCGCCTTCGGCCTTCTTCACCCCGGTCTCGACGAGGGTGGCGACCTCCTCGGCGGTCTTGCGGGCCCACACCCCCACGTCCTTCAGGCCCTCGCGCAGCTTCTGCTGACGGGCCGGGTCCTGGACCTCGGTCATCAGCTTCTGCGCTTCCTGCTTCACGTCGGTGCCGAAGCGCTTGAAGTCGTCACCGGTCTTCTTGAGGAAGGACTTCAGCTTCGCGTCCCACTGGGAGTCGTTCATGGTGCCCCGTTGTACTCGCCAGCGCGGGTTCCATTCCATCTCCGCGCCGGGTGAGCAGCGAGGCCACCACCGCGACGGTCAGGATGACGCCGATCACCAGCAGCGACACCACCGCCGGCACCTTCACCAGGTCGATGACCAGCATCTTCGCGCCGACGAACAGCAGAATGGCGCCCAGCCCGTACTTGAGCAGGTGGAAGCGCTCCAGCGCCCCGGCCAGCGCGAAGAACAACGAGCGCAGCCCGAGAATGGCCAGCACGTTGCTGGTGAAGACGATGAAGGGGTCGGTGGTGACGGCGAACACCGCGGGGATCGAGTCGACCGCGAACACCACGTCGGCGCCCTCGATGGCCACCAGCGCCACCAGCAGCGGCGTGGCCACCCACTTGCCCGCGCGGCGCACCAGGAAGGCGTCGCCTTCGTAGTCGGCGGTCACCGGCATCACCTTGCGGAACCAGCGCACCAGCAGCGACTGCTGGGGGTCGGCCTCGTGCTCGCTGCCCTTGAGCATGCGCACGCCGGTGATCAGCAGCAGCGCGCCGAAGCCGTAGAGCACGAAGTGGAAGCGGGCGATGAGCGCCGCCCCGAGGAACACGAAGATCGCCCTGAGCACCAGCGCGCCCAGCACGCCCCAGAAGAGCACCCGGTGCCGCTCGACGTCGGGCACCCGGAACGACTGCAGCACCACCAGCATGATGAACAGGTTGTCGATCGACAGCGCCTTCTCGAGCACGTAGCCGGTGAAGAACTCGAGGCCCTTCACCGAGCCCTGCCAGTGCCAGACATACGCCCCGAACACGCCGGCGAGGGCGATCCAGATGACGCTCCACGTCATCGCTTCTTTGAAGCCGACGTGGTGGGCCTTGCGGTGGAAGACGCCGAGATCCAGTGCCAACATGCCGAGGACCCCGCCGAGAAACACGACCCACGCGACGGGACCTGCGATGGTTTCCATGACGTTTCACTCGTCACGTCGTAAGCACTTCCAAACCATCGATACTCTGTCTCTGAACCCTTTGATTTCTTCTCACTGATCGTGGCCCGGCTCGTTCGACACTTCATCGAGGAACCCCGCGCGTGCAGCTACCTGCCGGCGGTGAAGGCCTCGCTCGAGTACAAGCTGATGGTCGACGTCACCCCCCTCGAGCTCGAGGAGCTGATGCTGCGGGGCTGGCGTCGCTTCGGCCCGGCCTACTTCCGGCCGGCCTGCACGCCGTGCGACGAGTGCCACTCCATTCGCCTCGACGTGCACCGCTTCGAGCCCACGCCCTCGCAGCGCCGCGCGCTCAAGCGCAGCGCCCGCTTCCGCGTGGAGATGGGCCGCCCGCGCATCGACGCCGAGCGGCTGGCGCTGCACCAGAACTGGCACGGCACGCGCGAAGACGCCCGCGGGTGGGAACCGACGCAGCTGACCGAAGACGAGTACGCCACCCAGTTCGCCTTCCCCTCGTCGACCGGCCGCGAGATGGCCTGGTACGACGGCAAGCGGCTGGTGGCGCTGGGGCTGGTCGACGTGACGCCCAACTGCTTCAGCGCGGCGTACTTCTTCTACCACCCCGACATCGCGCGGCTCTCACCGGGCATCGGCAACGTCATGCGCTGCGTGGAGATGGCGCGCGAGCTGGGCTGCCAGCACATGTACCTGGGGTACCGGGTGCAGGCCTGCGCCTCGCTCACCTACAAGGGCTACTTCCAGCCGCACGAGCTGCTCGTCGGGCGGCCGGCGATGCATGAGACGCCGGTGTGGAAAGAGGCACCGGTCGTCTCGCGCACCAGTCTTCAGAACGGCGCGTCTTCGTCGCCCGGCGGCGGGATGCCGTCGTCCGACGGAGGCGGCTCTTCACCGCGCTGACGGGCGATCTCCGCTTCGATCGCGCCCAGCAGCTGGCGCTCCTTGTCGTGCCAGCGCGACTTGCTCGCGTCGGCCAGCGAGCGCCGCGCGCCGTTGGCGTAGAACTCGAGGTCCTGCAACGAGGCGCCGTAGACCGGCTGGCCCTTGCTGCGGCCGTAGTTGGGCAGCAGCGTGCCGTCGCCGCCTCCCCCTGACGAGGGAGCCCGGGCCGGCGCGCTGGCCTGCCGCACGGGCGCGGCGCTGCGCATCGGCGAAGCGCCGATGGTCATCGAATCGAAGGCGATGGTGAAGCCCTCGCCGGTCTTCACTGCAGAGCCGACGCGCACCTGCTCGACGCGGCCGTCATCTCTGGTCACCGACACCCACACTGGAAAGCGATCGCTCATAGGGCGCGCACCATGAACACCGCCCCGCTGGACCGTCAAGCGCGGTCGCAGCAAGCTCCCGCTACCGTGCAAACCACCGACTCCATCCTGGTCGTCGATGACGAAGCCATCGTGCTCGATGTGCTGAAGGTGGCGCTCAAGAAGGCCGGGTTTCAGGTCTTAACCGCCACGCGGCTGGTGGAAGGCACGGCGATGCTCCACGGCCAGCGCTTCTCGTGCGCGTTGATCGACAAGAACCTGCCTGACGGGTCCGGGCTCGAGCTGATCCGCCTCATTCGCCAGAAGCAGCCCGACTGCACCTGTCTGGTGATGACCGCGTACCCCAACGCCGAGTCGATCCTCGAGGCGCTGAAGCTGGGCGCGGTGGACTACCTCGAGAAGCCGTTCCCGCACGTCACCATCATTCAAGAGAAGGTGAAGGCGGCGGTCGATCGCCAGCGCCGCCTCGCCGCGCTCTCGGCCCGCGTCGCCGAGATGCAGGCGCTCAAGGCGGCCAGCGACACCAGCGCCGCCGAAGACGTGGCGCTGCAGAGCCGCTTCGACTCGCTCCACTTCCGTCACCAGCGCGCGCTGGCACTGCTGCGCGAGGTGAAGTCTTCGCTCGAGAGCGGCGACGCGGCGGTGGTCAAGACGCTGCTGGCCCGCGTCACGTCGCTGCTCGAAGAGCTGAAGTGATCACCGCTCGACGAGGTTGAACTCCACCCGGCGGTTGGCGTCGCGGCCGGCGGGCGTGTCGTTCGACTCGGCCGGCTTGTCGGGCCCGAAGCCCACCGCGCGCAGCCGCGCCTCAGCCACGCCCTTGCTCACCAGGTACTTCAGCACCGCGTCGGCGCGGTCCTGGCTGAGCTTCTTGTTCTTCTCGGGCTTGCCCACGTTGTCGGTGTGCCCCTCGACCTGCACCAGGGGGATCTCGGAGTGAACCACCAGCACCTGCGCCACGTTGTCGAGCAACGCGTTCGACCGCTTCTGGATGCTGGCCTTGCCCGTGTCGAAGAACACCTTGTCGAGGATCTTCAGCTTCGCCTCGGTGATCACCACCAGCTGCTTCTTCGCCGCCGGGCAGCCGAAGTTCTCCTTCACGCCGGCCTCGCTCGGGCAGTTGTCTTCGTGATCGAACACCCCGTCGGAGTCGGAGTCCTTCGCCGGGCACCCCCGCTCCTGGCGGATGCCGGGCTGCAGCGGGCACGCGTCGGCGGCGTCGGCGAAGCCGTCCGCGTCGTTGTCGGCCTCCGGGCAGCCGTCGTCGTCCTGGAAGTCGTCCTTGTCTTCGGCCTGATCGACGCAGCGATCGAGGCGATCGACGACGCCGTCCTGGTCCTTGTCGGTGTCGGGGCAGCCCTTGTTCGCGGCGGGCCCGGCGACGTCGCGGCACTGATCGTCGGCGTCGGCCACGCCGTCGCCGTCGTTGTCCGGGTCGGGCACGCCGTCTTCGTCCTTGAAGCCGTCCTTGTCTTCCGGGTCGAGCGGCGCGCCGTCGCTGGCGTTCTTCACGCCGTCGCCGTCCTTGTCGAGATCGGGGCAGTCCTTGGGCTCGTAGGGCTTGCCCTCGAGGCACGGCGGCTGGGTCATCGGCACGTTGGCGAACGCCGCGCCGAGGTACGCGCGCAGCGACGGGGTGGTGGGCGCGCCGAAGAAGCCGGGGCCGGCCGACGCGAAGAGCTCCACCGGGCCGGCGAGCCAGCGCACGCCGAGCTGCCCTTCGATGCCGAAGGTGCCGCTGCCCGAGAGCGGCGCGAAGGTGCGCAGGCTGAACTCGCCGCGGGGGCCGTCGGGGTTGACGGAGGTGATCATCGCCGCGAGCCACAGCTGGCTGCCGACGCGATCGCCGGTGCCGCCGGTGACGGCCACGTAGTCGGTGGTGGGGCGGATCAACACGCCGAGCTCGGCGCCGACCTGCCACGCGTCGAAGACCTTGCCGATCTGCACCTTCGGGGCGAACTCCACGCCGCCGTTGCCCTGCGCGGGCAGCGTGCCGACGGGAATGCCGAGGCCGACGTCGATGGCCAGCGCGATGGGCTTGGTGCCGTCGAGCAGGTTCACCTTGGCGTGCACCCACGGGTTGCCGAGACCGGCCGAGGCGACGTTCAACGACCTGCTGCCCTGCTGGTAGGCGTACATCGGCACGTTCGCGCCGAGCTCGAGCCAGTTGGTGATGCCCAACGCGCCGAACACCTGGAAGCCGAGGCGATCCTGCAGGGCGAAGCTGCCGTCCTTCACCGAGCGGAGGTTGCCGTAGGTGTAGAAGAGCGACACGCCCGCCCGGTAGGTCAACGACGGCAGCGTCTGGCCGTTGCCGACGAACAGCGAGCCGCGCGCCGCCGGATCGAGCCACACCTGCTCGATGTCAGCCGCCGGAGCGGTTTGCGCCATCACCACCGAGGACATCACCAACACTGCCGCGAGCATCGTCTTCACAGGGCACCCTCCACGAGAACGGCCCCGGAGTTAGCAGGGCTGGGCACCCCACTCCACACTTCGCTTCACGGGCGCAGCGCGGCCTCGAGGGTGGCGATGAGCTGCGCGATGGCCGGCGAGCCGCCCTCCTCGCGCCACTGCGCCGCGAAGGCACGCACCGTCGCTTCGCCCGCGCCCGTTCCGCGCGGGAGCGGCTCGAGGGCCAGCGCCAAACGCGCCGCGGGCCACGGCCCAGCGCCGAAGCCGGCGCGCAGCGCGCGCGCCTGGATCACCGCGTCAGACGGCCGCTCGAGCCAGGCCGAGGCGAGCGCGCGCACCAGCACCATGCGCGGCGACGAGGCCACCGGGGCGCGAGCCGCCAGCGCACGCGCCTGCTCGAAGTCGCCGGAGAAGAGCGCGGCCTCGGCGGTCCACGGCGCGACCTCGCTCACCCCACGCGCCTCGAAGCCGCGCGCCGCGGCGAGCGCCTCGGTGGGCCGGCCGGCCAGCAGCGCCGCGCGCACCTCGAGCACCGCGTAGTCAGGCTTGTCGGGCCGCCGCGCCGAGGCCTCGCGCGCGAACTGCAGCGCCGCCTCGGCCTGCGCGTGCTGCGCCTCGACGTCGCGCCCCTCGAGCGCCTCGGCGAGCAGCAGCGCCGCGCGCGCGGCGGCGACCTGCAGCTCGAGATCGTCGAGCGCCCGCTCGCGCAGCGTGGCGAGCCGGGCCACCACCTCGCGCAGCGCGTCGGCGTCGGCGCCCAGCGTGCTGGCGCGCTCGACCAGCGCCTGCCCCAGCGTCTGCCGGCGCAGCAGCTCGTCGGCCACGTCGCGCGCGGGCGACTCGAGGCGCTGCACGCCGTCGTCGAAGAGAGCGCGCGCGTCGGCCGGGCTCCCAGCGTGCCGCGCCAGCACCACTCGCGCGACCGCGCCCAGTCGCCGCGCCTCGAACGAGTCGGGCAGCTTCGCCGCGGCGCGATCGGCCAGCGCCCGGGCGTCGCCCGCGGCCGCCTCGCGCTCCACCGTGGTGCTGTCGGGCGCGAGCGCGCGCGCGAGGGTGAGCTCGGCCAGCACCACGTCGGCCTCGGGGTCTCCGGCGGGGAGGCTGGTGACGAGGCCGCGGGCGAAGTCGAAGCTCTTGCTCGCCTCGTCGGCGCGGCCGAGGGAGAGCGACACCGAGCCCAGGCGCGTCATCGCCCGCGCCACGCGCAGCCGCTCCTCGCGGGGGGCCGCGCGCAGCTCGGTGGTGCGCTCGTAGTGCTGCAGCGCCGCCGCGGTGACGCGCTCGAGCAGCGGCTCGACGCCGGGCTGGGCGCGCAGCCGCAGCGCCACGTCGTCGAGGAACAGGCGGGCGAAGAGCCGCGCGCGATCGCGCTCGCCAGCGACGCGCATCGACACCACCGACGCGCCGACCATCACCAGCAGGAAGGCGGCGAGCGCCATCGCGCTGAAGAGCCGGTGTCGCTGCACGTAGCGCTTGAGCAACTGCCACGACGAGTAGCGGTAACTGCCCAGCCGGCGGCCGTCGATGAAGGCCTTGAGCTCCTGCGCGAACTGCTCGGCGCTGCCCTGCCCCGCCAGCGCGCCGCGGCACAGGCCGAGGAGATCGTCCGGCGCGCCACGCGGCTGCACCAGGCCCATCACCGGCGGCGGCAACCCGGTGATGATCTCGTGGAGGATCGCGCCCAGCCCGCGCACGTCGAGCTTCACGCCCTCGGCGCGCTCGGCCTCCGGCACCGGGGGGCCCCAGCCCAGCACGTACACCTCGCCGAAGCGGCCCATCGAGACGCGGGCGCAGCTCAGCGCGCGGTGGGTAACGCCGCGCTCGTGCGCCTTCGCGAGGCACTGCGCGACGACCAGCAGGGTGGGCAGCAGCGCGAGGCGCTCGTCGAGGCCGCGGGCGTCGATCAGCCCGTCGGCGAGCGTGCGCTGGCCCACCCGGCGCTGCGTGACGTAGGCGCCCCGCGCGCCACGGCCGGCCTCGTACACCGGCACCACCGCGGGGTGATCGAGGCCGGCGAGCTGCCGCGCCTCGGCCACCAGCTGGGCGTCGGCCTCGGGCGACGGCGACCGCGGCTCACGCCAGGCGACGTCGCGGCCGATGACGGTGTCGTGCATCAGCAGCACCCGGCCGAAGTCTCCGCGGCCCAGCTCGGCGGGCGGCTGATCGGCGCGGGGCGCGGCGAAGTAGCGGTGGGGCTGCTCGTCGACGAGGTCCACCCGCGGCTCGGTGCGCGGCAGGGCCTGCACGCTGTCTTTCGCGAGCTGGCGCACGCTCGAGGGCAGCAGCTCGAGGGTCTGCGCCGCGTCGCCGCCGCCCACCGCCGCCGCGCGCGCCGCGAGCCGCTCGAGCACCTGGGCGCGGGCGCGATCGAGCACGCCGCGGGCGACGAGGAACTCCGAGAGCGTGCGCCGCTCGGTGGGCTGGGCGAGCTCGCGCGCGGCGGCCAGCGCGTCTTCGGCCGAGAGGTAGCCGAGCTGCACGCCCAGCACGGCGAGGAGCATGTCGGCGCTGCGCGGCTCGGCCGAGGGGGTGTCGCTCACGGCGCGCCTCCGTCGAGTGAGTCGCGCAGCGCGGTGAGGGCCCTGGTCAGCCCCTCGTTGTCGCCCGACGAGAGCGGGTGCTCCTGCGCGAGCCGGCGCAGGCGTTCGGCGAGCGCGTCGGTGCGCCCATCGAGGCGGTGCAGCAGCACGTCGGGCAGCCACAGCGCGGTGGCGCCGCAGTTGAGTTCGAGGCAGCGCGTGAGGTGCGCGCGGGCGAGCTTCTCGTTGCCGGCCAGCAGCTCGACCAGGCCGTTGTAGAGCGCGGCGGCGGGCGCGCTGGAGGTGGGGCGCTCGGCGAGCTGGCGGCGCACCACCTCGTCGCGACCGGTGGCGAAGGCCGCGCCCAGCACCACCTCGTCGTACTCCGCGCCCAGCTTCGCGGCCTCGATGCGGGTGGCCCACTGCCAGGCGCCGTCCCAGTCCTGGTCGAGGAGGGAGAACTCGACCATGTCGAACAGCTCGATGTTCTGCCCCTGCTCGACGCGCAGCAGCTCGGCGAGCAGCCGGCGCCCTTCCTTCACCGCGGCGCTGCGCTCGGCGGCGTCGTGCACCGGGTGGAGCGCGCGGCACAGCACCACCAGCAGATCGGCGTGCACGTTCTGCAGCGAGCGCGAGTCGCGCTGGGCGCGCATCTTCTGGGCCAGCGCGAGCGCGTCGCGCAGGGTGCGCAGCGCCTCGGCCCGCTCGCCGATGGCCAGCAGGTTGACCGCCAGGTCGCTGGAGTCGGCGAGCACCGAGGCGGCGGCGCGGGGATCGGTCGGCGTCAGCCGGTACCAGGCCCACGCCGCGTCGCGGGCGCGTCGCGCCATCTCGGCCGACAGCCGCAGCTCGCCGCGCAGCGAGCGCACCAGCGCCACGCGCGAGAGCACCAGGTCTTCGGCCTCGAGCACCTGCGGCGACGCGGGGGCCAGCACGTGCGCCCGCGCGGCGCGATCGACGAGCCCCTCGAGCTTCGAGAGGGCCTCGGCCTGCGCGCCCTCGTCGACGAGCAGATCCGCGCGCCACACCTCGGTGGTGAGCGCCGCGGCGAGGGCCTCGGCGTCATCGGGGCGCTGCCGGGTGAGCGGCCCCAGCATGCGCTCGGCCTGCTCGAGGGCCGCTTGCGACTCGTCGCGCGCGCCGGTGCGCCAGCGCTGGTGGGCCACGTCGTTCCACGCGCGGGCGAGCAGCAGCCGATCGTCGCGGGCGCCGCGCTCGGGGTCGACGTCGCGCGAGAAGGCCTCGAGCGCGCTGTGCGAGAGCTGGCCGATCAGCTCCGAGGTGCCCGGCACGTCGGCCAGCGTGGGCGCCACCTCGGCGAGGAAGAAGCGCGCCATGGTGCGCGCCTCGTCACGCTCGCGGCCGGTGCCGACGACCGACACCACGCCCAGCACCAGCAGCGCGACGAGGGTGGCGGCGGCGAGCACCGCCTTCGCCCGGTGGCGGCGCAGCACCCGGCGGGCCACCTCGCGGAAGGTGTAGTCGTAGGCCTGCACCCGGCGCCCGGCGAGGAAGGCCTCGAGCTCCGCGGCCAGCTCACCGGCGTGGGCGTAGCGGTGCTCGCGGTTCCACGAGAGGGCGCGCTCGCAGACGGCCACCAGCTCCGGCGGCGCCTGGGGCTCGAGCGAGGCCACGCGCGGCGGCGGCTTGGAGCGCACCTCGGCCAATACGTCCCACGGGGAGCGGCCCACGTACGGCGCGCGCCCGGTGAGGATCTCGAAGAGCATTGCGCCCAGGCCCCACACGTCGGAGCGCGCGTCGAGCTCGTCGCGATTGCCGCTGGCCTGCTCGGGCGACATGTACGAGGGCGTGCCCACCGGGCCGAGATCGCGGCCGCCGGTGAGATCGGGCGCGAGCTGCACCTGGGTCTTCGAGCGATCGGCGCGGCCCATCACGCGCGCCAGGCCCCAGTCCATCACGTAGGTCTCTCCGTGCGGGCCGAGCATCACGTTCTGCGGCTTGAGATCGCGGTGCACCACGTCGCGGTGGTGGGCGGCGGCGACGGCGCGGCACGCGTTGAGGAGGTCGGGCACGAAGGCGAGCCGGCCCTCGAGGCTGGGCGCGTCGCCGATGGCCTGGGCCAGGGTGCGGCCGCGCACGCGGCGCATCGTGTAATAGAGCGTGCCGTCGCGCCGGCGCCCCAGCTCGTACACCGGGACGATCGCCGGGTGCTCGAGCTGGCCGGTGACGCGGGCTTCGCGCAGGAACCGCGCCTCGAGGTTGCGCACGTGGAGCGTGTCGAACTTCACGTTCTGCGTGATGTCGCGGTGCAGCTCCTTCATCGCCACGTCGCGCGAGAGGAAGTGATCGCGGGCGACGATCACCCGCCCCGCCCCGCCGCGGCCCAGCTCCTCGAGGCGGCCCTTGCGCCCGGTGTCGAACGAGTAGCGGCCGCGCGCCTCGACGCCGATGTTCTCGGGCGTCTCGAGGCTGTCGAACGAGGTGGAGGTGAGGTCGAGCTTCTGCGGCGTGGAGCCCGGGCGCAGCGTGGCGGCGATGCCGGTGAGGCTGTCTTGCGAGCGCTCGGGCAGGCTCTGCAGCGTGGTGGCCGCGTCGCCACCGTGCGCGGCGATGGCCTCGGCCACCAGCGCGTCGACCAGCTGCACCTGCTGGTCGTCGAGCAGGCCGCGCGCGCGCAGCACGTCCTTGAGCGTGGCGCCCGACTCGCGCTGCACCAGCCACTGCGCGCCGGCCGCCATCACCTCGCTGGCGGGCGCGAAGCCCAGCTGCTGCACGAAGAGCGCTTCGAGGAGATCGCGATCGCCCGTCACTCGTCACCGCCGTCGAGGTGCTCGTCGCCGTGGGCGAACTGGAGCTCCATCTTCTCGGCCTGGAGACGACACGCCTCGAGGGCGGTCAGCGCGCGGAGGTCGACGCCCCCGTCGGCGCCGGCCAGCTCGGCGAGGCGCGCGCAGGCGGCGAGCTGGGCCTCGAGCTGCGGGGGCCGGTGGCCGGAGCTGCCCAGCGCGAGCGGCGTGCGCACCCGCTTGCTGCGCCCCGCGAGGATGCCGGCTTCGAGCTTCTTCGCCGCGGCGTACCGCTTGGACTCGGGCGTCACCTTCGCCAGCTCGGCGAGCACCGCGTCGAAGCGCGCGTCGGCAGGCGGCACCGCCTGGTCGACCAGCGCGCGGTACTGCAGCTCGGCCCGCGCGAAGGCCTCGGCGGCCTCGTCGCGGCAAGAGGACGCGAGGAGGAGCAGCGCGAGCACGGTACCGAGCGTGGAGCGGGACACCGGCAGGCGCGTAGCCGAAGTTCTGGGGGGGAGGAAGCGTCCGGGCGCGGGTGGAGGAGAGCGCCCCTCACCCCGGCCCTCTCCCCGCTTCGCAGGGCGAGGGGGCGTCAGCGGCGCGCGCGGGCCAGCCAGACGCCCAGCACCACCAGCGCCACGCCCTCGAACGAGCCCGAGGTGCAGCCACAGCCCACCGGCGCTTCCACCACGTCGCCGCCGCCCGTGCCGCCGCCGAAGCCGATGAAGCCGCCGCCACCACCACTCCCTGAGCCTCCGCCCGCGCCGCTGCCTGCATCGGCCGGCTCCGTCCCGGCGTCGGGCACTCCGGCGTCGGGCGGGGCGTGCTTGAAGCCCCCTTCGGGCGGGTAGCCGCGCAGCACGATCTCCGCGACCGGCGCCGAGCGCGAGCAGCCGGTGGAGAAGCCGGTGAGCTCCGGGCTGCCGGCCTCGGCCCACGCGGTCCAGAGGATCGACGACATCACGGTCACCCCATCGCCCCAGCGCCGCGCGGTGAGATCCTTGGTGCTCGAGTACAGCGCCGCGATGCTGCCGTTGGCGGCGACGTCGGCCTGCACCAGCTGGTTGACCAGCGCGTTGCCGGCGATCACCACGTCGAAGGTGTTGTACCGGGGGTCCGCGCGACCGGGAGTGCCGTAGTACGTGGCGGCGAGCGTGGTGATGCCGTTGATGTTCGACGACACGTTCAACATGTCCGACTCCCAGCGCGCGTGGAGCCCGTTGTTGGGGTCGGCGTTCCTGGTGTCGTGCAGCACCGAGAAGCTGTCGAACACGTAGTGCGAGAGCACGAACGCCACGTCGAGGATCGCCGCCTGGTTCTTCGCGCGGAAGGCGGTCACCAGCTCGGCGTACTTCGCCTCCACGCGCCAGGGCACGGTGCCGTTGTTGGTGGCGTTGCGATCGCCCAGCAACTGCACCACCGCGGGGAACTCGCGCGGGTAGTTGGCCGGCGGGTTGACCCAGTCGACCTCGAGGAAGTGCCGCGGCCACTCGGCGGTGTCGGTGCCGCGCCAGCGATCGGGATCGCAGGCGTGATCCTGCAGCGTGGTGGTCTGCCGCGACGAGAACCAGGTGCGCAGGCAGTGGTTGGTGGGCAGCGCGTCCTGCATCAACGACGCGAGGCGGCGGTGGCCGTCGAAGCCCCACGCAAACGAGATCGAAGGCAGCAGCAGAACGACCAGCAGGGAGGCGCGAAACATCGTCGCACCTTGTCTCGCAGCCAGAGGGCCGCGGTCAATTGCCCCCGCTCAGTGGAGGTACTTGTCGCTGTCGCCGCTGACATTGCGCTTTCCGCCATCGATGCCGCGCAGGTGCGACGAGCGCTTCTTCAGGTCGCGCTCGAGCTGCCACGAGCGGAAGCGGAGCATGAACTCCGAGGGGAACCCGAAGCGCGCGTAGGCGAAGGTGAAGGCCAGCGCCCAGGCCTCGGCGATCAGCAGGTACGGCGAGCTGAAGACCGCGTTGAGCGCCAGCAGCAGCAGGCCGATCATCGCGAAGGTGCGGCCGGTGATCTGGTAGCCGAAGATGTTGGTGGTGCCGAACCAGATGGCGCAGCCGTAGCCGACCCACGACACCGCCGAGAGGATGTTGCCGCCGAAGAAGGGGAAGAGCCCCACTGCGGGGAACACCAACGAGGTGAGCAGGGTCATCACGCCCGCCAGCCCGGTGACGATGAAGAGGAAGCGGAGGAACCGTGCGCGACCCCAGCGGGCCTCGAGGCTGCCGCCGGTGTTCCAGATGATGAGCGCGCTGAAGAGCACCGAGCCGGTGTCGGGCGCTGCCGCGGGGAGCCACGTCAGCAGCTGCCAGAACTCGCCGTCGAGCACGCGCGACGGCACGAGGTACAGCACCAGCTTCGCGTCAGCGGCGACCTTCCAGAACACAGAAGCCACGACCACCGCGACTGCGATGGCCGTGGCCGAGTTGCGGAACGACGGGAAGACGATGCGGACCTGCTGCGCCATGCGCCCCGTCTTACTTCTGCTTGTAGAAGAGCGTCACCGTCAGACAGTGAAACTCCTTGTCCGAGCTCTGGGTGATCTCCTTGTCGACGATCTCCAGGGTGGGGTTGTCCTTGATCCACCTGGTGATGTTCTCGCCCATCACTTCGCGATCACGCGCGAGCGTGGTCGAGAAGATCTTCACGCCCGTGAAATTCGGAATGGCCATTGTGGTGATGCCTCGCACTGCTCGGGGCGGTGAGGCCGGGGTCCCTCCCGGCCGTGCTGCGTGCTGAAGCGCGTCGCCCCCGATGATCGCGACGGCACTCACCCGTGACATGCCCGGTTCACGGCCGCATCTCAATGGGTACCTGAAGACTCAGCGGGGCAGCGCCGCGGCGCGCGCGCGGTAGTTCTCGCACACCGAAGGCTCCTTGCACGATGGCCCGATGCCGTCGGGGTGGGCCACGAAGGGCGTCTTGTCGCTCTCTTCGGTGCCGCACAGGGCGCACTTGCGCTTGCGGTTCTTGCGCTCGGCGCGGCGCTCTTCGGCGAGCTGCTTGGCGCGATCGCGCAGTGCCTTCGCATCAGGAACGTTCGTCACATGGCCTCCACGAGAACTGCGATGCCCTGCCCGCCGCCAATACACGCGCTGCCGACGCCGTACCGCGCGCCGCGCCGCTTGAGTTCGTACAACAGGTGCAACGTGATGCGCGCCCCCGAAGCGGCCAGGGGGTGACCGAGCGCGATGGCGCCGCCGTCGACGTTGGTCTTCTCACGCGGCAGGCCGAGCTCCTTCTCGACGGCCAGGTACTGCGGCGCGAAGGCCTCGTTGACCTCGAAGAGATCGACGTCGGAGAGCTTGAACTCGGCGCGCTCCATCAGCTTGCGGATCGCCGGAGCCGGGCCGATGCCCATGATGCGCGGGTCGCAGCCGGTCACCGCCCAGTTCACCAGGCGGCCGATGGGCTGGATCCCCTTCTTCTCAGCGAAGGTGCGCGTGGCGAGCAGCGCCGAGGCCGCGCCGTCGTTGATGCCCGAGGCCGCGCCGGGGTGCACGACGCCGTCCTTCTTGAAGACCTTCGGCAGCTTCTTGAAGCCTTCGATCGTCGACTCGGGGCGCGGGTGCTCGTCCTTCACGAACGCGACGGTGGACTTCTTCGTCTTGATCTCCACCGGGGCGATCTCCGCGGCGAAGCGGCCGGCCTCGTGCGCGGCCTGGTAGCGCTGCTGGCTGAGCACGCTGAAGGCGTCGACCTCGTCCTGCGTGAGCTTGTACTGCTCGGCGAGGTTCTCCGCGGTGATGCCCATCGGCACGTTGGGGTACGTGTCGAACAGGCCCTGGGTGAGCGTGTCTTCGAGGCCGCCCTTGCCCAGCGGAAGGCCCCAGCGCGCGCCGCGAATGACGTGGGGCGCCTGGCTCATCGACTCGGTGCCGCCGGCGAGCACGCACGAGGCCTGCTCGGTGAGCATCATCTCGGCCGCGCTGATGTACGCCTGAAAGCCCGAGCCGCAGAGCCGGTTGAGCGTCAGCGCGCCCACGCTCATCGGCACGCCCGCCTTCAGGCCGATGTGCCGCGCGAGGTAGATCGCGTCGGGGCTGGTCTGGATGACGTTGCCGTAGATGACGTGGTCGACGTCGTCAGCGCTGACCTTCGCCTGCGCCAGCGTCGCCTTCGCGGTCTCGACGCCGAGGTCGGTGGCCGACAGATCCTTCAGCGTGCCGCCGAAGGTGCCGAACGCCGTCCGCTTACCGCCCAGGAACAAAATCTCTTCGTGCTTCGATGCGCTCTTCATGGATTTTTGGTGGCTCGTCAGGGAATGAGCCTGAACGAAGCGGCGCCCACCATGCCAAGGGCGCCCAGCGTCCACAACAGTCCAACTGCATGCTGTTGACGCAACTCGGGTTTTCCCGATCTCGCGTACCACGCGCGCGCCGCGTCGACGCGTTGATCGAGGGTGGTGAGCGGCTTGACGGGGCCGATCTCCGGCACGCGCCGCAGGTGCGCCTTGAGCACGCGCTCGAAGCTCGCGCCGTCGAGACCGCCTGACAGGTACGCGCCGGGCTCCTCGCGGGCGATGCGCTTGAAGTTGGCGGTGATGACGAAGCCCTTCTCGCTCTGCGTGAGGAGCTCGAGCAGCGGCTGCTCGTCACGGCCCAGGCGCAGCGAGGCGACGACGGGCTCGGTGCGGTGCACGTAGTCGAGGAAGATCCGCTCCGGCGCCAGCGGGGCCTTCTCGGAGTGCGCGCCCAGCAACGTGAAGCCCAGCTTCTGCAGCTCACCGCTCGCGTCGTCGAGCTCGCCGGGCAACTGCGTGACGTCGGCGGGGGTCTCGACCTCGACGCGCACCGCCTCGGGCCGCAGGAAGAGCCACGCGCGCCACGCCTGGAACCGGAGCACGATCAACGCGCCCAGCAACACCATCGCAGCGACTTCGGGAGAGGCCTGGGCCACGGAAGGGCCGGTTGTAACGACGTTCTCATTCGGTGGGAACGAAAGTGCGGCGTCCGCGCACCGACTTCCGCGGCGGTCGGGGCGAGCCGTGCGCCGCTCGCACGCGCGCGAGGCACACCCGTTGCTCTGCCGCCGCTGGCCCGGGGAATGGTCCCCGCGGCGTACTCCTTGGAGGCAGGGCGATGGGGAAGCTGAACGAGAAGTTGAAGGCGGTCGCGGCGGCGGTGGCGGCGATCGAGAAGCAGTTCGGGCGCGGCGCGGTGATGCAGATGGGCGAGTCGCAGGAGGTGCAGCCGGTGGCGGTGATCCCCACCGGATCGATCGGCCTCGATCGCGCGCTGGGGGTCGGCGGGCTGCCGCGCGGGCGGGTGGTGGAGATCTTCGGCAACGAGTCGTCGGGCAAGACCACGCTCACCCTGCACGCCATCGCGCAGGTGCAGGCGCAGGGCGGCGTGGCGGCCTTCATCGACGCCGAGCACGCGCTCGACGTGGGCTACGCGCGCAAGCTGGGGGTGCGCGTCGAGGAGCTGCTCATCTCGCAGCCGGACACCGGCGAGCAGGCGCTGGAGATCACCGAGCACCTGGTGCGCTCGGGCGCGGTGGACCTGGTGGTGGTCGACTCGGTGGCGGCGCTGGTGCCGCGCGCGGAGATCGAAGGCGACATGGGCGACGCGCACATGGGCGTGCAGGCGCGGCTGATGAGCCAGGCGCTGCGCAAGCTGACCGGCGCGGTGAGCCGCAGCGGCACGTGCATCATCTTCATCAACCAGATCCGCATGAAGATCGGCGTGATGTTCGGCAACCCCGAGACGACCACCGGCGGCAACGCGCTGAAGTTCTACAGCTCGGTGCGCTGCGAGATCCGCAAGGCGGGCAACCTGAAGGAAGGCGACAGCGTCATCGGCACGCGCACCAAGGTGAAGGTGGTGAAGAACAAGGTCGCCCCGCCCTTCCAGGAAGCGGAGTTCGACATCATCTACAACCGCGGCATCAGCCGCGCGGGCGAAGCGGTCGATCTCGGCGTGACGCTGGGCCTGCTGGACAAGGCGGGCAGCCACTTCTCCCTCGACGGCGAGCGCATCGGCCAGGGCCGCGAGCGGGCCATCGAGTGGATGCGCGAGCACCCGGTGGAGCTGGAGAAGGTGGCCGCGAAGATCCTCGCCGCGCAGAAGCCCAGCACCCCACCGGTGCCCGCGCCGTCGCCGGCCGACGCGCCCACCGAGGAAGCGGCGTGAAGACGGCGGCGGTGGTGCTGGGGTTGTTCCTCGCGCTCATCGCGCTCGACGCGTGCAAGCCGGCCAGGAAGCAGCTCCGGCGGGCGCGCGAGACCCACCGCTCTGCCGCCGCCCGGCCCCTCTCGACTCCGCCGAGCTCGAGAGGGGGTCCGCGCGGCCACCTCGATCTCCGGTGAAGAGCGTGCGAGCGTGCGACCCATCGTGCGGATCGGGCTGCTGAGCGTGCTGGTGTGGGTGACGGGCTGTCAGCTCGACGTGTGCAAGCGCGCCGAGCAGCTCAACACCGACTTCCCCACGCGCCACGCGGCCTGCTTCGCCGAGGGCACGCTGCCGGGCCAGCCGTTCGACGGCAAGGCGTGCTCCAGCTCGATGCGGGTGTGCTCGCGCGACGACGAGCAGGCGCTGCAGCGCTACCTCGACTGCGTCGAGACGTTGCCGGTGTGCACCACCGACACGCGCGCGGCCTTCACCGAGAAGTTCCTCGCCTGCGCCAGCGGAATGAACCAGCTCAGCGACGGCTGCTTCCGCCCGTAGCCTTCAGCCGATGCCGTGCTCGGTCATCCACCGCTCGGCCTCGATGGCCGCCATGCAGCCCGTGCCGGCCGCGGTGATGGCCTGGCGGTAGGTCGAGTCGCTGACGTCACCGGCGGCGAACACCCCTTCGATCGACGTCTTCGCGGTGCCCGGCTGCACCCACAGGTAGCCGTTGGACTGCAGCTTGAGCGTGTCCTTGAAGAGGTCGGTCGTCGGCTGGTGGCCGATGGCCACGAAGACGCCCTTCGCCTCGACCTTCTTGCGGTCGCCGGTCTTGAGGTTCTTCACGATGGCACCGGTGACGCCCTTCGCGTCGCCCACCACCTCTTCGATGGCCGAGTCCCACAGGAACTTGATCTTCGGGTTCGCGAGCGCGCGCTCCTGCATGATCTTCGACGCGCGCAGGCTGTCGCGGCGGTGCACCACCGTCACCGTGCTGCACATCTTCGACAGGTAGTTCGCCTCTTCCATCGCGGTGTCGCCGCCGCCCACCACGAGGACGTCGGTGTTCTTGAAGAAGAAGCCGTCGCACGTGGCGCACGCCGACACGCCGCGGTTCATGAACTCGTTCTCGCCCTTCACGTCGAGCCACTTCGCCGACGCGCCGGTGGCGATGATGACCGTCTCGGCGAGGTACTCCTTCGACTCGCCCTTCACGTGGAAGGGGCGCTTGCTCAGGTCGAGCGACACCACGTTCTCCATGTGCACCACGGTGCCGAAGCGCTCGGCCTGCTTC